>Ga0335397_10010814_pt1 | contig 11273 bp, 10 predicted proteins | sample MAT04_FD_205740 | JGI IMG/M metagenome (GOLD analysis project Ga0335397, IMG submission 205740) | Freshwater microbial communities from Lake Fryxell liftoff mats and glacier meltwater in Antarctica - MAT-04 (spades assembly) (version 2) ...
AGGGAGCACTACCGCACCAACCTTGAGGCGGCGTGCGCGCTGCTCGATGAGCGCGGTATCGGCTACCTGCGGCCGAGTGGCGCGTTCTACCTCTGGGTCGACATGTCCCACGCCTCCGGCGGCGATGTCGCGGGATGGGCAGAGAGGTTCCTGCTGCGCGAGCGGGTGGCGGTCGCCCCCGGGAGCGCATTCGGGCGCATGGGCGAGGGCTGGATCCGGGTCTGCGTCGCCGCGCAGCCCGGCGACCTGCTCGAGGGCCTCGGCCGGCTGCCCGCCCCCGGCACTGTCTAGGGCGGGGAAATGCCGAGCACGCCGGCCGCACTGCGAGCGGCTCAGGTGCGTAGCGGCGCGACTGCGAACCGGGAAGCTGCGGGTCGTGGGAGAATTGGACGACCCTGACCCGCCGCACCACCAGCAGAGGACCGCGTGAGCCCCATAGCAACGAAGGCGCTTGAGCCCGCGTCGACCGACCCCGAGTTCATCCGCAACTTCTGCATCATCGCGCACATCGACCATGGCAAGTCGACGCTCGCCGACCGCATGCTGTCGATCACCGGCGTCGTCACCGACCGCAACATGCGCGCCCAGTACCTCGACCGCATGGACATCGAACGCGAACGGGGAATCACGATCAAGAGCCAGGCCGTGCGCATGCCGTGGCAGCTCGACGGTCAGACCTACGCGCTCAACATGATCGACACCCCTGGCCACGTCGACTTCACCTACGAGGTGTCGCGCAGCCTCGCCGCCTGCGAGGGGGCCCTCCTGCTGGTCGACGCCGCGCAGGGCATCGAGGCGCAGACGCTCGCGAACCTGTACCTCGCCCTCGAGAACGACCTGACGATCATTCCGGTGCTCAACAAGATCGACCTCCCGGCTGCCGACCCCGACAAGTACGCACGCGAGCTCGCGAGCCTCATCGGCGGATCGCCCGACGACGTGCTCCGCGTGAGCGGTAAGACCGGGTTCGGTGTCGAGGCGCTCCTCGACCGGCTCACCGGCCTCATTCCCGCCCCGGTGGGTGACCCGGATGCCGCGGCCAGGGCCATGATCTTCGATTCCGTATACGACTCCTACCGTGGCGTCATTACCTACGTGCGCATGATCGACGGGCACCTGGCGCCGCGCGAGCGGATCCAGATGATGTCGACGCGCGCGACCCACGAGATCCTCGAGATGGGGGTCAGTTCGCCCGAGCCGACCCCCAGCAGGGGACTCGGCGTCGGTGAGGTCGGCTACCTCATCACCGGGGTGAAGGATGTGCGCCTCTCGAAGGTCGGCGACACCGTGACGACCGCGCTTCGTCCCGCGACCGTCGCGCTGCCCGGGTACACCGAGCCGCTCCCGATGGTGTTCTCGGGCCTGTACCCGATCGACGGGTCGGACTACCCGGCACTCCGCGACGCCCTCGACAAGCTCAAGCTCTCCGACGCGTCCCTCGTCTACGAGCCGGAGACCTCGGTGGCGCTCGGCTTCGGGTTCCGCTGCGGGTTCCTCGGTCTGCTGCACCTCGAGATCATTACCGAACGCCTCGACCGGGAGTTCGGCCTCGACCTGATCGCCACGGCGCCCTCCGTGATCTACGAGGTTACAACCGACGACAAGAAGACCGTCACCGTCACGAATCCGAGTGAGTTCCCCGGCGGCAAGATCGCGTCGGTGCGCGAACCCATGGTCAAGGCCGCGGTTCTCGCGCCGAAGGACTTCGTCGGCGTGATCATGGAGCTCTGCCAGAGCCGCCGCGGAACCCTGCTCGGCATGGAGTACCTGGGGGAGGACCGGGTCGAGATCCGGTACAACATGCCGCTCGCCGAGATCGTCTTCGACTTTTTTGACAACCTCAAGTCGAAGACCGCCGGCTACGCCTCGCTCGACTACGAGCCCATCGGCGACCAGGTGGCCGACCTCGTGAAGGTCGACATCCTGCTGCAGGGGGAGCAGGTCGACGCGTTCTCGACGATCGTGCACCGCGACAAGGCGTACGACTACGGAGTGCTGATGACGGGCCGCCTGCGCAAGCTGATCCCGCGCCAGCAATTCGAGGTGCCCATCCAGGCGGCGATCGGCGCGAAGATCATCGCCCGCGAGAGCATCAGCGCCATCCGCAAGGATGTTCTCGCCAAGTGCTACGGCGGCGACATCACCCGCAAGCGCAAGCTCCTCGAGAAGCAGAAGGAGGGCAAGAAGCGCATGAAGATGGTCGGCAGGGTCGAGGTGCCCCAAGAGGCGTTCATCGCCGCGCTCTCCGGCGATGTCGAGAAGAAGGCGAAGTAGCGTGACCGAGGAGATTCCGCTCTGGCGCCAGCCCGTGACCTACGGGGCCGTCGGGGGAACCAAGGCGAAGGACATCCTCGCCTACCCGCCCGCCGGGTTCCGCCCCATGGTGCGGCGAACGCGCATCGGGCACGGCGAGAACCGGTTCCTCTGGGCGAGCGCCCGCACGATGTCGTGGGGCATCCAGCGCATGAGCGGGTTCGAGGTCACGGTAGAGCAGGCGCCCGCGTCGGTGACCGACGGAACCTACATCCCCGTGACCTTCGACAACGGCGGGACGCCGGTCGAGGCGGCAACCCGCGCCGAGGCGGACGAGGACACCTACAGCCCCGACGGCAGCTCGTTCCTCGTGCCCGGCGACTCGGCGACCATGACGACGCGATTCGCCTTCGTTCCCGTGACCGCGGCGGTGCGCGTCGTCTACGTCGTCGACGAGCCCGACCGCAAGGGATTCGGATACGGAACCCTCGCTCAGCACCCGGAGTCGGGGGAGGAGTCGTTCATCGTGGAACGCACCGACGACGGCTCGGTGTGGCTGACGATCACCTCGTTCTCCCGCCCCAGCCGCTGGTACTGGTGGGTTCTCTACGGGCCCCTGCGAGCGGCACAGGCGATCTACACGCGCCGATACCTGCGCGTGCTCTCCGGTTCGACCGACTAGCCGAGATGCCCAGCGCACTTCCCCTGGCCGACCCGGCGCCCCTCGACGGTTCGCTCCCCGAATCGGTGCGGGGCGGCGAGGAGCACCGGCGCTTCGGCGTCTACCTGCACGTGCCGTTCTGCCGCGTGAGATGCGGCTACTGCGACTTCAACACTTACACGGCCGACGAGCTGCGCGGCGCGAAGCGGTCGGACTACGCGGCGACGGCGATCGACGAAGTGCGGCTGGCCGGTCGGGTGATCGAGCGCGCGGGCCTCGCACCGCGGCCCGCATCGACGGTGTTCTTCGGCGGCGGCACGCCGACCATGCTGCCGGTGGCCGACCTCGCCGCCATGCTCGCGGCGGTGCGGAGCGAGTTCTCCCTCGCGCCGGGAGCAGAGGTGACTACCGAGGCCAACCCCGACTCGGTCGACGCGGACTACCTGCTCGCCCTGGCCGACGCGGGGTTCACCCGGGTGTCATTCGGGATGCAGTCGGCCGTGCCCCGCGTGCTGCAGACCCTGGAGAGGACCCACGACCCCGAACGCATCCCGCTCGTCGTGGAGTGGGCACGGCAAGCCGGCCTCGGGGTCAGCCTCGACCTGATCTACGGCACACCGGGAGAGACCGTCGAGGAGTGGCGTCGCTCGCTCGAGCAGGCCATCGCCCAGGGTCCCGACCACGTCTCCACCTACGCGCTCATCATCGAGGACGGCACGAAGCTCGCGAGGCAGATCCGCCGCGGCGAGGTGGCGATGCCCGACGACGACGTGCAGGCCGACCTCTACGAGCTCGCGAACGAGATGCTCACCGCGGCCGGCTTCCAGTGGTACGAGGTCAGCAATTGGGCGCGCGACGACGAGCACCGCTCGCACCACAACCTCGCCTACTGGCAGGGCCACGACTGGTGGGGAGTCGGGCCCGGCGCCCACAGCCACGTCGGTGGGGTGCGCTGGTGGAACGCCAAGCATCCGGCCGCCTACGCCGAGCGCCTGGCCGCCGGGCACTCGCCGGCGATCGGTAGGGAAGAGCTCGACGGGGCGACCCGCGACATCGAGCGGATACTCCTGCTGACCCGCATCCGCGACGGCCTCGCCATTCGCGACCTGCCAGCACCGGCGCGCACCGCCGTCGCCGGACTCATCGGCGACGGGCTCGTCGACGGCGTTGCCGCGCTGCGCGGCAGGATCTCCCTCACCCTGCGCGGCCGGCTCCTCGCCGACGCCGTCGTGCGCACTCTCGTCGGCGACTGACCGGGCGCGCCCTACTTCACGAACTCGATCGCCAGCGGGTACTTGTAGTACTGGCCGTTGTTCGCCGCGATCGCGGCGATGATGCTGAACACGACGATGACGATGCTGACCGCGGCGAGAATCAGGAACCCGATCAGCACGATGACGAGGACCGACCCGATGAGGGCCGCGATGAGCATCGTGAGCTGGAAGTTCAGTGCGGTCGCGCTGTGCTGGCGGATGAACGGTCCACGGTCCTTGAAGACCAGATAGACGACGAGTGCGGGGATGAAGTTGAAGAAGATGCCGCCGATGTGGGTCAGCGTCGCCCACATCTTCTCGTCGCTCGGGTTCAGTGGCTGCGGAGCCTGCGAGTACTGGTTCGGATTGTTGTCGTTCGTCATGTTGGCTCCCTCGATCGTGCTCTGTCGGTGATGCCGGTCGTTCCAGTATGGCCGGGCGGCACGCGAGCGACCATGCCGAGATTGGAGCTACTTCACCAGTCGCAGCGCGAACGGATAGCGGTAGCCGAGACCGTCCCTGGCCTTGAGATACCCCATGATCGAGAAGACGATCACCGCGGCGAGAAGCGCGAGATAGACGAGCGGTGCGACAAGGCCGAAGAGCCCCAACGTGATCGTGGTGAGCACCGATGTGACCAGGAACAGGCCGGCCCACGCGATCGCCGCCGTGATCTGGAAGTTGAGGGCCTCCTTGGCCTCGCGGTCGGTGAACGGTCCTCGGTCCTTGAAGACGAGCCAGATGATGAGCGACGGGACGAGGCCCAGGATTCCGCCGAGGTGCGCGAGGGACGCCCACTGCTTGTCGTCGGCGGCGTTCAGCGGCGGTCCGGTCGGACGCCCGGGCTGGGAGGAGTTGGTCATGTTGTGCCTTTCGATGCACCGTCAACGGTACTGTGCCGCGGTGAACTCGGGCAATGCTCCCTGCGTCGTGTCCCGGGATACAATTGGCAGTCATATATCGGGAGTGCCAACGCGAAGGGAGGGTGAATCATGGTCTCCGACCGAAGCCTCGAGGTCCTCCGCGTCATCGTGCAGGACTACGTGGCCTCACGCGAGCCCGTCGGCTCCCGATCAATCGTGGAACGCTACTCCTTCGGCGTGTCCGCGGCGACGATCCGGAACGACATGGCGCTCCTCGAGGAGGAGGAGCTCATCGTCGCGCCGCACACCTCGTCGGGGCGCATCCCCACCGACAAGGGCTACCGGGTGTTTGTTGATCAGCTCACCGACCTTCGTCCGCTGACCGGCGCCCAGCGCCAGGCTATCGAGACCTTCCTCGGGCAGTCGACGGATCTCGACGAGGTCCTGGCCCGCACGGTGCGGCTGCTGTCCCAGCTGACCCACCAGGTCGCTCTCGTCCAGTACCCGAGCCTCGGCCCGGCGCGCATCCGCCATCTGGAACTCGTCCCCCTCTCGACGACCCGTGTGATGATCGTGCTGATCACCGACACCGGACGCGTCGACCAGCGCATCATCGAGATCCCCGATGGCGTCGACGAGGTATTCCTCGGCGAGCTGCGCGCGCGTCTCAATGCCGGCATCGGCGGACTCGGGCTCGTAGATGCGGCGGCCGCCCTCGCGTCGTTCGGCGAGCAGTTCGCGCCGGAGCGCCTGCCCGTCGTGACGCTCGTCGTCTCGAGCCTCCTCGAGCTCGTGATCGCCGGCCGGCAGCACAAGCTGCTGATGGCGGGCGCAGCGAACCTCGCCCGCACGGAGGAAGATTTCAGCGGCAGCATCTACCCTGTCCTCGAGGCCATCGAGGAGCAGGTCGCCCTGCTCCGTCTCTTCGGGGAGATGGCGCCGGATCAGAACGGGTTCTCGGTCAGCATCGGACGCGAGAACGAGTCATTCGGCCTCGGCGAGACCTCGGTTCTCACCAGCGGATACGCGGCCCCTGGCGGCGATCTCGCACGGCTCGGGGTTCTCGGACCCACTCGCATGGACTATTCGAACAACATGGCGGCCGTCAAGGCCGTCGCACGCTACCTGTCTCGCCTGCTCGGCGACGACCACAACGACGGGCGCTGACCGGTCGCGGAGCCGAGCTGCCCCGTGCAGTCGTTCCGCCTCGTTCCGCCCCACAGCAATGCGAAGGAAATTTCATTGGTAGACCACTATGAGACGCTCGGCGTCTCCCGCGAGGCGACGTCCGACGAGATCAAGAAGGCGTACCGCAAGCTCGCGCGCCAGCTGCATCCCGACGTGAATCCCGGTGCCGACGCCTCCGAGAAGTTCAAGTCGGTCACTCACGCCTACGACGTGCTCTCCGATGCCAAGCAGCGCCAGCAGTACGACCTCGGCCCGCAGGCCGGCTTCGGCGGAGCCCAGAACTTCGGCGGGTTTGGCGACATCTTCGAGACCTTCTTCGGTGGCGGGGCATCCGGGGGACGTTCCGGACCGCGGAGCCGTCGCGAGCGTGGGCAAGACGCGCTGCTGCGCGTCGAGGTCGACCTTGAGGAGATCATCTTCGGCACCTCGCGCGACCTCGAGGTCGACACCGCGGTGCTCTGTGACACCTGCCACGGCTCCTGTGCGGCGCCGGGAACCCAGCCGATCACATGTGACATTTGCCGCGGGACAGGCCACATCCAGCGTGCCGTGCGCAGCCTGCTCGGCAATGTGATGACCTCGACCCCGTGTGGAACCTGCCGTGGCTACGGCACGACGATTCCCAACCCGTGCCCGACCTGCCAGGGCCAGGGACGCGTGCGCTCGCGGCGCAGCATCCCCGTCGACATTCCCGCAGGCGTCGACACCGGGCTGCGCCTGCAGATGCCGTCCCAGGGCGAGGTCGGTCCGGCCGGCGGTCCGAGCGGCGACCTCTACCTCGAGATCAAGGTGCGCCACCATGAGGTCTTCAGCCGCAACGGTGACGACCTGCTGGCGACCCTCGAGCTGCAGATGACCGACGCGATCCTTGGAACGTCGACGATCCTGAAGACGCTCGACGGCGAGGTCGAGCTCGACATCCGGCCGGGAACACAGAACGGCGAGATCATCACGATCAAGGATCGTGGGATCACGAAGCTCCGCGGATCCGGGCGTGGCGACCTCAAGATCGGCATCCAGGTCACGACCCCGACGAAGCTGGGCCACAAGGAGCAGGACCTCATCAAGCAGTTTGCGCGGTCGCGTAAGTCGCACCCGCCGACCCTCTCCCAGTTCCAGCAGGGCGTGTTCCAGAAGCTCCGCGACCGCTTCATGCACCTGTAGGACAGTCACGCCAAATCCGCAGCCGCAGCCGCAACGGCGGCGGCGGCGGCCGCGGCGGCGGCCCCAGCTGCGGCGGCGGCGGCCGCGGCGGTGTCGCATCCACCATCGCGTGTCCACTGCCGCCCGACTCGCGTCCTATCGCGCCGCCTCGTCCTGCCCCGTCCCGCCTCCGCCCGCCTCCGCCCGCCTAGCTCCGCTCCGCCCGCCTAGCTCCGCTCCGCCCGCCTAGCTCCGCTCCGCCCGCCTAGCTCCGCTCCGCCTAGCTCCGCCCGTCCGCCGGCATCCGCCTCCACCACTTCTGCTGCATGTCTCGTGCATGTCTGCTGTATTCTCCGCTGCGGTCGCGTCGGAAATTCAGGAATCCACATCAGACGGCGGCGACATAGCGCCCTGAGTGCCTGTGTTGGCGCCCGTCTCCTGAGTTTCCAGCGCGGCGGGTGCGGAAGAGGGTGTTGCTGCCAGCTCCGAGGACGCCACTCGCGGGCGGGGGTCCCGCCGTCTCGTTCGCGCATCGATCCGGCCCTCGCGGTCGAAAATTCAGGAACCTGCGTTGGGAGCGGGCGTCATCGCGTCCTCTGGCACCGAATTCAGCCCGAGTGCCTGAATTTCCAACGAAGTGGGCGCGGTGACGCGGGCGGGCGGGCGGGGCGGCCCACGTTGACGCGGGCGGAGCGAGGCGCGGCCGAGCAGTCGCGGGAGGTGGACGCCAATTGCGCGCGGGGTTCCTTTCGCACGATCACGCATCGATCCCGCCGTCGCGGTCGGAAACTCAGGAACCCGTCACGGGAACGACCGGTATCGCGTCGCCCGGGACCGAGTGCACGCAGTGTTCCTGAATTTCCGACGAAGCGGGAACGGGGAGGCAGCGGAACGGTGAGGCAGGGCAACGGGGAGGCAGGGCAACAGAGAGGAAGGGAAACGATGAGGGGGGCACGGAGAGGAGGGGCATCGCCGTGGAACGGCAACGGCGCGAGAGGCAACTGCGCGGAAAGGCAAAGCGGCGACAGTGCAACGCGGTGGGAAAGGCACCGGCGCGGAAGGCAGGGCGCGGTGTCGCGTCCGGTCCCCGGAAGCCAGCGAATCTGAAAGGGTTGCAGCATGGCGCATTTCTACCTCAGCGAGGACACCAGCGACGCGGCCGTCGGCGACCGCATCACGATCGGCGGACCAGAGGCCCGGCACGCGGTGACGGTCAGTCGGGTTCAGGTCGGTGAGGGTCTCGTCGTCGGCAACGGCGCCGGCCTTGTGGTGACCGCAACGGTCGTCACGGCCGACCCCAGGGAACTGAGCGTGCTCGTCGAGTCCGTGACGAGAACAGGCCCGCCCCGGCCCGCAGTATTCCTCGCGCAGGCGCTCGCGAAGGGCGACCGCGACGAGTACGCGGTGCAGGCGGCGACCGAGCTCGGCATCGACGGCGTCATCCCCTGGTCGGCGCAGCGCTCGATCGTGAAGTGGGAGGGCCAGAAAGTCGCGAAGGGGCACGAACGCTGGTCCGCGATCGTTCGCGAGGCCACAAAGCAGTCGATGCGCTCGTGGATTCCGGATGTTGCGCCGCTCGTCTCGACGAGGCAGCTGGCGCGACTCGCCTCCGACACCCGGATGCTCGTGCTGGAGCCGACGGCCGAGCGCACGCTTGGCAGCATCCGCCCGGACGATCGGGACATCGTGCTCGTCGTCGGCCCGGAGGGTGGCGTCGCCCCCGCCGAGCTCGACCTGCTCGCGGGTGCCGGTGCCGAACTCGTGCGCCTCGGCGACACCGTGCTGAGAACCAGCACCGCCGGCCCCGCGGCGCTCGCCGTGTTGAACGTCGCGCTCGCCCGGTGGTGACCAGCCCGGGGAGGCGAGTGGGGCGGTGCGCGTGCACAAGGCCGCGAGAGGCAACCGACGCGTGAACCGCGGCCGTCGCCCCCGATGAGCGCATTCGTCCACCTCAGCCACCCGGGAGACCGGCACGGCTTAAGGTAGAGGCATGTCCGCCTCCGAACCGTCAATCTTCACTCGCATCATCGCACGCGAGATCCCGGCCGACATCGTGTTCGAGAGCGACCGGATGATCGCCTTCCGTGACATCGCGCCGAAGGCCCCTGTCCACCTGCTCGTCCTGCCCAAGACCGATCGATACTCGAACGTCGTGGAACTCGCCTCCGGTGACCCGGCGCTCCTCGCCGAGCTCGTGGCGACGGCGAATGCGTTGGCGGCGGAATTTTCCAACGGCGAATTTCGGTTGATATTCAACACGGGGCCGAGCAGCGGCCAGACCATATTTCATGTACATGCCCACATTTTGAGCGGGGCACTCGAGGAAGGCTCTCTTGGCAGGCAGTGACAGCATTGCGGGCGGCACTACGCCGGGGAAAGGCGCGCTCGACAGCGTCACGATTCGCGTCGATGGGGTCGCCATGGTGCGACTTCTCGGTCCGCAGGATCGCCTCCTGAAGACCATCGAACGGCAGCATCCGGGCGTCGACGTGCTCGTGCGCGGCAACGAGATCACCCTGACCGGTGAGACGGCGCTCGTGCGCGCGGCCGAGCGGCTCGTCGAGGAGCTCGTGCTGATGGTGCGGGACGATCGGGACCTCGACGATGCCGAGGTCGTCACCTCGGCGCGGATGCTCGGTCGAGACGCGAACTCGAGCCCGGCCGAGGTGCTCAGCCAAGCGATCCTGACCGGGCGTGGCAAGAGCATCCGTCCGAAGACGCTGGGCCAGAAGACCTATGTCGACGCGATCGACCAGCACACGATCGTGTTCGGGATCGGCCCGGCCGGGACGGGCAAGACCTACCTCGCGATGGCGAAGGCGGTGCAGGCCCTTCAGCGCAAGGAGGTTGAGCGCATCATCCTCACCCGCCCGGCGGTCGAGGCGGGGGAGCGTCTCGGCTATCTTCCCGGCACCCTCACCGACAAGATCGACCCCTACCTCCGACCGCTCTACGACGCGCTCAACGAGATGATGGACCCGGAGATCGTGCCCAAGCTCCTCGCCGCGGGGACGATCGAGGTCGCTCCGCTCGCCTACATGCGCGGTCGCACGCTCAACAATTCGTTCATTGTGCTCGATGAGGCGCAGAACACGACGCCGGAGCAAATGAAGATGTTCCTGACAAGGCTCGGGCACGGATCGCGCATCGTCGTCACGGGCGACGTGACCCAGGTCGACCTGCCGAACGGGGCGAGCGGCCTGCAGCTCGTCACCCGGGTGTTGAGCGAGGTCGACGACATTCACTTCGCCAGGCTCACCAGCGAAGATGTTGTTCGCCACTCCCTCGTCGGCCGCATCGTCGACGCCTACACGAAGTACGACGCCGAACGGCAGGCGCAGCGCTTCGAGCGTGAGCAGGCCTCCGAGTTCGCGAACCGGGCGGATCGCCGCGCCGGCGACCGATCCGGACGCGAGTCCCACGACCGAAACAGCAAGGGATGGCGCCGCTGATGTCGATCGAAGTCAACAACGAGTCCGGCGTGGCCGTCGATGAGGCCGCCCTGCAGCGGGTCGCGACCTACGCGCTCGACCAGCTCCACGTTCATCCGGATGCCGAGCTCGCGATCCTCATCGTCGACGAGGCCGCGATGGAGCAGCTGCACCTTCAGTGGATGGACGAGCCGGGGCCGACCGACGTGTTGAGCTTCCCGATGGACGAGCTGCGCCCGGGGACCGACGAGTTCGTGACCCCGCCCGGACTGCTCGGCGACATCGTGCTGTGCCCCCAGGTCGCGATCGCCCAGGCGGAGACCGCCGGACACAGCCCGATCGAAGAGATGCTCATGCTCACGACGCACGGACTGCTGCACCTGCTCGGCTTCGACCACGCCGAGCCGGCGGAGGAGAAGGAGATGTTCGGCCTCCAGCGCGAGATCCTCGTCGCGTTCTCGCTCGACGAGCGACGATCGAG
>Ga0335397_10010826_pt1 | contig 11268 bp, 8 predicted proteins | sample MAT04_FD_205740 | JGI IMG/M metagenome (GOLD analysis project Ga0335397, IMG submission 205740) | Freshwater microbial communities from Lake Fryxell liftoff mats and glacier meltwater in Antarctica - MAT-04 (spades assembly) (version 2) ...
GGTCGGTCGGCGGAGCAGCAGGTAAGACGCATTCAGCGACATTTATTGCCGAGTCGCCGTTTGGCTTCGAGGGGGGCACGACGCTGTCCTTCGTGCTGAAATACGAAAGCGATTTTGCGGCCGGTCATGTCAGGTTGGCAATCACCACGACGGAAGCCAAACTTGACGGCGCAGCACGTTTGCAATCAGGCATCGAGATCCAAACATTGCTGGCGACCCAACAGGGCAAGCTCGACGGCCCGCATCGAACGGAGATCATCCGAAGATTCCGCAAGCTGGACGCGCCGACCGAAGAGGCTTTTGCCATCGTTGCTCGCTCGCTGGCCAAAGAGCCAAAGCCGCCGCTGATTCCCGTGTTCTCCGCGACTTCGGGAAGGGGCGGAGACGTGCATTTCCTTATCCGTGGCGAGACGGCCCGCAAAAACGGCATCGCACCGCCCGGCTTCGTGCAAGTGTTGGAGAATGCCGACGAAAAACGCTGGCTTAGAGAAAAGGCCGACGACAAAGCCCCCGCGAAACCGCCGCGAGTCGCCTTGGCGGACTGGCTGACTGACGACAAGGATGGTGCCGGCCATCTGCTGGCCCGCGTCATCGTCAACCGGATGTGGCAACACCATTTCGGCAAGGGCATCGTCCGGACGCCGAACGACTTCGGGGCCCAAGGCGAACTGCCGACGCACCCCGAACTGCTCGATTATCTCGCTTCGGAACTCATCAAGGGGGGTTGGAAACTCAAGCCAATCCACAAGCTCATCATGAGTAGCGCCGCCTATCAGCAAGGCAGCGACCCGAACGAAGCCGCCGTTAAGGCCGATCCGCAGAACCGCTTTTGGTGGCACGTCCCGCCCCGGCGGTTAGAGGCCGAGGCCGTCCGAGACAGCTTGTTGGCGGCCGGTGGCACGCTTGACTTGAAAATGTACGGCCCTGGCACGCTGGATGAAAACAGCCCCCGAAGGAGCGTGTACCTAACCGTCAAGCGGAGCCGGTTGACGCCGATGCTTCAGGCGTTCGACGCCCCCGAGCCAAGTCAGGGAGTCGGCGAACGACAATCGACCACAGCCACCACGCAGGCATTGATGATGATGAACTCGCCGTTGGTTCGTCAGCAGGCCGACAAACTGGCCCGCGTCGTGATGCCCGCCGGCACGGCCGACGTCTCGCAAAGTGTCGAGAAAGCGTTTCGGATCGTCCTCGGCCGAACACCGGGCGACGACGAACGTCAACGCATGGCCGATTTCATCCTCCGAAGTTCTAACGGCGGCAAGGGTTTGGAGACGGCGACCACCGACTTCTGCCAGGCCCTGCTTGGCCTGAATGAGTTCCTTTACGTTGATTGACCCCCCGGCAAAACTGACCGAGACTGACTTCCGGACATTCAAGAGGCCCGACATGACACTCCCTTCGATAGCGCTCTCCCGCCGCGAGTTTCTCCGCACGAGCGGCCTTGGCTGCGGTTCGCTAGCCTTGGCCCATCTGCTGCACGGCGACGGACAACTCGGGGCGGCGGAGAAAAAACCGCACTTCGCGCCCAAGGCGAAGTCCGTCATCTGGCTGTTCATGACCGGCGGTCCGTCGCACGTGGACACGTTTGATTACAAGCCGGAACTCCAAAAGCGAGACGGCCAAAAGCTGGAGGGTGCCGATTCGAAGACTGGCTTCTTCACGACCAGCGGCAAGTGTCTGGCGTCGCCATTTAAATGGTCTCGGCACGGTCAGTCTGGCTCTTGGGTGTCCGACGTGTTTCCGAATGTCGCCAAACACGCCGACGACATGGCCTTCATCCATTCGTGTCACTCCGTGGCGAACAATCACGCCCCGGCCTCGATGGAACTCGCGGCCGGCATGTCCCGCCCGGGTTATCCGACTCTTGGCGCTTGGCTGAGCTACGGTCTCGGCTCGACCAACGAAAACCTGCCGGCATTCGTCGTAATGCATGACAACAAGCCGCGAGGCGACGATGGCATCTGGTCCCCCGGTTTTCTGCCCAAAACGCATCAGCCACTGTTGCTCGACGCGCGGCAGAAAGAGTCGATCCGCGACGTGTCGCCCTTTGCCGGCATGACCGACGACCGCCAGAAAGCGCAACTGGAACTGCTTCGCGAGGCGAATCTGGCACACCTTCGGCAACGCGGCGACCTTCCCGATTTGACCGCCCGCATTCGCTCCTTCGAGTTGGCGTATCGGATGCAATCGGCCGCCCCGGAGGCGCTCGACCTCAGCCGGGAGGCCGAGAAGACCAAGAACCTCTACGGAATGAACAACAAAGACTGCTCGACCTTCGGGCGACAATGCCTGATGGCCCGCCGACTAGTCGAGCGAGGTGTTCGCTTTGTGCAAGTCTTCTGCCCCACGAACCGCATTTCCGGCGGCGCCGTCGCGGATGTCCCATGGGACGGGCACAGTGACATTCTCACCAATCACCGCGACTGCGGGATGATGACGGACATTCCCTTCGCCGGCTTGCTCGCCGACCTCAAACAACGCGACATGCTCAAGGACACGCTCGTCATCTGGGGTGGCGAATTCGGACGCACGTCGGATGCCCAAGACGGCAAAGGCCGCGACCACAACCCGCATGCCCACACGACGATCTTCTGTGGGGGCGGCGTCAAAGGAGGCGTCCATTACGGAAAGACCGACGATTTCGGCTACAAGGCAGTCGAGGACCGGGTGAGCGTCAATGACCTTCAGGCGACGATTCTTCACCTGACGGGCCTAGACCACACCAAACTGACGTACCGCCACAACGGACGTGATTTCCGGCTGACCGACGTGGCTGGGCGGGTCATCAAGGATATCATTTCTTGACTTGTTTGGCGGACACGCTCAAGACAGGCAATTGTCAGGAGCCGCTCTCCGGCAAATGCTCGTCGTTCCCGGTGATCGCCGATGGCAAGGCGTGGTGGACCACAGCCGTCCCGAACGCCAACAGCAGGCTGAGTCTCCGCGTGATTGGGGCTGACCTATGATCCGGCAAGATCGAGCATGATGTCGAAGTGTTCGCCATCATCAAGCCACCGGCGCTCTACGCCCGTAACACGCCGGCCTCGCCGACTCCCGCCCGTAGTGGTACGGGCGTTCGCGGGACCTCCCGTGGGGTAGCAAGGACCATCGCGGCGTTCTTCCTTACGGTGCTGGATCACGCGGGATCAATTGCAAGGCGGTTTGTTGGCACACCTCCACTCCACCCGGAGCCTGCGATCATCCCCGCGAAGTTCGGCCACGAAGCCGGAATGTGGTTCGGCATCACGACGGGAATTCAGGGCATCGTGATTCGCGGTCCGATGCGCGGCTACGTCGTTTACATGCTCACGACCGACGCCACCAACTACTACAAAAACATGACCAAGCAAAACTCGTGAATGCCCGTTCTGATTTCACAAGTCATTTGAAGGATGATGTCGATTCGTGACGCGATCACGATTTATTTGCACGTAATCATCGTGGAGTTCAACGCGATCGCGTGCCAGTTAGGTCATTTGCTGCATTCGGGAACGTACGAAGCGAACGGCGTCAGCCGAATCTGGCATCCGGACCGGAAGTTGTCGGCCAGTCATCGGTGAACCTAAAAAGTGGTTTTTGAAACAAACCCTTCCGTAACGGTGTCCGGACCTTACTGAGTTCAGAAATCGAACGCGAGACGAGGCACCATCGTGCTGCGATTTCCAACTTTGTGCAATCGCTGCGCAGGAGTTAGGATGTCTCTTCGATCCGTCGCAGAGCAGAAGTACGCGAGAATCACTTCATCGGTTTTGTTGTTGTTTACGCGGCGAGGAATGAGACCTTATTTGACTGACCGAAGGAATAATGGGAGGCGATGATGCGTAGGCGTCAGATCGAGTGGCAGTTTCTTGGCAGTTAAGTGGCAGTTAAAACCCCGGAATGGGCGGAAAACACGGAACCAGCGGAAACTTGGAAAACAAAAAACCCTTGGTTTCCCAAGGGTTTTTGAGTTGCGGCGATAGGATTTGAACCTATGACCTCCAGGTTATGAGCCTGGCGAGCTAACCGGGCTGCTCCACGCCGCGTCATGTAACCAAAGTATAGGGGGCGTTTGGATTTTGGGAAGGTCTCTTTCACTTCGACCTGCCTCAAAATAGGATTTCGTCTACATTTATTGACTGACATCACGCACGGATTTCCCTTCGGAGCCTTCCCTTGCCGCTGCCCCAGCTACCGCTGCTCTGTATAGGTGGCATCCTCTGCCTGACCCCCCTAACCTTATACCTGTTCTGGCTTTCCGCCGTCAACCGTCGCGAACGCCCCACGGTCGTTTCGTCCCGATGGGACTTCGTTTCGCTACTATCCGCGCTCGGTGGTTTCCTGTTGTGCGTGGGCCTTTTACTGAGTTCTGTGGCGACGAAAAAAAATCCGCTTTTGAATGGCGCAAACGTTCGCGACACCTGGGAGAACGTGCAGATCGCCAGTCTGGTACTTCCCGTGGGGTATCTGTTATTGGTGATCGCGTGTGCGGCACTAACGTTGCAATCGCGACGGAAATCGCTTTCGGTTTACAATATCGATCACGCATCCGCAGAGGCGACTATGCGCGATCTGTTCGCGCAGATGGGTATCGATGCGAAGCGGTTTGGGAATGTCTGGTCCGATGGTCGACCGTTAATCGAAGTCGTTCCCTTCCATGCGTTTAGCCACCTCGCGGTGAAGATTCTTGCTGTCGATGAACGCTTAAATGAAGAGCTCGAACGCGAGTTGCGTTCTGCGCTCGTCACCTGTCCCACCGGAGAAAATACGGCGGGTGCGTGGCTCTCGACGGCTGCAACGGGTGCGTTCGTTAGCGTCATGTGCTGTGTGATACTGATTGTTGCGGCTTCGGTGTCGGGGCGATTGTGATATGATTTGGCAAACTGGCGAACTTGTGCGTGTTGTAAAGCCAGGCGCGCGATTGCAAATAATCAATTGCTCGGTTTTGTCACGTCGTAACGATTGCGCGGTCGATAGCTATGTGTAACGCGATACCGCCACCACGGATGGCGAGACCCTTTGCGAGGAACGCACGATGAAGAAGATCCTGTTTACGATGGTCGTTGCCGCTGGCGTTGACGTCTCCTCGAACGGGGCGAACGCACAATGGGGTGGCCCTCCGGGTGCCGGCGGAATGCCCGGCGGCATGGGTATGGGAATGCCCCCCGGCGGGATGCAAGGGATGCCGTACGGCCCGCCCCCCGGCGCGTCGATGGCAACGAGTGGCGGTGGGGCTAGCCCGTATGGCTGGAACCCGATGTTCAAGAAAGTGCTCTGGTGGAAGAAAGATAGTTCGTCGCCCTGCGGTAAGAACGGCAAAGGCTGTGCCGACACGAACGCAGTCCCCCCACACGGTAGCGGCCTGCCCGGCTCGCCCGGTGCGTCGATGCCTGGCACGTTGGTATTCCCGCAAAACCCATACATCCGCAGCCCGCGCGATTTCTTCATGTATGGTCAGTCGGGCAATTGATACAGATTTCATAACGGGGTGCGACACTCACTGTCGCACCCCGTCGAATCCGGAGTTCCGCTATGCCGCTGTTTGGGGCACACCTTTCGATTGCGGGCGGACTCACGAAAGCCATTGATGCGGCGATCGCACTCGACACTCAGACTGTGCAAATTTTTACCGCCACGCCGTCGCAGTGGAACGTGTTCGCTACGGGGCAATCGGGCGGGCAGTCGCCGCTCGATGCGTACACGGGGAAGCCGATTCTTGCGAACGATGCGGTTGCATTTCAACAACTTGCACGAAAGTCCCAGTTACAGTTTCTCACGGCTCACGATTCGTACCTCATCAATCTCGCGTCGCCCGATGATGTCATCTACGAAAAATCGATCGCGGCATTTACCTACGAACTCGACCGTGCGGAGGCTTTGGGACTCGCGTACTTGGTGACGCACCCCGGCGCGCACGTCGGCAGTGGCGAGACAACCGGTTTGCAGCGTGTCGCGGCCGCCATCGATCGCGTTCACGACTTGCGACCTAGCCAAAATGTGAAAGTGTTGCTCGAAACGACGGCCGGGCAGGGGACTTGCCTCGGTGCGAACTTCGACCATTTCGCATACTTGTTGAATGCCGCGAAAGCCCCCGAACGGCTTGGCGTTTGCGTCGATACCTGTCACATTTTCGCGGCGGGCTATCCGCTAGGGACCGAAGACGAATATGTATCGACGTTCAAAGAATTCGACCGAACGATCGGTTTGAAGCAGATCCGGTTATTTCACATCAACGACAGCGTGAAAGGACTCGGCAGTCGCGTCGATCGTCATGCGGGGATTGGCATGGGAGAGATCGGTGAACCGGCGTTCCGAAGGCTCGTTACCGACCCGCGATTTCGCGAGTTGCCGATGATTCTGGAAACGCCGAAAGAAGACATCGCAGGCGGACAAATGGACCCGATCAACCTCGGCAAACTGCGTGCATTCCTCAGCGAAGGGCAAAGATAACGCAGCCTTTGAACAGCAAATACTTTTGCATATCTAGAATATCATATAGATATTAGGTTGACTTAAATGCGATACTTACTGATGATGGCAACTTCATCAGAAAGATTGTTCGTGATCGAGGAGCGAACGGAATGTCAAATACAAAAATAGGTGGCTTTTGAAGTAAATATACGTTATATTGACAAAGACAACATGGAAGTCGATTTTATCTTTTGGTTGCGAAAGTATCATTTTTGTAGTTTTGGAGCCGGGACGACTCAATCGCTTCAGTGGCCTTGCGGGTGATCTCGCAAAACCCGATCAGTCCTGGCAAACGCTCGCAGTACCCTACATTAAGAGTTCTTCCGCACTGACGAGGTTCCTGCGATGCCGTTTGAGAAGGTTGAGACGCAAATTGATTTCCCCGCGCTCGAGCGGCAGATTCTGACGTTCTGGAAAGCGAAAGGCATATTCGAGAAGCGGAAGGCGCTCAACGCGGGCAAGCCCCCGTGGTCGTTCCTCGATGGACCGATTACCGCGAATAACCCGATGGGCGTCCACCATGCGTGGAACCGCACGTACAAGGATGCCTTCAATCGTTACTTCTCGATGAATGGCCGCGAACTCCGGTATCAACAGGGGTTCGATTGCCAGGGGTTGTGGGTCGAAGTCGAAGTCGAAAAATCGCTTAATCTGAAGAGCAAACGCGACATCGAGAACCTTGTCCCCGGCGACGTCAAGGCGAGCATCGACACCTTCGTGCAGGCCTGCAAAGACCGCGTCAACCAGTTCGCCCGAGTGCAGACCGAACAAAGTATCCGACTCGGCTACTGGATGAACTGGGACGAAACGGATGAGGATTGGGCGAAATCGCCCGACGACCGCAAGTCGTATTTCACCATGTCCGAGACGAACAACTACACGATTTGGAGCTTCCTCAAGAAGTGCCACATCAAGAAGATGCTGTACCGCGACTACGACGTGATGCCGTGGTGCGGGCGGTGCGGCGTGGGTATTTCCGAACAGGAAATGAAGGAGGGTTACAAGCTCGTCGAGCACCGTGCCGCGTTCGTGAAACTGCCACTGAAGGATAAACCGGGCGAGAATTTGCTCGTTTGGACGACGACGCCGTGGACGCTGACGAGCAATGTCGGCGCGGCTATCAACCCGAAGCTCACGTACCTGAAGGTGAAGCTGAAGGACGAGATTTACTACCTCGCAAAGGGCGTGTTCAAACAAGACCGCATGGCCAGCAGCAGTGCCGAAGATGATGTAGACAGTGCGGATCGCGGCGCGAAAAAATCGAAGCGCGAGTGGCTCGACGGGGTGCCGAACCTCAGTAGTATCGAGCAGATGTTCAAGTCGAAAGCGGGTAAGGGTGGCACGTACGAAATCTTCGGAGAGGTCAAGGGCGAGGAGATGCTCGGCTGGGCGTACGCTGGCCCGTTCGACGACCTGCCCGCGCAACAATCGGAGTTCGGCTTCCCGGCGGAAGTCGCGAAGATCGTTCAGGATAATGGCTGGTGCCCGAAGGTGACGGGCACAGCCGCACACCGCGTGATTAGCGGCGGCGACGATGTCAGCGAGAGCGAAGGAACGGGTATCGTGCATACCGCGCCCGGTTGCGGTGGCATCGACTTCACGTGGGGTAAGGCGAACGGCTTGCCGCCGGTTGCGCCGATCGGCGACGACGGCTGTTTCCACGAGGGCTTCGGCACTCTCTCCGGCAAGAATGCGGCGGATCCAACCACCGCTGATGCCGTATTTGAAGAACTTAAAAAAAAGGACGTACTGTTCGCAACCGAACGCTACGTCCACCGCTACCCGCACTGCTGGCGTTGCAAAACCGAACTGCTGTATCGGCTCGTCGACGAGTGGTTCATAGACATGGGCGAACGGCTGACGACCGAGGGTTTTCGCGGCGAGATTGTTAAAGTCGTCGATCAGGTCACGTTCCTTCCAGAGAGCGTCAACGGCCGGGCACGCGAGAAGGATTGGCTGAAGAACATGGGCGATTGGATGATTTCCAAGAAACGCTATTGGGGGTTGTCGTTGCCGATCTGGGTCGATGAAAACGACCCGACCGACTTCGAAGTGATCGGGAGCCGTGAGGAGTTGCAGGAACGCGCGATCAGCGGCTGGACCGAGTTCGATGGCCACACGCCGCATCGCCCGTGGGTCGATGAAATCGTCATTCGCAATCCGCGTACTGGCAACCGCATGTTCCGCGTGCCCGATGTCGGCAACCCATGGCTCGACGCAGGCATCGTCGCCTTCAGCACCCTGAAGTACACAACGGATCGCGAATATTGGGAGAAATGGTACCCCGCCGACTTCATCACCGAGAGCTTCCCCGGCCAGTTCCGCAACTGGTTTTACGCCTTGCTGGCATTGTCGACGATGATGGGCGACGGGCGACCGCCGTTCAAAACCTTGCTCGGTTTCGCGACGGCCGTCGACCAGTACAGCAAGCCGATGCACAAGAGCGATGGCAACTCGATCGAGTTCAACAAGGCCGCCGACGAAGGGGGCGAACTCCGCGACCCGAGCGGCAAGATGATCCCGTACGGGCCGATCGGTGCCGACGTGATGCGCTGGATGTACTGCCGCCACAACCCTGCGGCGAACCTGCCATTTGGCCCCGTGCCCGCGAACGAAGTCCGTGGCCGTTTCCACATCAAACTCTGGAATTGCTACAGCTTCTTCGTCAATTACGCCATCGCCGACGGTTACGATCCGACTGCCAAGCCGGTGCCCGTGGCGGACCGCCCGGACATCGACCGCTGGATCCTTTCTGACCTGCAAGAACTGATCCGCACCAGCCGCGAATCGTTCGAGCGTTACGATCTGATGACGATGGCAATCGCGACCGAAGAGTTCGTCGATGCCAAGCTCAGCAACTGGTACGTTCGTCGAAACCGCGACCGCTTCTGGAGCAAAAACGCCGACCTCAGCCCCGCCGGTTTGCAAGACAAGCTCGCAGCGTACCAGACGATGCACACGGTGTTATCGACGCTCGCGCAACTGATCGCGCCGTGCGTACCGTTCCTCGCCGAAGTGATCTGGAGGAACCTCAACGCCGCGAGTGAAAGCGTCCACCTTTGCGATTATCCGACGGCAAACGAGACGCTCGTCGATGCGACGTTGTCCGACGACACGCAAGCGTTACTGGCTTTGATTACTCTTGGCGGTGCGGCGCGGAATGCGGCGAAGCAGAAGGTGCGTCAACCGCTCGCGGAGCTTTGCATTTACTCCGATGTCGAAGCCGTTCGGCGGGCGGCGACGCGATTCGTCGAGCAGATTGCGGACGAACTCAACGTGAAGCGCGTGCGAGTGGTAAGCGACAAGCCACTGACCGCTTCGGCGAAGATCAACATGAAAACCGCCGGTGCAAAGATCGGCGCGAAGAAGAAGGAAGTCGAACAAGCAATCCGCGAAGCGAACGTCGACGAACTGGCGCTGAAACTCCGCTCCGGCCCCGTGGAACTTGCGGGTGTTACGCTGGAGTCGGCGGACATCACTGTGGAGTTTGTCGCAGCCGACGGTTGGGCGGGGGCCGTGGATCGCGGGACGCAGGTATCGCTCGATGCTCGCATTTCGCCCGAACTCCGGGCCGAAGGGTTGAGCCGCGACGTGATCCGCACCGTGCAAGACGCCCGCAAAACGGCGGGGTTAAACCTCGCCGACAAAATCGCGTTGCACCTTCAGACGCCATCGAGTGATCTCTCGCAAGCGATCCTCACGCATCGCGACGCGATTTCTGCCGCCGTGCAAGCGACCGAGTGGAGCGAAACAGCCCTCGCACACGCAACGACCGCAAAAGTCGATGGTCACGATCTGACGATTTCCCTGCAACGGATAACGTGAGATCTTTCACGAAAAGGGAAATAGATGATCCTCCGAATGATGATCGTGACGCATGGATTTTCGACATTCCAATTGCTGGCCCCGCGAGTCAAATCCTGGGAAGCCGTCGAGACCAAATGTCGAAAGATTGCAAAAGATCTTTCGCTTGTATTTTTGAAGGATGAAACGTAATGCTCCATCGCCATCTTAACAGTGCGGAATGGACGCCGATGGCCGTCGAATCGCTCTTTGATCGAGGCGATATGGCGGACTGGCAGGAGTTCACAAAAGCACCTGCAAAAAGCAAAGACGTTGCTCGTTATGCGCTCACTATGTCTGAGGCCCACGAAGACGAAGGTTCGGCAGCACTCGCAAGAATTCTCGTTATGCGATTTCACCCTGAACTTCTCGCAGAATTAACCCGCAATCACAGCGATTCGTTACCACTGCCGCCACACTAATTCCACATCAGCCGCTCAGACGGCACCGTTCGAATACGGTCCTCACGCACGTGTTGCAGATAAGTCTGATATGGGTGGTGAGTCCACTAAACGGATTGTGATTTTTTACGAGCAGCCACACGAATTCAGGAAGTCAAAAAATCGGAGGCGATTTGACGTAAGTCAGATTCGCGAGGTGCCTCTACGTGGCGTGAAAATGTTGCGACCAGCGTCGAATACTGAGGCGATCAAAAAGGCGACTCTTTGGGTCGCCAAAACCTGCAAAACCAGTTTTGGAGCGTCCGCAATTCGAACTTACGTCGGTTATAAACGGCCACAAATAGCGACTTACACGGCCTCGTGGTGGTGCCGGACGATTTCACCATCGACGAGGTAAATGACATCTTCGGCAATGTTCGTGGCATGGTCGGCGATCCGTTCGACATGTCGCACCGCAGAGAATAACGACAACGCCGCGTCGATTTTGTCGGGCGAAGTTTTCATTTCGGCGATCAACTCGTGAATGATCGCCGCGTTATGCGCATCGACTTCATCGTCGAGCCGAATCACC
>Ga0335397_10010832_pt1 | contig 11267 bp, 8 predicted proteins | sample MAT04_FD_205740 | JGI IMG/M metagenome (GOLD analysis project Ga0335397, IMG submission 205740) | Freshwater microbial communities from Lake Fryxell liftoff mats and glacier meltwater in Antarctica - MAT-04 (spades assembly) (version 2) ...
ACGGGTACTCGGCGCGCAGGTCCGCACGGAGTTCGAACGTCTTGAGCCCTTGTTCACCGGGGTGACTAGCGAAGGCGGCCCTCATGTTGGCCACCCCTGCAGGACTCAAGCCGAGTTCCAAAGCGCCGGCACCGGGGAACCAGTTCGCCCCGACCCCGGTCGGCCCGGCCGTGAACAAATCGGGAAATCGCGAGCGCAATTCCGGTCGGGTGGCGAGCGCCGCGAAGACGAAGCGGGTCGCTCCTTCGACCGAACTCGCGGCCTCCGTGGGGTCGAGAACGATCGGCTTCGCGTCGTGGCTTTGCAACAGGGCGTTGAGTTCGCGGAGATTCCAGATGTCGAAATAGACGGGCGGGAATTCGCCGCGGGTGAAGAACGTCAGGCGCCGATAGACGCGGGCCACCAATTTTCGGAGCCTGGAACGCATTCGCGGGAATCTCGGGGCGAATAGCCGGGTTGACACGACTTTCTACCGGTTCTCCTGCGTCGCGGCAACGCCGTCAATGCCCGGCGAACTGCGACGGTTTTAGCGGTTGCGGTGGGTGCGAAAGTTCTGCCGGTGAACGCTCCTGGCTTCTGGGCGAATTGGAGAGTACTGAAGTTGAAAACTTGTCGCCACGTCAAAGGCTTTCGCGCATCGCCTGAATACCGACGGCTTGCCGCACGAGCCGCAGGGTCACCTGTGCGACTCCGCGAGCGCGCTTGGCCCCGGCCGTCAGGACCTCCTCGACTTGGCCGGGGTCTTTGACGAGTTGCTTGCGGCGTTCGCGCGCGGCCGCAAAATGCCCGTCGATCTTCGCGAGCAGCATCTTTTTGGAGTCGCCGTAACCGAAGGGTCGACCGTTGCGTTTGTCGGCATCGAACGCGGGTTGGTGGTATAAGTTCACCAGACGATCCAGTTCCGCGGGTGTCGCGAAGAGTTTGTAAAGCGCGAAGACGTTGCAAGTGTCCGGGTTTTTGGGCGCATCGACGGGCATCGAATCGGTCACTACGGCCATCACAGTCTTCTCCAAGACTTTCCCCTCGGCGAAGATTTCGATGGTGTTCCCGTACGACTTGCTCATCTTCTGCCCGTCGATCCCCGGTACCGCGGGCGTTTCCGCCAGGCGCTCGGCTGGCATCGGGAAAATCTCCCCATAGGCTTGGTTGAAGTACCCGGCGATGTCGCGCGTCATTTCCAAATGCTGCACTTGATCCCGGCCGACGGGGACGAGGTGCGAGCGCACGATCAGAATGTCCGCCGCCATCAGCAGCGGGTATGTGAAGAGCCCGACGCTCGCAGCGATCCCCTTCGCCGTTTTGTCTTTGAACGAGTGGGCCCGTTCGAGAAAGCCCATGCCGGTAACGGTGGCGAGGAACCATGCGAGTTCGGTCACTTCGGGCACGTCGGACTGACGGTAGAAAGTGGACTTTGCCGGATCGAGGCCGAGGGCTAAGTAATCGAGCGCCACATCGCGAACGTTTTCGGCGAGGATCTGCGCGGCACTCCGGGCGGGGCGCTTTTCACGCTTCGCTTCGTCCGCTTCCTTCGCCGTCGCATCGGGCAGGGTCGTCAGGGCGTGGTAATCGGCGATGAAGTAGAACGCCTCGCCTTGATCCTGCAGTGCGATGTGTTGCTGGATCGCGCCGAAGTAATTCCCCAAGTGGAGTTTGCCGGAGGGTTGCACCCCACTGAGGATTCGCGGCATCGGGTCGGCGGGCACGGGCGTTCTCCACGGTCGGGCTTGGCTTTCTCGCCTTCTTCTCGTTACAGTACGCAGAGCGATTCCAAAATCCGCCGTCCGGCGCGCGAATTCCCCGTATGGATCAACAACCCCCGTCCGTATTGCCCTTCCGAGCGCCGAACCCGGATCATCCGTCTGCGACGGTACCCTCAGCCCGCCGGACGGAATTGCTCCTCGACGCGCTGAAGTCAGCGGTGGCCGAAGCGCGGGAACACCGCTTGTTCGCATCCGGGAAATTCACAGGCTTGTTTCCGAGTCGCTCCACGGCTTGCGCCGAAGCGGCCCACGAGGCGAACGCCCTCGGCTTGTTCGAAACGGTGCGGACCGAGACGAAAGCGAAGCAGGTCATCGAGTGGGTGCGGATCACGCCGAAGGGGATCGCGTTCCTGCACGACCACGATTCGCCGAAGGCGGTGCTACAAGATTTGAAGGCGACCTTGAGCGCGACTGCGGCGGGAATCCCGGATTGGATGCACGACACGCGGGAACAACTGGCCGAGTTGAAGATTGACTTCGAGGCCAAAGCGGGCGAGATGATTCGCCGGCTCGCGGAATTGACGACGCGGGTCGAGGCCGCGTTGCGGCGGGTGGACGCGGCGACGCCGAAGTTGCCGAGCATCCTGCAAACGGTTGTGCCGTGGGGCGTGACGGCGCTGGAGTATTTGGACCATCGCCGGGAAGTACTCGCCAGCGGGAATTGTTCGCTGCGGGAGTTATTCGTCGCCCTCCGGCCGAAGTTCCCGGAATTATCGGTTCCCGATTTCCACGCGGGGCTGCGCCGGCTCCACGATAACCACTCGATTCAATTGACTCGATCCGAGTCCGGCGACGATCCGGAATACGCGATCCTGATTGGGTCGGAGTTGCGCAATAGTGTAGGCCGGTGATTCTTCCGAACTGATTACTAAACGCGGATGACCGACGGCTATTTTAGACCTGAACCAGAACTGAACCCTTGTATCTTGATAGTTGATCGCGATCAGTTGTCATCTATCAGTCAAACCACTCATGACCGAACGAGAATTTGCCACTGAAGTCGTGCAACGATTGCAAGCAGCGGACTATCGAGCCCTGTTCGCCGGCGGCTGCGTGCGCGATGAACTCCTCGGCCGCGCGCCAGTCGATTTCGACATCGCCACCTCGGCGACGCCGGATCAATTGAAGCCGCTCTTCCGCAAATGCAATTTCTTCGGGGCGAGCTTCGGCGTTGTCGAAGTTCTCGGGCCGCGCGGCGACGACGGTGAATGGCTGAAGGTGCAAGTCGCCACGTTCCGCACCGATGGAACCTACACCGATGGCCGGCGACCTGATGCCGTGGTTTTCAGTTCTCCGGAGGAGGATGCCGCCCGGCGAGACTTCACGATCAACGGTCTTTTCTTCGACCCCGTGGCCAACCGCGTGATCGACTACGTCGGCGGCCGGGCCGATCTCGACGCGCGCATCCTACGCGCCATCGGCGATCCGGCGAAGCGATTCGAAGAAGATAAACTCCGACTGATGCGGGCGGCGCGCATGGCGGCGCGGTTCGAGTTGACCATCGACCCGGCCACGGGTGATGCGATCCGGGCGATGGCCGCGCAAATCCGGGTCGTGAGCGCCGAGCGCATCGCCGAGGAACTACGGAAAATGTTCGAGAACGAGCACCGCGTCCGCGGCGTACAGTTGTTGATCGAATTCAATCTTTTGCAGGAAATCTTGCCGGAAGCGAAGGTCAATGGGATTAGCGGAGCCGTGGCCGCGCTGCCGGGCGATGCGAGATTCCCCCTCGTGTTGATGGCCGTATGCACCGGCGTACCCGCCGCGAGTTTTCCGACCATTGCCTCGCGGTTGAAATTATCGAATGAGGAACGCGACCGCATCGTCTGGCTCGCGAAGCACCGCACGTGGCTCAACGACGCTGTCGGACTTCCCCGTAGCCAGCTTTACCCGATCCTCGCCCATGCGGGGAGCCGGGATTTGATCGCCCTGTCGGCCTCGGTCGGGGCGGACTTCTGCGCGGCGATCCTCAAACAGATCGACCCGGAGCAATTGAATCCGCCGCCGCTACTCACCGGCGACGATTTGCAAACGATGGGCTTCCGACCGGGGCCGAAGTTCAAGATCGCGCTGGAGACGATCCGCGCCGAGCAATTCGACGGTTTGCTTTCGACTGGGGATGACGCACGGGAACGTGCCAAGTGGATTCTGGAAAAGAAGTGAGGAGAGCGAATGAAAACCGCCCCGGCCGAAGGGCGGGGCGGGAAGCAACGAGATGGGGCTCAGTCGGGCTGAGTTTGAAGCTCTCTCGTCGGAGGAGCGTCATGCGTGCCGGGGCCGCGTTCGGGATGCCTTCCTGAAAAAAGGTGCCCGCGCCGTCTTGGACACCCTCACGGACTTTCCAGCCGCTATCGATCGGCTGACGGGAAGACCTTAAGCGAGATCGAAGAGGATCATATCGGCTACGCTAATTCCCTTCAATTCCAAGCTTGTTTCGCCTTCGATAGCCAAGGCGTCGCCGGCCTCGATCCGCAAGCCGATTGTCGGTCTCTGAGGAGACCCGGTTCGTGTCATTGTGGCTTTGTGTGGACCGAATTGCCTTCTTTGATGGTCCAACACCTTGATGTCCTTGATGTCCATTGGCTTCACAGTCAAGGGATTTTTGTCCAGGATCACCAAGTCTGCCAACTTGCCGACTTCCAGCGCACGCCTGGCCGGAGTTCGCAAAGCCCCTTGGCGACGGTCTCGCGTCCCCACCCGAAGCGGCGTTCTGCCTGACGCGGATTGCCCGCGCACATTTCCAGCGCGACCTCGGCGATGAACAACCGCCGTTGATGCCCGGTGAGACGCTCCGCTCCTCGAACCAACAACGCTTCAAGCCGTTTGCTGGAGTCTTCCAGGACTTTGACCCCGAAGACAATGGACCGACACGATACCGACCATCTTCCACATTTTCCTCACCCCAGAAAAGGTCAACGGACGGGTAAGCGAGGAGTTGCCGCTCGCCTACCAGAAACGACTCGTCGAGTATGAAGTCGTCCAGGTCCGGTGCAGCGATCCGTCGGTCTGCGACTTCGCGATGACGGGATAGCCGTCTGGACACCGACTTTACTCGACCTATTACATCGCGTTCCCCAACGCCAACAGCGTGGTGTTCCTGACTCAGATGCTCTGGCGGTTCTACTAACGACCAGCGCAACTTGCGGTTCCCGCCGTGGCAGATCACGTCCGCTCGAAAAGCCTGATTTGGGAGGAAATTATTGAGTTTTCAACGTGTTCGCAATCAACGGAGCGGGAGGGATTTGAACCCTCGATACAGTTTGACCCGCATACGGCATTTCCAGTGCCGCCTCTTCAGCCACTCGAGCACCGCTCCCCATCGATCTCCGCACCAACACCGGCGCACCCGCCGGGGGGTTCATCGGAAACTGTATGGTATCGCGCCGCACCGGGGATGCAACCGGAAGCGAAGCGGCCGGAACGGAGAATCGGTTCGATGCGGCGATTTCACCCTCGCGACTGGCACGGCAGATGCACATCGTTCTAGGCCAATCCCGGCATCCTCATGAGGTTTCAGACATGCGCAAGTTCGTTCTCACGGCCGCGCTCGCCGTCGCCGCACTCGGCTTCGTGGCCATCGACACTGCCCAAGCTCAGTACATCGTTACCGGTGACTATTCGCAGGGCTACTACGGAGGTTACTCGCCCGGCTACTACAGCGGTGGCATCGTCCCCGCGAGCGGATACTACTACAACAACAATTACTCTTATAACACCTACCCCAGCTACGGATACGGGTACGGTGGGGGCTACTCGCCGAACTACTCGGGCTATTCGAACTACAGCCCATCCCTGCGAGCGTACGATTCCTTCTACCGCCGCGGCTCGTACGGAAACACCTACAATTACGTCCGCCGCTGGCGTTGAAGCCCGGCAAAGGTAATCGACCCACCGCCGGCGCCCCCGGCGGTTTTTTTCGTACTCCTTCGCGCCGCATCCGGAAACTCCTGCGCCCGACGGACAAAATCGCGTCCGTGCCGAACATTCGGAATGCGGATTCGGTCGGGCCGGGCGATTGTGTAGTATAAAGGTGTAGAAATTCCGGCCATCGGACGGCCGGGCACGAATCACGTATTGGGGCGGTTATGGCGAACGTCACGTTTCTCGTACTCGAAGGGGTTGACAAAGGCCGGGTGTACCGCCAATTGACGGTGCCGGTGACCATCGGCCGCGAGGAGGGAAATGCCCTGCGCCTGAACGATGAACGTGTCAGCCGCTACCACGCCAAGGTGCAAACCGAAGACGGCGATGTGATCCTCACCGACTTGGAGAGCACCAACGGAACGCGGGTGAACGGTTCGACGATCCAAATCCGCCGGCTGCGTGCCGGCGATCAAGTCTCCATCGGCCGGACGCTGTTGCTCTTCGGCACGATGGAAGAAATTGAGGCCAGGCGAACGGGCAAACTGTTACCCTTGCACGAGAATGGGATTCAAACGATCCAAGCCGGGGAACTCGCCGCAGCGGCCGGGCGGTCGCCGACGGAATCGTCGCCGCAACGCCGCGTGGAATACGCCCCGACCGAATGGCGTGCCCGCGACATCGATGTGCCGCCGTTGCCGAACAAACTGAGCGGCTCGCAATCGGCCCGCCTCGCCGAGATCTTCGATTACCTGCACCGGGGCATCACGACCGCCGTGGAGAACATCGACGCGAACGAAGAGGGTACCGAAGTGCGCCTCGGCTTCAACGAATGGCAAACCATCCAAGCCGTGCAACTACTGCTGGCGAAGTACACCCGGGCCATCGGCGAGCCAGACGGGGAGATGTAACATGGCCAAACGCAAGCCCGGCGAGTTCGAGATCGGCCCCGCGTCGAAGGTGCAGAAGAAGGACTGCTATTAGTACGCCGAAAACCGACCGGCCATTCGGGTCGAAGTCAGAGAAGTCCTTCCGCACCTGCGAGCGCTGATCCCGGTTGTCGAACGTTGGGCCATCGCCTGTGATGTCACACGCCACGTCGACTTCGCCAAACAATCCGACGACGGCTTCCGCGAACCCGCCCGCGTCGTCGCGTTAAACAATCGTGCGATCAACACTTGGCTCAAGCCGCTCTCGAGTGGCGTCTCCGCTGGCCAACGGCGCGGCGCATTTCCTGTATCTGTTGAAGCGTTGAGCGAGGCGGCGTGCGAATTCCCCGACGTATGCGAGCCGGCCGACCCCGAGTGATCGAATTCCGCTCCAGGGCGAAACTCCGTCGGGTCCCGGCTGAATCGCATTCCCTTTTCGACCGTCGTTTCGCGCTTCCCATCTCATTTTGCCCGTTTCATTCCCGCGCGTGACTTAAAGTTGTCGGCCCGACACAAAATGGAGTTCCGGCATGCCCACTGCCCCGGACGGTATGGACGCGTCGTCGTCTCCGCTCGATTCGCCGACGCATCCGATGTCGAGCCGCGAAGCGGGTCCCCAAGTGCTTGGCCCACTCGACCCGACGCTGGCCCCGCCGATTCGTATCCGGCCGAGCGATCCGCTCACGTCGTGCCTTTCGTTGGATCGCCCGTCCCACACGCTGGCACCCACGCCGGCGCCGGGATCGATGCGGGCACTTAAACTCCCGCAAGTCCCCGGCTACGAAATCCTCGGCGAACTCGGCCGCGGCGGCATGGGAGTTGTCTACCGGGCCCGGCAAGTCCGGCTGAATCGCTACGTCGCCCTCAAAATGTTGCTCCACGCCGACGCCGCCGACCTGTCGGACATCATGCGATTCCGGAGCGAAGCCGAAGCGGTGGCGGCCATCAAACACCCGAACGTCGTCCAAGTCCACGAATTCGGCCACCATGATGGCCAGCCCTATTTCGCTATGGAATTGCTCTCGGGGGGCACCCTCTACAACCGCGTCCGGATGTCGGCTCCGCTGGAGCCGAAGTTCTCGGCCGAATTGGTCGAAAAACTCGCCCGCGCCGTCCACGAGGCCCACGCGCAGGGGATCGTCCACCGCGATTTGAAACCGGGCAACATCCTCTACGACGAAGCCGGCGAACCGCGGATCACCGACTTCGGCCTGGCGAAGCGAGTCTCGGTGCAGCTCACGCAAACGCAAGCGGTCATGGGGACGCCGGCATATATGTCGCCGGAGCAGGCCAGCGGCCGAACGAAGTTCGTCGGCCCACCGACGGACATCTACGCCCTCGGCGTGATCCTCTACGAGTGCCTGACGGGCAAGCCGCCCTTCGGGGGGTGCGATTCCATCGCCGTCCTCAACCAAGTGTTGAACGACTCGCCCCGGGGGATCCGCCCGCAGGTGCGGACCGTGCCGCGCGATCTCGAATTGATCTGCCTGAAGTGCTTGGAGAAACTCCCGGCCGACCGCTACGCGACGGCGGAGTTGCTGGCCGACGACCTCGGGCGCTTCATCGCCGGCAAGCCGGTCGGCGTCCGGCCGGCTGGGCCGATCGAACGCGCGGTCAAGTGGGCGCGGCGCCGGCCAACCGTGGCGACGGTCTACGCGCTGTCGGCCATTGTGCTGCTCGTGTCGACGGTCGGCCTCGGCTTCGTCGGATTATGGCGACAGGCCGTCCACGCCCGGGACGAAGCGGACGCGCACTCGCGCCTGGCGGTGGCCGCCAACGTGGAAGTCGAGGCGCAGCGGCGCGAGGCGGAGGAAGCCCGCGACCTGTTGGCCCAGCAAAACAAAGTCGTCGAAGTGGCGTTGGGCAGGGAGCGGAAATCCAGCGCCGACGCGAACGCTTCGGCCAAACTAGCCGGGGAGGCCACGGCCGTTGCGCAAGAAGCCAAGCTGAAAGCGGAGGTCGCCAAAGAGAAATTCGAGGAGCTTTCGTATTTCAGCAACGTCGGGTTCGCCAATCTCGAAGTGCGCCAAGGGAACGTCCAGCGGGCGATGCAACTCCTCGACCTCTGCCCGGCGCACCGTCGCGATTGGGAATGGTGGCATTCGTACCGCGCCGTCCACGGGGAACTCGGTTCCGGCGTCTCCGGCTCGGGGACCATGTGCATGGACGCCGCCTTCGAAACGGCCGGCTTCAAAGTGACCACGTGCGATGTCTTCGGGACGATCACGCGGTTCGATTTCGACACCGGCAAGGGCACGCCCAAAGCCCTGGCCAAGTCCGATCCAAAATTCTTGTTCTACAGCCGCTTGTCGGAAGACGCGACCCGGCTGGTGACGGTGAAAATCGAACAGGGGCGCGGCGGGCCGGACGACATCAAAAAAGAAGGCCCCTTCCTGCCAGAGTGCGTCGAAATTTGGGACACGGCCAGCGGGCAACGGTTGAAAGCGTTTACCGCGACGGGCAATGGGGCCTTCGAGGCCGCGATCTCCGGCGACGGGACTCGCGCGCTCGTCGGCTTCACGCAACCCCGGCACATGGTGGCCTTCGACATTCCGACGGGGAAAATTCTCGCCACCCTCAAAAACACCTCCCCGTTCGAGACCCAAGCCGGGTTGAACCGGGACGGATCCAAAGCGATCGCCGAGCGAGGAGGCGAGTTCATCGTCTGGGACACGGTCTCAGGGGAAGTGACGGCGGCGCACAAACCGAAATTCGGCTGGCCGCGGGCGATGGCCGTGAACGCCGATGGCACGGGGGCGTATGCGGGGACCAATACCGGCGCGCTGACGTTTTTGGACATCCGCACGGGCAAAGCTGTAGAAGTCGAAAAAGCCCACGCTGGCAAGATCATCGCGCTGGCCCTGAGCCGGGATGGCCAACTGCTGGCGAGCTCGGGGGAAGACGGCATCGTCCGCGTCTGGGACGCCCGCACCGGCGTGCTCGAACAAGTGCTGCGCGGCCACACCCGCGGTGTGATCAGCCTGAAGTTCGACGCGACCGGCCGCCGCCTCGCGTCGACCGATCACGCCATGCGGTTCTTGGTCTGGCACTTGGACGGCACGAAACAGGCCATCGTGAAATTGACCCCGCCCGCGGAGCTGAAAGGCCGGTTCTTCACCGACGGGTCCGTGGCCAACTGCTTCGCCATCGCGGACGATGGCAGCGGGGTATTTTGGAACATCGCGACGGGGCGGGTGTCCAAACTCGCCCCGCCGCCCGGCGAAAAATTCACCGCGTTCGCATTCGCCCCGCAGGGCACCCGCTTCGCCGCGGGGACCGACTCCGGCTCGGTGCACCTTTGGGAAATCGGCGGGACGCAGTCGCATGTGGTCGCGACGTTCCAATACCCGGTTCGGAACTTGGCGTTCAGTGGAGACGGCGGGCGCCTCGCGGCAACCGAAGGGTATCGGCTCGATGTGATCGACGCGAAAAGCCGCGCCGTGCTCTTGTCGAAAACCTGCCACAATTCTAGCATTTGCATCAGTTCGGACGGCCGGGTCGCCGCCGCCGGCATCACATACTCCGCCGTCGCGTGGAATATCGACACCAAGAAATCCTGCGAAACGAGCTTAGGCGAAGTGCAGTCGAGCTTGGCCCTCAGCCCGGACGGCGAAGTCTTGGCGGTGGGAACGCTCGAATGGCGGGTCGGCCTCTTCGACCTCTGGAAACCGAAACCGCGCGAATTGGCCATCGCCGGCCGGATGCTCAACGGCCACAACGCGGCCGTCGTCTGCATGGCTTTCCACCCGAAGGGCCACCGCCTCGTCACCGGCGCCGCCGACGGCACGATCAAAGTTTGGGACCCGGTCAGCCAATACGAGGCGATCGGCGTGGACATCGGCGTCCGCGAGCCGATCCGAAGCATCTTCTTCAACTCCGGCGACGCGAAATCCGCCGGCAAAGACATCATCGCGATCCCGGAAAAATACCCGCCGTTCGTCCTCCACGGCGGGCCGCGTGGTTTGGTCATCGCCCCTGTACGATGAGCCCGTTCAGCAACAGCCGGAGGTTCTACTTCGCCGCAGGTACCGGCGCGGACGGGGATACCGCAGCGATCCGGGGCCGAGCGTGAACAGCGCCCCGGCTTCGTAGTCGATTTCCACCTCCAGGTCGTTGTCCTTCAAAACGGGAGACCGAAGTGATCCGCCCCGCAACGCTCGCTGACGTATCGGTGATTTTGGAACTGATCCGAGCGCTGGCGGTCTACGAGAAACTCGAAGGAAGTGTCCCGGTTCGTGCCGAGGACTTGGCTTCGCATTTGTTCGGCCCGCGCCCGTATGCCGAGTGCTTCCTCGCCGAAGACGCGGGCGCCGTCGTCGGCTTCGCGATCTACTACTACCTCTATTCGACCTTCCCCGGCAGACCGGGCATCTACCTCGAAGACCTCTTCGTGCGGTCCGAGTACCGCGGCCGGGGGCTTGGCAAATCGTTGTTGGCCGCACTCGCCGCGATGGCCCTCGAAAAAAACTGCTGCCGGATGGAGTGGTCGGTACTCGACTGGAACGCCCCAGCCATCGCCTTTTACGAATCGCTCGGGGCCGCACCGCACGGCGGCTGGACGACGTACCGTCTGAGCGGCGACGCGTTGGCCGCGCTGGCCCGGTGAGAACCCGGTGTTACGCAAGCCCGTTCCACTTGCGGAGTCCCCATTCGAGGGAGAACAGGCCGAGGATCACGCCAAGTAGCCACCGCGATTGACGCAAAGGCTTCAGAGTCC
>Ga0335397_10010835_pt1 | contig 11266 bp, 9 predicted proteins | sample MAT04_FD_205740 | JGI IMG/M metagenome (GOLD analysis project Ga0335397, IMG submission 205740) | Freshwater microbial communities from Lake Fryxell liftoff mats and glacier meltwater in Antarctica - MAT-04 (spades assembly) (version 2) ...
AGAATAATATTGTCAAGGCAGAAAATCTGCTTGGAAAACTGTCCAAAAATCCTCCCGAACATTTCTTCTGTGTGTCAACCGACAAGGCTGCCAACCCGGTAAATATTATGGGCGCAAGCAAAAAAATAATGGAAGAAGTGATCATGTCTTATTCAAGCCTGTTCCCGATCACAACCGCACGGTTTGCCAATGTGGCTTTTTCTAACGGTAGTCTGCTTGCCGGATACCTGGAACGCCTGATGAAAGGACAGCCGTTTTCGTGCCCGTCGGATATCCGTCGCTTCTTCGTTTCACCACAGGAATCGGGACAAATATGCCTGATGGCCTGTATGCTGGGAAATTCGGGGGATATTTTCTTTCCGAAACTGGATGATGGTCAAATGATGAACTTTAGAGATATCACGATCTCATTTCTAAAGGAATTGGGTTACGAACCCCTGATTTGTTCTACCGAGGAAGAAGCGAGATATGAAGCAACAAAGCTTCAACCGGATTCAAAAAAATATCCGGTTTACTTTTTTGTTTCTGAAACCACAGGGGAGAAGACTTACGAAGAGTTTTATACAGAAGGCGAAGAACTTGATCGGGATTCATTTCACGCACTTGGGGTAATTAAAAATGCGACAAAGAAGTCCCTGGTTGAAATTGAACGTATGATAGGCAACTTAAACAGGGTGCTCAGAAAACCGTCTCTCACAAAAGGTGATATTGTAATGTTGATGAGTGACTTTCTTCCCAATTTTCATCACGTCGAAACCGGTAAAAACCTGGATCAAAAAATGTAAGAATATGTATAGAATCATTAAAAGACTTGGTGATATTTTTTTTGCACTGGTAGGAATTATTTTGTTCATGCCGTTTTTCATTCCTCTTTCTATCCTGCTTCTGCTGACCGGCGAGGGTTATATTTTCTATCTGCAGGATAGAAGGGGCTACAAAAACAAGATGTTTAAGATATGGAAGTTTGCGACTATGCTTAAAGCAAGCCCGGGGCTTGGTACAGGCAGCATTACAGTGAGGAACGATTGGCGTCTGACACCGATGGGAAAATACCTGAGAGGGACAAAAGTTAACGAGATTCCGCAGTTAGTCAATATCCTGAAAGGAGACATGTCGGTGGTTGGTCCCCGGCCTCTGATGGAAGCCGATTTCGTTAAGTTTACAGATGAAGTTAAAGCGCACTTCTACGATTGCAAACCCGGACTTACCGGAATTGCGTCCATTGTTTTTCGGGATGAAGAGAAACTTCATTCTGAATCTGATATGGATCCTCACGAATTTGACCGCTTGTATCTATCGCCTTACAAGGGTGCACTGGAAAGGTGGTACCTGGAACACTTTAGCTTTTATACAGACCTTGTCATCATTTTTCTGACTGCTGCGGTAATTGTAATGCCCAAAAACCAATGGGCTTATCTGTTTTTTAGAAATCTGCCTCCAAAGCCCGAGTTCATGAATTAGAAGTTGTTGAAACGGAATTTTGTTTAAGATGTTATAATTCAATAATTTGTAATTTATTTATTTTTGGTTTTGATTATTCCATCATTAATAAGCATGTGATGATAATTTGAATTGAAGTTCTTCTATAATCCTTTTTGTTTAGCCAATCGCTTGGGCTAATTTCAAAAAACATTAAATTTGTATTTTAACTGATGAGTGTATGAGTGTGAAATGGCCAATGATTTACCAGAAATCGGGCTCTTTGGGGTGGTATAATGTGCATACACCTTTCGGATTGCGTTATATGATGATGGTAAATATGGATGATATTCTGGTTTCACTGCCTTATTTTTCCTATGCCTCCATAACAGACAAAATTCCTGATGTAATTGAGTCAACCCCGGTTTTTACCTACGATGGAAAATTGCTGACATGCAGTGACCCAAAAGTACAATGGCAGGTGCGTATGCTAAAGCCCGTTTCAGAATATTTTCATACCGCAAAAGTTGTTTCCTGGCTGTGGCTTGCAGAAAGTCCCAAAGCGCAATTGGCTAAGTTTTCGCCGAATGTCAGAAGGAAAATCAATAAAGCGATATCCAATGAGATTATTATTGAAACCGGTGGCAAAGAATTAATCGGGCAATTTTATGGGGTGTTCTCGCACAATATGCACAGACTTGGGGCGCCAACCATGTCGCGTATTTTTTATGAAACCATCGTTGAAGCCTTTGGAAGGGAAGCAACTGTATTGATAGCCAGGCACCACGGCAAAGCCATCGGAGGTGCTATCTTGGTAAAACAGGGCGATTTTGGAGAGGTATGCTGGTTTTCAACATTGGAGGATTATAACTCTTTTTATACTTCGTACTTTCTTTGGTGGGAATGCATAAAATTATCCATAGAACGGAATTGTAAGGTGTTTAGTTTTGGCCGTAGTACCCGCGATACCGGTCCTCACCTCTATAAGCAGCAATGGGGAACAAAAAATACAACGCTTTACTGGAACTTTTCTTACCCCCCACGCAATGATAATTTCAAAATTGGCCCTTTTAATATAAATATGCCTGACAGGAAAATTCTGAGTTTCCTATGGAAAATTTCCCCGTGTTTTATCATCCGGTGGTTGGGCCCTATGGTTGCCGGGAAATTTTATTAAACCCCAATTGTATTTTATTATCACAGTTTTGCAGATTCTATAATTGGCTTCGTAAAACCAGGCTGCTTTGATTGTATTTTTTAACTCTTAATTGAATATGCTGAAATCATACTACCTTTCCGCTGAAGATTTCATACGCCGGCATAAACTTCAGGCAATTGTTGATGTCGTTATTTTTGTTCTGATAACCTATATATTTCACAAATTGTGGTGGAATTTCTATGCCTGGTTAGAGTCATTTGACTTTATTATTGGTTCTGCCGATTGGCTCGCACGACAGGTTTACGTGTCTTCGTTGTGGTTTAACAGGCATATCCTTGGACTATTGATAACTACGACTGAGCCTAATACTATGTGGTTCTCCAATGGCAGTTATGTTGCCATTGATGCAGGATGTTCCGGACTCAAGCAGTTTTACCAGATTTTGGTATTATTCCTGCTTTTCCCAGGGCCCTGGAAACATAAACTCTGGTATATTCCTTTTGGCTTTTTTGTGATGTTTCTTACAAATATCTTGCGGATTGTCATTCTTTCGCTTATTGCACTCTGGATTCCCCAGCATTGGGATTTTGTGCACGAATGGATACTCAGACCGTTTTTTTATGTGGTTATCTTTTTACTTTGGGTAATCTGGGTCGAAAAATTCAGGCGAGGGAAAAAGGCCGGTCCTGAAAAGATCCCGGTTTAGGTTTCACTTTTTTGTGATTCTTATTCTCTGGTTATAAATTACTGGTTTTGAATATTATCAATTTCGGTAATGAAAATATCGTAATTGAAACTATAGAGATAATGTACGAGGAATGCTTCTGATAATATACTATCGGGAAAATTTCAATATAAAATGAAAGATATATTATTAATGCTTAAACATATAGTTCAATGAAGGGTTATAAACCAGTAACTTTGCAGACGTAATTATTTGAGCGGAATTTTTAAAATAGATCTGCCCATTTGATAAGTTACTTTTAAACCATAAAGTGATTTAAAGAGAAGCTTCTGGTGATTTTTAAAGAATAAGCAGAAGGAAAATTAATTGGTTTTCCGGGTTTTGAACTTCTGATAGTTTACTATTACCCGTGATCTGATCAGTAAATTAAGATTTATGCCTGAATATTTACAATGGGTTTCTCATCCCGCTTTTCGTCTGGCTGCTGCTTTGCTGGTATCATTCTTAATGGGGTACCAGTCTATTCCGGTAATTATCGATGTAGCTCGCAGCAAAAACCTGGTTGATGAGCCCAATCACAGGACTTCTCACAAAGGCAAAGTACCAACTTTGGGTGGAATAGCTATTTTTGGCGGGTTCTCTATTACAGTTCTTACTTTTAATCTGGAAAGCGATACTATCCTTTCTGCATATTTGATTGCCGGTGCCATGATTATTTTTTTTCTGGGACTAAAAGATGATATGCTTGAGCTTTCTCCTCTGAAAAAGATTTATGGTCAGATGGTGGCCGCTCTCATCGTCATTATTCCGGGAGGCGTCAGACTTACTGATCTTCATGGTATCATGGGAATGTACCATATTCCTTATTTCTGGAGTGTGGCTGTTACACTTTTTGTTTTTATTGTGATTATCAATTCGTTCAATCTTGTTGATGGCATTGATGGATTAGCAGCAGGACTGGCTATTGTTTCAGCAGTTTTCCTGGGAGAATGGTTTTACAAAGCCGGTCAAACCGGAATGGTGATCATAGCCCTGAGTTTAATCGGAGTGCTTCTTTCATTTCTGAGATTTAATCTACTCGATTCCAAATACAAAATTTTCATGGGGGATACAGGCTCACTGCTTCTGGGATTTATTCTCTCCGTTCTTGTTGTAAAATTCAATGAGATGAATGTATATGGTGCCCCTTTCAGAAATGTTGAGGCTGCGCCGGCACTTTCTTTTGCAATATTAATGGTACCCCTTTTCGATACCCTGCGTCTATTTGTTGTACGTATATACAGGAAATGTACCCCATTCGCACCTGACCGGTCACACATGCACCATATTTTATTGAAATTGGGCTACAGTCACCTGAATGCAACCTACACACTCCTGATCGCAAACATTGCTATTGTATTGATTGCCTGGCAATTTCAATATATGGGTACTATGAAACTTTTTATTTTACTGTTGTTCATTGGAACAGTGTTTACAATAATCCCCTTCGCAATAAATGCTTTTCATAAAAGACAAAGGCATGCGATTAATAAAAATTTGCTAAAATCCGGCAAATAAAATAATTTTAACCTAAGTTGAACGATTTGAGCAAAGCGAAAAAGCGCTTTACTTAGGTAAACCCCGATTTGGAAATTGTTGCAATTCACCATAGCCATGAAACTTTTTACTATGAATTGCTTACAATTTCCTTATCGATAGAGCGATTTTCCTTTTCAAATCGCTTAATTTGGGTAATAGTCTTAATATCGGTGCCGCAACCATTCAAGTTGATTCAGAACTGGCGCTCAATTATATTTACACACTCTCTTCACTTCTTTGATATCAGATTGAAAGCTCTGAAAAAGAATCAGTTACTTTAGTAGAAGAAAATATTTTTATCAAAAGTTTTTTTGAAATTGAGGAGTTTCGTCTCGGTGAACGCTGTGAAAAGAGTTTCGAATCTAAAATGATACTGGGCACTTCAACGACCCACAAAATGCTGAGTGCTTTATCAAAATCACAAATTATCAGAATTCACAAATCATACATAATTAAAAGAGAAGCTCCCGATCGGAATCTCATACCGGCAGTTGGTGATAACCAGCTGGGTGCACCCTGAGTTTGAAGGTCCGTTGCATTGAAGTTGTTAGAAAGAATCAATAACCCTGATAATCAAAACCAATGGATTTTGTATCTGTTAAATCCCTTTAATACCATTAGGAATAGGGTAATGGTGTCAAAGTTTTTCTGTCACCAAATCACGGAAATACAAATAATACACCAACTTCTTTTAATATTTATCCTCAAAAGCAAATCTTAAACAATCCGGATGTATTTTAAGAATGGATAGAACAATCCCAACCATGCATAAAGTTTACTTATTTCAGTATATTTGCAGTGTCTTTAAGTTAAAAATACTGTTTTTCAGGAATTAAGCGCAAAAACATGGTAAAAAATCTGGGTGCACAGAATTCAATCTTCAATCAGTATATTTCTGAAATCCGTGATTCGGTTATCCAGCAGGATAGCCTCCGCTTTCGTTATAACATGGAACGGATGGGTGCAATCTTTGCTTATGAAATTAGTCAACAACTTGAATACGAAATAAAAGAAGTAACCACCCCGCTTGGCGTAGCCGAAGTGCCTGTTTTAAAGGCCTTTCCTGTGCTTGCAACCATCCTGCGGGCCGGCTTGCCTTTGCATCGTGGAATGCTGAATTTATTTGACAAATCAGAAAACGCCTTTGTTTCTGCATACAGAAAACATAGCAAAGACGGACATTTCAATATTCAGGTGGAGTATGTTTCTGGCCCTGATCTCACCAACCGTGTTGTAATTCTCTCTGATCCGATGCTGGCTACCGGCGCTTCGCTGGCACTCAGCTACAAAGCCCTTATTGTAAAAGGGAAACCCCTGCATACCCATATTGTTACTTTAATTGCCAGCACACAAGGAATAGACCACCTCAAACGCAATCTCCCCGCCGATGATGTTACACTTTGGGTAGGTGCAATAGATGACGAACTAACTGCACAGGCCTATATTGTGCCGGGGCTTGGCGATGCCGGTGACCTTGCCTACGGGAATAAAATTTAGTCAAAGATTTATCTTTTTAAAGTAAGACAGCCAGGAAACGAAGCTGTCTTTTTTTTATTCCCAGTATGGGGATATGCTAATCCTGAATGCATGATCACGCGTGGCCCAGAGTTCTGAAATACATCATACTTTTCAGTGGGACTAACTACAATGATAATCCGAAAAATCGTAAGTTTGTAAAAAAAAAGCCTATGACAGGCCTTGTTAAGGAAAATATCAGAATCTCACTAGATTCTATCCGTTCTCATTTTTTAAGGAGTACACTGACCGTTCTTATTATCGCATTCGGTATTATGGCATTGGTCGGTATTCTCACATCCATCGATGCTATAAAGTATTATCTTACGGAGAACTTTACGATGATGGGGGCAAATACTTTTACCATCCGCAACAGGAGTATGCGTGTGAAGATGGGAAATAAGACCTCGCTTCCAAAGAATTTCCGCGAGATTTCATGGGATGAGGCGATGAGTTTTAAAGAGAGTTATACTTTCCCTGCCTTTACTTCGGTTTTTACGTTTGCTACACATACAGCAACGCTCAAGTATGGGTCCGAAAAAACCAATCCAAATGTGCCCGTAATTGGCTCAGATGAAAATTATGTTATTACTTCCGGCAATGAAATTGAAAGCGGACGTAATATTTCTCCGGCTGAAGTTTACACAGGCTCACATGTGGCTGTTATAGGGGCCGATCTGATCAGTAAGCTTTTTGGTGCCGGTGTCGATCCGGTTGACAGGATAATAAGTATTGGGCCGGGGAAATATCGCGTTATAGGTGTTCTCAAAGCCAAAGGGTCCAGCCTCGGATTTAACCCCGATAACATTTGTATATTGCCTATTACCAATGTAAAACAAGCATTTTCTCGCCCAAACATGTCATTCTCTATCAATGTAATGGCTGCTGATCCTACACGGCTGGATGCAGCCATCGGCGAAGCTACAGGTTTATTCAGGATTATTAGGAAAGTAAGATTTGATGAAGAGGATAGTTTTGACCTGGCAAAGAGTGATAATCTTTCGGAAATGCTGTTCGATAATTTAAAATACCTGCGTTATGCTGCTACCATAATTGGGATAATTACACTGATTGGCGCAGCCATCGGGCTTATGAATATTATGCTGGTTTCAGTTACTGAGCGTACCCGCGAAATTGGAGTCAGAATGGCGCTTGGAGCTAACCGCCGGACAATTCGCAACCAGTTTCTGACCGAAGCTGTGGTAATAGGCCAGATAGGTGGGATTGTCGGGATTATTTTCGGAATTTCAATTGGCAATATACTTTCATTTATTATTGGATCTGGCTTTATTGTGCCCTGGGCATGGATTATCCTCGGTGTTGTTTTATGCTTCGGAGTTGCTGTTTTATCGGGGATAATTCCTGCTACCCGGGCTGCGCGCCTTGATCCCGTTGATTCGTTGCGATATGAATAACTTTCCGGTATTTAAATCATGAAATCCGAACTTCTGGTTTTCAGTGAAAGGATTACACCCAGGCTTCAGTATATTGCCGGGCTGATGCTGGGTGATATGCTGGGGTTGCAGATTTCATTTACCAGTAACCAGGATGAATATAGTGCGTTTGAAGGAGCAAGGGTTTGTTATCATAACCAACAGATTGTACCCGGAAAGGAATTGGTTATAATTCCTGCGGGACTAATGACTGAAAAGGGAATCAACAGTCATCGGCTCAGTTTTATTGATTTTGATTCTTCCAGAGCCTTTTTTCCGGTTTACAATAAGATTTCGCCTGTTCCGTTCGATCTGTTCTCTGCTTCTTTTTACCTCGTTAGCCGATACGAAGAATATTTGCCGTATATGCGCGATGAACACGGCAGAATGACCGTAAATTCTGGTATTGGCATGCAGCAGGGGTTTCTTCAGGTTCCTGTGGTTAATCGCTGGGCATTGCATCTGAAAAAACTTTTGACAGAGATTTTCCCCTGGCTAAAATTTAGCACCGGTGAATTCAGGTTTCTGCCAACCATTGATATTGATTCAGCATGGGCATATAGAAATAAAGGCCTGATCAGGACAATTGGCGGATATCTGAAAGATTTAAAGAGTTTCGATCTGGGTGAAATGAGAAAAAGGACCAGGGTTATCCTAATGCTTGAAAAAGATCCTTTTGATACCTATGGTTTAATGCATGAAATTCATAGTTCTTTCAATCTTCAGCCAAGGTTTTTTATACTTTTTGCCGATTATGGATTGAATGACAAAAATATTCCTGTTAACAACGACAGGTTTCAGACATTGATAAAATCACTGGCCGATTATGCAAAGGTTGGCATACACCCTTCGTACGCCTCGAACAGAAATCCTGCTTTGCTTTCAAAAGAAATTTCCCGGCTTTCACAGGTTATAAGGGCTGAAATAACCTTTAGCAGGCAACATTTCCTTATGCTTTCATTCCCTGACACCTATAGAAACCTAATTAGCCTGGATATTACTGACGATTTCTCGATGGGATTTGCCGGAAATCCGGGCTTCAGAGCAGGAATTTGCACAGCCTTCAAATGGTACGACCTTGAAGCTGAAATCCCTACCGATCTGACTATACACCCGTTTGCCCTGATGGAAGGGACCTTGCGTGATTACCTTAACCTCGATGCTTCCGAAGCAATGGATTACATCAAACCCTTGATTGATCAGGTGAAGGCGGTTAACGGTACTTTCATCAGCCTCTGGCACAATGAATCATTTTCTGAAGAAAAGCGATGGAAAGGATGGGTAAATGTTTATAAGGAGATGGTGGCATACGCAATCGGCAATAAAATACATGGTTTCTGAATTAATTCTTAATTCCGTTGTTTAACTACTTGGTAATCAAAATTTAATAAATATTTTTAAGATTTGTCGGAAAGAAAATATATTGCTTATTCAGTTGCAGTCCTGCGATTCCTGACTTATTTAGATGCCGATTCAATATCTTTGCATCCGAAAATCTGATATTTCATGAATTTAAATAAAGAGCCTGAAAAAGATGCTGAAGCTGCAGATTTGAAATGGTATGCCTGCTATACCAAACCAAGGGCCGAGAAAGCTTCACAGCTGCGACTTGTAGAGTCAGAAATCGAATGTTACCTGCCTTTGCAAAGAACCCGTCGGCAATGGAGTGATCGGATAAAATGGGTTAATGAGCCGCTTTTCAGATCGTATATTTTTGTCAGTGTTTGCGCTTCGGATTTTTTAAAGGTTTTACAAACTGATGGTATAGTTAGATTTATAACTTTTGAAAAAAAAGCAGTTCCGATTCCGGATGTTCAGATTGAAGCTATCAGAATGCTGCTGGGGCAGGGTATTGAATTAGAAATCACAACGGATAAGATTAAACCCGGACAGTCAATCGAAGTTCAGGCCGGCCCATTGATCGGGTTAAGGGGTGAACTGGTTGAATACCGGGGAAAAAAGAAAGTGCTTGTGCGACTGGGTGAAATCGGCCAGGGAATTCTTGTAACGATCGGTCCTGAATATCTGGCAAAGATATGATATCACAGACTTACTTCTTTAGCGATAGCTAAACACTAACCAGCATTCTGCAAAATGAATTCTGCCCATGCATAGAACTTCATACCTGAAAAGGTTGAAAGCCTTTGGTTCATTCTTATAGCCCTACCTGACAGGTCGGGGGTAACAAATTATAAAGTCTTCTTTATAATGGAAAATTAAACGATCCGGCCTTCCTTGATGTATTCTCTCATTATAGCTGCTTCAAGCCTGCTGCTGGAGAGCGTATTGTTATTCTCAGTGGCGCATTCCAAGGCGCAGAAATGCAACACATTAACAATTCCGGCACCGCTGAGTTCGAAGCGCGAAGCTACCTTATACCAATCAATTTCTTTTGATTTCTCCAGATTTCCGGGCAGTGTTTTTTCCCAGATTGATGAACGTTCCAGAATGCCAGGCATGGGGAAATGGATAATGGACTGAAAACGCCTTACAAAAGCGTCGTCTATATTTCCCCGTTGATTGGTAGCCAAAATCACGACGCCATTGAATGATTCAATTCGCTGAAGCAGGTATGCGACTTCCTGATTCGCGTATTTATCATGTGCATCCCTGATATCGGTCCGCTTGCCGAATAAAGCATCGGCCTCGTCGAAGAAAAGAATCCAGTTTTTATCTTCCGCCCGATCGAATAGACCAGAGAGGTTTTTCTCGGTTTCACCGATGTATTTCGAAATAACCCTTGAAAGATCAATGCGGAAAACGTCTTTGCCGGTTTGTTTGCCCAAAAGGGTTGCTGCAAGTGTCTTACCGGTTCCGGGTGGTCCGTAAAACAAAACCCGGTAACCAGGTTTAACTCTTTTCCGCAAGGTCGGATCTTTCATTAAAACTTCGTTGTGATTCATCCAGTTTTCGATCTCACTTAACTGTTTCCGGGTTGCATCATGCAACACCAGGTCGTCCCAGTCCATTTCAGTTTCAATGTATTCCGCCGGAAAACTATTGCTGAACCTTGGTTTGCTTACTTTTCCCGTGGTCAGGAATTCAACAGTGTCAGGATCAATCATCAGTCTTCCGCTCATGATTGGTTCGCCTTCGCGCACCGGTTCAAGCCAAAGGATGTGTTTTTTGGCAAACCAATGGTCGCTTCCCAAAATATGTTGAACATGAAAGCGCTTTTCAAGATCATCACCTGCCAGTATAAACTGTACGGTTTCACCGGTAGGTAAAATACCGCGGTGACTATTTCCTCTAACACCCCCGAATTCCGGGAATTCACCTCCTTCCGGAATGTGTTCTTCAATGATCTGGCTAAAAAGGTTTGGTTGCAAATAGGGGGTAAGCGCCAGCATCAGGGTTGTGTACTCATCAAAATTAAGCTCATGTAGTTCAAGAAACTGAGCAAAAGGACTTTCATTCTGATAAAATTGCGGAAGACTAACCTCCACTTCTTCGGCCTGAGAGAGCTCAAGACGCAAA
>Ga0335397_10010836_pt1 | contig 11266 bp, 5 predicted proteins | sample MAT04_FD_205740 | JGI IMG/M metagenome (GOLD analysis project Ga0335397, IMG submission 205740) | Freshwater microbial communities from Lake Fryxell liftoff mats and glacier meltwater in Antarctica - MAT-04 (spades assembly) (version 2) ...
CGCCCACAAAGATATCCACCTCGCTGACCATCGAGAGGCGCTCGACCTCATCGAAGACGGGGAAGTGCAGCACGAGGAAGGCGTACTCCTCATCGTCGTTATCGTCGAGCTTGGGGCGCTGAATGCGCGAGAGCACGTCCTCGACGTGGAGCGGGTGGAAGCCGTAGTGCTCGCCGAGCGAGTGGGCCTCCTCGCGGGTGGGGTAGATCACATCGACCCAGGTGAGGTCGCCCTGGGTGAAGTGCTTGCGGATCGCCGCTGGGGCAGTGAGCATCCCGGAGGGCAGGGCGCGGGCAGGGCTTGCAGCCATCTGGGCACCTCGTCGCGCGGGCGAAGGGTTAGACGGCTATTATAGCGCGGTGCCAGCTACTCCGATCTGCACCGGCGCATACTCTGGATCAAGGATGGCAAGCTGATCTCGCACACGCTGCCGGAGGCCAATAGCTGGCCTCAGACAATATTCGGTAAAGTCGTCGTCCGACATCTCGCCATGGGGAAAGAGCAGCTTGCAGTAGCCGGCCGCAAGCCGCGAGATTGCGATCACATCGCGCCGGTCGCTGGTTCCAGTAAGCGCGCTGCGCTGCTGTACGATCTGCTCGAAGCCGGAACGAGTGCGCAGATTGTGCAGCACATCGCCAAAGAAATCCGCCTTGAAGCCAACCCCGCTCGCAATAAACGATTGCTCGATACGTGGCAGCTTCCAGCCTGGCAGAATGCCGTGGATACGATCAATGAAGGCGGTCTCGCTCAAAAATTCTGGCAGCTCGCGGAACAAGTTTTCGTACCGGGGGCGCTTCTGATCATCGAGGGGGATATTGGCGAGCAGCATTAAGCCGGCACTTGCCTCTACTTTCTGCACACCGCCACGTGCGAAACTGCCGGACTCGAGATAGTCCTTCAGCACGCCGATGATTTCGCCCGGATTGCTGAAAGAGAGCGACTGCGCCTCGTCGAAGACAACGAGATCATAGTGCGTAAGCAGCCCCGGCTGACGGTTCTGGTTGTTGTAGAAGAGGGCTGCTGCGGTGACTTTTCCGCCAGACACGAGCCGTGCATAGCGCGATAGATTCAGGTAGACAAAGGACTTGCCAGTGCCCTTCGGCGCAAGCTCGATCATGTTGACCCGCTCTTGCACCAGCGGCAACAGGCGCGTCAAGAGTAACATCTGCTGCTCGATGCTGTACGCGTCGGGGTTGTAGCCCATGCTACAGATCAGTAGCTCGCGCCACTCGTCCAGATCGAAGGCTGCGCGCTGCTCGCAATACAGATCCATGTCCAGCGCAGCATTCTGCATCGGTCGAAAATCGACCATCTGGATCTGGCCTTCTTTTCGGACATGGTCGGGCTGATTGTATTCAAGTTTACCTACGCCCCAAACGCCGCCGCCCAAAAGCAGCGGGTACTGATCGGTGATCTGCCGCTCGATGCCCGCCTTGCGCTCATCCAGGCAGGGGATGGTGAGCCTCAGTTCATTACGCTGGAGATCAACAGTAACGTTGAACTGATCAAGAATAGTTAGGGGCTGTCCCTGAAGCAGCTGCGCTTTAAGCTGCTCCTTCTGATCGCGCGTGGGCAGGTGCCGGTTGAGAAAGGTACGGATGCGCTGGCGCGCCGCATCGTCGAGCACGCCATCAGGTGTATGGCGCGTCACGATCCACTCGCTTACAAAGGCGGGGATACTTCTGGTGCCGAAGCCCGCCTCCTGCACCAACGCCTTGTTCACACAGACCTCACCAAAGAGATTCTGCGCTTTTTCCTCGTAGCGCTTGCGCTGAGTCATAGTGCTTTATCCAAACATATCATCGAAGCTGTCTTCTGTTTGTAGCCTGCGCACGGCAAGCCGCGCCTCGCCCGTCTGCTGATGGGCGACACCAATCATGCTGCCGTGCAGCGTCCACGCAAGCGGCAACTCGGTTGTTTCGATGGCGCGAGCCGAGAGTAGCGCTGTGGTCTCGTAGCGCTCGCCCGCCGCGATGCGCTCAAGACTCACCGGCGCAAGGTCGCCGATCTGAAGCGTTACGGCATCGAGCGGGGCGACGTTGGGATTGATCAGCACAACACTGAGCGTCGCTGGCTGGCGCGAGCGCAACTGGCCCTGCACAATGATCTGAAGCGGCTCGATCACGGGCCGCTCAGGCGCAAGCTGCATGAGTGGAACAAGCGTCTCTTCTGGCGTCAGGCCGCCGTGCGTCCAGCCAGATGGCCGCCGCCCGACAGCCGCATAACCACGAGCAGCGAGGTAAGTCTGGGGCAGCTGAAAGCTCTGGCGATCAAGCTGGTGCCACGCATCAGGCTGATCAAGCTGGAGGTACTGGCCGTCGGCAACCACGGCGGATCGTGCAGAGACGGGGCTGACCCTGTGCTGCTCGCCGCCGTCTTCCCAGACATCAACAACCTCGCGTGTTGACTGTGGCAGGCTGCGTGTAGGCGCATTTTTTGGCAGCAGAGTGCTGCCGTGATCGCTGCCTACAAGCACCTGAAAGCCAAACCCGCGCTCGGTGCAAAGGCCGTGCATACGTGCCAGATTCTGCGCAAGCCCCTCGAAATAGCCTCGCACCATATGATCGTCGGCCAGGTCTGGGCGCTCATGGGCGAGCTCATCAAGCGTGTTGGTAAACCAGAGCAGGCAGCGCGGTGGCTCAGCCCCGCGCAGTGCCTCGATCAGCTCGCGAGCCTCATAGCTCACCAGGGAGGGCACCCCACTTTGGGCGAGCGTGTCTCGTGCCGCCTGTGCGATGCTGGTACGAGGTGTTGTTGTCTGTGTTATGCCAGTCACCAATGCACGCTTCGAGATCGCTGTCAGTGATGGTAGCAGTGCGACTGCGGCCTCAAAACGTTGCGCAAAGAGCCCCTGAGCCTGGCAGATTTCGCGCAGGAGGCGGCCCTGCCACCAGGACATCCCATCGACAACGAGCCAGACAACAACTGTTTGCGCGCTGGTGCTCAGCAGATCGCGCAAACGCGTAAATTGGCGCATAAGAATGGGCGAATCCACACGATAGAGCCACTCCGGGTAGCGTTTTACCAGCCAATCCTCGTAGGCAAGCGCACAGGCCTGCTGATGCTCACGGGGCTGCTGTGCGCGTACCACCCACGTAAAGTAAGGCATGTATACGTGCGTTGCCCAGCGCAGCCACTGCGTGTCGCTCCACAACGCCTCGGGCAGTTCGGGCGTTGGCGGCGGCACCAGTGCCTCAAGTTCATCCAGGGTAGCTGAAGCGCCGGGGAGCGCGGCGAAGCGCTGGCGCAGTGTAAGCAGGCGCTGTTGGTTAAGCAGCTCGGCGCGCTGATGGAGCAGTGCTGCTAGCGCGTCAAGCTCAGCCTCGCTCCAGCCGCACATCTGGGCAAGGGCAGCGTCGACAAAGCGCGCATCGGAGGCCAAAAGTGCGCGTTGATGGCGCCAGTAGCGCTCAAGCGCTGGTGTCATATCGCGCAGCGCAGCAACGCACTCCGCACTTATCGGCGCAGCTTGCAGCAAGGGCAGCCCCGCAATGCCCTGCGCTTCCAGCCATGCCTGATCATACGCTTGAAGGGCAAACCGACGGATTAGGCCAATAGCGTCGGAGGCGAAGCTTCCCGCGTGGAGCGCAGCGTAGGCGCGCTCTTGTTCCGCCCAAGCACATAAGCGCTGCTGCATCAGTGGAAGCAACTCCGACGGAATGCTGTCAGCGCTCTGCCTTGCCCAGCCCAAGAGCTGAGCCAGATGCGCCGGGCTAGCTTGTTCATACGACCAGAGCGGGTCAAGCCGAGAGCGCAGCACCCAGGCCACCGGATCAATCGCTGATTCTGGCGGCGGCTCCGGCAAATGCGCGATGTCCAGGGCAATCAGGAGCGCGGTAGTAAATGGTGGGCCTGGCTCACGCCCAAAGCATCGCCGGAAATCGTCTTCGGGCGTGGCGCGCTCCCACTGCACATTCGCGTACACCTCTAGATCATCAAGCCAGTGGATCAGCAGCCTATCCGTAACATGCACGACCAGCGGCTGTCCCGCATCAAGGGCGCGCCGGATCGCGATCCTGGTTGGAACATAGGCTGCGGGCTCGCTGGCCCGGAGCGCTCCTGCGGCCACCAGCCGATAGGCGTGAGGGTCGGCGATAATCGTGATCATTGCTGAAACTCGTCGCGAAAGGTTTTTATCATCCAGCGGCGCTCCTCAGTGCTCAATGCGCTCAGACGCTCACGAAACTCGCGCCAGAGTGTCTCGGCCGCTTTGCCGCTTGCGCCAACCTTGCCCTGCTGCATGATCTCGTGCGCCGCCGCCCCTAGGATAGTGAGATAGCGCTGACGGGTTGCCATCTGGCGCCAGTTTTCATAGGGGGCCTTCACCTCACCGATACGACTGGGAAGCCGCTGGAGCAGCAGCCCAGCCGTGTCATCCTCCACACTGCCCAGGCTATCGTAAAGCATACGCGCATTGGGCGAGAGAACATCGTCCGGAAGAATGACATAGCTAGCTCGCCACTCACGCATAACCTTGGGCAGTTCACGCGCATCGGTTTTCTTATCCGAGGCAGCAAAAATCTTGCTAATCTCGCCAAGCAGTCCCTCACGCAGCTGATTCGGCAGCCGTTCGATCAGCTGACCGGCGGCGGCAAGCTGAACCAAAGCGGTCGCAACAGCTTGTTCGTCCCAGTGCTCGGCGTGCTGAGGTGCAAGGCCAAGGGCTGCTGGAAGCTCACCGCTGATAAGTACCTGCATACCGGCCTCTAGATTGCGCTGGAGCAGCAGTTGCGCCGCAATGATAGCCTGCGCCGCAGCGTCTGGAAACAGCGCTTCCAGCGCTTGCAGATTCAGGTCGGCGGCGAACATGGGGAGCTGCTGCTTGCGATACCAGCCGCTCAGTTCGCCTGCGATGAGCGCGATCAGCCGCCGCCGCTCGCGGGGCGCATCAGGTAGCGCTTCCTGGCAAAGCGCGCCGTGGATGCCTGTGAGCCAGCTGAAGAGCATCGGCCCTACCGGCTCATAGCTGGAGATCTCCTGGATGAGCAGGCGCAGCTGCTCCTGATACGTCTCCAGCAACTCGTAGCGCTCCCACTGGCGCACGGGTTTACCAAGCTTGCCAAGCACACGCGGCAGTGTGGTAAGCAAGAGCGTCTCATAGTCGCCAGATGCAGCGGCGAGCTGGGATAGCAGCACTTTTGCCTCGGCCGAAAGATCATTTGGCTCAGGCACGCTGTAACGCTCCTGCCACTGCGTCATCAGCGTCGAGCGAGGCGTCTCGGGCGGCAGATCGAGGCTGATGCTGAAGAGCCGTGCGGCTCGCTCTAGCACATGGTTCCGAAGCCTGCTCTCCAGGCTCGTGGCCAACGGGATCACGGTTTCAAGCCGCTTCACTGCGGCGTTGACCTCTGCGCGTGAGAAGCTTTGAACACCAAACGCGTGGGCGAGGCGCTCCTGGAGATCCTGGCGCCAGCGATCCTCGTCATAGCTGCTGCGCGACAAAAGCTGCGCAAGATCCCGCCCCGCCTCCACGCTCAGCGCCGGATAGATTAGTTGCAGTTGGGCGACTGTCAGCGTATCGCTGCACGCAGGCCAGGCGATGTCGCGGCTCCAGGCGGCAAAATGTCCAGCCGCCTGATTGGCGCTGACCCCGCTGATTGTCCGGCCCGACACCGCCCGTGCAAGCCCCTCACGCCACAGCTCATCGCCAAGGGCGACCGCCTCCCAGGCGCGCTTAATCTCATCCCGCGCCTTTGTCAGCTCCGTGAAGAAACGCTCCAGCTTCTCAAGATCCTGCCAGCGCTGATACTCGACACTCACAGTTCGGCGGGCAAAATCATCGAGCAACGACTGCTCGATGCTCCCCGTCACCGAACTTGTTAGGCGGAACAGCTCGAGCGCGAGATGCTGCAACTGATTGGTTTGCACAGCACTGTGATGCTGGCGCCAAAGATAGATTGTGGTCCAGCGCACGCCTGGATCGCTGTGCTGCTCGGCGCCAAAAAGCGCCGCCGCTCGCGCAACGGTGCGCTCTTTGAGTGCGGTGGGAAGCTTGGCCACAAACTCGCACACCGTTATCCAGTTTCCTAGCAGCTCGTCCACGCTAGCCTGCATCCAGGCTCCGTGCTGCTCTGGCGAGCCAAGCTGGAGCGGCAGCTTTGTCATCAGCAGCTCGGCGAGATCACCCTCAGCGCTGTGGCATTCAAGCAGGCGACAGATCGCGCCAGCGGTGGCGGGATCAATCTCTGGGAGCAACTCGGCGAGCTGTTGCTCGGTTAACTTAAATGCGAAGGCTGGCAACTGCTGGCGGCTCAGCCAAGTTTTCACCTTTGTAGCTACAGCGGCGCGCAGCGTTGTCCCCGGCGGCGGGGTAAAATCTGTCTGGCGCAGGCCGCGCTCAACCAACCCGCGCAGCCAGCGTTTCTCGGCCTCGCTCAGTGGCTGAAAGCGGATCGTGTAGTCCTGGGGCCGCTCCAGCATGCGCTTGAAGAGCGCGGGGTCTACGTCGCAGGCGCGGCCAACGCCCACCTGCTGGATAGCAGCAGAGTCGGTATTACGACCCATAAAGGCGGCCAAGAACAGGATTAGCAGCGAATCGTACAGGCCGAAGGGCGGCTGGCGCAGATCGCGCACCAGATTGGACCACCCCTTGCCTGCGGCCAGATGCTCGCGGATCTTGCGTGCAACCTTGCCACTGGCCAGGCTCGCGCCGCGCTCCGGATCGGCCAGGCTATACAGCTGGAAGGAGCCGCTCATCTGCTCCTTCTGGAGTAGGCCAAGCGAGACAGCGCCTGTCCGGAGCACGTTGTCGACTGCGCTTTTAGCTCCTGTGTCCAGCTTGATCTCGCCCTTGATGATCTGCTCGACAGCTTTTGTAATCGTATTGCCCACATCATCGGGCTTGAAATGTTGCCCAAGGCTGGTATTCGGTGTATCAGGAAAAACCTTCTCAACGAGCTGGTTCACAAGCCGATCAACGTCGGCTTTGCTGAGGCCCGTGGCGCCACGCCCGGCGGCGAACCACTCCCACTGGCGCTGGTCGTTCAGCTTTTTAAGCTCATCGTCGAGGCGCTGCTTGTACTCGCGCCCAACCCTACCATGATCTTCCAGGTCGGGCCTATTTGCCTGCTCCAGCTCCGGATCGTGGCGTAGATCGGTGAGGGCCTGATAGTCCCGCAGGGCGCTCAGCACCGAAGATGGGGTAACAGGAACCGCTACCACCAGGCGATCCTGCTGCTCGGTCAGCTCGCGGGCCAGGCTCTGCGCCTCAGTGCGTTCGGCATCGCTGGTGGTGACGACATACCAGAGCAGCGCGTCGCGGTTGTGCGTGCTCTCAAGCTCTTGCTTAAGGCGCTGGCTAGAGCGAAGTGTTGTGAGGCCCACATAATAGGCGCTGAGCTTGCGGTGCGAGCCGCGCTTCAGGTTATACTCGCCCGCAGCTATGGACTCCGGCCCGCGCAGGGCCTGTAGTTTTTCCACCCCGACAGCTGCGAGGTTCTGAGCGCGGGCAGTGATGCGTCGGCGCAGCCCTCGCACGCTTTCGCGCCCACTCATGGGCAGCCGATAGATGCCGGTACCGCTCTCAACCTCGTTCGGCGCATCAACGGCCCCAAGCTCCTCTAGCAGCGTGAGCGCGTGGTTCAGGCTCTGCTCCGCCGTGCGGGGCAGGTTCAGCGCGCGGCGCAGGAAGAGCCTGGTCGGGCGGAGCACAAGGTCGCTGCCAAGAGTCTCACAGAGGGCGATCAGCTTGAGCACACGGCTGGCCAGCGTCTTCTCGATGGTACTCGTCTGCAGCAGCTGTTCGGCGCGCTCATAGGCATCGTTGACTTCCGACTTTTTAGTAGCGATACTCTCACGGAAATAGTCGAAAAGGAACTCGGGCGTGAGCAACCGTAGCCAGCCCGTCTCGCCATCAAACAGCGGCTCGCGCTGGATAAAGCCGCGCAGACCCGCCTCGTCGTTCAGAAACAGAAACATCGTGCGCTGGCTTTGCGCCACGCGCTGGTTGATCAGCGGCAGCGCGTATGTTGTGATTGGGTGGAGCGGAAAGGCGCCCTCGACCGTCACCTTGCGAATCCACTCACGGTCGCGCCCCTGTTGCTTCCAGATCGCCTCGGCCGCCTCTAAAAGATCGTCGCGCTGCGTGTTTGGTTGTAGGAGCCGCCAATCATGCTCAGGCAGCCGCTTCATCGCGCCGCGGATCAGCTCTTCGCTGCCTTGCACCAGTAGCGAGTGATGCTTGAAGCGGCCACCACTGCGTTCCGTGGCCTCGGCCACCGAGCGGCTACCGATCCCACCTGCGGCACTTGCAAATGACTCCAGGCTGGCGACGATAAAATGCAGCTGTGCGCGGCCCGACGAACCGCTACGCTCCGCCAGATTCTCAACCGCCTTTGTGTCCGAGTCGATCTCGCGCAATTGCTGGTCAATGGCGCTTTGGAAGCGCTCCAAAAAAGCTGTAAACTCGTCGCAGACAAGCAGGATTCCGCTGTGTGTGCCAGCGGCAACAAGGGCCTCGGCCACCTGAGCATACGCCTCGTGGGGCTGGCTGTAGTCATAGACATGGAAGCCCGACCCAGTGACAGCTTTGAATGTGCGGAGAAAGATCTGAAGGGCATGATCCGCCTGCGCCCCGCTGAGCGCCGCAAGCAGGCTATTCACATCGCGCTGCTCGTGCTCTTGCAGGAGCTTGCAGAAGTCCGCGTAGCGCGCGTGCTGATCATGCTGCCAGGCGAAAATCTGCTCGCGGGCAGCGGCGTAGCGCGTCCTGGTCATAAGGTGGCTCATGCCAATCTGATCGAGGGCAGCCTGTAGTCCGTGGAGCACAAAGCCAGGGAAGGAGGAAACAGTATCGGCCTGCAGCAAGACTACGAGGTAGGCCGGCCGGTCCTCGCGTCGGCCCTGAATACTCTTTGCTTGAATCGGGCTGATCTCCCGTAGCCGCTCATAAAACGGCTGCATAATTGGATCATCGGCCTGGCGCGCGAAGTAATTACAAATAAGCAGGAGCAGATCAGACTTGCCTGTGCCGAAGGTTCCCACTAGGCTACGGGCACGCTCGGTGCTGTTCGGGTCGAGGCTGCGCGCAATCTCGCTGAAAAGTTCAATCGATTGAGAGGTTGGGATAAAGCTGCGGGTAAGGCGCTCGTTGATGGCAGGGTTGTAAAAGTCGAAGGGCAGCTGAACCGATGGCTTAAAATCGGCATCAACCAGCACAAAGTCACGGAGATGGAGCGCGTTGTTATGCATCATAGTCCTCCGGTGAGATCAACGCAGTAGCGTGGGTTACGGTCGGGAAGCAGCTCGACAAGCTGACGAGCGTCAAAGAAATGCGAGACGATCACAAGACCACAAGGAAGATATTGGAGGCGTGCGGTCTGGCCAGCCCAAGTGCGCCGCTGGTTGCGATCCCAGGTTGCCAGTACCGCATCGAGCTCGTCTATCACTAGCACGGTGCTGTCACACACCGCACACCACTCCTGAATAGCGGCGACGAGCTGCGACGGCTGGTAGCTGGCGATGCTTTCGGTAAGCGCGTCAAAATAGCCCGGCGTTAGCGTGTAATCGAGATAGCGCCAGCCATGCTGGGTGCAGAGTTGGCGTGCAATTAGGCTTTTACGGCTACGTTGCGCTGGCCCAACCAGCCAGCCAACCCGGTAGCGGGGCTCGCGCACACAGCAGGTGTATAGGCGCTCGCTGATGCTTGCAATCTGATCGCTCATAGCGCCGCGTAGTAGCTGGTGAGTAGCTGGAGTGGCGCCTCGCGAAAGCGGCGCGTCACAGGCTCGTGCTGTGAGTCGACGACATTGACCAGGCCCAGGCTTTGCAGGGCGTGCAGCAGCTGCACGATTTGGTCGCGCCGTGCTGCAAACACCTTCCCCGGCAGCTCAGGCTCCTGGCAGATCTGCGTGATCCGCAGCGTGTCCGCGTGAGGAAAGCGGCGCTGCCAGGCGTCGAAGAGCACATAGGCAAAGATATGCGGCGCTGGGAGGGCCATAAGTCCTGCCTCGTACTCGTTATTCTTCGCCTCGCGCACCAGTTCTAGCTTGCCAAGGGCAGTCGGCGCAAGGTAGCCTTTCATAAACTCTTTGCAGTCATTCGCAATTGCGGATTTATCTATTGGTAGCACCTCCAGCGAGCGCTCCACATAGCTTTGCAGGCTCTCACGGGTGAACGCCATACCTGGGCTGATGAGCTCGTTAAAGGCGCGATACCAGACCTCCGAGCGCTCGTTCTGCTCGCTCACCAGCGCATAGTGCAGGAGCCAGAGCGTACTTTGGTGGGCAAGGGCATCGTCGTGTGCTGCCACGAGCGCACCGAGCGGCGTAAGGATATATGTGCCTCTGGCGGCTGTGCCCAGACCTGTTTTTAGTAGCCAGCCTAGACAACCTTCTGCGGCTGCCTCGCCAATGCCCATGTAGACAGCAGCAGCCTTCTTAGAGGTTGCCTCATGCTCGGCAATGCAACGCACCAGCGTGGCAAGCCGCTCCCGATCAAGTTTAAAACCTTGATGAAATTTGAAATTTCGCATCGTGTGGCTCCTAAAGATGGCAGATGTCGCAGCCCTGGTCGTCGTCCTCGGCGTCGAGGGCGGCCCCGAGCAGGTCGATCAGGGGCCGATCAGGGCGGCGCTTGCGCTCTGTCTCCAGGCGAATAGTGTGGTCGCGCTTGACCTGTGCCATCCGCTCGGGCTGCTCCAGTTGCTCCAGGGTCTCGCCCTGGCGCCACGAGAACTGCTCGCCGCCGCGCTCGCTCTCGTAGGCCTTGGCGAGTTCGAACAGCTCGGGGTGACGCTCCTTGAGGCCGATCCACTCACCGCTCCTCTGGAAGTAGCAAAAATAGCAGCCGCTGCGCTGGCGCCACTCGTAGTAGGTGGGCAGCCCCAGCCCGCTCGTCTCTAGCAGGCGCTCCACGTCGGCGAGGCCCAGGCCAAACTCCTTGAACGGGAAGACGGGGTTGATGTTCGCCTTGGTGGAGACGTAGCCGCTGCGCTGCTCGTCCGCGCGAATGCCCACATAGCTCCAGACCGGCTCGTCGCCCACGTAGGCCTCGAACGGCTCGATCTTCAGCTTGCGCGTACACCAGCGCACCCGCGCCGAGGGCAGCATGCCGCCATACATGTCGAGCCAGTGGTCGAAGCCGCGCTGCGCGTTCAGCCTGATGATCGGGCGCTGTAGGTAGGCCGCCAGCCGATCCAGGTACTCGTAGGTCTCTGGCAGCTCTTTGTGCGTGTCGCAGAAGATGTATTCCAGCTGCGGGATCTTGCCGCGCATAAAGATCGCCAGCGCGGTACTGTCTTTGCCGCCGCTCAGGTTCACCAGATGGC
>Ga0335397_10010838_pt1 | contig 11264 bp, 5 predicted proteins | sample MAT04_FD_205740 | JGI IMG/M metagenome (GOLD analysis project Ga0335397, IMG submission 205740) | Freshwater microbial communities from Lake Fryxell liftoff mats and glacier meltwater in Antarctica - MAT-04 (spades assembly) (version 2) ...
TGCTCATAGCTGCCGGTATTGCTTCAATTGTGATGCTGATGTTCATTTCGGGAATGTTCCTCTGGGTTTCGGATTATAAACTACATACCATCGAAATACCGGTGAAGGATTTGCCGAAAGCTTTCGATGGATATAAATTAGTCCAGTTAAGTGACTTTCACCTGGGAGAGTTTGTAAACGACAATTCTCTGAATAAGATTATTAAAATTACAAATGATCAGAAACCAAATATAATTCTTTTTACAGGCGATATGGTAAGCTTTACCACCGATGAAGTTTATCCTTTTGAACAAAAGATGAAGGAATTTGCAGCTCAGGATGGCATATATTCCATATTGGGGAACCATGATTACGGGGAATACTCACGATGGGATACACCGGAAGCAAAAGACCTGAATGATAAGGAATTATTTGAGTTTTACGACCGCATTGGGTGGCATCTGCTCAGGAACCAGAATGCAGTTATTAATAAAGATACATCTACAATTGCAATTATAGGAGTTGAAAACTGGAGTATGACAAAACGTTTCGGTAAAAAAGGTGATCTCGCTAAAGCAATTAAAGGCACCGAATCAACGCAATTTAAAGTTTTGATGACACATGATCCATCACATTGGGACGGGGAAGTTAACAAAATGTACCCTCAGATCGGTCTTACGTTATCCGGTCATACTCATGCTTTTCAATTTGCCATTGAACGTAAATCGGTAAAATGGAGTCCGGCATCGCTTATATTCAAAGAATGGGGTGGCTTATATGAAAAAATACACTCGAACGGGATAACGCAATTTCTTTATGTGAATAGAGGTGCTGGTACGTTGGGTTACCCCGGCCGAATTTTCACCCGGCCCGAAATTACATTGATTATTCTGCGAAGAGTTTCCTGATTTCATTCAATTAATTTCGGCTACACAAAAGATTTAAGAACAAGGAGCAACGATTTTTGATTTAAGAAGTGATTTTCCGAAACTGAGATAGATAATTAGTGTTATTCCGAAAATTCATCAAGATATACAAATATACTCGTTTCTTTAATTTTAGACTTGGTTCTTCAAACTCAATTTTCTGTGCGCGAGGACTTCTCCCTACGGGACTAAGGTGGTGTGCGCGGGCAAAACTCATTTTAAACTCGTTTTCCTTTACGCACTAATAATCTAGAACAAACCAGCTTCTAACCAACTCATCTTTCTGATGCCATTCGTTTAAATGTATAAACTCATTGGTGTGCTTGTTGTAGAGATAATCTTTCTTCCATTCAAGGTGGTGGACTGAAACCTGCTTGATGGCATCAATTATAAACAGAAGGTCCTCATTTGTCATGGTAGGGTGGAGGGAAAGCCTTATCCAGCCTGGTTTCTGTGATAAATCACCATGAGTGATAAGGTCAGTAATTTCTTTTGATTTTTCGTGGCTTACATCCAGTAAAAAATGTCCGTAAGTACCGGCGCAGGCGCATCCCCCACGAAGCTGAATCCCATAACGGTCGCTGAGTAATTTTACAACCATATTGAAATGCATTCCTTTAATATAAAAAGAAATGATTCCCAGACGTTTCTTCTGGTTATCGGCCAGTATGTGAACACCCGGAATGCAACATAATTCTTTAAACGCAGTAGCTACCAGTTCTTCTTCCCGCTGCCTGATCTGAGCGGTGCCCATCTCATCTTTTAACCTGATGCACAATGCAGTGCGCATAGCCTGGAGGAAACCGGGAGTGCCTCCATCCTCACGTATTTCGATATCATCAATAAATTTATACTCTCCCCACGGATTAGTCCAATCCACAGTTCCACCGCCCGGAGCATCTGGAACTCTACAATGATAGAGCGCCGAATCGAATACCAAAACACCCGAAGATCCTGGTCCGCCAAGAAATTTATGTGGTGAAAAGAACACGGCATCCAGTTTTTCCATTGGGTCGGCCGGATGCATATTGATATCTGCATAAGGAGCAGATGCTGCATAATCAGCAAAGCAATATCCACCGGCTTCGTGCATTATGCGGGCCAGATCGGTGATTGGGGTTTCAATTCCGGTAACATTGGAACAGGCAGTAAAGGAACCGATTTTCAATGGCCTGTCTTCAAATTTTTTAAGAAGTTGCCGTAGGTTTTCAGGATCAACAATCAGATCTTTGCCCGGAGGAACAACTTCAACATCGGCAATGGTATGGTACCATGATGTGTGGTTCGAATGATGCTCCATATGGGTGATAAAAACCACCGGTTTCTTGCCATTGAAAATGAACTCACCGTAAATATTTTTTTCGGGTACTTTCAGGTTAAGCATACGCTGAAATTTCACCAGTACGCCCGTCATGCCGAAACCTGAAGTAATAAGTACATCGCCCGGACCGGCATTTACATGTTCCTTTATAATATGCTGTGCCTGATGATAGGCTTTAGTCATCATTTGACCGCTTTCGCAGGTTTCGGTATGCGTATTGGCAACCCAGGGGCCAATCACCTCCGATATTCTCTTTTCGATTGGTCTGTAAAGCCTGCCACTGGCAACCCAGTCGGCATATATCATTTTCTGTATTCCAAAAGGAGTTGTGTATTCCAGGTCGTTTCCGACTATTTCATTCCGGAATCTGCTGAAATACTCTGTTAAATTCACCATATTTTCAATTGGATTTTGCAGTGGGCAAATATCTGAAAATTATGATAAATAAAAAGAATTCTTTTTGATGATTTGGAAGATTTGGAAGAATTGGAGGATTTGGAAGGGTGGGAGGGTTGAGAGGGTCGCGGGTTTGAAGGGTTTCGGGTTTGAAGAGTTTCGGGTTTGAAGAGTTTGAAGAGTTTGAAGGGTTTGAAGGGTTTGAAGGGTTTGAAGGGTTTCGGATTTGAAGAGTTTGAAGCACTTCGACTTTCGCTCAGTGTGACAAGTTTCGGGTTTGAAGGGTTTAGGGTTTCGGGTTTGAAGGGTTTCGGGTTTGAAGGGTTTGAAGAGTTTCGTGTTTGAAGTGTTTGAAGCACTTCGACTTCGCTAAGTGTGACAAGTTTCGGGTTTGAAGGGTTTGAAGCACTTCGACTTCGCTCAGTGTGACAAGTTTAGGGTTTGAAGGGTTTCGGGTTTGCAGAGTTTAACACTTCGACATGGTTCGGTTTACTTCAACTATAATCACTAACCACTGCTCACCAACCATGGCTCATTATTACTGTTTGAATAGTTTCCGATTTAATCCTCTTGAACTCTTCATTATGCGCTCTTCAATATTTATTCCACTCCATCTCCCCTTCTCCCACTCTCCCACTCCCTCACTCTCCCCATCACCCCATCACTCAATTGCTCATAAGCCTGTCAATCATGTAAAACCCTATTCCCCGGCAGCAATCTGCACCCTGGTAATTTCTATCTCACCTGTTTCAACCGATATGCTTAACCAGTTATTTTCCTCACGAAACCATTTATCCTGTCCGCTTATGCTGATCAGTAAATCGCTAAGTGTATATTTACCAATACTGCGAAGTACAATACCACCATTTTTACTGTCATCTTTTCCATAATTCAGGTAAACTTTTGGAACAGAATTACCGGTTGAACGGGCTTTGATAAGGATATAATTATTTTTGCGCAGGCTTGGATCAATGGCTGAAAAAGCAAATTTCTTTTCATTGCCTCTGCTTATTGTGAGTGCTTGCGAATTCAAATCCAGAATAGCGTGATCCGACATATACTTCCTGATCTTACTGATTTGTAGTTCAGGATAGGCATCGCCCGGATTAATTTTAGCAGCATTTTCATACGCTTCAATCGCCTGATCGTAAACTTTTGTAATATATAGTTTGTCGGCTACTTCCAGTGCTTTGTTATATTCGGCTGTATGAACCCGCTTTGTTTCCTCCATTATTTTATTGATTTCGGTAATGCGCTGTGGTGGATAAGCTTCAGTTGGTTTTATTGCCGAAGCTCTGCCGAAAGCTGAAATAGCCCCGGAATAGTCTTTTATCAGGAATAAATTATCACCTTCTGATATGGCTAAAGTATAGCTTTCATCAACCGGGCGCAAATCTGCAATTAGTTTGTTGATTTTAAAAATTTGATCCTGCGGGTATTTTTCATTCTTTTTTATATTTGCTGCTTCGGTGTAAGCGACCAGGGCTCCGCTGTATTCTTTGGTTGAAAATAACTGATCAGCGGAGGTTATTGCCTTATTGTATTTCTCGTCTTTGTTCTGTTGCGCTGCTATCAAAGCTTTTATTTCAATGAGCTGTTGCTTCGGATATGCTTCTGTTGGTTTAATTTTTTCCGCGTTAAGGAACGACGTTAACGCAAGGTTATAATTTACTGCTGCCAATGCTTTATCGCCCGTTCTTATTGCCTGAGCATAATTTTCGGAATCGGATTTCTGTTTTGCGAGCAAGGTATTGATCTCCGCTGTTTTGGTCGCAGGGTAAGATTCGTTCGGTTTAATTGAAAGAGCTTGTTTATAGGCACTTAAAGCTTCGGTATATTTTGATGTGGATAAAAACTGATCGCCACTGGCAATGGCAAAAGCGTATTTTTCATCCAATTCCTTCCGCGAAGCTTTTTCCGCCAGCATTTTCTCAATCTCAGTGATTTTGAGCTGTGGATATTTTTCGGAAGGTTTAATTGATGAAGCGGATTTAAATTGAACTAATGCGGTGGCGAAATCGGCCGATTTCATTGTATTTTCGGCAATTGCCAATGCAGCATCATATTTTGCCTGTTCCGCTTGTATCTGCGATTCACCGGTTTTAACCGCCACAGGCGTTTCTTTCAGATCTATAACTTTGGCAGGTATTTCGGTCTGAACCACTTTCGGATTTTTGGCTATTGCAGGTATTTCGGCTTTAACCGGATCTTTTGTATCTATGACTTTGGCGGGTAATTCGGCTTTAACCGGATCTTTTGTATTTATGGCTTTGTCGGGTAATTCGGAATGACTTTGCTTATCAACGGCGGCAACAGCTATTGCTGACTCTGCCATTTTTGCTTTGTACGCGATTTGTTGAATTTTTGTATCAGTAATTTTTTCATTCACAAATTTTGACTTGGGGTGCATTTTGGTAGCTGCTTCGTAAAACAAAATCGCCTGGTTATAATTAAATAAGGCGAGCGCTTTGTCACCATTGGCAACAGCAAGTTTAAAATTACCCATATCATCCGGATCAGTATAAACCGAACTAATCTGTCGCAACCTCTCTTTTGGTAATTGGGCAGCAGTGTCAACTAACGAAGCTTTCTCATATTCGGATTTTGCCAGCTTGTAATTTTGCTGCTCATAACTGCTTTCTGCCTTGCTCAGCGTTTGCTCAAATATCCGGGTCTTAGTTTCAGGCGCAGCATTAAGTATAGCGTTTATTTCATCTATTTTGTCGGGTGCATAATAATATTCGGGTCTTGTTTTATAAGCTTTATCATAAAAGAGCAATGCCGTTGCATAATCTTTGTTGTCATATTCATAGTTAGCCTTGGCTATCAGTGATTTATAGCTGGCATTGCTGTTCAGGGTTTTGGAAGAAGATTGATTATCAGAATCAGCATTTGCCTCAAGTATCTTTTTTATTTCATTAATTTTATTTGTGGGATAATTATACTCAGGCATGGCTTTACTTGCTTTTTCGTATAGTTCCAATGCATTTTTGAAATCCAATGCAGCATACGCCTTGTCAGCCTGTTTAACGTATGTTTTATACGATTCTGCTGTATTTTTATTTTGTGCAGAACAAGGATTGCTATAGAAAAGTAAAAATATAATTCCGGTAAAAACAAGCAGATAATTCATTGTAAATCTTTTCTGTAAAATTTTATTCTTCATGGAGTATGCAGGTTTTATTATTTTCTTTTAAAAAATTCAGCGTATAATCACTGTTGAACAACATCCGCTCTAAGGCTATTAAAGGTATTCTGTTTTCCTGTGTTTATTTGCACATCAATACACTTGGGTAGTAACAGAGTTCCTTAATAACTATGAATATTTTTTCCGGATATCATAAAGTGATTTTCGATTACAAATATACAAGATAATTGAAAATGAAATTAAAAGGTTGATGAGTTTAGCCTCACTAAGTTCTGCTCCTTAGGCCTAAAGGTTCATGCTTCTGGTTTTGGGTAGTTAGTTATGACAAACTCTGGCATTTTACGGTGATACATACAAACATTTTATGTTACAATATCTCAAAACAATATGTTTTTCAGATTTTAGCCAAATAACGTAGCTATATATTTATCTGTTAAACGCTATTCATCTCCTGCAGCAATCTGAACCCTGGTAATTTCAATATCACCGGTTTCGACAAAAAGACTGATCCAGTTATTATCTTCGCGGTACCATTTGTCCTGCACGCTGATACGGATAAGGTAATCGTTAATGCTGGTTTTATCAATGCTGCGAAGTACTATTCCACCGTTTTTCTGGCCATCTTTACCGTAATTAAGGTAAACTTTTGGTGTAGATTTACCGGTAGTACGTGCTTTGAGAAGAATATAATTGTTTTTGCGCTGCCTTGGCTCAATTGCCGGGAAATTGAATTTCTTTTCATTTCCCTCGGTTATCAGCAATGTTTGCGAATACAGGTCATTTATGGCATGATCAGCCATATACTTCCTGATTTTGCTTATCTGTTGTGCCGGGTACGAATCGCTGGGGTTGATAAGTGCTGCCGCATCGTAGGCATCAATGGCCAGGTCGAAGATTTTGTTGTTATACAATTTGTCGGCTTCTCCAAGAGCCTTATTATATTCGGCCCTGCGGGTAAGTTCAATTTCTTCAATAATTTTTGTTATTTCGGTTAACCGCTGTTTGGGATACATTTCAGCCGGTTTTATTCCGTTAGCTTTCGTATAGGCAGAATTAGCGCCCTTATAATCTTTAATACCTGCCAGTTGATCACCTTGAGCAATATAGGAATTATACATTTTTTCAAGCTCTTCTTTTTGAGCGGCCAGAGCTGAGTTTATTCCTGCAATTTCCGATTTCGGGTATTCTTCATTCGGTTTGATTTCGAGTGCATTCTGATACGCATTTAAAGCCTCCATCAGGTTTTTGGAAGTCATTTTACTGTCGCCCAGGCTTATCGCTTTCGAATAATTATCATCTATTGCTATAACCTCAGCTTTTATAGCAGTAATCCGTTCCTGCGCGTATTTTTCGGCAGGTTTGATTTGTAATGCCTCCTCGTATGATTTTATAGCACCTGCCCGGTTTTTAATAGCATATAAATCCGAAGCTGTATTTATTGCTTTTGCGTAATTCTCGTCTTTCAGTTTTAATGAGGCTAGTATTCCGTCGATTTCCGTAATTTTATCCTTGGGAAGTTTTTCTGCAGGTTTCAGCAAGCTCGCATTGGAGTAGGAAATTCGCGCGTCATCATATTTCGCGGCTGTTAACTGTATGCCTGCATCGGCGATAAGTCGCTGATAATCATCATCTGTCTTTTTCTGACCTGCCAGTTTTTGATTGATAAGCACGATTTGCTCCTGTGGATATTTTTCTGCCGGTTTTATGGTTCCGGCGGTTTGATAAGGTTCAAGAGCTTCGCGGTATTTTTCGGCAGTATAAAATTTATCAGCCACAGCAATAGTCACGCTATAGCGCTCATTGTCACCCTTTATTTTATCCAGGATCGCCAGTATTTCAGCAATTTTTTGCGAAGGATACACCTCTGAAGGTTTTGCAGCGTACGCGCTTTTGAAGGCAAGCAAGGAATTTTCGTATTCCATTGAAGCCAGTTTTTTATCGCCATCGGCAATGGCTTTATCATAGGTATCCTGCCTGGTTTTCAGATCAGCCAGCTGTTTTTCGGCTTCAGCAATTTTTTCGGAAGGGTATTTTTCAGTTGGTTTTATGGTTAAAGCTTTACGATACTCAACTATGGCATCCGTATATTTTTTAGCATCAAAAAGTTGGTCAGCACTTGATATCGTGTTAAGAAAGCTGTCGTCCAGTTTTTTTTGATCGGCTATCATGGCGTTGATTTTCCCGATTTGCAATTTTGAATAGTTTTCGTCGGGTTTTAAAGTTGCTGCAGTTGTGTAGGAAGCAATGGCTTCGGAGTATTTTTTATCCACGAAAAATGCATCACCATTAATCAAAGCTTTGGAATATTCCTGCTCCTTTTTCTGAATCCCGGCCATGAGTCCGTCAATTTCAGCAATTTTATCTTTCGGCAATTTTTCGGCAGGTTTGAGTGTGGCGGCATCTGCAAATAAGCTCCTGGCTTCAATGTATTTAGCCAGTTTTAGCTGCACATCAGCATCCGTTATGAGTTTCTGATAATCAGTATCCAGTTTTTTCTGATCAACAAGTAACTGGTTGATTTTTACAACCTGATCTTGAGGAAATTTCTCTGAGGATTTTATTTTAGATGCAGCCTGGTATTGCGCAAGTGCCTCAGTGTATTTCTTTTCCGTAAAAAACTTATCGGCTTGTGCAACTGCTTCCTGGTAACGCTGACCTTCAGCTTTATCTTTATCCAGAATAGCCTGTATTTCAGTGATTTTTTGCTTTGGATACGTTTCGGCAGGTTTTGCAGTAGCAGCACTTTTGTAGGATGCCAGCGCATTCACATAATCCTTGTCAGCCAATGATTTATCGCCATCAGCAACCGATTTTTCGTACGATTCATTGATCGATTTTTGGTCGGCAAGCAGTTTTTCGGCTTCCGCAATTTTATCCGACGGATATTTTTCGGCAGGTTTCAATTCCAGTGCTTTGCGGTATGCGGCAATGGCATCGGGATAATTTTTTGTTGTCAGGATTTTATCGGCGACAGCAACGGCAGCCAGGTAACCGGCATCCAGTTGTTTCTGTTCAGCAAGCACGGTATTGATCTTTTCAATCTGCGTTTTGGGATAAGCCTTTGTTGGTTTCAGATCTGATGCTTTCTTGTATGATGTAATAGCCTCAGTGTATTTCTGCGTTTTGAAGTTATTATCGCCATCGGCAACAGCCTGGGAATAGTTATCCTCCACCGAACGTAAATCGCCAAGTATTTTATCTATTTTGACAATCTGATCCTGCGGATATTTTTCTTTCGTTTTTAAATCGGTGGCTTCGGAATAGGATGCTTTTGCACGATCGTATGCTTTTTCGGCCAACAACTGATCGCCGTTATTTACAGCAGTTGCATATTGCTCATCTGTTTTTTGTTTTGTAGCAACGGCAATGTTTATTTCGGAAATCTTATCTTTTGGATATTCTTCGTCTGGTTTAATAGCGGATGCTTCCTGGAACGAACTGAGTGCAAGTGTGTAGTTTTTTGTAGCCAGTGCTATATCTCCGTTTGTTACTGAAAGGGAATATCTGTCGGAATCTGATTTTAGGTTTGTCAGTATTTTAGTGATCTCGTCCGTTTTATCTTTAGGGTATTTCTCGTCCGGTTTCGAGGTTAGCGCTTGTTGATAGGCATTAATTGCTTCGTTGTATTTCGAATCTGCTAAAAACCTGTCGCCATTAGCAATAGCTGAAGCGTAACTTTCTTCTTTGCTTTTTAATGCAACCTGCTGATTTTGCGCTTCTGCAATCTTTTGCTGCGGATAAGTTTCATCGGGTTTATAGCCAAGAGACTGGTTATAAGCAGTTATCGCTTCCGCGAATTTACCCAGGGAAAATTGTTTATCTCCTTCAGCAACGGATTTTTTATAATTTTCACCTAAAGTTTTGAGTTGAACCGTTAGTGTTTTAATTTCATCTATTTTCTGTGCCGGATACTTTTCGGCGGGCAAAAACGAAAGAGCATTATTGTATTGAGTAAGAGCTGCATCATATTTTTTATCCTGAAATGACTGATCTCCGTTTTTAATGGCCAGATCATACTCTTCCTTTCGCGAAGAGTTTTCTGCAATCAGTTTTTCGATTTCAGTAATTTTGGATTTTGGATAAGTATCAGTTGGCTTTAGGGCTGACGCAGTTTTAAATCCGGTCAAAGCGGCATCATAATCATCTGATTTTAAAAGATTTTCGGCACTTGCCAGGGCGGCATCATATTTTTGCTGATCCGAAACTAAAGCCGATTCGCCTGATTTAGTTTTTTCGAGCATTTCCTTTGGGTAACGGGCTTCGGGTAAAGCTTTAAGTGCTTCCTGGTATTTTAAGCGGGCACTGGCAAAATCACGGCTGATATAGAACTGATCGGCCTGTTCAATGGATTTATCATAACTATCCTGAAGGGCTTGTTTGTTATTGGCGAAGTTGTCAATTTCATGAATTTTCTGGCTGGCATACTGATTCCCGGGAATAAGATCTATCGCTTTCTGGTATTCGGCTTTGGCTTCAGGCCGTTTTCCGTTTTGCAGTAGTTTATCAGCCGCAGCTATACTTTTTGCCGATTTTTCCGACCGCAATTTAAATTCTGCCTTAAGTTTACGTGTATTTGTAATTTTATCCTTCACGACTTTGGTATCCGGTTTTACCGTAAGCGCATTTTCGTATTTCACTATTGCTTCGTCGAATTGGTTGGCAGCAAGTGCTTTATCTCCGTTTGCCACAGCATCGTTAAAATAGGCAAGGTCGTCGGGATCAGTGTAAACTGCACTTATTTGCCCCAGCCTATCCTTAGGGAACTGCAACGCCTGATCAATTAAAACGGCTTTGTGGTATTCGGTTTTGGCTTCAGGATATTTTTTTTGCTTGTAAAGAGTTTCCGCTTTCAGCATAATATCTTCAAAAATCTCTGCCCTTTTATTTGGATCAGCCTCAAGTAAAGCACTGATTTCAGACATTTTGCCCGATGCATACGGAAGATCAGGCTTGGTGCGGCTTGCTTTTTCGTAAAGTAGCAATGCATTAGCGTAATCCTTTACAGCCAGGGCCTGGTCGGCCTGCTGAATTAACGAGGCATAAGCGGAAGCGTTAACTTTGTCCTGCGCCAGGCAGGAAATACTCAAGGATGGTAAAAACAGAATTCCGATAAGAATAAGAAATATGTATATTTTTAAACCCTTAAGGGGAATGCGTTTCTTCATCGAATATAAAGGTTTGGTGTTTTTGCTGAAAAGTAATAACGGCCCTTTTATATATTTATTGGCTAAATACAGACGTATTATACTTTTTTATGGATTGAGAATATGGCAGTTGTGATAGGGCTTAACGATCAGTTTTATACTATCCGTCCATCGACCATCATCATTTTGCGGTCACTCATATCGGCCAGTTCCTGGTTGTGGGTAACTATTACAAATGTCTGGTTGAATTGTTCGCGCAAAGTAAAAAACAGCTTGTGCAATTCTTTGGCATTGGCCGAATCGAGGTTTCCCGATGGCTCATCGGCAAGTATCACCGAAGGATGATTCAT
>Ga0335397_10010840_pt1 | contig 11262 bp, 12 predicted proteins | sample MAT04_FD_205740 | JGI IMG/M metagenome (GOLD analysis project Ga0335397, IMG submission 205740) | Freshwater microbial communities from Lake Fryxell liftoff mats and glacier meltwater in Antarctica - MAT-04 (spades assembly) (version 2) ...
CACGCCTATTGCACACGCCCGTTGCACACAATTGCGACACAACCCATTTCCCACGTAGCAGAACCGTGCCGTCGGTGAGTGCAGAAATTCTCAAAGCGTGTTGATTGCCCGCATCGATAAAGGCAGGCCCGCCCAAAATAGCCAAAGCAAACACGCAATGGCTGATCTGTGCATCACCAGCAATGCTGCGCGATGTCGTCCAGCGTTTGTACCATCGCCCTCACCATATCCGGATGGGTCGGGGCGTGGCCCGCACTGGGCACTACTGTCAATGTAGAGTTGGATAGTTTCCCGCTCAATTCAATAGCGCCTTGCACGTGACACACGCGGTCTTCGGCCCCATGCAGTAGCGCAATGCGCATGTTGCCCAGTGGCTCTAAACGTTCCAGCAGTGGCGGATCCTGCAGCCAGCAGCCATTACGCAGGTAATGGCTTTGGATGCGGTAGCGGCAGTGCATGGCAGACAACGCAGCGCCGCGTAACGCAACGTGTGGTCCTGTATCGCCGCTTTTTGACTGCTCCCAGGCAAACCAAGATCGCACCACTTCCAGCGCTGCGTCTTGGTCGAGTTCCGGCAGTTGTCGCCAGCCGTCCAAAAGTACCCCAGGCGCCCCGGAGAAAAAACCATCTATGTCCTGTGGGCGAGCCAGAAAGCTGGCGCGCAGCACGAGGCCCGTCACCGATTCGGGATGTGCCAGTGCGGTCGCCAACGCCAGCGTGGCACCCCAAGAGCCGCCCACCAGGAGCCAGCGATCGATACCCAGCTGAAGACGGATGCGTTCCATATCTGCCACAAGGTCTGCAGTGGTGTTTTTCTGGATATCGCCTGCAGGGCCGCTTTTCCCCGCGCCCCGTTGGTCTGGGCTGATAACCCTGAAGTGCATTGGGTTAATGAAGCGGCGCAATAACGTGGAAGATCCAGAGCCCGGACCGCCATGCAGCAGAACAACCGGGATGCCTTGGGGATGGCCCCACTCCTGCACGTGCAAGCTATGCGCTGAATCCGTCGGTACGGTGAAGGTGCGCCATGGCGCTTGCTCGGGGTACAGCACAGAGTAATAATTGCAGGTTTCTACTAGGGGTTTGCCCGAAGGCTGTGCACATGTGACAGCCCATATTGGCAATACTCAATTACGATGCTCATTGGGAAGACAAAGATTCCCGCGCGCATCGGCCGGTGTCGCGCAAAGTTTATTGAAGGAGTTATTCTATGCAATGGCAAAAACCAGCAGCAATTAATTTCCGCTTCGGCTTTGAAATTAATTTGTATGTTTCCGCTCGCTAATCGCGGGTGAACGACAAACGGCGTCCGGGCGAAAGTCCGGACGCCGTTCTTCTTTCAAATTCCACTCAATACCCATTGACTGACTTTCGCGTCAGCCATCACTGCACAACTTATGCGCATCACCATTCTCGGCTCCGCAGCCGGCGGAGGATTTCCACAATGGAATTGCAATTGCCGAAACTGCGCAGGCGTGCGCAACGGAACGGTGCGTGCCAAGAGCCGCACGCAGTCATCGATCTTCATCCGCAATGACACGGATGCTGACGGCATCCTGTTCAATGCCTCCCCCGACATCCTGGAGCAGATCCGCAACAGTGCCACGCTGCAACCCGGTCGCGCCGACCGGGACACCGCCATCGCCGGCATTGTGTTGATGGATGGCCAGATCGACCACACCACAGGTCTGTTCATGCTGCGTGAACGCACCGCACCGCTGCCTGTGTGGTGCACCGATCCGGTAGAGCAGGATCTGCAGCACGGCAACCCTATCTTTCGCGTGCTGGGTCATTTTTGCGGTGTACAACGCGAGCGCATCGCAATCGATGGCATGCCGTTCCAGGTTTCTGGAGTGCCCGGCATCTTGCTGCGGGCCATACCCTTGCAAAGCAAGGCTGCGCCCTATTCTCCGCACCGCGAAGCGCCAGTGGATGGCGACAACATCGGACTGTTGATCACTGACACGGCTAGCAACAAGACGCTGTTTTATGCGCCGGGCCTGGGCGAAATAACCACGCCGGTCATGGATGCCATGGCCAGCGCCGACTGCGTCATGGTTGATGGCACGTTCTGGACCGACGATGAAATGATCGGCCTGGGCCTGAGTAAAAAAACGGCCCGTAGCATCGGGCACCTGCCGCAGTTCGGGCCCGGCGGAATGATGGAAACCCTGGCCAAGCTGCCACCGCATGTGCGCCGCATGCTGATTCACATCAACAACACGAATCCAATTCTTGACGAAGATTCCCCACAACATGCCGAGCTCACCCGTGCCGGCATTGCGTTGTGTGAAGACCGCGCCGAGATCAACCTATGACCATGCGAGCAGAAATCATCAAGGCCAGCACCCGTGTGGCCGCCTCTGAACCAGCCTGGAGCGTGGAAGAATTTGAGGCCAAGCTGCGGGAGCGTGGCCGGGCGTATCACATTCACCATCCGTTCAACATCATGCTCAATGGCGGGCGCGCCACGCCGGAGCAGATTCGGGGCTGGGTGGCGAACCGTTTTTACTACCAGATTGCCATTCCGATCAAGGACGGTGCAGTGCTGTCCAATTGCCCGGACTCCGAGATACGCCGCGGCTGGGTGCAGCGCATCCTGGACCACGATGGATTCGAGCTGGCGGGCGTCAAGGACGCAGGCGGTATCGAGGCCTGGTTGCGTCTGGCGCAGGCAGTCGGCCTGGCCCGCGAAGAGGTGACCGACCTGCGCCATGTGACACCAGCAGTGCGCTTTGCGGTGGATGCCTATGTCAACTTCGCGCGTCGTGCTCCGTGGCAAGAGGCGGTGTGTTCATCGCTAACCGAGCTGTTTGCCCCCGAGATCCACAAACAAAGGCTGGCGACCTGGCCCGAGCACTACACGTGGATTGATTCGGACGGTCTGAGCTATTTTCGCAACCGCATCAGCCAGGCGCGCCGCGATGTAGACCAGGGCCTGGCTATTACCCTGGCGCATTTCAACACCCGCGCCCTGCAGGAACGCGCGCTGGAAGTATTGCAGTTCAAGCTCGACATCCTATGGGCGCTGAACGATGCCATCGCGCTGAAGTACGGAGTGACCACATGAGCGCGCTCACTTTGCAGTCGGTTCCCAGGGTTGCATCGGGTTTCAGGTTGCAGTTCGAGCCTGCGCAAGAGTGCCATGTGCTGCTTTACCCTGAAGGCATGGTCAAGCTCAACCAGGCAGCCGGCGAAATCATGACGCGCTGTGATGGCAAGCGCAGCGTGGCCGAGGTAGTGACAGAGCTAGAAAAAGCGTTTTCAACCACCGGGCTGGAGGCTGATGTCATCGGCTTCATGAATGTGGCCAAAGAACAGCTGTGGCTGTCCTGGGAGTAAGACCATGAACGCAATACCGAACTTGCCCACCCCCGCCCGCCCAGGCCCCCCGCTTTGGTTACTGGCTGAGCTGACCTACCGCTGCCCGCTGCACTGCGTGTTTTGCTACAACCCGGTGGACTTTGCCCGTCACGAGGATGAAATTTCCACCGAAGACTGGATTCGTGTGCTGCAGCAGGGCCGCGCCCTGGGTGCGGTGCAACTGGGTTTGTCGGGCGGCGAGCCCCTCTTGCGCGATGATCTGGAGGTGATCGTGGCCGAGGCCCGCCGTCTGGGCTTCTATTCCAACCTGCTCACGTCGGGCATCGGCCTGACCGAGGAGCGCGCCGTTGCCCTCAAAGCTGCCGGGCTGGACCATGTGCAGCTGTCGTTCCAGGATTCCACGCGGGAGATGAATGATTTTTTGTCCCACACAAAAACCTTCAGCCTGAAAAACAAAGTCGGCAAGATCATCAAGGACCAGGGCTGGCCGATGGTGATGAACGTGGTGATCCACCGGCTGAACATTGACCACATTGACCGCATCATCCGCATGGCGCACGAGATGGGCGCCGAATACCTGGAGCTGGCCAACACGCAGTATTACTCGTGGGCGTTTGTGAACCGCTCGCAGTTGCTGCCCACGCATGCCCAGCTCAAGCGCGCAGAACAGGTCACCGAAGAGTGGCGCGCCAAGCTGGGTGACGCGATGAAGATCTATTTTGTGGCACCGGACTACCACGAGGGCAAAGCCAAGAAGTGTGTCAACGGCTGGGGCAGCATGTTTATGACAATCGCACCCGATGGCTTCGCTTTGCCCTGCCACACGGCACGCCTGTTACCCGGCCTGACTTTCCCCAACGTGAAAGAGGCCAACTTGCGCGATATCTGGTTTGATTCCGACGGATTCAACCGCTACCGCGGCACAGGCTGGATGAAGGAGCCCTGCTCTAGTTGCGCCCACAAGGAAGAAGACCTGGGCGGTTGCCGTTGCCAAGCCTACATGCTCGCGCACGACGCCGAAGCCACCGACCCGGTATGCCGCCTGAGCCCTCTGCACCACACGGTGCAGGCCGCCGTAGCCGAGGCGGCCACGGTCAAGGCCCAGGAACACCCGCTGGTATTTCGCGATCCCGCCAACTCGCGTCGCCTGAGCCCTTGACTTCGCTGTAAGCCACATAGCCACTATCGAGAAGGCCCTATAAGGCGCCATTTCGCTATCAAAAATATAGCTGCTTATGCAATAGGGACGGGGGCTATAGGCCTATTTAGTCTAAAATCTAGTGCCCGGTACGGCGCAGTTCATCCACCCGGTCAGCAATAGCATCCACATCCACCAGATCGTCGGCATGCACCAAATAGCACTCCAGGTCCGCCAGCGCCTGCTCGGTGTGCCCCAGCTCCGAGTGGGCCAAACCCCGGTCACGGTATTCAGGCCACGACTCGGGCAGCAACACAATCAGGCGCTCCTGAATGGCCAGCAAACGCGGCCAGTCCCGCTGGTTACGGTGGATTTCTTTCAGGTTGCGCAGCATGCGCGCGATGATGTCCCGAGGTGGTGCCGTCTGCAGGTAAAGCCCCAACGGCGCCTCGAATTCGTCGAGCAGGCCGCTACGCCTGCGGTACGGCTCCAGCCGCTCGGCCAGGTCTTCCCGGCTCAGCGATTTACCGCTCAGGGGGTCGATCACGGCCTGCCCCATGGGCAGGGAAACCTTCACCATGAAATGCCCGGGAAACCCGACTCCCCGCACCGACAGACCCAGCCCCTGCGCCAATTCCATCCACAGCACCGCGAGCGTGATGGGAATTCCCCGGCGCGTGTGCAACAACGCACTGATGTAGCTGTTGTCCGGGTCGTAGTAGTCGTTGACGTTGCCGCCAAATTTCAGGTCCTGAAAAAAGAACTGGTTCAGAAGGCGAAGCTTCTGGATCGGCGCGGCATCGGCGGGAATGCGCCGGCGCAGGCGCGCCTGAAGCTGATCCACCTCGCCCAGAATGGTCTGCACGTCCAGTTCGGGATATTCATCCTGCGCAAGGCTCACGGCCGCTTCAAACAGCGCAAAGTCGCTATCGCTGTGCACCAGCGTGGAAAAGTAATCCAGCGGAGTGGGCACGTCAAAAGACAGGTTCATGTTGATCCCCCCACAAATTTTAGCGGCGCATGAACTGCCGCAAATTCAGACCGGCGGCCCACACGGCCCCCAGATATACCGCCCCGGATCCCACCAGCAACAGCGCCAGCAAGCCAATGCGCTTGAGGCTCTCGCTGCGCAACTCAATCCAGGGAAACGCCTGCGCAGCCCACAACAGATAGATCACCAGCAAGGCGCCGCCAGCCAGCACTTGGGCGATAAAAACACCCCACCCCGGCTCCGGCCGGTAGCGCTTGCGCCAGAGTAAACCTGCCAGCAACCACAAGGCGTTGATCAAGGCGCCCAAGCTGATGGACAGAGACAAGCCCGCATGCTTAAAGATAGGCACCAATGCCAGATTAAGCAACTGCGTAATCACCAGCACCGCCACGGCAATGCGCACCGGGGTTTTGATGTCCTGATTGGCGTAGTAGCCGGGTGCCAGCACCTTGATGGCAATGATGCCCACTAGACCGGCGCCCCACCCCATGAGGGCCACAGTGGTCTGCTGCACATCAAATTCGGTGAAAGCGCCATAGTGGTACAGCACCGCAACCAGGGGCTTGGAAAATATCAGCAATCCAATGGAGCACGGCACCGACAAAAGCACCACGATGCGCAGGCCCCAGTCCAGCAGCGCCGAGTACTTTTTGGCGTCGCCCGACGCACTGGCAAGAGCCAGCTGCGGCATCAGCACCACGCCCAATGCCACGCCCAGCATCGCGGTGGGGAATTCCATGAGGCGGTCTGCGTAGGTGAGCCAGCTCACGCTTCCGCTGGGCAGGTGCGAGGCAATCTGCGTGTTGATCAAGGTGGATATCTGCGCCACGCTGACGCCCAGCAGTGCGGGCACCATGAGCCGGGCCACGTTTTTGGTGCCCGGGTCCGCCCAGGCGGCGCGAATGGCGGTCAGGCGCCAGTCCACGCGCGGCATCAAACCCATTTTGTGCAGGGCTACAAACTGGACGGTCAATTGCAAAACTCCGCCCGCCAATACCCCCGCACACAGGGCATAAATGGGCTCCAGCCCCATGGACTTGAACCATGGCCCGCCCAGCCAGGCGGCCACAATCATGCACAGATTCAACAAAACAGGCGTCACGGCAGGCACGGCAAACCGCTTCCAGGTGTTGAGCACCCCGGCTGCCAATGCCACCATCGACATGAAGCCGATGTAGGGAAACATCCAGCGGGTCATCACCACAGCCACCTCAAAGCCCCGGGGGTTTTGCTGCAATCCACTGGCCATGGCCCAGACCAGCAGAGGCGAACCGACCACCCCCAGCACACAGGTCAGTAACAGGGCCCAGGCCAGGACTGTTGCCACACGGTCCACCAGCAAATGGGTGTTCTCCTGCCCCTGCTGCGCGCGTGTCGCCGCCAGAACCGGCACAAAAGCCTGACTGAAGGCCCCTTCGCCAAACAGGCGGCGGAAAAAGTTGGGAATGCGAAATGCCACGTTGAACGCATCCGTCATGGCGCTGGCGCCGAACGTGGAAGCAATCAGCAGTTCACGCACCAGCCCGGTGATGCGCGACGCCAGGGTCAACAGGGAGACGGTAGAGGCGGATTTGAAGAGACTCACAGGTCAAGTGTAGCTGTTACAATAGCAGGCTTTGCTGGCATCATCCTCGAACACAAGGAACTATTACTATGGCATCTGGAAAACCCAAGAAAAAGAACCCGCGCCTTGCGTCGGGCCGTAAGCGCGTCCGTCAGGACGTCAAAATCAATGCAGCAAACACTTCTTTGCGTTCCAAGTACCGTACTGCGGTCAAGAACGTCGAGAAAGCAGTTATTGCCGGCGACAAGACCAAAGCCGCAGAACTGTTTGCGAAAATGCAAGCCGTGGTTGACACCGTGGCAGACAAAGGCATTTTCCACAAAAACAAAGCAGCACGCGACAAGAGCCGTTTGGCTACCAAGGTGAAAGCCTTGGCACTCGCAGCCTAATTTTAGGCAAAAAGCACGCGCAGGGTCTTTAAAAACTCAGCGCGCCGTTTTGTAAGGGTGCGCTGCCAGCAAAGCAAAAAAGCCGTTCAACTGAACGGCTTTTTTGTTTCTGCTAATCGGGAACAGGACGGGTTTCGCTGACCTGCAATTCGTTGTCTTTGGCAAAGTTCAGGCAAAAATCCCACGCCATCACGTCATATTCACGCAGATCGCGGTGGACAATCACACACTTCACCTGGCCAATGGACGTTGGCACACACCACGGGGAGTACCCCAGATGGCTGCCAGGCTGCGGGCCACCAGGACGAAACTGGCTCATCACCCCCGCCAGACGCTCAGCCCAGTCGCTGGGGCGAAACGTCTTGCCTTGTCGGGTCAAACCCAGAATAAAAAGCTCTTTGGAAGGTGTGGATGCCATCGGATAGATGTTGGTCGCCGCGGCTGGTTTGCTGCAGCAAGGTTATTGCTGCGCCGCAATACGATTCTATCTGACACGGCCTCCACTTTGCTGACACCCTCTCAGCACGCGGCCTCAACCAAACTTCACAAACATTTTGCTGTACGCCCCCTTCAGCTTGCCGATTGCCGATTTAACTGCCGAAGCATCTTGCGCCAGCAAGACCACTTTCAGGTCTGCCACCGATTGTTGAACCGCATTGAGCTGCGCTTTGAACTCCGCATTGGCGACGTACTCAGCCGGCGCCTGTGTGTCCAGCTGCCGAGCCAGATACTCCAGTGCACCGGTTTGTGCGGTGAGTTCCAGCAGCCCCTTGGGTTGGTCAATCCATTGGACGCCTTCCATCAAAATACGCTCCATTTGAGCGTGATACGCGTTCATATGGTCGCTGTATACGATCACATTGTTGCGGTGGCGCAGCCCGGCCATCACCTCGCGCGCATGCTCCAGCGTTTCGTGGGCGGCAGCGAGCTGGTTTTTGCTGATTTCATCCGCCGCTTTGGCATACACCCGGCTTACCTCGCTAAGCGACGCTGCGAACCCGGTGTCCCGGTCATAGGGCGCAACCGGCTTGCTGCCAAACTGGCTGACGATCTGCGTCCAGGCCGCCTGTGCCTGCCCGATCACCTGCTGCGAATCGGCTTGTGATCCTGTATTGGTCTTGAACAAGGCGGCGCGGTACGGTGCATAAGCCAATTGCAGCGCATCGGTGACCGGGTCTGCGGCCCACAGGGAAGCGCTCGCAGCCAGTGACAGAACCAATACAAGAGTGCGCGGAGTGAAGGTGGTGCGAAGCAGCATGAGAGCCTCCCTATAAGTCTGGACTGAAATGCAAATATTAAACGGTTTGCGTTAACCGGCGCTGAAGCCTCCAAGGCATGGGCACACCGATGGCCGATGGCCCTAGAATCATGGTTCAACGGCCCAACCCGCCCGGATCTGCCCGGGCTCGCATTGGGCCGACTTGTTTTTGAGCCAATACTGGAGCCTTTACATGACCGCCGCCACGTCCCCTGCCACGCCGTCTTCACCCCATGTGATGAATACTTATGGCCGCCTGCCCATTGCACTTTCGCATGGACAAGGTTGCCGCGTATGGGATATGAATGGCCGCGAGTACCTGGACGCTCTGGGTGGCATAGCCGTCAACACCGTGGGGCACAACCACCCCAAACTGGTAGCAGCCCTGCAGGATCAGGTGACCAAGCTGATCCACACGTCGAACTATTACCACATACCCCTCCAGGAAGAGCTGGCACGCCTTCTGGTGGAGCGCTCGGGAATGACCAATGTGTTCTTCTGCTCGACCGGGCTGGAAGCCAATGAAGCAGCACTGAAACTGGCACGCAAGTTCGGCCACGACAAAGGCATTGAACGTCCGGAGATCGTGGTTTACGAAAAGGCCTTTCATGGTCGCAGCATTGCCACACTCAGCGCGACTGGCAACCCCAAGGTACAGGCTGGCTTTGGCCCGCTGGTGGAAGGCTTTATCCGGGTACCGATCAACAACATCGACAGCCTGAAAGCGGCCACCGCCAACAACCCCAATGTGGTGGCCGTATTCTTTGAAGCCATTCAGGGCGAAGGCGGCGTCAACCCGATGCACATGGACTACCTGCGCGACGTGCGCGCCCTGTGCGATGCCAACGACTGGCTGCTGATGATTGACGAAGTGCAATGCGGCATGGGCCGCACCGGGAAATGGTTTGCGCACCAGTGGGCGGGTATCCAGCCCGATGTCATGCCCCTGGCCAAAGGCCTGGGCTCGGGGGTGCCCGTGGGCGCGGTGGTAGCCGGTCCCAAAGCAGCCCACATTTTTGCGCCGGGCAACCACGGCAGTACGTTCGGTGGCAACCCCTTGTCCATGCGCGCCGGGGTGGAAACCATCCGTATCATGGAAGAAGAAGGTCTGATGGCCAACGCGGCCCGCGTGGGCTCGCACCTGAAAGCTGCGCTGCAAAAAGCGTTGGCGGCAGAACTGTCCAGCGGAGCCGTAAAAGACATCCGTGGCGAGGGCTTGATGCTGGGCGTGGACCTGGCCAAACCCTGCGGCGCGCTGGTACAACAGTGTGCGGACAACGGCCTGCTCATCAGCGTGACGGCTGACAGCGTGATTCGCCTGGTACCACCGTTGATTCTGACCACCGCCGAGGCCGATAAGATCGTTGCCATTCTGTGCCCGCTCGTTTCCCAACTGTTGAAGGATGCGGCATGAGCACCGCACCCAAAGCCATCGCAAAAGCCACCGTGAAAGGCATTCCCAGCACCGTTCCCACCGGTGCACCTCCTGTCAGGCACTACCTGCAATTTGCCGATTTCAGCACCGAAGAGTACGGCTACCTGCTTGAACGCGCCGCCTTCATCAAGGCCAAATTCAAGACCTTTGAACGCCACCACACCCTGATGGACCGCACGCTGGCGATGATTTTCGAAAAGGCCTCGACCCGCACCCGGGTGAGCTTTGAGGCAGGCATGTACCAGCTGGGTGGCAGCGTGGTGCACCTGACCACGGGCGACAGCCAGCTGGGCCGCGCCGAGCCGATTGAAGACTCCGCCCGCGTCATCAGTCGCATGACCGACATCGTAATGATCCGCACCTTCGAGCAGACCAAGATTGAGCGCTTTGCCGCGCACTCGCGCGTGCCGGTCATCAACGGCCTGACCAATGAGTTCCACCCCTGCCAGATTTTGGCAGACATCTTCACCTACATCGAGCACCGTGGCCCCATTGCAGGCAAGACCGTGACCTGGGTGGGCGATGGCAACAACATGGCCAACACCTGGCTGCAGGCAGCGGCACTGCTGGGCTTTCACTTGCGCGTGAGCACGCCAAGCGGCTATGAACTGGATGAGAAAGTGGCCGTTACCCCCCGTGGAATGGGCGCAGGCAGCTATAAAACTTATAGCAACCCGTTAGAGGCGTGCGCGGGTGCCGATCTGGTCACTACCGATGTGTGGACCAGCATGGGCTATGAGGCCGAGAACGACACACGGCGCGCGGCGTTCGCGGCCTGGTGTGTCGATGCCAAAATGATGGCTGCTGCCAAGCCCGACGCCCTCTTCATGCACTGCCTGCCCGCCCACCGGGGAGAAGAAGTGGCCGCCGACGTGATTGATGGACCGCAGTCAGTCGTCTGGGATGAAGCCGAAAACCGCATGCATGTGCAAAAAGCGCTGTTGGAATACCTGCTGCTGGGACGTCAGGAGTAGCGGGCTCCGGCCAGAATCCGCGGGTACTGCCCCTGCAAGGAAACATGTAACGCCGGTACTGCCAGATCTTCAAGTGCGCGCAGGCTTTGCACACTGTGGGTCGCCAACAGCACGGTACGGCAAGCCCATGGAGCGGCTCCCCGGCTACTCCGGGCTCAGGGCTTTGAGCAATTCTTCATGGAGGTCATT
>Ga0335397_10010842_pt1 | contig 11261 bp, 8 predicted proteins | sample MAT04_FD_205740 | JGI IMG/M metagenome (GOLD analysis project Ga0335397, IMG submission 205740) | Freshwater microbial communities from Lake Fryxell liftoff mats and glacier meltwater in Antarctica - MAT-04 (spades assembly) (version 2) ...
CGACATCTGCAAGCTGGAGCTACCGCGCGCCGAGGATCTGCGTCGAGGGCTGGATCGGCTGGACATGCCCGACATCAGCAAGCTGGAGCTACCGCGCGCCGAGGATCTGCGTCGAGAGCTGGATCGTTTGGACCTGCCGGACCTTGGCCGCTTGCTGGGTCGCCCGGCGCGCAAGGCAGCCTTCACCTTGCCGGTGATGACTCCTGCGGTCGTTCTGGGTGGCGTCATGCTGCTGGCGGGTGCGGCACTTGGTGGCGTCCTGGCATGGCTGTATCAGCCCGGGGTCGGGGTGCAGCGCCGCAAGGGAGTCCGTCGCCGGCTGCGCAAGCTGCAGCGGATGGTCCAGCACAGCGGCTGAGACCGGGCCGCCGCCGCTGAGGCCACGCCGCCGCCGCTGAGGCCACGCCGCCGCCGCTGAGGCCGGGCCGCGCGGCGGCGACCGCTGCCGTCGGACGACGGCATGCTAGGCTACCGAACATCTCTTGCATGACCGGTCCCGTGAGGCCGGATGCGGCCCAGAGAGGCCGGCAAGGAGGGGGTCCCTTGGAATCCGTCATGTCACGACCACCGCCCAACGACGGCCGGTGGTCGTTCCGTGTCCAGCCACCAGTGACACGCGTCCTGGTCCCATCGTGACGCTCGTCCGGATGACCGTGCCCGTGCCCGCATCGGCCGTGGTCGACCCGCGCATCGGATCCCATGGCCCGGCACTGCTCGCCCTCGAGGATGGCACCGTGTTCCACGGTGTCAGCTTCGGCGCGCCCGTGTCCTCGGGTGGCGATCTCGTCGTGAATACGTCACAGACCGGCTACCAGGAGGTCTGCACAGATCCCTCGTATGCGGGCCAGGTCGTGGTCATGACGTACCCCTTGATCGGCAACCATGGCCGCTTCGCCGGTGACGACCAGTCCGAACGGCCCTGGCTCCGCGGCCTGGTCGTCAGCCACGCCACAGCAGCGGTCCTGGGTCGGGCGCGTCAGATCGTCCACCTGCTTCGCTCTGAGGGCGTGCCGGCGATCGCCGGCCTGGATACCCGGGCCTTGGCGCGCCACCTGCGCGAGACCGGTTGCCAGCGGGGCCTCATCACGGCGCCCGGCGAGGTGGACGAGGAGATGGCTGTGGCCCAGGCACTCGAACTGCCTCGCTGGGAGGACCAGGACTTCGTCAGCCGCGTGTCCGTGGCCGCACCCTATGAAGCGGGCGACCGGGGGCCGCTGGTGACCATCGTGGACTACGGCTTGAAGGCGAACATCGTGCGATCCCTGAGGCGCCGTGGTGCCCGTGTTCGGGTGCTGCCGCATACCGCCACTGCCGGGGACGTGCTGCGGCCAGACGTCGCGGGCGTGGTGCTATCACCCGGCCCCGGCGACCCGGTGCGCCTCGATGGCCCGACCGCACTGGCGCGCGCCATCATCGAGGATGGACGGCCACTGCTGGGCATCTGTCTGGGGCACCAGATCGTGGCCCGCGCCGCGGGTGCGGAGACCCGCCGGCTGCGCTTCGGGCATCACGGTGCCAATCACCCGGTCGAGGATTTGGGCACGGGCAAGGTCCAGGTCACGGCCCAGAACCACGAGGTGACCGTGGTCGGGGAATCGCTGCCCGGGGGTTCCGGCTTCGTGGTCAGCCAGCGCAACCTGAATGACGGCAGCGTCGAGGGCCTGCGCCACGACCTGTTGCCCATCGAGACCGTCCAGTATCACCCCGAGGGTTCGCCCGGACCACTGGACGCGGTCGAGGTGTTCGACCGGTTCCTGGAGCGCATCCGGGTGGCCGGATGAGCGAGATGCGCATCGCGCTGCCCCGCAACGTGCCGCCCGCCAAGCCTGCCTCGGTGCTCATCATCGGTTCCGGTCCGGTGGTCATCGGCCAGGCGGCCGAGTTCGACTATGCCGGCACCCAGGCCTGCCGGGCCCTCCGCGAGGAGGGCATCCGGACCATCCTGCTCAACTCCAACCCGGCCACGATCATGACCGATCCGGGTGTCGCGGACGCCGTCTACCTCGAACCGCTGACCGTGGCATCGGTGGAGCGGATCCTGGAGCGCGAGCGACCGGAAGGCATCCTGGCGGGCCTCGGCGGCCAGACCGCGCTGAACCTGGCCGTGGACGTGGCGCATGCCGGCCTGCTCGAGCAGTACGGTGTTCGCCTGCTGGGCACGTCCATCGAGGCCATCGAGATGGCCGAGGACCGGGAGCGCTTTCGGGACCTGCTGGACCGCATCGGCCAGCCGTATGCGCCGTCGGTGATCATCCAGGGCAACACGGACGATGAGCGCCAGGCGGGCATCGAGCAGGCCCTGCGGGAGATCGGATTGCCCGCCGTCATCCGACCGGCCTTCACGCTGGGCGGCACGGGCGGCGGCATCGTGGATACGGAGGCAGCGTATCGGGAGCGCTGCCGCGCCGGCTTGCGCCTGAGCCCCATCGGCCAGGTCATGGTCGAGCGCTGTCTGGTGGGCTGGCAGGAGATCGAGTACGAGGTCATGCGCGACGCGGACGACACCTGCATCGCGGTGTGCTCCATGGAGAACGTGGACCCACTGGGCGTCCACACCGGCGACTCCATCGTGGTCGCGCCCGTCCAGACGCTGCCCGACCCGGTCCACCAGCGTCTCCGATCGGCGGCGCTCGCCATCATCCGGGCGCTGGGTGTCGAGGGTGGTTGCAACGTCCAGTTCGCGCTGTCGCCCGACTCCATGGACTACGCGGTCATCGAGGTCAACCCGCGGGTGTCGCGCTCGTCGGCGCTCGCGTCCAAGGCGACCGGCTACCCCATCGCCCGGGTCGCGGCCCAGATCGCCATCGGTCGGCGGCTGGCGGAGATCCCCAACGCCATCACCAAGACCACGGTGGCGGCATTCGAGCCGGCCCTCGACTACGTGGTGGTCAAGCTGCCGCGCTTCCCGTTCGACAAGTTCCCGGGCGCGGACCGCTCGCTCGGTTCCCAGATGAAGGCGACCGGCGAGGTCATGGCCATCGACCGCACCTTCGGCGCGGCGTTCAACAAGGCGCTCCGGGGCCTGGAGCAGGCAGGTGCCGGGTTCCTGGCAGAGGATCCGTCCTGGGACGCTGACCTGACCAAGCTGTCCGGCGCGGCTCCAGGTGGCCGGATCGTGGCGCGCGCCCAGCTGCTCAAGGAGTTCCTGGTACCGTCCGACTCCCGGATGTGGCGCCTCCTCGCGCTGCTGCGACGCGGCGTCCAGGCCGCCGAGCTGCATGTCGTCACGGGCATCGCGCCCTGGTTCCTGGCCGAGATGGAGCGGCTGGTCGACCTGGCCCACCAGATGACGGAGGAGGGCAGTAGCCTCACGGACGGCCTGCTCGTCGCTGCCAAGCGCGCCTCCTTCGGAGACCGGGACATCGCGACCCTGAGCGGCCTGTCGCAACGTGCGGTGTACGAGCGCCGGGTTGCCATCGGGCTGCGGCCGGGCTTCGCCATGGTCGACACGTGTGCGGCGGAGTTCGCCGCCGAGACGCCGTACTTCTACGCCACCTATGCGGCGACGGGGTCGCCCCCCGAGGCACCCCCGGTCACGCGGCCGGCGGCCCTGGTCATCGGATCGGGACCCGTGCGCATCGGTCAGGGCATCGAGTTCGACTACTGCGCGGTCCAGGCGGCCGAGACGCTCCGCCGCGACGGCTGGCAGGCGGTCATGGTCAACTCCAACCCGGAGACGGTCTCGACCGACTTCGATGCGTCCTCTCGGCTGTACTTCGAGCCACTGGACCCTGAGAGCGTGCTGGAGGTCATCCACGCCGAGACACGCCCGGGTGATGCGCCGTTGCCGGCGCTCGTCCAGTTCGGCGGCCAGACGCCCCTCAACCTGGCCACGGCACTGGTCGCGGAGGGCGTCGACATCCCGGGCCTGACCGTCGACACCATCGACATGGCGGAGGAGCGGACCCGCTTCGCGAACCTGGTGGACCGATTGGGCATCCCCCAGCCGGACGGCGGCATGGCGACCTCCATCGAGGAGGCGGTCGCGGTCGCCGACCGGGTGGGCTACCCGGTCATCGTGCGGCCCAGCTTCGTCATCGGTGGACTGGCCATCGAGTTCTGCTACGGCCAGGAGGACCTGGTGCGACAGCTGGCCATCGCCACGGCCGTGGATGACGACCGGCCGGTGCGCATCGATGCGTACCTGGAAGGGCTGGAGGTCGACGTGGATGCGGTCTGCGACGGCACCGACGTGCTCATCCCGGGTCTCATGGAGCACGTCGAGCGGGCTGGCGTCCACTCCGGCGACTCGGTCGCTGTCTTCCCACCCCAGCACCTGTCGGCGGCCGACCAGGGGCTGATCGTGGATGCCATGACCCGGGTCGCGCTGGCCATCGGCGTGCGCGGCCTCATCAATGCTCAGTTCATCGTCCGTGAGGACGGCGTCTACCTGCTGGAGGTCAACCCCCGGGCCAGCCGGACGGTGCCGTTCCTGAGCAAGGTCACGGGCGTGCCCATGGTCGCGCTGGCCACGCGTGTCGCACTGGGTGCCACGCTCGCCGAGCTGGGCTGGGTCGGCGGCCTCCGGCGCCCGCCCGCCGTGGTCGCGGTCAAGGCGCCCGTGTTCTCGACGTCCAAGCTCAAGGGCGTCGACCCGGCCGTCGGTCCGGGCATGCGCTCCACGGGCGAGGTCATCGGCATCCACACTGACGAGCGGGTTGCCCTTGCCAAGGCACTCCTCGCCGCCTCGCTGCGGCCGCCGGTGCCGGGTCCTGACGGCGCACTGGTGCTGGTGTCCATCTCCGATCGGGACAAGCCACGACTGCCGGAGCTGGCCGCGTCGCTGGCCGCCGTGGGGTACCGATTCGCGGCCACGGCCGGCACGGCGGCCGCCCTGCGGGCCAGTGGTTACGCGGCGATGGATGTCGAGCCGCTCGCGGACGGCATGGGCGCGGCAGGCGTCGAGGGAGCGCCCGCCATCCTGGATGTCATCGCTTCGGGCCAGGTGTCGCTCGTCGTCAACACGCCATCACCCAGGTCCGGGCCGGTCAGGGATGCTGCCGCGATCCGGTTGGCCGCGGTCTCGGAAGGCATCCTGTGCCTGACCAGCATGGATACGGCCATCGCGGCGGCGCGCTCGCTCGACGCGTCGGTCCAGGCCCAGGTCGCGGATGTCCGGCCACTCGACGCGTGGCTCGCGGAACCGGTGCCGACCGCCTAACGGCGCCCCGACCGTGTTGGGTGCCTTCCGTGATGCGCCTGGCAATGCTTCGGTTGATGTCAACGGATCGACCCTGCTCGTTGCGGACAGCACCGCTGACGCGCACTGAGGGTCGCCGCCGCGACACGATCACGGATGATGTGTGATCCGGTGAAGCGGCACTCCGGCCCGAACCGGTGCCGCGATCGCGCCCCACAGATGCCCACTCGCCCGCGGTCCCGCGGTCCCGCGGTCCCGCGGTCCCGCGGTCGCTACGATGTCGGCCTTCCTCATAGAACGGGACTCGCGCCAAGGAGACCGACCATGCACATCCGTTCCCTCACCAGCATCGTGTTGCTCGGTGGCAGCCTCGTCGCGGCCGGACTCCTGGCGCCGGTTACGGCGTTGGCCAAGGAGTACATGCGCCTGGATATGGTGCTGGACAGCGAGTGTGTCAGCGGCTACAAGATCGATCCCACGCCCATCACGGTCAAGCTCCTGAGGGCCGATGGGACGACCCTCAGGACGAGGCACGACGACACCACGGGGAGTTTCTGGAACGTCTGCTTCGGCCGAGTGCCGGTTGCGGGCAACAAGATCAAGCTGGACAACGGAGATCTGCCCGAAGGCAAGCGGACCATCACCGTGCCCGACCTGACGCTCGTGATCGACCGCGTCAAGAACGTGCTCAGCGGCCACGCGCCCGCCGGCCGGCCGCTGACGCTCAGCTACTCCGAGTGCTACCCCGCCGGCTGCACGGCGCCCATCGAACGGACCAAGACCGCCAACAGCCGCGGTCGGTACAGCAAGGACCTATCTGGGGACATCGACATCGATGGCTCGGACCGGGTGGAGGTCCGGTACCAGGGTCAGAACGGCGACACCTTCTCGCGGTCCTCGTTCGCGCCGTATATGGCGATCTCAGCGCCGGGTGGCATCTTCATGTCCTGCATGCCCACGGGCACGCAAACCGTGCAGCTGCGCACCGCCGCCGGCACGCTCCGCGCCAGCACGTCGTTCACGACCACGCAGGATTGCGGTGGGGCCTTCGGGTCCTTCAGAAAGGATGGCCAGAAGGTAGCGGTGCGTGTCGGCAACACGATCAGCGCCAACTTCGCGTCGGATGCCTCCCTGACTTGGCCCACGATGTCCGTTGGAGGCAGTGGCAGCACCCTGTCAGGGCGATGCGTCAACGATGCCGGGTACGTGGTCTTCATCTATCGAGGCGGCTTCGGCACCACCGCTTCCGGCAGGACGGACGGGACCGGCCACTTCACCGCGACGCCACTCTGGACGTTCCAGGGAGGGGACAAGCTGAACCTCATCTGTGAGACCCGCCGGGGCGACCAGATCCGGTTCGACCGCACCCTGCCGAACTAGGCGCGCCGGGCGACCGCCGAGCCATGCCGCCGGCCGGTGTCGGCCAGATGACACACGGCCCCTGATACGCTGCCCGGGCCTGGACTTATGCCGCGGGTACCACCCTGGGCAGTCGGGCGACCGATGACGGGAGCGACGTGATGCGTTCGAGAGTTCCATGGCGTGCCATCGCGGCCGCGTTCGGAGTCGCTGCGCTGACGATGGGCACATTGGCGACCGGTGCCCAGGCCTCTTCAACGTTCACAGTCACCTTCAAGGCGAGCCCGGGCAGCTGCGTCGCCGGCACCAGCAACCGCATCATCACTCGTCTGGGCATCTGGGATGCCAGCGGCGAGATCGACCACGTGGACAACGTGGCGCCGGACATCCATGACAAGTTCCTGGGCTGCTTCCCCACAGCGACAGTTCGGCCGGGCCGGACGCTCCATGCCTTTGACGGCACCGATGTCATGCAGTTCCAGATCCCGCCGCTCAGCCTCAGCATCGGTCGGGTCACTGACATCGTCAAGGGCGTATCTCGGGCCCATCATGCCCTGACGATCCGGGCGAATGATTGCACCCTCATCACCTCGATGAAAGCGTGTCCCCACAAGGTGACCCGGACCGTGACCACGGATGGGGGCGGCCACTACCGCAAGGATCTCACGAGTGCATTCGACCTGCGTGGCTCCGACTCGGTGGGCGTCACCTTCACGGGCGTCCATGGCGACACCTACACGGTCACCTTGCACACGCCGTTCATGGAGGTCAATGCGGGAGCCACAGGGATCACGGCGCATGTCAACCCTGGCCAGCACGTGGCCTTCCATCTGAAGAGCAGCCCCGGTGGCTCGACGATCGAGTCGCACAGCCTCACCGGGCCGGCATTGGGGTATGGCTACTCCCTGCCATTCACGCACACGCTCCGGCCCCCACGGCAGCTGACATCCGACTTCGCGTCCGACGCCCGGGTGACCGTCCCTGCCTCCATCCTGACCGTCACCATCGAGCATCACGACCAGATCATCCGGGCCACCTGTCTGCCCGACCGCAAGATGGTCATCAGCTGGCCAGGCGCCATCGGGGGAGCGACCCGTACCGGGGATAGTCACGGCAGAGCCCACGTCAACCTGTCGTCTGCCGAGCACAACGGCTTCCGGTTGGCCTCCAACGCTGAGCTGTACACGGCCTGCGAGACCGCATCGGGCGACAGGGTCGTGTATGGCATCCTGGCACCCTGACCACCATCCCGGCTGCTCGCCCGCGGCTCGCCTCCGGCCTGATGGCCGCGTCCATCCCCGCCGACGCGCTGGTGCTGTTGGTCGGCGCCGCGGCATCGGGCAAGAGCACCTGGGCCGCGGCCCGGTTCCGGCCGACCCAGATCGTGTCCAGCGACACGTTCCGGGAGCTCGTCGCGGACGACGCCGCCGATCAGGGCGCGACGCGCGTCGCGTTCCAACTGCTCCACCTGGTGGCGGGGGCGCGCCTGGAACGCGGTCTGCTCACCGTCATCGACGCCACGAACCTGACGTCCCGTGCGCGTCGACCGCTGCTCGCGCTGGCCGAACGTTACGGCCGGCCGGCCGTGGCGGTCGTCTTCGACGTGCCACTCGATGTGCTGCGCGAGCGCAACGCTGCCCGGGGTCGGACGGTCGGTGAGGATGTGCTGTTTCGGCACGTGCAGCAGCTTCGGGCCTCGCTTGGGCAGCTCCCCACAGAGGGCTACGTGGGTCTGATCGACGGTGCCGATCCGGCACCCATCGTGGTCACCGACCGCTGAAACCATCGACGCCCAGTCGCATGAGCACGTCGACCCCCAGAGAGGCCTGACCATGCGTCCAAGATCCCCGCTGACGGCCGTCGCGCTCGAGCTGGAGCGGTCCCGCCTGTTTGAGTTCCCGGGTCCGCAGTCGTCCTACGACCGCATCGGGGCGCTGATAGCATCGCTCGACCGCTTCGGGCGGTCGGCCCGAGCAGGCGTGAAACCGCCGCCGCCAGCGTTGTCGGATCTAGGCCCCGAGCGACACAGAGCCCGACTCGACGTCGCCGAGTCACCCCCACCGATCCGATGGAGGTACGCCCGAATGAGTCCGTCCAGCTTGCGCCGCACACGGGCGCTGCTCAGCGCCTCCCTGCTCGCGGCGTCCGTGCTGGCGCTCGGCAGCCCGGTGGCGATGGCGGCCGTGCCGATGACCCACATCCACGCGAATACCAGCTCCTGCATCACGGGCAGCGACACCATCATCGAGGACTCGGACCTCGGCGTGGAGGTGCAGCTGTGGTCCAGTGGCGGCCAGCTCCTCGACACCGCCGATTCGGGCGTCGTGGATGGTGACTGGGATGTCTGCGTGGACCGGGACCTGCAGGCCGGCATGCGCGTCGACGTGCGGACCTTCCAGGGCGGTATGCTCATCGGCAGGCTGACACTGCCAGCCATCGGAGTCCAGGTCGATCGCGCCTCGGACGTGGTCAAGGGCACGGGCCCCAGGAACCAGCAGCTGCAGATCCGGCTGAGCCGTTGCACGATCGTGGCGCCGACGGGTTGCCCCCTCGTAGCGACGCGTACCGTGACGGCTGACGGCCAGGGCAAGTTCAGCAAGGACGTCACGAGCGCTATGAACCTGCGTGGCCTGGACCTCGTCGCCGTCCGATCCACCGATCCGTCGGGTGACCAGTTCACGCGCCGCATCGACGTGCCGGTCATGTTCCTGACCGTTGGCAGCCCATTCGTCCAGGCGCGGTCCCGGCCGGGCGTCGAGGCCCGGTTCCGCCTGCTGGACCACCCTGGTGGCAGCAGCATCAGCACCCGTGATGTGCCCTTCAACGGCGAGGGAGAGAGCGAGTTCGAGTTCTCCAAGGTCGTCTCGGCGGGCCGTCAGGTGCGCAGCGACATCGCCAGCGATGCGCTGGTGACCATCCCGACAGTCAGCGTGCAGATGGTCGAGAGTGGCAGCGACCAGGTCATCAAGGCCCGCTGCCTGCCGGACAGGAAGATGGTGGTCGAGTACGCCTCGGCGGTCAGGGTCCTGACCGCGGACCACAACGGACGCGCCAACTTCGTGTCTGACGTCGCGATCGCTCCGGATCCGTTCCTGGTCGTGCGTTGCCAGACCCCGGGCGGTGATACGCTGCTGGCCCGGACCGGCGTGTGACTGCGGGCCGATCCATACCACGGCGGGGGACAACGATGCCCAGACAAGCCGCGGCATGGTCGCCGCGCTCGTGACCGCGTTGCTCGCCGTCACCTCCCTGGCGGCCGCCGCCGACGCTGCCAGCTTCAGCATCGTGTTCAGGGTCGATGCGGAGACCTCCGTCACGGGCACGGCCAGCCACGACTTCCGGATCCAGCATCGGGGCACTGGTGGGGCGGTCGTGCAGCAGTTCGACGTCGATATCGCTGGCAATGGCCAGTACGAGGTCTGCTTCGATGACGACATGAGTGCCGGCCACCAGCTGCGGGCGTTCCGGAAGTCTGGCGGGCCCAAGGTCTCGTTCACCATCCCGATGCTCACCGTGCGCACGGACCGGGTCGCGGACAAGGTCAAAGGGAGCGCGCCGGCCAACAAGCAGGTCAAGGTCCGGCTGTATGACTGCTCCCGCCTCACCTTCATGTGCGTTCACAAGGGCACTGCAACGGTCCCGGTCAACAAGGCCGGGAAGTACGCCCGCGACATGACCAGCATCTTCGATGCCAGGGGGTTCGATGAGGCCCGGGTCACCTTCACCGGCAGTGCCGGCCATCCGTGACGCGCATCCAGACCTTCGACTGGATGGGTGTCGTGGCGGAGGCGACGAACATCTTCGGCGAGATCAACCCGGGCCAGACGAGCGCGGTCGGCTGCGAAACGCGCCGGGTGGCAGCGTGCTGAGTACCAAGTCCATCACGGGCGATGGCTTCCAGGGCGACTTCTCCACCGACTTCACCACCGAGATGGTTGCGGGCCGAGAGGTGAGCGGCGACTTCGCCACCGATGCCCACCTGACGGTGCCCGACATGTCGATCGTGGTCGACAAACCAAACGGCGCCGGCGACCAGCTGCTGCACGTTCGGTGTCTACCGGACCGCAAGGTGCTCGTCGACCTCGATCCGGGCGTGAACGCCATCGTGACCACGGACCACCAGGGTCGGGCGACACTCAACCTGTCCGACGTGGTCGAGGATGGCTTCGTGCTCACGACGGAGCAGATCAAGCTCTCCTGCCAGTCAGCGAACGGGGACACCGTCCTCCGCGTCCTGCAGCCATAGTCATCGGAGGTACACCCAGATGCGGTCCATGCGTTCGCTCACGATGGGTATCCTGGCGGCCAGCCTGCTCGCGGCCGGCGTGGTCACGGCCGCCCCAGCTCTTGCGGATGGCTCGTTGAGCGTTGAGCTATCGATCGGCTCCGGCTGCGTGTCTGGGCACAAACCCAGTGACCAGCCGGTCACGGTCAAGCTCCGGCGGTCGAACGGGCAGCTCCGGGAGACGAAGCACGACGACACGCAGGAACTGGAGTGGCTGGTCTGCTTCGACCGTCACATCCCCGCCCCGGGCGACCGTATCCAGCTCATCAACGGGTCCTTTGACCGGACCGTCAAGGTGCCCGACCTGACCCTGGGGATCAGTCGCGTCAGCAACGTCATCGAGGGTCATGCGCCCGCCGGCAAGCAGCTGCGATGGCAGTACACCCGATGCGATCCGGGCATCTGCACCCTCCAGGTCTGGAAGACCTTCACCGTGCCCAGCACTGGCAGGTATCACAAGGACCTGTCCCCCGCGTC
>Ga0335397_10010844_pt1 | contig 11261 bp, 12 predicted proteins | sample MAT04_FD_205740 | JGI IMG/M metagenome (GOLD analysis project Ga0335397, IMG submission 205740) | Freshwater microbial communities from Lake Fryxell liftoff mats and glacier meltwater in Antarctica - MAT-04 (spades assembly) (version 2) ...
GCGCGCCCCGGCGGCGAACGAGGGATCGACTCAGGATGGGGAACATGGGGCATCGGATGCCTCTGCCGCCGTGGCGCAACTCCGCGCCGAACTAGGACAGGAACTGGCCCGCACGCTCCAGATCCGGAAGATCTGCGCCGGTCGATTCCCCGAGATCGAGGCCAAGTCGATCTCTGAGGGGTGGGATACCCAGCGAACGGAACTGGAAGTGCTGCGGGTAGGCCGCCCCACCGGCCCTGCCATTCATGCTTCGGAGGATCCGAAGACTCCCCGCGCCCTCGAAGCGGCTCTCTGCATGTCGGCGGGCCTGCCGGCCGACCAGGTGAGCAAGTGGTACGACGCGCCGACGATGGACGCGGCTTCCGCCCGCGATCTGCAGGGCGCAGGCATCCACACGCTGCTGTACGAGGTGATCCGCGCGAGCGGCGGCTACGTCCGGCCGGGTCGCGTCGACAACGACACGATCCGCGCCGCCTTCGTCGCCAACGACCGCACGCTGCAGGCCGCCGGCGGATTCTCGACGATCAGCCTGTCGGGCATTCTCTCCAACGTAGCCAATAAGGCGATGTTGGCCGCCTACGAGGCGGTCAACGTGGTGTCGCAGGAATTCTGCAGCGAGACCGACGTCAACGATTTCAAGCAGGTCACTCGCTATCGGATGACCGGATCGGGCGTGTTCCAGAAGGTAGGACCGGACGGAGAGCTCAAGCACGCCGAGCTGAGCGAAGAGTCCTACACGAACCAGGTTGAGACGTACGGTCGGATGATCGCGCTCACGCGACAGATGATCATCAACGATGACCTGGGCGCGTTCCTACAGATCCCGCGGGCCATCGGGCGGATGTCGGCTCTGGCGCTCGAAGAGATCGTCTTCACGCTATTGCTATCGAACCCGGGCAGCTTTTTCTCGAACGGCAACGCCAACCTTCTGACGATTGCGTCGACGCTGGACATCGACACGCTGACCCAGGCCGAGCAGATGTTTCTGGACCGGGTAGATCAGCACGGGAAGCCGATTCTGGTCCAACCGGCGGTTCTGTTGGTGCCGACTTCGCTGAAAGTGGTCGCCGAACAGCTTTACAAGGACATTTGGCTCAACCAGGTGCCGGCCAACAACAAGGCCAAGCCGGCCTCGAACCCGCATGCCGGCAAGTTCCGACCGGTGGCTTCCCCCTACCTGAACCTCCCGTCCCTTCCGGGACATAGTGCCACCGACTGGTACTTGTTTGCGGACCCGGGAGATGTTTCGGCCATTGAGATCGCCTACCTCCGCGGCAAGCGGGCTCCCACGATCGAGTCGGCCGAGACCAACTTCAACACGCTCGGAGTCCAATACCGGGGATTCTTCGACTTTGGCGCGAATGTTCAGGATTCCCGCGCCGCGGTGAAGGCCACGCTCGTGACTCCGTGATCGATCCTCCCACTTTGGAGTAATCACTCATGCCCGTTGTTTTTGTGCACGAAGGGGCCGCAGTCGACTACACGCCCGTGGCCGATGTTGCGGCGGGGACGGTCGTGGTCCAGGGAGATCTGGTAGGCATCACCCGGCTCGACATCAAAGCCGGCAAGCTCGGAGCGCTGGCGGTGGAAGGTGTGTTCGACTTTCCCAAGCTGGTCGGCGATGGCATCGAGTATCCCGCGGGGGATCCGATGTACTGGGACGAAGCTGAACAGGTCGCGACGCAGTCGGCCACCGGGAACAAGCTGCTCGGCAAGACCGTCCGGCTCGCCGGCGAAACGGACGACACCGCCCGCATTCGCATGTCCCAGTAACTGGGAGGCCGGATGGGAAACCTCCTTCAATGGGGCAGCAATTGGCTGGAAGACCAGCGGACCCGTCATGCCACGACGGCAGTGACCTATCGACGGGGCGCTAGCCAGGTCGAGGTGCTGGCCACGATCGGCAAGACCGAGTTCGAGACGGAAAACTCGACCGGCATCCTCGAACGGACGGAATCTCGCGACTACCTGATCCTCACGGCCGACCTGGTGCTGGACGGTCTGCCGACGCTTCCCAACCGTGGGGATCGGGTTCGCGAGTCTGTGGGCGAGAACGTCTTCATCTATGAAGTCATGGCTCCCGGCGGTCGGCCGCACTTCCGCTATTCCGATCCGTACCGCAAGACGCTCCGCATTCACACCAAGCATGTCGCCACGGAGACTGCCTGATCATGGCTACGATCGACCTGATTGCCGAAGCGGTGAAGGCGCGCCTCAACGACGTGCCGTTCTCGATTCCGTTCACGGCCGAGCGGAAGTATCTGCCGATCTACGAGCTGCCCGACATGGCCATACTCCGCGTGACCGTCGTTCCCAAGGGGCTCGTCACGACGGGATTGTCGCGCGAGACGAGCCAGAACGAGTACGCCATCGACGTTGCCGTCCAGAAAAAGATCGACGCAGAAACGTCCGACGAGATCGATCCGCTCACCTCGCTGATCGAAGAGATCGCCGATCGCTTTCAGTTCAAGCGACTGCCGATGTACACCGCGGCGGCCTGGACAAGAACGGAGAACGCACCGGTCTATGCCGTTGAACATCTGGAAGAGCTACGACAGTTCACTTCTGTGCTGACGTTCACGTTCAAGGTGTTCCGCGCGGCGCAGGGATGATCCGCGTCAACGTCTCGATCCGAGTCCAGCCGAAGGCCGTGCTCGATCGGGTGGGGCAGGCCAGTTTCAAGAACCTGGGGCACGCCGGGGCAACGGTTCGACTAATCGCCAAGCGGAGCATCCGCAAGCGGAAGAAGCCGTCGCCCGAAGGAACGCCTCCCAGCACCCGCAAAGGGCAGTTGCGGCGCGCGATCCGCTACAAGGTCGAGAAGCAGCGGGGCACCGTGGTGATTGGGCCCGATGCATCGATCGTGGGTACCGCGGGCAAGGCCCACGAGTTCGGGGGGCGGTACAAGCGAGAAGTCTATCCCAAGCGGCCGTTCATGGGGCCGGCACTCGCCATTGTGCAGAGCCGTCTGCCGCGGTTGTGGGCTCATTCCGTTCGCTAGAAGGGAGCAGTTCTTGGAGACATGTGAGATCCAACTTACGCAAGGACAGGTGGTCATCATTGACCGTGTGGACATGGCGATCCTTGAGCCCTTTGTATGGCACGCTGCGAAGCGAGGCCAAACGTTTTATGCCGCATCGACGAGTCTCAAAGACAAGGGCTACTACATGCATCGACTCTTGTTGGGTGCAAAGCCCGGCGATCACGTCGATCATCGGAATGGGAATGGGCTCGACAATAGGCGTGAGAATCTGCGGGTGTGTTCGAACGCCGAGAACCGCCGCAACATGAGGGTCCGCCGAGGGGCGTCTCCGTACAAAGGTGTTGCCCGAAATCGAAATCCAGGACGGCCCTGGGAGGCCTACATCTGGTTTGAGAATCGCAAGATCGGGCTGGGCTGTTATCCCACTCAAGTCGAGGCCGCTCGCGCTTACAACGCGGCCGCACTTGAGATGCACCGTGAGTTCGCTTGTCTCAACATCATTGAGGGCCTAACCCATGAAGAGAGCATCGTTCCTCCTCTGCGGAATCGTAAGCCTGGTCGCCCCGTCGGTGTCGAATGCTCAGGAGCCCGCGCGGCCTGAACTAGCTGTAGAGTTGCCCGCGGAGATCCGAAAGTGGTTTCTCAATCCGCCCGACTATGGCGGGTCATGCGTTCAATGCTCGGTTGGCATGTGTGGGGTCGATCAGAACGTCCCCGCGGCCGCGACGCTGCTATGGGATACCGAGTATGGTCGCGCCGAACGGGGCGGATCAGGGCCCAGCCGAGTGGCCGCCTATTGTGAGCGACGTGGAATTCTGGCCTACAACATCACAGGCAAGTCCACCTTTGATTGGATGCGGTGGGCAACCGCCACCGGACGAGGGGCTGCCATCGGCGCCGGCACCAACCACTTCCAGACCCTGATGGGCTACGACGCCAGTCAGGGCAAGTGGTATGTCTGCAACAACAATTCTCCGCAGCGGATCGATGTCTACGACGAAGCAGCCTTTCGACGGCTGCACCTGGCCAGCGGCCAGTGGGTGGTGATCCTCGACTACCCGCCCCATCCGGCTCGCCCGCGCTACGTCCGCTGGTGGTAGCCGGCACTTCTTGATCGCTACGAGTCCCCATTTTTCAACACTGGGAGGATGCTATGCGCAGAGTGTGGTTCATGTCCGTGGCTCTATTGGCGGTTTGCTCCGCCGCCTTGGGGCAAGTCCCCCAGAACACCTATGTCGTGGATCGCGACGAGGTGAGTCGGCTGGGCAGCGTGGTCCAGCATGTGGGAGGCGGCTACCGAGCCGATACGACCGACGTCTACGTGGAAGCGATGGGGCCGCCCGCTTCGGACGCGGACAAGTGGTTCATCACGGTCCTGTCGATGAAGGGCTGCCCTGCCTGCGAGCGTCTGAAGCGCGAGTTCCAGTCGGATGCCTCGCTTCGAGCGCTGGCGAACCCCGCCGATCCCAAGCAAAGCTGGTCGCACTACAACGTCTACCAGCGCGAGGACAAGAGTCAGGCTTGGCGATTCGCGGCCCTCAAGGTGACCACGTTTCCCACGATCCTCGTACAGCCTCCCCGCAGTGGCCGCTATGGAGATCCGGGCGTAGTCGTCTACCAGGCGGCCTACGGCGGCAGGCCTGAGAAACTGGCCCGCGAGATCACCAGCGCCATTCGCCTGTATGTGTCGAAGGTTCGACCGCAGCCGATGGCCCAAGGGCACCAGCAGATCGACGCCGAGTACGGGATCGATCCTCCCTGGCAGCCAAATCCCAAGGAGGATCCTCTCGCCCCGTTGCCCCTCCCTGTGGTCGATCCGTTGGATGTTTTGAAGATTCCGCCGGAACCTGTGCCGACTCCGACTCCGGTCCCTGTTCCCGTTCCCCAGCCGAAGCCGACCCCCGTCGAATCGACTCCGGTTGCCGAATACCCGGAAGCGGTGGTCATCACCGACGCCGATGACGGACTCGACGCGGCCAACGATGGACGGATCAAGGGGATTCTGGCCGGTCTCCGTCGCGAGCGTGGCAAGAATTTTAAGGTCCGCTTCATGGACTTTGCGCAAGCCAAGGACAAGTACGCCGTGCGCCGCGACGAATTGCCGGCGGTGCTCTTCACGGCCGATGGACGGATCGAAGACAAGATCTCCGGTCGCCTGCTCCCCTTCGTGCAGACGGACCGCCGAGAGGTCGGGATCAGTGACCTGCCTTGGTCGGCGATTCTGACGCTGGTCTCGACCGGCTTCAGCATCCCGGCGGTCATCACCCTGGCCGTATGGGGCGTTCGGTTCGTTCGCTCGCGCCGGCAGGCTGCAGGAAAGACCCTTCTGCTAGACGACGCCCTGTTCGAGCAGATCGCCGCGATGGTCCAGTCCCTGATCGAGAAGCAGCAGGACAAAAAGCCTCCTACCGATCCGACCGTCGCGCAGAAGAAGTAGCGGACGCCTCAGTCCGCCCCGGTGGCTGGATGGTCCAGCCCCCGGGTGACGTATGGAATGACGGGATTGTCTGCCATGAAGAGAGACCCTAACCCCGATGGCTCAAAGGAGTGCAGAAAATGCGGTGCAATCAGGCCCATCAAGGTCTTTTCCAAGGACAGAAAGAGCCGAGATGGTCGATCCAATAGGTGCAATCCGTGCGCCACGAGAGTTGCTCAGCAGCGGTATCAAAGATTGCGACTTCAAGCTGGGGAGGAGTATGTCCCCAATCTCAGCAAGTTCGACTGGCTGAAGATCCTCGCCCGCGGCACGTTCATATGCCGTACCTGCACGCTTGAGAAGCCCCTTGCTGCTTTCCCTAAGCGCACGGATCAGGTTTATCCCCGGCGAGTCTGTCGCGACTGCTCCAACTCGGCCCACGGTCGTTGGACGGAGCGAAGACGATCATACGTCTTGGCGTATACCAAGCGGAAGCGCTGCGAGCAGTACGGACTCACACTTGAGGAGTACGACTCCCTGATAGAGTCCCAAGGTGGGAACTGCGCTATATGCGGCCGCACTCTCGGAGAGAAGTGGCAGACGATCGACCACGACCACAGCACTGGCAAGGTCCGTGGCATTGTGCATCGGGGCTGCAATCTGGTCATCGGCAATGCGTCCGAGGACATCCGGGTTCTCGTGGGAGCGATCTGTTACTTGCTGAAGCACTGTGGGGTTCGCCCCCATCGAGTTGCCCCGAAGACAGAAGGAGAACCCAATGAGCCACAAACTTGGCCTTGATGCGAAGCTGTTCCGCAACACCGGCACCTACGCCGCACCCGTGTGGGTCGAGATTAAGAACGTCAAAGATGTAACCCTCAATCTGGAGGCGGGCGAAGCGGATGTCTCCACGCGAGGCAATGCCGGTTGGAAAGCAACGGCAGCGACTTTGAAAGATGGTTCGATCGAGTTCGAGATGGTCTGGGACAGCGAGGATGCCGGATTTACCGCGATCCAGACCGCGTTCTTCGCCAAGACGCCCATCGAACTGGCAGCCATGGACGGCGATATCACGGTGGCCGGCAACCAGGGGCTGCGGGCCTCGTTCTCGGTGATGAGCTTCAGTCGGGCAGAGCCGCTCGAAGAGGCGATCACCGCCTCGGTCAATTTGAAGCCCACGTATGCCGCGAACCCACCCGAATGGATGGTCGTCGCGTAGGGAAAGCAGGCCCCGCCAATTGCGCACTATATAAAGGAGAAGATCTTGAAGACTTTCGTTGACAACGCCGGGCGGACTTGGACGATCGCCGTGCACGTGGATTCCATCCGCCGCGTGCGGGATCTGACGGGCATCAACCTCGCTAACTCCTTATCCGGTGAGTTCTTCGAGCGATTGGCCACCGATCCACTGTTGCTTTGCGACGTGATTTTCGCGCTCGTGAAGCCCGAAACGGAGGCGCAGGGGGTCTCCGAACCTGATTTCGCCCGCGGGATGGCGGGGGATGCCATCGATCGGGCCACCGAAGCGCTGGTGGAGGGGCTGGCCGATTTTTTCCCGAACGACCGCCGGACGCTCCTCAGGAAGGCGGTCGCCAAGCTAAAGGCCCTCGAGAGGATGGTCTACGACGAGGCGGGGCGTCGGTTGGAGTCGGTCTCGCTGGAGCAAGAGATGGCAAAGCTCCTTTCGACGTCTGGCGTTTCGTCTACGAGCTCGCCGGAATCCTCGGCGTAGCGCCGGGGCCGTTCACGCTTCGTGAGCTCGTTTGGATGGCGGAGGGACGGGGTAAGGCCGAGTGGTCGCAAACCTCGCTGCTCGCGGCGGTGATCGCCAATTGCCACCGCAACCCCAAGAAGCCGGCGCTGAAACCAGCTGACTTCAATCCTTATCTGCGCGCCGCGAGCGCGAAGCGTGCTCCGAAGCTCAAGGTCGGCATCGATGCTCTCCGCCAGGTCTTCGTTCCGGAGGTACCCGCAACGTGACAACCGCCGCTGCTATCCGCGCCGGGGCCGCCTACATCGAGATCATTGCGAAGGACGAAAAGCTCCACGCGGGTCTCAAAGCGGCTCAGAGTCGCCTCTCGATGTTCGGCAAGCAGGTCCAGGAGATGGGCTTGAAGCTGTTGAACGTCGCGGCCGTGGCAGCCACGCCGCTGGTCGCGAGCACCAAAGCGTTCGGGGATTTCCAGCAGTCACTGGCCAATCTGCGGGCCGTTGCGAATCCTACCAGCGACGAACTCGATCTGGTGCGACGCAAAGCGCTCCAGCTTTCTCGCGAAACAGCGACCAGCCCCACCGCCGTCGTGGATGCCTTCACGGAGTTGCTCAAGACGGGCATGCCGCTGGAGAAGGTGCTGGGGGGCGCGGCCAAGGCGGCGCTAGAGTTTGCCCGAGTAGGGCAGTTGGAGGTTCCGGACGCGGCCACGACCATGGCCGACGCCCTCAACGTGTTCGCCCGCGAGGGCCTCTCGGCCACGCAGGTGGTGGACATCCTCTCGAAGGCCGCCGACGCAAGTTCGATCGGACTGGAGCAGATGAACCAGTCGTTCGCTCAGTCATCGGCTGCCTTCGGGCTCACCAACCAGCGCCTGCAGGACTTGGCCACGGCGATCGGCATTATGGGGAACGCCGGCATCAAAGGCTCGGATGCAGGTACGTCGCTGCGCACCATGGTGCTGCGCCTGACGGGCGCGGTGGGCGAGTCCCAAGAGGTTCTCGATCAGTTCGGGATTAAGACCCGAGATGCCTCGGGAGCTATGCGGCCCTTGCGGGCGATCGTGGGTGAACTCCAAACGAAACTCGGAGGGCTCGATAAGGTCGCGCGTGACCAGGCGCTCTACAAGCTGTTCGGCGCGGACGCCATCCGCGCCGGATCGATCCTGATGGAACAGGGGGTGCAAGGCTGGGACGAGTTCACGGCCAAGGTGGAAGGCTCGCTGCCGGTCTCGCGAAAGGCCGAGATCATGAACGATACGCTCTGGGGTTCGTTTCGTCGGCTTTGGGGTGCACTCGAACGGATCGGCATTGCCATTGGCGATGCCATTTCGATGCCGCTGGGGGCTGTATCCGGAGCGATCACCCGATACGCCGGCTTCGTCGAGACCATCCTCAAGAAGAACCAATGGATTTCGCAGACGTTTTTCGGCGTCGTGGTGGCGATTGGCGCCGCAGGAGCGGCGCTCGTTACGCTCGGAGTTAGCAGCAAGCTGATCGGCTTCGCCCTGGGCAGCGTCTCCGTGATTCTGAAGGCGATCGGAGCGGCTGCGGCGGTTCTTGGCCCCGCGCTGGCGACCGCGTTTACCGCGCTCACTTCCCCCATCGGGATCGCCGTGATTGCGATTGCCGGCCTGGCAGCGGCATTCTTCGCCTTCACGGAAACCGGCCAACAGGCTTTGGCGTGGCTGGGCGAGAAGTTCTCCGAACTCTCGGACCGCATGATGACGGCGCTGCAGGGGATCGGGTATGCACTTGCCGCAGGGGACCTGGCGCTGGCCGCCAAAGTGCTCTGGCTCACCCTGCAGCAGGAATGGGTCCGTGGCATCGGGTTCCTCGAATCCCTGTGGATCGAGTTCAAGATTGCCTTCCTCAAGACCTGGAATGAGGCGGTCACGGGGCTGGCCTTGATGCTGAGCGACTCTTGGGCGGGCCTTCAGTCCATGTGGCTTGACGTCGTCACTGCGCTTTCGACGGGCTGGACCCAGTTCGTGGCGCTCGTCACGCATACCTGGAACAATATCGTGGCGTTGCTCGAGAAAGGGGGCGTACTCCTCAAGTCGTTCTTCGACGACACGATCAATGTCGAGGCGGAATTCGCCAAGGTGGACGAGGCGGCTCTGGCGGGGAGTCGGGATGCGTTTAAGCAAGCCAACGAAAAGATCGCCGCCGGTCAACAGCAGCGAGATGCAGGCAAGGAGCAGATCCAACGCGAGCAGGCCGACCGCTCCGGTGCACTGGGCGAGGACTTGCTGCGGGAACAGAAGTCACTTGAGAAGTCACGTAGCGAGCAGCTCGCAAAAGCCGCTGAGCCGCTCGTTGCCGCGCGGGAAGAATGGCGAAAGGCAATTGCCGCCGCTGCCGAGAAGAGGGCTCAAGTAAACGCCGAGGAGAATCCTCACGTTCCTGCGCCGGATTGGGCCAAACGCTTCCGCCAGATTGCTGAGGAAGCGCCCCAGGCCACCGAAGCCGCCGCCAAGCGGACGGTTGACGTTCAAGGAACGTTCAACGCACTCGCCGCGGTCCGGGGACTTGGCGCGGGGGACGCCGCCGATCGGACCGCCAAAGCCACCGAGGCGATGGATAAGAAGCTCGGCAAGATCTTGGGCGAAGTACAGCACGGAGGCATCGTTTTCGCTTAGGAGGCGACGCGGATGACCATCACGATCGACGAGAAGTTCGATAGCCGCGAGGCCACGGTCGGCGAAGACTCGTCGGTCGATCTCCTGTATGCAATCCAAGGGACCGAAGATGACCTGACCGTAAAGTTGCTGGTCGAAGCCTCGTCGCCGCCCACGTACGCCGGCCTCGTGCGGCAAAGTTACCACGTTGCGCACTTGGGTGGCGGCGTTTGGGACGCCTCGGTCCGCTACGGAAAGAAGGAGCCCAAGGAGCCGGGTGACTCGTCTTTTTCCTTCGATACGGGCGGCGGCACTCAGCACATTACCCAAAGCCTGAGCACGGTCGCCCGGTATCCAGGCGGCGCGCCCGATTTCAAAGGGGCGATCGGCGTGACGCATGACGCCGTCGAAGGGGCCGACATCGTCGTTCCGGTCTACAGCTTCGCCGAAACCCATTACATCCCGACCGCCGACGTCACGGGCGCGTACAAGGGGGCGCTGTTCTCCCTGACCGGGCGGGTCAACAACGCGGCATTTAAAGGGTTCGCCGCCGGCGAAGTCCTCTTCCTCGGCGCCTCAGGTTCCCAGCGGGGCGAGGACGACTGGGAGATCTCGTTCCGTTTCGCCGCCAGTCCAAATGTTACCGGGCTCGCGATTGGCGGCATCGGTGGAATCGACAAGAAGGGGTGGGAATACCTCTGGGTCCGCTACGCCGATGTGGAGGATGCCAACATCCTCGTGAAACGACCGTTCGCGGTCTACGTCGAGAAGGTGTATGAGAGCGGTGACTTCTCGGGCCTAGGAATCTAACGAATGGGCGACCCCTTCAAGAAGGTTCAGGCCAAACAAAGCCTCTCGATTCCCGCCGAGGCGTACAACTCCTTCATTGACGCGGCCCGCGCGGTGCGTGGCGGGCAACACAATCGCGGGCAAGATCCGGCGCTCGACATCCGGCATAGCGGCATCCTCAAGGTCCGCAATGAAAGCGGCGGGGATCGGGCACGGTTTGAAGTACTAGGCGTGGACCGCCCTCTCTTCCTTCCATCGGTCGCGCCTCTCACTTTCCAGAACCACGTCACGCTCGTGGGCGTCACGCCTAATCGGCGCGATCACTTCGGGAAGTTCGTCGTGCTCCTCGAACCCCTCGCCGCCGGGGCCATCGGGCTGGCAATCGCCAGCGGCGTAACCGTCGCTCGGATCGCAGTAGCCAGCGAGAGTGACGAGTGGGCCGACGTGGGGGATCTGTCCAATGTGCTGGTCACCAACAGTACCGGCGCAGCGTTCATTCTTTGGAAAGAACCCTGGTTATTCGGCAGCCCGCGTTGGGCCGTGGTCAAGGTTGGCCTCCCGTTTCCGATCGGGTCCGGAAGCGGTTCGGGCTCGGGGACTGGCGGCTCGGGAACCGGGAGTGGTGGTGGTTCAGGGAGCGGCGGCAGTGGAACGGGCTCGGGCGGTTCGGGCAGCGACGGCTCGGGCGGTTCGGGCTCCGGTGGGAGCGGCTCGGGAGGAAGTGGCTCGGGAGTCGGCTCTG
>Ga0335397_10010847_pt1 | contig 11260 bp, 6 predicted proteins | sample MAT04_FD_205740 | JGI IMG/M metagenome (GOLD analysis project Ga0335397, IMG submission 205740) | Freshwater microbial communities from Lake Fryxell liftoff mats and glacier meltwater in Antarctica - MAT-04 (spades assembly) (version 2) ...
GCTGGACGGAGCCGGAGATGATGAATTGTTTGCGGAGCTCGCCGTTGGATTTTTCCATGCCGAAGGCGGATTGGAATGCGTGCGCTGTGAGGGAGAGGACGGTGAGGTCGGAGGGGAGATCGCTGACGGAGATTTCCGGAAGATCGGCGTCCACCAAATTCTTTTTGGAAAAACGGATGTCCCATTCGGCGCGGGCGGCCTCGCCTTCGGCATTGCCAGTGTAGCGTGAGGTGAGTTTCTCGGCGAGGGACTTTTTCGCGTCCATGGGATGGAGCGTGGGGTCGAGGGTTTCGCCGAGGAGGAGGGTGTAGTAGCGGGCCATGAGTTCGTCGGAAACGGACATGAGCTTGCCGAACATTTCCTGGGGAGGTTCGGAAACGCCGATGTAGTTGCCGTAGGATTTCGACATTTTTTTGACCCCGTCGAGACCTTCGAGGAGGGGCATGACCATCACGACCTGCTGGGGCTGGCCCTCGTCCTTCTGCATGTCTCGACCGACCAGAATGTTGAAAAGCTGGTCGGTGCCGCCGAGTTCGACATCGGCGCGGATTTCCACGGAGTCCCAGCCCTGCATGACGGGATACTGGAGTTCGTGAAGGCGTATTTCCTGGCCGACGTCAAGGCGGTTGCGGAAGTCCTCGCGCTGGAGCATTTGCTGGAGGGTGACCCGGGCGTTGAGGCGGAGGATTTCCTCGTAGGTCATCTTGCGGAACCAATCGCCGTTATAGACGATTTCTGTTTTTTCGCGGTCGAGGATTTTGAAAGCCTGCTCGGTGTAGGTGGCGGCGTTGGCGAGGACTTCATCGCGGGTGAGGGGAGGACGGGTGGCGGACCGTCCGGAGGGGTCGCCGATGGTGGCGGTGAAATCCCCGATCAGGAGGACTGCCTGATGGCCTAGTTCCTGGAACTGGCGGAGTTTCTCAATGACGACCGTATGTCCGAAATGGATGTCCGGGGCGGTGGGATCCACGCCGAGCTTGATGCGGAGCGGACGGCCGAGTTTGAGTTTTTCGAGCAGTTCTTTTTCGGAAAGGACTTTTGCCGTGCCGGTGGTGAGTTTGGCGAGTTGTTGTTCGGGAGACACGAGATGGAAAAGCTGAAAATCTGAAAAGCTGAGATAGTAGGGAAGAACGCGAACGCTTTATTCCTCCTCGGCGGGTGTTCCGCCTTTGGTTTTCTCGATGTCTTTGAGGCGGGTGATCGCGCGGTCCGCGAGGTCGATCGCTTTGTCGCTGTCCGAGGTGGAGACGATGTTCTGGAGGATCGCGTATGCCCACGGGGCGGGATCGATGTTGGCGAGGCCGCGGATGAGTTTGAGCTGTTCCTCCTGGGTCTTGGATTGGTCGGAAAGAAGAGTCCAGTTTTCCTCGGTGTTTGCTGTGGCCTCGGTGGCATATTGGAGGGCGGACTCATAGGCGCGGTTGCGTAGTTCGATATCCGGACCGGAGGCGATGTAGGTGATGAGCGCTTTGTAGCCATTCTGGTCGGACCAGGTGCCAAGTGAGACGATGGCGGCGATCCTGTTCTTCACGTCATCGCTGGCGAGGTTCTTCTTCGCGAGTTCCAATGCCTTGTCGCCGCCGACGCGACCGAGCAGACGGAGAGTGGAGTGGCGTATGACATCGTTGAACGCGGAGTCGTGGGCGGAGGCGAGTTGGTCTCCGAGGGCGTTTTTGTTCGGAGAGTCCTTGATGATCTGCGCGGCGTTTTCCTCCGCGGCTTTGCGGATCAGATCGTCCTGGGTGGTTTGGATGATCTCAAGGAAGATCGGGAAATGTTCGTCGGTGGCCATGAAACGGGTAGCCTCAATGGCGGCAACGGCTGCGTTTTTCTCTTTGGTGGAACGGGCGTAATCCAGCAACGTGCCGATGATGGCGGGGTTGTTTCGTTTCCGCAAAACATCGCGGATCAGGACGACGCGGACATCGGGAATCATGACTTGGGTGGTGGCGAATTCGGCGATGCGGGCATCCACGTCGGTGCCGTCGGTGGCTTTCGCGAGGAAAAGCGCTTTGTAGATGACGTAGCGGTCGGTATTCGACGCGGTCGAGGTGGCGTTGCGGAGGAGGATCTCCAGCTTGCGCTTGTCCACCGGAAGCTCCGTGGCATCGCCCTTTGCGGCGTAGGCGATCATGGAGTTGTAGAGCTTGGCTTCGGCATTTTCGCCGCTTTTTTTGAGCAGGACATAGCCGAGGAAGACCATAACGAGACCGAGGACGACGGCGATCGTGGTTTTGGTTCCGCCGGAAAGTCCCTTTTTCCGTGCGGCAACGGGTGTGATGCTTGGGGCTGGTGCAGAGGTCGTGGCTTTCTCGGGGGGCACGGCGACAACACTGGGAACCATTGGAGCAGTTGCGGAAGCGATGGGTTTGAGTGGCTGGGTGGCAGCGGCACCGGCAGCACCAATAGCGGATCTTTTCGTTAGCAGCGGGGCGGTGCCAGTGGCCGCGGGCTTGGCGCGCGCAAGTGTGGGAGCTGCCTTTGCAGGATCATCCGTAGAGGGAGTCTGTGGTTCAGGATCGACAGGTGGAGTTTCTTCGGCGGGAGCGACGGCCGCGGGCTGGGTAGTTGTCGTGTGAAGGATCTGGGCTGTGGTGTGGACGCTGGGCTTGGAGCCGACAGGCGGAGCCAGCGGCTTGGGAGCGGCGGCGGTTTTCGACGGCTGGGTGGGAGTGGCTTCTTTGACGACTTCCGGCACGGGTGCGGAGCCTGGGATGAGGAGACGGGGGCGCTTGGGCTCCTCCACAGGTGCCGCAGGGGTGCCGGTGCTGAGAGCGGGACTTGGCTGCGCGTCGTTTTCCACAAAGAACTGGAGCGCCTGGCGGGCGGATTCCGGGCGGTCGGCAGGGAGGCGGTTGACGTGCCACATGATCCAGTCGCAGGCCCAGACGGGGATGCCTTCACGGAGATCCTGGAGTGGAGTGATGTGGTGCTGGAGGTGGGAGGCCATGACCTCGGCGGCGGTTTCGCCATCGAAGGGATAGGTGCCAGTGAGCGCGTAATAGAAGACGCAGCCGATGGCGTAGAGATCCGCCTTGAGATCGATGGGGACGCGCTCGAACTGCTCGGGTGCCATGAAATAGATCGAGCCGAAAACACCGTCCGACTGGTCGATGGTCTGGAGCGATGGTTTCGAGGAAAGCTTGGCGAGGCCGAAATCGACGATTTTCACCTGGAATTTCCCGGAAGGGAGCCAGGTGAGCATGATGTTGCTGGGCTTGAGATCGCGATGGACCAGGTGGAGTTCCTGGGCGGCGATGAGAGCCTCCAGGGTCTGCATGGCGAGTTGGCGGAAATCGCTCCATGTGAAAGAGCCTTTTCCAATAATGTCCTCAAGTGTCTCGCCGGTGAGAAGCTCCATGACCACGAAGGGGCCGTCCTCGTCCTGGCCGACATCATAGATGGTAACGATGTTCGGATGCTGGAGGGAGGCGAGGGAGCCGGCTTCCTTGAGAAGCTGGCGGGTGGCTTCCTCGGGCAGGGAGGTGTCGTCGGTATTGGCGATGATGCGCTTGATAGCCACCTCGCGGTTCATGCGGATGTCGTAGGCTTTGTAAACCAAGCCCAGGCCGCCTTGACCGATTTTCCCTTTGATTTCGTAACGATCTTCCATGGATTACTGATTGGCTGATGGTACGGATGAATCCTATTTGAGCTTGATGTCGATCATCGCGCGTTTGCGGCGGGTCTCCATCCAACGGTCGTATTGGGCGGATGTCTTCTTGCGGCGGACCCGCTCTTCGATCATTGGGCGGACTTCACCGAGGCCGGGGGAGGGTCCGAGGTCTTTGCCGGTGATTTTCACGATGGTGAAGCCCCGGGGATCGAGGAGGGGGCCGATGACTTTTCCTTCCGGTGCCTCGATGATGATGGCTGCGAACTCCGGGGAAAGATCCGTGCGGGGGATGTTTTCCTGGAGACCCCCGGTTTCCGAGAATGCGTCCTTGGAATGGGTTTTTGCGAGTTCCTCGAAGCTGGCACCTTCACTGATCTGATTGGCGAGGTCTTCGGCAAGGGCGAGCTGTGTCTCCGGAGTGGCGAGCGGGTTCTCGGGATCCTGGGACGGGATGAAAATTTTCCGGAAAGAGATCTTGTCCTTCGATGTATCGCGGAGGGTGGATTTGATCTCGTTGTATTCGTTCTGGATTTCGTTGGGGAGCGGAGGTGGCGCGTCGGCGAACTGGTTGGCGCGCATGGCCTGGACGACCATTTTCTCCTCGGTCAGCTTGCGGTAGCCGTCCATGGTGAGGCGGGATTTTTTCAGTTCCTCGCGGAATTTCGCTTCGTCGCCGTTATAGAGTTCGCGCATCTGGCGCTTGATTTCCTCCTCGATGACGGAGGGCTTGATGGAAGCGCCAATGGCCTTGAATTCGTCGAGGATGATCTGGCGGTCGATGAGTTCCTGAAGGACTTTTTGCTGGGCCTCCATGAACTGGCGTTCGAACTCCGGCCCGCGGCGGGGGAACTGCGTGGCGAGCTGGGCGAAAATGGGAGCCAGCATGAAGGAGACTTCGTTTTTGGTTATGACACGTCCGTTGACCGTAGCGGCGAAGCCGTTGACCTCGACTGCCTGGGAGCAAGCGATGTCGGCGGCGAGAAACGGGATCAGAAGGAAGAAGAGATGGCGGATCATTTTATCAAGCGGATGGCTGAAATTTCAAGCGTGGCAAGGCGGATGCTGGGGGGAGTTTTCAGCGGAGCGGATCATATTGCAAGCTGGGAAACGCAATGATTCGAAGTCTTGGGCAGATGCGTGGATCAGACCATGGTCTCGAACGAACCCGCCTTACGGAGGAAGACGTAGGCGCGGGCACCGGTGGTATCGTTGCGGTTTTCCACGCGCAGAAGGCCGCCATGGAGATCGATGATCTTGCGGGCGACGCTGAGGCCCATGCCGGTACCCATGTCGGCGGGTTTGGTGGTGAAGAAGGCATCGAATATTTTTTCCAACACATCCTCGGAAAGGCCCGGGCCGGAATCGAGAAACTCAATAAAGACGGCCTCGTCGCCGTTGCGGAGGCGGATTCCGGAGCGTGAGCCCTCATCCGGGGGCAGGCCCGAAACGGTGGCCAGGGAGGTGGTGACAGAGATCTCTCCCTTGCCCTCCATGGCCTGGACGGCATTGAGCAGGATGGCGATGAACACTTTGGAAAGCTCGGTGGGGGCGAATAGAGCGGGCGGCAGATCCGCTTGGAAAGCGGTTTCCACTTCGACTCCGGCGAGATCCTGATCGAGCATGGAAAGGGCTTCCTGAATCGCGGGGCGGACGTCATGCGGTTCGAGCTTGAGGCGGTTTTCCGATGAGAACTGCATCAGGCTGCGGACGATCCCGTCGGCTTTTTTCAGGGATCTGCGGATTTTTTCGAGAGCGGCGGAAAGTTTTTCATCGGAGGAAACCGCCTCGCTGCGTGCGAGGATGGGGAGGGTCATATTGATACGGGCGAGGGGGTTGCGGATCTCGTGGGCGACGCCTGCGGCAAGGTAGCTGACGGACTCCATCTTCGCGCTGCGGATGATGGAATGCTGTGCGCTTTTGAGCGCGCGGTGGGTTGCGCGGAGAGAGAGGTGGGTTTCAATACGGGCGAAAACGACGGGGAGGTTGACAGGCTTGGTAATGTAATCATTGGCGCCGGCATTGAGGGAGGCGACGATGTCATCCGTGGTGTCCATTGCGGTGGCCATGATGACGGGCAGCTCTAAGCGGGACTTGCAGCCGCGGATTTTCGCGAGGACTTCGTTTCCATCCATTCCCGGCATCATGATATCGAGGAGGACGAGATCGATAGGATGGGTGAAAGAGGTTTCATCCGGGGTGGCACCGAGGGTTTCCGAGAGGAGTTCGAGCGCCGATTCACCGGAATCCGCCTCGATGACCGAGTAGCCGAGGGACTCGAGACCGCGTCCGAGGATGAGCCGGTTGATGCGGTTGTCATCGACGACGAGGACGTGGATGTCCTTGGACGGCTTCATGTCTTGAGGAAAAGGCTAAGAGGTAGAAAGGTTCTCATAAAAAGCAGGCTGTCACCCTGGCGTCCTGTAATGTGAAAGCGATCTCATAATTGTAGGACAAGGAAAAACCGCCGCCCTTGCGGACGACGGTTCGATACCGAAACACAACTTATGAAACAACAGGAGATCAGTATTTGACGCCGCAGCCGTAGGGCTCGTTCTTGGCGTTGACGACTTCTTTGCCGGCGATGACGGCATCGAGGGCGTTTGCGAGAAGTTTGTCAGCCGTCTCGATATCGGCGACTTCGGTGGAGGGTTTGGAATCGATGGCACCGGAGTAGGCGAGGGTGCCGTCCTTGGCGATGACCATCATGTGTGGAGTGACCTTCGCGCCGTAGGCTTTCCCGACGGTGCCATCGGCATCGACGATAACCTCGGTGGCCTTGCTGCCTTCGGCGGTGGTTTTTTCACCCAGCTTGGAGCCTTCCAAATAGCCATCCGTGCCATCGGCGGATGAATTGACAGTGAGCCATACCACATCCTGGGCGGTGTAGTCCGCCTGGAGCTTCTGCATGTTTTTGGAGGAATAATGCTTTTGGACGAACGGGCAGCCGAAGTTGGTCCATTCGAGAACGACCACTTTGTCCTTGTAGTCGGAGAGGCTGACTTTCTCACCCTTGACGTTGGTGGCGGTGAAGGCCGGAGCGGGTTTTCCGACTTCGGCGGCGTAGGCGGTGGCGAGCGCAAAGGCTCCTGCGAGTGTGGCTGTGATTAGGGATTTCATGGTTTGATTGCTAATTTTTTCAGGTGGGACAATGGTAGAGCGTCCCGGAATATGGAACTTATCTCTAAAGTCAGAAAAATCCTGAAAATTTTTCAAACGGGGGGGATTTTCCCGTAAAACCCGGCCACGCGCCTGCCAAAGCAAGCGCTCCAATCCGCGAGTCGATCAAGGTGCCGTTTCGCCGGCGGGAGGAACGGGAGGAACGGGAGGAACGGGAGGAACGGGAGGAACGGGAGGAACAGAAGGAGCGAGGGTGCCGGAGGCTGGGTCTGGTGGAGTCTTGCCTTGGAGGAGATTGGAGAAATCGGTCGCCCACTGGGGGGCTGCTTCATGGGTGATGTTTTTCTCAATGTGGGCGAGCATGCGCACGGCGGCCGCGCGCTGGTCACCGGCTTTGAAAAGATCGATCTCGGATGCCCACAGAAGCTTGGGGATGGTGTCAGTGACGAATTTTTCATACTGTGGCGAGTGGACGCCGGCTTTGAGCTTTTCGCCCGGCTTCCCGCTCCAAAGATCCATGAGGGTGCTTTCCTGGACCATGCGTTTGGTCCAGGCGGTTTTCAATGCTGCGATTCGGTCGGGGCTGCGCAAGGGAGGGAGCAGAATCTGCTCGTAGATGGGCTGGATCTGGACTGGTGAGAGCGGCCAGTTTTCAATTTTGACCCCGCTGATGTCGTAGGCGCGGGCATAAACAGTATCGGTGACATTCTGCTGGAGGACACCGCGATGCGCGGAGAGTTCCTCTGCCTGGGTGACAATGGAATCGAGGATTTTCGCCCCCTCGACGGCAAGCTGGTCCCGGTCAGGATCTTTGGATGCCGCTTCAAGCGTCAGGACGAGCCAGCGGAGCTGCTGACGGAGTGACAGTTTGAAATCCTTGTCGGAGAGGCGGTCGGCGTTGTCACGTTTCCAATCCCGGAAGTCGCCGGATTTTTTCTTCATCTCGTCGAAGTTCACCATTTCCTCACACTTGAGGTAGAGCTCGACGGCCGAGTCATCGCTGCTCATGGCGCTCTTGTATGCCGATATGGCGGCCTTGAAACGGGCATCGACCTTGGTGTTGGCCTCGCTGCGGATTTTCTCCAGTTTCTCAAGTAGTGTCTCCCTGTCGCTGGAGGTCAGGTTCTCAGCCATCGCGAGAGGGGCGGCTGCGGAAACAAGGATGGTGAGAATCAGGGTTTTCATCGGGGAAGAACTACCGATTGGTTCGAGCCACGCCAAGCATGGATTTCACGAAGCCGAGCGGGCGGCTCTGATGTGGTGGATTTGCCCGGCAATAGTTCCGGCGAGAGTGGCGAGACGGGATTGGTCGGGTATGGAGGCGGGCTGCGGATCAAAGCGGAGGCGTTGGTGGAGATCCACGGCTTCCGCGAGATCTTCCCGGGAAACGGAACCGGCGGGAAGGCCGGCGATCCACGCTGCATAGGTGGTGCCGGGAGGACGTGGCCCGAGAATTTTCCGGGCGGGGGCTTCGAGATCGTGGAGGGGGGTGCGGGTGACCGGCGCGGTGGAATAAATCGCGCGTTTTTTCTCTTCGATGACGAGCTTTGACTTCCAAAGGCGCCGGGCGATGAAAGTGAAAACCGAAAGGCCGACCGCCCACATGACGATGGTGGCTGCGATGCGGTTCGAGGCTTGGTTCCGCCAAAGGAAGAAGTCTTCTTTGAAACGCTGGTAGGAATCCGCGAGCCACGGTGTCTTTTCTCCTGCTCCGATCTCAATCCCGAGCCAACCGGAAGGAGTGGGATCGAAGTCCGTCCAGGCACCCTTTTCCTGATCCCAGACACGGACCCACGCGTGGCCATGGCTGCCGCGGATGACGTATTCATTCCGGCGGAAATCCTTTTCCATCACCGCGAAGCCGACGCAGTAGCGGGTGGGCACATCCACGGCGCGCAACAACAGTGTGGCTGCGGTGGCGAAGTATTCGCAGTGGCCGCGCTTGGTCTCGGTTAGGAAAACTTCGATGGGGCTATTCCGGGCGATGGCGCGGTCGATGGTGAGATAGCGGGTGTATTGGAAATCCTGGGTGAACCATTGGCGGAGGCGCGCGATTTTCGCCTGGGTGGTAGGCATGTCTTTCAATCCAAGCGTTTCCGCGACTGCCCTGATGGCGGCTTCCTCCATCCCGTCGATGGCAAGATCCTCGACGGGCCAGGGCGGGTATTCCGGTGCGGAATCATCCCGCCAGCGGACGGTGCCGTCGATGATGGCTCTTTGAGGAAGCACCCGGACGGTGCCGAGCGGATTGACCTCTATGGCATCCAGTTCGAAGTCCTGGAGGCTGGCAGCGTTTCCCGGGAGGGGGAGGGGAGCCCAGTTGCTGGAGGCTCCTCTCATCCGGAAAACGGGAAGCGGTTTCCGGATGTCCGCCGGGGTCATTTTCTCACGGAGCATGTAGTGAGGCTCGCCATCGACGAGCTCGATAGTGCGGAGGTCGCGGAAGTTCTCGTCGTCCTGCGGGATGGGATCCGGGAGGATGTTGCGCCAGTTGATGCCACGGTAGCGGTTGTAGGTGGCCAAGCGGAGGAGCTGGGGCGGGGCAGAGCCTTCGAGAGGTTTCAGCCGCCAGAGCATTTCCGGAGACTGCTTGATCTCTCCGAGCGAGCCGATGCTGGTCTTGTTCACCGTGGGGCTTGTACTGGGGTAGCCCCCCTCAAGGCTGCGGTCGGTGGCCCATCTGTACAATTTCCTCATCCCGATCTGGCCGCCGAGTCCGATGCTGGCCGCACAGACGATCATGGCGACGAAGGCGAAGGGCCTGATTTTCACCCGGGAAAAAACCAGCCATGCGCCCAGGCAGACGAGGCCGACGAGAAACACCGGCTGATCCGCATACATTCCCAGAGCGGCGGCGACCATAACCACGATGAAGTAGGGGTTTCCGAAGTTGAAACGAATGACGGAGGCGGCGAGACCCTGGCGCAGGTTGCGCTCGCGGTGGAGTTTCGTGAAAAAGGAAAAGCTGTTGAGCGGCATCCAGTCGCGCAGGCCGTAGCTCTGAACGAACATCAGGGGCAGCAGCAGAAGGGGCAGCCAGATCATCAGCCGCGGCAGGGCGGTGTAGCGGTCGCCATCGAGCCACGTGAGGGTGCCGACGATGAGGATGAGCACCATGCAGACTTTCCATGCGCGGGAGCAGGCGGGACTGTTGAAATCCCAGCGGAAACGGATCCAGTTCGCGCCCTCTACGAGCAGTGCCACGACCAGGCCCAGGAGCGCGTGCGAAGTCATCGCCCCCCAGAAAAGCAGGGAGGCGCCGAGCAGGAGGCGGGGAGGGGCTTGGACGCGGGTGTTCATTTCCTGTGCGGGATGTTCGATTCATCCGCTTAATATATAGTGAGTCAATTCCGGGCGGCTGCAAGCGTGGAAGGGAGCCGGAGGAGATCGCGTGGGATTTCTCCGGACTGGAGCCAGTGGCCGAGGGTGCCGGGCGGGGCGGAGCCGTTTCCGATGACCAGCGGGACGCAGAGGATACCGGATTTCAGCAGCCCGGAAACAAATTCCGCGCGGGCGGGATCCCAGCCGTTCAGGACGAGCAGGCACGAGGTCATTTTCTCGCGATGGGCGATGATGGTGCGAGAGAGGATGCCGAAATTTTGCTCCGGCTCCATGTGGACTCCAGCCAGCACTTCCAGGAGCTTGTCGGTGCGTTCCATGCCGCGCCCGGCGGTGACAGTGTGGGCTTCACCGGCGATGAACATCAGATCGAGCAGTGATTCGCTGCGGTCCAGCCCGATGACAAACGAAGCCGCCACGGAAATCATTTCCTCGAAAACATTCTCATCGGGCGAGCCGCTGAAAGTGTCCAGAACGAGGGCGTAGCGAGGATAGAAAGTGTCCTCGAGTTCCTTGACCATGGGCCGCCCGGTGTGCGCCCAGCTTTTCCAATGGATCTGACGTAACGGATCACCGGGCCGGTATTCCCGCAGTCCGACGAATTCGCCCGCGCTGCCGATCGCGTTGCTGGTCTCCTCTCCGCCGATGCGGAAAGCCGCGGAACCCGGCATCCGCACGCTTGGGAGGCGGTAGCGTTTCGGCAGCACGACCAGACGCGCGCGTGTTGCTGCGACCGGCTTGCATTTCTGGAAAAAGCCAAGCGGATCGGGAAGCAGCACGCGGAGATCGTCCATGGCGATGACTCCGCGTCGCAGTGGTGTCACGGACATGGCGAGGCGCTTGGTCTCGCCCGGAGTCAGCTCGAAAGGCTCCGCCGGATAGGGCGCTGTGAATCCCGTCCGCCGCTGCATCAGCCATTGCCAGCGGTAGTAGATCATCGTGCGGTCGAATATGTTGCGCTCGTCCTCGCCCGGTTCCTTGAGGCTGGAAAACTCCCGCAATGATGGCCGGGGGTCGGGAGGTGTTTGTAAAAGCAGCGCGGCGCGGACTGTCCTTTTCCCAAGGTTTTTCACCCTCACGGAATATCGCAAAGCCTCCCCGGCAGTCGCGTGCCTCGGGAGCTCGTGGACGGCGGAAAGTTTCGCCCGGCGGAAGATGACCCACAGGAAACTCAGGACGACCATCCCC
>Ga0335397_10010858_pt1 | contig 11252 bp, 12 predicted proteins | sample MAT04_FD_205740 | JGI IMG/M metagenome (GOLD analysis project Ga0335397, IMG submission 205740) | Freshwater microbial communities from Lake Fryxell liftoff mats and glacier meltwater in Antarctica - MAT-04 (spades assembly) (version 2) ...
TTTTGGGAAAAATTCCAATCGCTCCTTCAGTTTGATTTCTAGTTCTGTTGGACTAAGAGCCTTAACCGAAGTCACAATATCTGCCAATAAAAAGGAAGGAGAACCACCGAGTTTTATAAACCGATTTAAAGAGAATGCCATCGCCGCCGCATTAAAATCCGTACCATCATGGAACTTGATTCCAGTTTTAAGGGAAATCCGATAGGTTAAGCCATCTGCACTAATTTTGGGGTAATCGGCAGCGAGTTGCGGGATTAAGTCAGTGCTTCCAGAGTTGTAGGTGTAGAGGCGATCGCACACATTAAATAAAACATTCCCTGAAATTAAATCATAGGCATCGGCGGGATCAAGGGTGCGGATAGTGCTGGTCGTACCGATTGTGATCCGAGGATTTTCATTGATTTGAGAAAGGCTAGGACGAAAATAGAGATACACAAATAAGCCGCTCAACAATAAGCCAAGCAGCCATAGAAACAAATATTTAAGTACAGTTTTCAGCCTTGGCATCCAATCTCCAGTAATCCGATCAAACAATTATTCAAATCCTAAGAAACTTTATGATCAGATTGCTTTTTCAAAAAATTTGACTGTTCCAAGTCATACAACGAATTCATCGCAGGCATATTAACCCATTTTGCTTCTGAATGCAGCTTATCCATGTAAACACAAAATGCTTCTTCATCTTCACGGTGAGAGAGGATGTAGGCTTTTAGGGTCTTTCTGTCCATTGCTTGAAAGTTAATCTTGCTCATAAATATAACTCCATTCACCATTGGGGAAAATTTCAATTTCGTTTTCTTCACCAGCCAAGAGGAATATATTTTTCGTACGCTCGTCTATACGGATCAAGTTTATAGAGATATACATCTTCGTGAAATAACAGGAAAGTACAAAGCATTGAAATACCTGTTGTTGTGTAGGAATAACTTAAATCTCCTTTAATAAAAATAGCCCCCGATCGCAATTGGGGACATTACTAAAACTGGATCAATTTTAACTACAAGCTACAGGTTCACCTACTTCTTTAGGAGTCGCAAAGGAAGTACCACAGCTACAGGACTTGCTGGCATTGGGATTACGAAAGCGAAAGCCTCCACCCATAAGATCTTCGGTATAATCTAGCTCCATACCTTGCAGTTGGGGTAGATAGCTATCGTTGATTACGATTTTTACGCCGTTGCAGTCATATTCGTGATCTTGATTTGCTAATTCTTGGGGAAAATCCATCATATAAGAAAGACCAGAACATCCGCCTTGTTTAATCCCTACCCGCAAAGGGGCAGTGGTATCACGTTGGGTTTGGAGGTTTTTGACTCTGGCGATCGCTGAATCAGTAAGAGTAATCATATATCTTTAGCTAATTGTCTATCTATATTGTTAAGTTAATTATAGTGGTGAGAACTACCCCAGCCACTCAATTTTAATTAATCGTTATCTGTATTTACTCTAAGATCACTAGAGCAATACTAGCCGCAGAAACATTGGCATAACCTGCAACCTTTGCTAGTTTATAAAATGGGCTGGTTAATGGGCATTTATGTACGCCAAATAGTCTCACAACTTTGTCAGATATTAAACCTGCTTTGAAGTGAAAGTCTCTGTGGCTTTTAATGGCTGAATAGAGCAAGGATTTCTTTTTGCAACTCATATATTTAAGAAATTTTAAGTTTAGTAATTTACACTTAATATTATATAGTCGCTCAGAATTTCTTAAGTCTGAGTAAAAGCCTAAAAGTTAAGCTAAATTCCTCAACTAAATACTCAAGCAATAGTAGATGATAGTAGCTGCTATATTTCTATAGGTTTTGCACATTGCGATCGCACCCTTTAATTTCCCTAAGTAAAACTATCATCGTTCTGGCAACCCTTGGCGCAGTTGGGTTAGGCGTTGGTTTAGCGCAAATAGTACCACTCCAAAATTTTGACTGGGGCGGATTGCTCTCTGGTAAAAATCCCCAAGAAATATTTTCCGAAGGTTTAGGACGTAAGCTCACACAGCCCTACCAGATTTTAGTCATGGGCATAGATGGGGCGGGTTCCTTTGAAGGTCGCAGTGACACGATGCTTTTAGTGCGGTTTGATAATAGCGATCGCCGTATCAATATCCTGACTATTCCCAGAGACACTAGAGTTAGAATCCCCAACTATGGCTATGACAAAATTAATGCGGCTAATGTATTTGGTGGTGCAAATTTAGCGATAGAAACTGTTCAAGAAAAGTTAAATGAGGTCAAAATTGATCGTTATGTCAGGTTAGATAGTTCTGGTTTAGATGAAATTATTGATGCGATCGGTGGTGTGGAAGTAAATGTGCCGAAGGTGATGCAATATGAAGATAAGACCCAAAAACTCAGTATTGATCTGCAACCTGGGCTGCAAACCCTAAATGGCAAACAGGCTGAAGGATTTATTAGATACCGCAATGATGGGGATGGCGATATTGGCAGAATTAAACGCCAACAGATTATGCTCCAAGCTCTTAAAGCCAAAATTACTAATCCTTTGATTCTTCTAAGATTACCTGAATTAATTCCCGTCATTCAAAAGCATATCAATACAAATTTAACTGCTGAAGAAATACAGGCGATCGCTATTTTTAGTATTAGTCTGAAATCTGAAGAAGTTAGTACCGCATCCTTGGCAGGTATTCCCAGCGAACCCTACGAATTTGATGCTTTATATTGGCTGGTGGATGAAAATGATGTAAATCAAGCAATTGCAGGTAAGTTTATAAAAAATAATTAATTCCAAAGATTTTCACTGTAAGATTTTTCTATCATCTATAGGAATTTTTATGATGTCAACTGCAAACACTTTCAAAATGGGGGGGGTAATTGCTCTCCTAGCCAGCATTCTAGCCATTGCTCCGACCGCTTCGGCTCTTAGTTATACTTTTTCTTTTAGTAATGAAAATGGTTCGGTTCCTGGCACAGTTCAAGGTACGTTCGATTTACCCGATGGAGATGGTATTAATATCGCTGCCACTTCTCTTTTCGTAACCTCTGCACCCGCATTAGGATACACTCTACCTTTTGATGCTTCCGCTATTTTTCCTAACGTATTCGTAAATTCCTTTCAGGTTGTAGGTGGCAATATTGTCCTTGCAGGAAGTAGTCTCGGGATTCAAAATGCTACTTCTGCTTTAGCCTTAAACGTTAGCAACGGAAGTGCTGGGTCTCTTTTGACTATCTCAGGGAGTGGCAATATCTCCCTTGGAGTTCAAGATCTAGATAGTTCTACATTAATCTTTTCCCCTGCTACTCCCATCCCCTTTGAGTTTAATCCAGCTCTAGGCATAGGTTTATTGGGTGCAGCTTGGTTCGGGCATCGTGTGATCAAAAAAGCGAAGTCTAAGAATATTTAGGTAATTTAGTGGCGATCGCTTAGTTGGAAATATTGGACTAGGCGATCGCCGTTTTTAGTATGAAAGTTATTCAAAGCTACTTTGATCTTTGGGTAAATCTCTTCTTGGATCAGAATAAGTAACTACTCGAGACGGATGATCATTCCAACGCCATAAAACTATATTAACGCCGCCTATATCTCTTGTCGAAGGTACTCGAATACCAGCAACCCCATCATCGTATAGGTTTCTAACAATCTCCCATGTAGGCGGGTCTTTTTTTTCTACAAGAAAGATATATTTCCATTCGCAATACATTGTTCTTAATGAGATATTAGCTCTCTCTCGTACCTCCTCATTACAGAAATCAACTATACCGTCTATGCATACTTGATAGCTTAAAATAAGGCAAGGGTGATCAGGTAGTTCATTTTGATATTCCTTATAGGCTGTACTGAAATTCTCTGCTAAATATAAAGCCTCCATTCCTTTGGGATTCCATCTGCCTTCATATAGCCTAGCTCCCTCTCCGCTAAGTGGAGTCGAACTCCATCTAGGTGTAAATCCACGCCAACATTTTTGAGAATAATTAATCCCCCTTAACATCAGGAAAATATTCCGTCTTCTAGCATATTAAGGTGTTCTTGTACCGCATCTGCATGTCCAGAATCAACTAACATTTTCGCCGTTTGATCACCAAATCCTGTTAGTGGTTCGTATTCAAACCAGACTTTAGCTTTCTTAATAGCTTGATTAATCTGTCCACCAATCAATTTAGCGGCTCTACTAATAATCATCTCGGCTTCTTGTGATTTGTATGAATTGGTAGATGTATCCCCATCCACAACTATTAAATTTTTAGTTGGCATAGTTCTTATCTCAAAAATTGAGTGTAATTAATTATATGTATTTAATAGGAAGAAATAGGCGATCGCCCAATAATCGTAAATTATTAAACCGCAATTAATCCAAGATATTTAACGAAGGGTTCAAAATCCCGATCTTTAAATAGGAGGGGTATATGGTAATTGATGCAGTATGTTGCAATAATCACATCATTGGTTTTACGAATTGTTATACCTTTTTTGCGGAGGGAGCGATAATTTTCGGCGCATATTTCTACCATTTGGCTGTTAAAAAGAGAATATTGATCCAGTGTTGCTAGGGTATTTCTAGCTTTTATATAGTCTTTATCATTTCTAAAGCCCTGCAATATTTCCAGAAAGATAATATCGGCAATGGCGACGATCCCTTCAATTAGAGCAGCATCAAGAATATCCGTGTGGGTATTTATGTTTCCGTTAAAGTAATCAATCCAGACGCTGGTATCGACCAGTATCATTTCCCGCCTCTCATCTCACCCAAATCTCCTTCCCATTTGAGTTTACCTCTCAAATCACGTATAGCCTGTTGATTACTTCGCTGAATTATCAATTTAAGCCCTTGTTCCACTACATCTTTTTTTGTGACAAGACCACTTGCTTTAATCGCCTTGTTCATTAATTCATCGTCTATAACAATATTAGTTCTCATGTATTTAACTTTTATGTGTATTATGATATATATTATACACATTGCCACAGATTCAAAAGTAAAACTTTATAGTTTAAGGTGATTGGTTTATGATCTTCTGGCAAGCGATCGCTATTTTTAGTATGAGTCTTATTTATGGATGCGTTGCAGATCTCGCCTTACTTCAAATGCCAATTCTCGATTACTCGGATCGGTATTGAGGGCTTTATTTAAGAATATTTCTGCTTCTCGAAACTTCGCTTTTAATAATAATTCAGTCCCCCACCGATGGTACGTTACCGCCTGCCAGTGAATCACTTCCACAGATTTTGGAAACCTAGCTCGCATTCCTTCTGCTATAGCGATCGCCACAATATATCTTCTTTGTTTTAATAAATCCTGTAAATGCCTTAGGGTATCTAGTTTTAATCTAAGTTCTGGATCATTAGCGATCGGATCGACCTGCTGTCGCACATCTTTAGATTTGATATCTGGTTTAACATCAGTTCTAACTTCAGATCTCACTTCAACTTTAACTTTTGGCGTGCCATTATCTCTGTGTTTAGTTGCAGTTGTCTGTGAGGACGGCGTAGCATTTTGATTAAAATTAACCTGTGAAGCGATTAAACCTGAGGAAACATCTTTAAGAATTTGATATGCCTGTTGAACCAATCGAAACTTATCGGCAGCAGCAGGATCATCTGGATTTAGATCGGGATGATATTTTCTAGCCAAACGACGATAAGAGAGCTTAATATCCTCTAAAGGCGCTCCACGGGATAAACCTAATAATCGATAACATTCTGACTGTTGCATTCTTGAAACTACTATACTTTTTTGCGAATTGAGTAATTACCATTTTTTAGAACTGAAGATCCTTTATTCGCATCAACTAATTGCATAAATTTATTTAGAGCTTCTTCTTTAGTCTTACATTCAGCAATAACATGAACTTTTCTAGGCATATTCATCTGGAGAATGACTTGATACATAATATTCATTGAGCTAAATTTAAAGACAACTTTATATTAGCAAGTTTATATTACCAAGGACTACCAACTAGAGCAAACCCTGCCCAATAAAAAGGATGGGATAAATCACGATTGATAGATAAGGTACCTGAAGGCAGAATAATTGGGGTACCTCTAACACTTCTAATTGTGCCATCCTTAAGAGTAATTTCCTTATTGAGCATCGCTAATTGTGCCTGCCTTAAACCTTCAGCTTTGATTGTAACTTCAGGACGGCTCATTTGCTTATAAAATTCACTCATTAATGACAACGTACCTTCATCACTAACTTGCCACAGGCTGGCTAAAATCGATTTCACGCCAGATTGATATGCTAGTCCTGCAAATCCTAGCTGATCTACTTGATCGCCAGTAGCAGTTTTGCAAGCACTTAAAACTAAAAGCTCCACATCTCTCCACCCTAAATTTCTGATTTGTTCAGGCTTCAGTTTTTCATCACCCCATAGTTGAATATAGGAATCTCCACCTGGGATAAACTCGGCATGGGTAGCTAAGTGAATAATGCCAAAGGGAGTTTGATTACGCTGATTTGTGAGATTCTCGAGACTAAAGTTTTGATTGAGAAAAGAAGCTCCATTCCAGCTCTCTCCAATAACTTTTACTTCTAAAGGTACAGCAGGCAAGGGTTTTAGACTAGGATTGTTAAATACTGATGCTCCCATTACTAATGCCTGAACTTGCCGCAGATTACGATAACGGGTATCGACTAAATTGAGGTTGGGGATTAGTCCCAGACTATACTTTTCCACCATGAATTTTTTGCCATCATGAAAAGCTGCTACAGGGCGATCGCGCATCCCTTCTGGCATTTCAAACAATACAGTATCAATTTCTTGCTTTTCTAATTCCGCATCAAATGGAGCTACTAACCACTTATATAAATTTTGGGCAGGTTTGAGGTAATCATCAGGATTATTTCTGCCGATTGGGACTGTTGCCACCTCAAGGGATAAGTTATCTGCTTGATCTATAACTTGCTTACGAGTTACAGGTACTGATTTGATAATTTTGCCCTTTGAAGTTGAGAGGATTAAAACTAGGCGATCGCTCGGAGGATTAAACTGAACTGTGATAATTGCGGGTTTTTTACCAGTAGCTTTTTCCAAATCTTGGAGGATCTCAGCGCTGGCAGTTTCAACTAGATCTCTTGTAAATAAAGAAATGGTGGGAAGAGTTGGAGGAGTCTCATTAATTGGTGGTCTGGACGAAAAAGGAGGTGTCGGTGGGATGGGTGGCTTTGGAACAGGGGGAATAGGTGGGATAGGTGGCTTTGGAACAGGAGGAGGATTCGGATTTGGTAAAGGCGTGGGGACTCCACCTACTCCAGAAAAAGCAAAGATAAAGGTGGCAGGGCTACCAGTAATTTGATTTCCTACTCCCGCCGCATTCACCCCTGATGACAACCCCAAGGAATACACTTCAGCCCCAACTGCGTTTAAAGCCGCACCTGCATTAGATAAACTTCTAGCTCCTCCATAAAAGATATTAAATACTTGCTTATTGCCACCGCTAAGATTACCGAAACCAAAAGTAAAGGCTGAACCTTGATCTAGAGGTCCATTATTAACAAAATCTCGATTAAGAGTTGATGGAGTAATGGCGGTATTCGTAGCTAAAGGATTAACGTCACCAAAGCCATCATTACTAGAATAAATGACATTAGCAGCCCGTTCCCGTCCTTGTACTGTGACAAATTCTCTAAATTCTGTGGGCGGAATATCCCAATCTTGGGTGCGATTATAACGAACATCATTAATAGTGGAAGTACCCGTATTGGTAATTGTGACTTGATTTCTAAATAAAGCTGTAGTTTCTGCTGATGGAGCATAGCTTTGATTAATTTTTAAATTTGGCAAACTGCTAATCACAGTTGTTGTAGAAACAGTAGTAGGTGTAGAACTCCAGTTAGTAATTTTTAAGTTGCCGGGGCTAGGGTTATCAGGAGATGCCCCACCTGCAATACCGTTACCTGATACTCCAAACCCTTCACATAAACACCCAGGGGAAAGGGCATCTCCTACGCCGTCTAATAATAAACCTACGCCATCGCGATTAGCAGTTATAGGGTTTAAATCTCCAGCCCCTCGAATACCAATGCTAATATCTCCCGAAGTGATTACAGCACCAAGGGTAGGGATCAAAATCTCACCATTTGTACTAGCAAGATTAATATCCCCTGCCGCAAGCCATTCTGTGCGGTTAGCTCCTAAGTTACCTGTATCGATTTTGGTTGCAGTAATATTTCCTATGGCATTAATGTTAACAGAGCCACCCTTGGGAGTACCTGTAGTATTGATAGTTCCCACTCTAACCCCGCCTGTGGCAGTGAGATTAACATTGCCGCCTTGACTAGTTATCTTGGTAGTATTAATATTCCCCGTTGTAATTACACCACCAGCGATCGCTAGGTTTGCGCCACTTAAAGTTATATCGCTAGTGGTGATCGCCTGATTGCCAGTAAGCCTAACATCTCCACCCTTGGTAATTGATTGGGTTGTGATATTACCCGTAGTAATTCCTAGTCCTGAGTTAATCGTAATCTTGCCCGCATTCCCAGTAATTGCCGTCAATCCAGTCCCTGCGGTAGCCTTACTACTTGTAACTAGATTTCCAGTGGTGATGTTTCCCGCCGCTGTCAAGGTAATATCTCCACCATTACCGCTAGTGGCATTGAGAGTAGAAGTTACATCAGAACTTGTGTTGATACTATTCCCAAGGGTGCTAACCCCAAGGGTGATATTGCCTGCTGTAGAAGTAAATTTAACATCACCGCCCTTAAGCAGAAGGGTATCAACACCCGTAAAGCCAGCCTCAGATCCAGATGCAACTTGATTAGCGATCGCAATATCTCCAACGGCATTTATGATAATATCTCCTCCTTTTTGGGCGCCACCAGAGAATAAAAATCCATTGACATTCACCAATGAGCCTGTGGTAATACTAATCTTGCCCGCAATGTTGCTGGGGCTGGCGAATTGTCCAGCTAAAAATGCTCCAGAATTGGTTGAAATATTACCATTCACTTTTACATCCGTTCCCGCTTGAATGCTCACATTTCCGCCATTGTTACTGGCAACTGTGCTGAGTACGCCACTGCTATTTGTGGTAGCCAGTTGAGAACTAGCAAAGGAACTAGTGGTAATATTTCCGCTAGTCACGCTCTTCCCAGCAGTTAAGTTAACATCCCCACCTTTTTGAGTAATTGCTGAACCCGAATCTACGGATAATTGTGAGGAAGTATCAAGGTTCCCAGCTTTAATATCCGTAGCGGCAGTAAGGTTAACTGTTCCCCCACCATTCACTGAACTTGTATCAATATCGGAAGTAGCGATCGCCCCATTTGTACTAGAAATATTAACATTGGCATTATTAGCTGTGAGATTGCCCGTGGTGATATTCCCAAGACTATTTACTAAGATATTTCCACTAGTTCCCACTAAACCTATAGATTTAGATTTACTATCAATAAAGCCCGTAGCGATCGCCCCATTTGTGGAAGTCAGAGTAATATCTCCTCCAAGCAAAGAACCAGTATTACCAACGCTTGTAGAATTCAGGTCTCCAGTAGTGATATTACCTAATGTCGTAACCGTGATATTTCCAGCATTCAAGCTATTAGAACTTGATTGAGAAGAAGTATTGATGCTGCCCGATAAACTAGGAACTCCAGGTACGGTCAAAGTGCCGATTGTAATAGTTTTACTAATGCCACCACCGTTGATAGTTACATTTCCGCCATTTCCTGCCAGTCCAAACTGTGAAAAGGAAGGAGCTAAAATTCCACGTCCGATGTTGATATTCCCATTAGTAGTATTGAAGTTGATATTACCTGCATTCTTAGCATTACCAACAAAAGCGACGGAAGCGGATGTAACATCTCCTAAAATATTAATATTGCCATTTGAAGTGATAACCCTAATATTACCGCCAGTGTCTGAGTTGCCTTGGGCTACTGCTGAAGTTGAAGAGATCCGTCGGGCTGAAATATTTCCAGTTGCATCAACTTTAATGTCTCCTCCTTTACCCACATTGCCAACACCAGAGCCATCACTAATAACAGATAGCGAGGCAATATCCGCAGTAGTAATATTATTTCCTTGAAGAGTGATATTAGCTCCATTTCTAGTAGTGCCATTGCCTCCTTTAATTTCAGAATTGCTAGTAACATCACCAACATTAATATCTCCTGTCGTAACAATAGAGATAGTTCCAGCATTAGCCGTAGTACCCGCACCTTGAATTACAGAGCCTGCTCGTACATCGGTTGCTGTAATATTCCCCGTATCAGACCTAACCGTAATATTCCCCCCATTCCCTGCTACACCAGTTCCTGTAATAAAAGCATCAGAACTAATGCGATTCGTGACGGTAATATCCTTACTAGCAGTAATTGAAATCCTGCCACCATTTCCAGTATTCGCATTTGTTGCCCTTGCTCCCGATTCGATCGCCGCAGAGGTAATTGCACCGTTTCGGGAAGTTATAGATACATTCCCAGCATTAGCAGTCGTAAAGCTAGTGGTATCGATTCCTCCAGTCGTAACATTATCTTGAGAGAGAATTCTAACCGAACCTGCCGTAGTTCCTGCGGTGGTGGTAGTGCGAATGCTCCCATTAATATCAACGCTTCCACGGGAGTCAATTGTGACATTCCCTCCTCTACCTGTAGGAGTTCTGGTATCGATATTACCTGTTTGAATATTGCCTGTTAGAGAAGTATTGGGTTGATATTGATTAGTAAGAATGACTTCACCGTTTGGAACTGCGATCACCACATTACCGATCGTAATATTTGCACTGGTCGGTAACCCTGCACTAGCTGGGATAATTCCTGCTCTAATGTCTAGGGTGGGCTTAGTATTACCATTAACACTAACGTTAGTGACTCCATCGGAAAGAGAAAAAGTTTCGGAAATAAAACCAGATGCTTCGGTACCCGTAATTTTAATATCGCCGAGAATAGTGACTGCACCACCAGCTAAGATATGCAGAGAAGCCCCTTCGTAGGATAACAAACTGACATCACCATTGGATTTAATTACTGGATCGAAGGGACTGAATAGATTACCTAAGCTTCCGTCTAGTTTCTCAATTCTGAAATTACTACCGACAAAGTAGCGGGTATCACCATTAACAGTGGCAGCAGACTTTAGGATCATGTCGGTTCCTGAGAACAAACCACTGGCAGAATTATTCAAAGCAAAAATATCTATGCCCTTATTGCCTTGGATTGATAATTTCGTGCCAGCATTTGCGATAAATGGAGTTGTGATACTATCTCTGATAATGACTGTATCCCCAGCTAATAAATTCATGTCTCTGGAGGTTTGCAGTTGAGAATTTACCAATGTTAGATTTTGCGATGC
>Ga0335397_10010863_pt1 | contig 11250 bp, 8 predicted proteins | sample MAT04_FD_205740 | JGI IMG/M metagenome (GOLD analysis project Ga0335397, IMG submission 205740) | Freshwater microbial communities from Lake Fryxell liftoff mats and glacier meltwater in Antarctica - MAT-04 (spades assembly) (version 2) ...
CGTTGAGCGCGATTAAAGAATTAGAGCTTAATAAGCTCTTGCACGAGTTTTTGATTGATAGAGCAACCGCAGATGCAAGGCCGATTTACTCAGATAATTTCAAGATTGTTGTCAATTTTTGTAATATCGTGTCCGGTCGATTGACAACAATAAGATTGGTTCGTAGTACGGACTAAAGTCCGCTCTTGGATTGCGGACTAAAGTCCGCACTACGCGCATTGTACAACTCGCGAGCGGGGACAGCACTATAATAAAAAAATGCTTTTTGCCAAACCCAGATGCTCCCCTCTGAATATGTGTCTGTCTTCTTCTTTCTTCCTTCTTCCTTCTTCCTTCTTCCTTCTTCCTCCTAATTACCATCAATAATTATGCAAAATTTCAACTGGACAAAACTTCAAAATGGCTCCGATATTCGCGGTATCGCCCTCGAAGGCGTTCCCAATGAAAAAGTCAACCTCACCCCGGAAATTGTCACAATTTTAGGTCAATCTTTTGTCAGTTGGCTGGTGAAAAAAGTCCACAAACCCGCTGCAGCGTTGATAATTGCGATCGGGCGCGACAGCCGCCTATCTGGCCCAACTTTAATGCAAGCAGTCATGGAGGGAATCGCCTCAGTTGGTGCCACAGTATACGACTTTGAAATGGCCTCAACCCCCGCCATGTTTATGAGTACCATAACCCCCGGTTTTGATTGCGACGGCGCGATTATGCTTACTGCTAGCCATTTGCCTTTTAATCGCAACGGCTTAAAGTTTTTCACCGCCAACGGTGGCTTACAAAAAAAAGATATTACCGATATTTTAACACTAGCCCAAAGCAATCATTTTCAGCTAGCCGCAGCGCCCGGTAACATTACTAAGCATGATTTTATCTCTGTTTATGCCAACCAATTTGTCAAAATAATTAGGGAATCAGTCAATCATCCCGATAACTTCGAGCAACCGCTAACAGGGTTAAAAATTGTTGTGGATGCGGGGAATGGTGCGGGCGGATTTTATGTCGATAAAGTCTTAAAACCTTTAGGCGCAGACACTACCGGCAGCCAATTTTTAGAACCAGATGGTACTTTCCCCAATCACGTACCCAATCCCGAAGATAAACAGGCAATGCAGTCAATTTGTCAAGCGGTAATTGAACATGATGCTGATTTTGGGATTATTTTTGATACTGATGTCGATCGCAGTGCGGCCGTCGATGGAGTTGGCAAGGAACTCAATCGCAATCGCTTAATTGCCTTGATTTCTGCGATAATCTTACAAGAACACCCAGGCTCTACCATTGTCACCGATTCTATCACCTCTGATGGTTTAACGCAATTCATCGAACAGGATTTAAAAGGGATTCACCATCGCTTTAAACGCGGCTACAAAAATGTGATTGACGAGTCGATTCGCCTGAATCAAGCCGGACAGGAATCATGGCTGGCGATTGAAACCTCTGGACATGGAGCTTTGAAAGAAAATTATTTTCTGGATGATGGCGCTTACTTGGTGAGCAAATTATTGATTGAATTGGCTAAATCTCAGCTAGCCAATCAATCATTACCAGATTTAATTGCTAATTTACAAGAACCCGCAGAAAGTGCCGAATTTCGGATTAAAATTAATGTGGATGATTTCAAAGTTCTGGGAGAGGCTGTCATCGAAAAACTGCAAGATTTTACCTCGACGCAAGCCGACTGGGAAATCGTTCCCAATAACTACGAAGGTGTGCGAATTTCTTGCAGGTCAGCTAGCGAATCCGGCTGGTTTTTGTTACGCTTATCGCTGCACGATCCGGTGATGGTTTTGAATGTTGAGTCTAATGTTAATGGTGGTGTCGCTCGCATTGTGGCTCGGCTTTTAGCGTTTTTCCAAACTACAGAATCGCTAGATTTATCTGCTTTGTGAACCCAATTTAAATTGGGACTATTAGTAAACCAAACCGTAGGAGGAATTCGATAATGTGGCTTTTAATTGTTAAATGTTCTGCAGCAAGCTGGGAGATCCATTCCAAAGCTTTTAAGGCGATCGCTGAAAAATATCCGGCCACGCCTCTTTCTTCTAAAAAGATGAAAGGCGACGGTGAACGCATCATGGAATATAAACTTGAAAATGTCAATGATGTAGAGGATTTTATGGAAGAATGCTTGACTTTGGATGGCTTCACGGCTACTTTTGAATCCCTATAAATCCCAATAGGGTTTACTTAATACCAATTTCATGAAGTAGCGCTAGATCTTACCCCCCCAACCCCCCCGCGAGTTCGGGGTGGCTAAGACTTCATCTATAGCAGATCTTTAGAAAAATGGTATAATACCAATTTCATGAAGTAGCGCTAGATCTTACCCCCCCCAACCCCCCCGCGAGTTCGGGGTGGCTCAGACTTCATCTATAGCATATCTGTAGAAAAATCGATGGGACACGATATGAAACGTTTTGATTTATAGAGTTGCATTGGTTTTGGGAAGTGGGATGAATTGGTAATCGGAAGACTTCAAAGCCCAAGCTAAAAAACGTTCTGTGTAATACAAAGCTAATTGATTGCTAGGCCCATTAAAAACTGCATCAAATGCGTGTTCTGCCCAAGGAATTTCGAGCAAAATAGCACGATTTCCCGTGGCGCGCAATCGTTCGTAGAGCGATCGCCCAAACTTAGCCTGCACGATATGGTCGCCACCTGCATAAACCAGTAGAGAAGGGGGAAGATTCGGTTTAATATAATTGATGGGAGAAGCCCGACGGTAAAGCTCCTTGAGTTCCTCTGGCGTTCCTCCGAGAAAGGCACGCAAGACGGCTCGAACATCGATCGCATCAGGAAAAGGTGGGTCATTGTATCCCCGAATCAGGTCATTGGGGCCGTAATAATTCACCACTGCTCTGACGGGAAGCGCGCTTGAACCGTAAGCAGTTAGCATTGCTAAATGGGCACCTGCAGACCTTCCCATCAGAGCAATTTTATCGAGATCGATTTCCCAATCATCGGCATGAGTTTTGATGTAGGAAAGAGCGGCTTGCACGTCCTCAAGCTGAGCCGGAAACTGATATTTGGGAGCGTGGCGGTAATCAATTGCTACAACACAATAACCTCGCGCGGCCATGTAGCGGTTAAATTCTTCATTGTAATCGGGATTACCTCTTTGCCAAGCTCCTCCGTAAAGCGTGATAATCGCGGGATATTTGCCAATTTGCATCGGCCGGTAAAGGTTTAGTTTCAGTGAAACTCCGTCAGGGTTGGCAAATACAATATCCCGATCGCTCCTCACGTCACTCATGGGAATTCCCCGGAACGCATCTGCTAGGATAAACGGTTGAGGGCGTAGCTGCGCGCGCAGGGCTTGAGGAACGGTTGCTAAATAGTTTGCGCCTAAAACTGCTGGCATTTCGGTAGCTATCGCTGCATTCGTTGCTGTTAATTGCATCAGCGGAAGCAGACTCAGAATTAGGGCGAACAGGTTACAAATTAGTAAAGTAATGTAGACTTTGCCTGGATGTCGTTTGAGCAGATTCAGCAAAAGGGCGATCGTATTTAGGCACACCAACCAAGGACTAATTTCCGGTGCACCCACCGCCAAAGGGTACAAAAACAGCGTGGGTGCTGGTACGATGATCCAGAGACTGAGAAATAGCCCGATCGCACTTACGAACCAACGAATAAATCGCGAGACTAAGAACCCTGTCAACAATCGTAACTTTTTGCCGTTATTCTTGGGGAGCATCGGATTTTCGCAACCTAATTTTTAATCAGCTTAAATTAATCTGGCGGTTTTGATTGGTGAGTCGATCGCCCCTGCCACCACCAAACCATAGTAATGCGTTCGGGTGCCGCAATTTGTTAGATTGCTGACAGGTTTCACAGTTTTTGATGCAAACAAGCCAAAATTGTGATAACCTCATATATGTACAAAAATCGGTTCCAACAACAAACCAGCGTTGGAAGAAACGGGGAAAATTCGGTGCAAATCCGCTGCTGTCCCGCAACTGTGATGAGATTGTAGAGTCTCTCAGTCAGAAGACCCGCCGATCGCAAACCTGTTATTTTTCGTCTGCGAGGCATAGATGATGGTTGATTCAGTCTTATTTAGTCGATCGTCCTATAGAATATGGGGCCTTGAAGATTTACTTGCAGCGCAGTGAATCACCAAAAAACGAGAGGGAAGCCCCGGGCTAACGACATGGGGAGGAACTCGGTAGCGGTTTCAACCGCCTTCAACATTTATTTACGCAACTCATTGAAAGGTTTTGTTATAATTAGATTAGCAAGTAAAACAACCATCTACGTGTTGAAGCTTGTCTAGTATCGGAGAAATCCCGGCACAGTGAGCCACCACACTCCTTAAGGAGTAGTAAGCCTGTATAACTGACAAATAATGGCAGAGTGTGAAGCGTACCTATCTGGCGTTGTGATGGACTATGAAAGCAAACACAATTTAAAAGTAAGCGCAATTGCAATACCTTTTGTACTGGTAGTTGTTTTGAGCGTCTAGAGGTGACTTGATAACACCTTTGAGAGTTTTTGGATTCATTCAAGAATCCCCGTGGCTTCAGCCCTGGGGAGTATCAACAGAGCTTGAATTTTCTGCTAAAATTTAGTGTCCGGTACGACAAAAGTACGCGGCACAAAACCGATTTTCGGGGTCAAAATCGCTCTATTGAATGAGAAAGATATTGATTGTATTTCTTGCATTCATTCACAAATTATCTGAAAAGCATCTGCGTTAATCTGTGTCGATCTGCCTGACATCTGCGGTTGATGTATAGATCGAGGACTTATGCAGCGCAAGTCTATTAGACACAGGGCTATTTCATTCTTTGTAGGGGCTCTTGGCCCCGTGGTTGCCCTCCTAGACAGGGAAGGGTCGGCCCGCACCATCCACGACCCCTACAAAATCCTGATTTTCCTGAGAATGAAATAGCCCTGCTATTAGACATCCTGAATCAAAAACGCGCAAAGTTGGATTTTGTGCTAGCTCCTTAGATGATAACAGAAAGGAAAAAATGAATTTATTTGTGGTATTTGGACTTTTGTTTGGACTGCTGGCGATCGCCCTTCTGATCTATTTAATGGCGGCTCGCCCTTATCAATCATCCGACTCTGTGGCCAACTCCTACGACGAGTGGACAGAAGACGGGATTTTAGAATTTTACTGGGGCGAACACATCCACTTAGGCCATTACGGATCGCCACCGCAACGGAAAGATTTCCTCACAGCAAAATCCGATTTTGTGCATGAAATGGTGCGCTGGGGCGGCTTAGATGGATTACCTGCTGGTACTACCGTCTTAGATGTGGGCTGTGGAATTGGCGGTAGCAGCCGCATTCTGGCCCAGGATTATAAGTTTGCTGTGACGGGAATTACTATCAGCCCGCAGCAAGTGAAACGCGCTCAAGAATTAACTCCCCCAGAACTCGATCTGCAGTTTCGGGTGGATGATGCTATGGCGCTTTCGTTTCCCGATGCGAGTTTTGATGTGGTTTGGTCGATCGAAGCAGGGCCCCATATGCCAGATAAAGCTGTTTTTGCCAAAGAGTTGATGAGGGTGATCAAGCCTGGTGGCCTGCTGGTTGTGGCTGACTGGAATCAAAGAGACTCGCGCCAAATCCCTCTCAATTTTTGGGAGAAACCCGTAATGCGACAACTCCTAGATCAGTGGTCGCATCCGGCTTTTTCAAGCATCGAGGGCTTTTCAGAACTGTTAGAAGAAACGGGGTTTGTGGAGGGCACTGTAACCACCGCAGATTGGACGCAAGAAACCCTTCCTTCTTGGATAGATTCTATCTGGCAAGGTATAGTTAGACCGGTCGGATTAGTACGTTTTGGTATATCGGGTTTTATCAAGTCTCTGCGAGAAGTACCGACACTTTTACTAATGCGGTTAGCATTTGGTGTGGGCCTATGTCGCTTTGGAATGTTTCGCGCAGTGCGATCGCATTCCTTGGCAGAATTAACAGAAACAACTTCTACCAAAGTTATGACTGGCGTTTAGTCGCTGCATCATCATCAATGGTTGGGAGCATCTCAGGATCGAAAACTTAATAACTTAAACACCTCCTACAGTTCTCTCTCCTGTAAGTTGCCAGAAAAAAGGAGGCTCTTCCTCCGGATCTGCATTACTTTCGCAGAGCGAAAGTAACGAGCAAACCTTGTAGAAAAACCAATCCGCAAACCGATCCACAGCTTGAGTTCGTGATTCTAAATCGCGCGCTGTAGCATTGTCTAGATTTGCACTACTGAGAACAAGTACAAAAGCCAAAGTAAATACCGCTGAAAACTTAGAAAGTGACTTCATTAGACATCGCAAAAATTGCCAGCTTTGAACAGGCTTTCCTGCCTGTTTCACAATTATTGGAGATGTTTATTAACAGAGATTTAATTAGCATAGTAATCCAATCGCCTTTCATAGTCCACAATTGGAAATATACATATACTGTCGAATTGCTGACCATTCACTGATGCTGATTTGATCGTTTTTGGGAATTGGCTGTCCAGTCCGTTGAGGATGACGACTATAAAAAATTGTATCTGCAAGGCGATCGTAAGTCTGCTCGTAAGTTTCGCCGTTAATTACTGTAAATTCCCATCCTGTCTCTCCTGGTTCGGGACTATAGCAGACTTCTTGTACCGACTTGACTCGCGGATCGATCGCCTCGCGTAATCTCTGCCATTCTGTTATGTAGTTGCGATCGCCCGTTTGCAGTTTGCGATTGTTTAGTTGAGGATTAACCTTGTAGAATAAGAAATCTGTCAATCGATCAACCGCTCGATCGCGCGATTCGGCTTTGGCTAGATTTGCCCCACCAAGAACGAGGGAGATCGTTAGAGTCAAAATCATTGAAAATTTCGATACTGATTTCATTGACAGCGATTTGATTAGCATAATGATTCGGGATGAATTATTATTTCCATCCCAACCACCTCAACACGGGCACAACTAAATAATGACTCACTCCCAAACAAAGCCCGATCGCACTTCCCAACAAACCAAAAAACACAACCGAGCCCCAAACCTGCAACCAGCCGAAATTAGCATCAGCCGACAGCGACAAAATCCCCAAGAAACTCCCCGGAAAAATGTTCAAAACATTCAAAAACAGAAACATTCCCGTCGCACAAGCAGCCACCACCAAAGCATGAACTAATTGATGGCTACGCAAACCCATTCCCACAGTCAAAGAGGCGATCGCAAAAGCCCCCAAAATAATCCCCTGCACGCCGCTAGAAGCTGCTGCTTCCATCCAACACAAACCCGCCAACAAATAGCCCTGAGCACCCATCAATCCCGATAGCCAATACTGTTTTTGCTGGCGAAAACTCCCCGCATCCGTCAAACCGATCGCAGTGCCCCAACCCGCAAAGGCGAACAGCAGCACTTCCGGCCCGACAGAAAAAGTCATGTCATGGATTAATTGGTGCAAACCTTCATTCAAAAAATTGGCAACTTCTGGGCCGATAGGTGAAGCATAGGCCAAAACCAAACCGCCGATCGCCCCCGCACATCCACCAACCCCGCCGAGCACCATTTCCCAGCCCGTATCCAGAGAAGCTACCACAATTTGGGCGATCGCGCCGAACAGCAAAACCGTCAAACTTGCGGTTTTTTGCGCCGTCACTACTACTATTTGTCGGCAAAATTCCACAATAGCTTGACTGACTGGGGCGATGGCAATTTTGCCATTACTCTTAGCATAAATCTCCTGCAAGCGCGATCGAACATCCGCAGCCGAAGCCGGACGCTGCTGTATATTCGATCGCACCATATCATCCAACAAATTCGCAAAAGCCGGACTCACAGACACAATATGTCGCCACCGCAACTCCCCCGTCATCGGATCTTCAATTTCTGCCGGATACTTCCCCGTCAGCAAATGAATACAAGTTCGCCCCAGCGCATAAAAATCCGTCGCCGGCACCACACCACCGCCCACAATTTGTTCCGGCGGGCTGTACCCAGGCGAAATCAACCGCGTCGAGCTCGGAGAATCTTTCCCCACCGGTTCACCACCGCCCATCTGTTTAACACCCCCAAAGTCGATCGTCACCAACTGCAAACCGCCCAAACCCTTGTTAAGCAATACTTGTGGCGATTCTGGATCTCGCAGCATCAAATTGCTCGGTTTAATATCGCGGTGAATAATCTGACACCGATGCAACTCCTCTAAAATATCCACAGCTTGACTCAGCCAACTAAACACCCATTCCTGCGGACATCCCTGATGGTGCTCTTCGAGAACTTCTTCCAAAGTTTTGCCATGAATCTTTTCCATTACCAAACAAGGTAAGCGCCTCGCTGCGGTATTTCCATCCCCGCCTGCAAAATTTTGAGTTTGGACGTGAAAATAACCGTCCGGCTCGACTCTAGGGACACCTGAGTGCCGCAAACGTGCCAAAACCAAAGCTTCCTGCTCGAACAGTTTCACCGCTTTCGGGGAAGTCTCTAGCAACAATTTCAGAACGCGCTCGGTTTCAGTTTCTGTGTCCCAAACTGTGAAAATCGATGCAAAACCACCGGAACCGAGGCCTTGTAGAGGTATGTAACGATTTTTTAGTCTCAGCGGAGTTCCGCAACTCTGACAAAAATTGTTGCCCCAAGTCTGAGGGTAGGGCCTTGGGCAATCTGGATTGATGCAGTGGACGGCTTTTGAGGAGGGATGGGGCACAACCAGACTAGAAATGGGGCTAAATATGCTTAGTAGACTTACGCGCAGCTAACGCAGAAACCCGGTTTTGAGCGAGGTTTAATTGCTGTAACGACGGATTTTGGTTTGAAAAACCAGGTTGCTGCACAAGTCCCTGTCCATATTATGTGCTATGGTGCGGATTTTTGACTTGGTGGTCAGTCAGTCGATTTTGGATTTTGGATTTTGGATTGAAGAATTGTTGGATGAGTTGCCGATCGCACTTGCTACCTCAGAAACCCGGTTTCTTCCTAGATTTATCGTTAACTAGCACAAATTTTTTTAAGAAACCGGGTTTCTGGCCCCCTACGGGATTTTGGATTGAAGAATTGCTGGATTAGTTGCCGATCGCACTTGCTACCTCAGAAACCCGGTTTCTACGTAGATTTCTAGTTACTCAACCTAAATTTTTCTAAGAAACCGGGTTTCTCGCCCCCCCACGAGATTTGAGATTTTGGATTTGAGATTTTGGATTGCAGACTGAATTGCAGTTGAGATCGATCGCCCATCAATCTAGGTATTTATAACTAATTTCCCCTTCTCAATTCCCAATTACCAATTCTGATTTTCCCGGATCAAATTCTTTACATAAACCTTATTTATCGGTTGTTTGGCTTGCTGCAAAATATCTTTCGCGCGATCGAACTTCCCCGCCCCCTCTGCGATCCCTAGCCTTTCCCCCTGCATCCTTCGCCGCTTGCATTTTATAAGATATGTTACAAATATTGTCTTAATGTAAAGTAAAATAAACAATACTTATGAGGATTAAAAGAATATTAAAATTTGAGAGTGTCCGTTTATTGGTATATTTTTAGGAGCCGGCCATCAGGCCCAAAAAATTAAGCGAATACTAGGAAGCGAGATATGGCTTACGCGCAAACCCAAACTCAATCAAAGGCTGGGTATAAAGCCGGAGTTCAAGACTATAAACTAACGTATTACACACCGGACTACACCCCGAAAGATACAGATATTTTGGCGGCTTTCCGTGTAACTCCACAGCCTGGAGTACCACCAGAAGAAGCAGGCGCTGCTGTAGCTGCTGAATCTTCCACTGGTACATGGACAACAGTGTGGACTGACCTCCTGACCGACCTCGATCGCTACAAAGGTCGTTGCTACGACATCGAGCCAGTTCCCGGCGAAGACAACCAATATATCTGCTTCATTGCTTATCCTTTGGATTTGTTTGAAGAAGGTTCTGTCACCAACTTGCTGACATCTTTGGTTGGTAACGTTTTCGGTTTCAAAGCTCTGCGTGCTCTGCGGTTAGAAGACTTGCGGGTTCCCATTGCTTACCTGAAAACCTTCCAAGGCCCTCCTCACGGTATTACCGTTGAGCGCGACAAATTGAACAAGTACGGCCGTCCTTTGCTCGGTTGTACAATTAAGCCCAAATTGGGTCTGTCTGCTAAGAACTACGGCCGTGCCGTTTACGAAGTTCTACGCGGCGGTTTGGACTTCACCAAAGACGACGAAAACATCAACTCGCAACCGTTCATGCGCTGGCGCGATCGCTTCCTGTTCGTTCAAGAAGCTATTGAAAAATCCCAAGCAGAAACCGGCGAAGTCAAGGGCCACTACCTCAACGTAACCGCCCCCACCTTTGAAGAAATGATGGAACGGGCTGAATTCGCCAAAGAAATCAAAACCCCCATCATCATGCACGACTACCTAACCGGTGGTTTCACTGCAAACACCAGCTTGGCCAAATGGTGCCGCAAAAACGGTATTTTGCTGCACATTCACCGCGCCATGCACGCCGTGATCGATCGTCAAAAAAACCACGGTATCCACTTCCGCGTACTTGCCAAGTGCTTGCGGATGTCCGGCGGCGACCACCTGCACTCCGGTACAGTTGTGGGCAAACTCGAAGGCGAAAAAGGCATCACGATGGGCTTCGTAGACTTGATGCGCGAAGACCACATCGAAGAAGACCGCAGCCGCGGTATTTACTTCACCCAAGATTGGGCCTCCATGCCTGGTGTCATGCCAGTAGCTTCCGGTGGTATCCACATCTGGCATATGCCAGCCTTGGTTGAAATCTTCGGCGACGACTCCTGCTTACAGTTCGGCGGCGGCACCTTGGGCCACCCTTGGGGTAATGCACCTGGTGCAACAGCTAACCGCGTTGCTTTGGAAGCTTGCGTCCAAGCTCGTAACGAAGGCCGCAACTTGATGCGCGAAGGCGGAGACATCATTCGCGAAGCTTGCAAATGGAGCCCTGAATTGGCTGTTGCTTGCGAACTTTGGAAAGAAATCAAGTTTGAATTCGAGGCAATGGATACCGTTTGATGATTTTTGGTTGGAGATTTTAGGTTTTAGGTAGCAAACTTACTGTTATGTCTTTATCTTGGAAGAAGATTTACAAGTAAGTTTGCATCCAAAATCTCAAATTAACAATCCAAAACTCTTAAGGGCTGGGGTCAAAAATGGATCTCAAACAAGTTGCGAAAGACACCGCTAAGGTGCTGGCAAGTTACCTAACCTATCAATCCGTGCGGATTGTAGTCGCTCAGTTGAGCGAAACCAATCCTGCTCAGGCAATCTGGTTGAATGACTTTTCCACCAAGGGCAAAATCCAAGATGGAGAAG
>Ga0335397_10010864_pt1 | contig 11250 bp, 13 predicted proteins | sample MAT04_FD_205740 | JGI IMG/M metagenome (GOLD analysis project Ga0335397, IMG submission 205740) | Freshwater microbial communities from Lake Fryxell liftoff mats and glacier meltwater in Antarctica - MAT-04 (spades assembly) (version 2) ...
GTCGCCCCATAACTAATGAACAAGCTAGCTTACCTTGAATGTCCTGCTGGGATTGCCGGTGATATGTGTTTGGGGGCACTCGTCGATGCCGGTGTTCCCCTGGAGTATGCGATCGAAAAGCTCAACCTTTTGGGCATTTCCCACGAGTACCAGTTACGCGCAGAACTCGTTCACCGCAACGGTCAGCAAGCAACTAAAGTTCATGTGGATTTAACAGATGACCATCATCATCACCACCAAGGTAACGGCCATTCTCACCACGGACGCCATCTGCCAGAAATAGAGGCTTTGATTTTGGCAGCTAAGTTGCCCGTGCGGGCGCAAGCTGCTTCTTTGGCGGTTTTTCGCAAATTGGCAGAAGCAGAAGGTGCCGTTCACGGTATAGCGCCGGAGAAAGTGCATTTCCACGAGGTTGGGGCGACTGATGCGATCGTGGATATTGTCGGTACTTGCTTGGGATTGGATTGGCTGGGAATTGACCAACTTTATTGTTCGGCGATGCCGACTGGTGGCGGTACGGTGCGGGCGGCACACGGACTGTTGCCAGTACCAACACCTGCCGTGCTGAAATTGTGGGAGTCTCGCCAGGTGCCGGTTTACAGCAACGGGATTGAGAAGGAATTGTGTACGCCTACGGGTACTGCGATCGCAGTCACTCTCGCCACTAGCTTTGGCCCCCCACCGCAGATGAGCCTCCAGCGCATCGGACTGGGCGCAGGTTCCCGGAACTTACCGATTCCCAATATCTTGCGACTTTGGATCGGCGAAATTGTTGTGGAACAGGCGCAACAGGAAAAAGGCGGGCAAGATGCCCACCCCACAATACAAGAAACTATTTCGGTATTGGAAACGCAAATTGACGATTTGAGTCCGCAGGCGATCGCATACACATTTGATGCTTTATTTGAAGCCGGTGCTTTAGATGTTTTTACCCAGCCGATTGTCATGAAAAAATCGCGCCAGGGAGTCTTGTTAACAGTTATCTGTCATCCAGAAAATCAACAAACTTGTGAAACAGTTTTATTCCGAGAAACAACAACATTGGGTATCCGCCGTTCTACCCAAATCAGAGCTATTTTGCAGAGGGAAATTCAGCGGGTGCTGACGCCTTACGGTGAAGTGCGCGTAAAAGTATCTGGTAGCGGTGGTGTCATTACCAACGTGCAACCGGAATACGAAGATTGTGCCGCATTCGCCAAGGAAAATAATGTTAGTTGGCGAGAAGTACATCGACTAGCGTTGCAAGCTTGGTATAGTCATTAGTCATTAGTCATTAGTCATTAGTCATTAGTCATTAGTCATAAAATTTCTACCAGTTCGGGAATCGCCGTAGTTGCTTTCAGAGCAGTTTGTGCAATGAACTCGTGGGCGCGGGCAGTAGGATGTATCGCATCCCAAAATAAATACTGGTTCGGGTTAGTTCCTGGCGGTAAGGAAAAATTTCTCACGCTAGGGTCAGTTCCGGCTCCAGGTACGAGATTATTGGTGACATTTGTAAATCCGAAATTGGCGGGATTGGCGATCGCATTACTAAACAAAGTACTAACATCCACAGGGATAATGTTAATGTTCGGATTTTGTTCTAAATTTTGCACGGTCGCAGCCAAAGTGCTATTATGTGCGTTGGTCAACAGCGCCAGTCCTTGCTGAGCTTCGGGCCCTCTAGCAGCTGCTCCCGGAGTTGCTCCCAAATTTGGCAGATTGGGCACCATAAAGTTTCTCGCCCCAACTGCGGCGAGTTTTGCGATCGCACTACCCAGATTATTAACCGTCGCCGCAAAATCTGTCGATCCGCCGCCAAGGTAATCATTCGCACCGGCATATACCACATAAAGTCCCTTGGAATCTACACTCGCCTGATTAGCTGCGATAAAACTATCGATTTCCGTCTGCAATCCTGGTAAAGGAGGTGCTACTGGAATGTTGCCAACATTCTGAGTTCCCGATAAGGCCCCGCCGATCGCAAAGTTGGTGTTAGGATCGATCGCTAATCCCAGTGTAGGCGCGAGATCTTCCACCCAAACTGGGCCGTTGCTAAAACGTCCGTTGAAGTAGGGTGGACTTGGCGGAACAGCGCCGCCTGTGAAAGCGAACAGGTTACCATCGTCTGAGATACTATCGCCAAAGACGAACATCTGACTGAACAGAGGGCGGGGAATGCGACCCTCAAACTGACCAAACTCGATGTAGTGTTCTACCCCAGTAATTTCGTCTCTTTGTCCTGCTTGGGCAACATCTGGGTTTCGGTTAAAATAAAAGCTAGCATCGAAGAAGCGACTGGGGTTTCGCAGCTCCTTGGCACCAAATTTGACGAAGTGTTCTACACCCGTAAGCTGGTCTCCCGTGACAGCAGCAGCAACATCCGAGTTATTGGTAAGATAAAAACTCGTGTCGAAGAGAGGATTGGGATTGCGACGTTCTAATTGACCGCGCAAGATAAAATGTTCAAATGCCGTTGTTCTACCTGCTGTTACTTCGGCTGCAACATCCTGGTTTTGTTGCAGATAATAGCTGCTATCGAAAAAAGCGCTGGGGTTTCGCCTCTCAAATTCACCAAACCTGATAAAGTGGTCAAACCCACTGGAAAACTGTCCTCTTGAGATGGCTGCTACCACGTCTGTATTTGTGGCGCGATAAAAATTCTCGTTAAATAGGTCGCGATCGGTCAGCATAATTATTTCTTAAGATTGACGGGGAAGTGACTGACAGCAGTTGGCGTCAGTATTTTACTAAATATACGGTAAAATAACAAAAAATCCGAAATTTTTTTTATTTCCAGAAGTCAGATTTTTGAATGAGTAAGTTGTTGGGCTTTAGCGCTCTAAAGCCCAACAACTTACCCTGCGGCAAAAGCCTTAACGATATAACTAGCAACTTACGTTATTAGCATGATTTTTTATGAATTTTGGCTAGCTAGAAGCTTGACAAAACATTGATGTTTTGCAATACTAGGCATCTGAAAAAGAAAAGCATTTATTTTGAGAACCTGCAAACATAAAACATTAAGGTTTTGAGGTTATGTTAGACACCAGCACCCTATTTGACGAAAATTTTTATCTAGCCCGGAACCAAGATGTTGCACAGGCAGTTGCTGGCGGCATCTTTGGGAATGGCTAGGATCAATACCTTCGGCCGCGATGCGGCCATGTTTATGCTAGATTTGCGCTCTTTCCGAGATGTTCCTCTCAGAAGTATTGCAGAAACTTCAGACCAAGCTACTGTTAACCAGTTTCTGAGCGATGTCTTTCAACCTAACCGCACTCTACTGGGAGGAGTGCAACTTCAGGAGTTGAAGAACGATTTACTGGCAACCCAAAATGCTGGTGTCACTTGGAAATTTATCATGTCAACAAACCCGATCCAGAATTTTGGTATTCCAGTTGCTGGCGATCGCTGGGAAGGTTATGCTGCCCAGCGGACAGATCTGCTCCGTTTCATTCAACAAAACAACATCAAAAATGTTGTCTTTGTCAGTGGAGATTTTCATGGCTTTGTTACCAATAACGTTACCTATCAAGAGGGATTCGGCCAGCCCCAAATCCCTACAGATGTTATTGATGTGATGACAAATCCTGTGGCTATTCAGTTAAATATTGGGCAAGGGCCATTTGCAGCCCCGTTTGGGCCAGCAACAGTCGCATTTACACCGAATGCTGTTCTTCCCCAATCAGAAAAAGATCGGTATAACGCGCTGACCGATGTTGCACAAAAAGACGCTTTTGTCAGGCAGGTTATAGATAACCGGATTATTCCCTTGGGATATGACCCCCTTGGCTTAGATAACAATTTGGCTATAGCTAATGGCCAAATTGATGCTACTCTGCTTAACGGTAGTTATGTGGCAGCTCACTACTATGGCTGGAATGAATTTAATATCGATCGGCAGACGCAACAGCTGCGCGTGATCACCTACGGTATCGAACCTTACAGCCAGCCGCAACTGGACGCTAATCCGAGTGCGATCGTCACTCGTGAGCCTACAGTCATAAATGAGTTTATCGTCAATCCCAAGGTCTGAAGGTGAGAATTGGGAATTGGCAAGTTATGCGACTAATATCGGGTCCGATCGATTAGTCATAGTTAAATCATAGGTACGTTGTTGCGCTTTAGCGCTCAAAGAGCGCTAAAGCGCAACAACATACCTAATAAATTCAGTTTTCGGACAAATTAATCCATGTCCTTGTTAAATACCTTGTCTAGACCCTGCTTGGTATTATCAGCAGCTTCTCCGGCGCGATATTTTGCTTTCTCAGCACTCTTAGCGACATCCTTGGCGGCATCTTGAGTATTTTGCTTGATGTTTTCTACTCCTCGACGAGTACCTTCAGCAAAATCCTTAGCTGAATCCGCAGCTTTATCAGCAACGTTTCCATCTGCTTGATTCACATTGCGACCCGCTTCTTTAGCACTGTCAGGTGCATCGTTAACTGCACGTTTGATGGCTTCTGCGGGATTGCCAGTCCTTGCAGTCAAATTATGCTCAGCACTTTCGATCAGACGATCGGCTTTTTTGTTTGCTGCTGAAGTGTCAAATCGAGGATCGACATCGCTAAAGTCGTTCATCCCACCTTTGTAGGTATTAGTTACAGCTTCTTTGGGCACTTCTGGGCGGGGATTATTGTCTAGACCCTTGGCTTGCACGCTAGGGCTACCGCAGGCAGTGCTGACGAATAGTATGATGCCTGCGAAAAATACTGTTAAAACTCGGACGAAATTCAGGCGTTTGATAAAAGTAGCCAACTGTTTCACAAAGTTCTCCATTTATTCATCCAACTTTGTTCACTATAAACAGAAAATACCGCTACCTTTATCTAGCCGAAGTCTCATCTTTGCGATCGCCTTTGGTTAAAACTTTCTATCCTTAGAAAGATATAAGACGCTTTAATTAAAGAGGGCTTTAGTTCAAATTCCTAAAGCCCTCTTTGGTGCTAACATTTGTGGTAGCCAGCGTATTAATAGCGAGCGCCTGGGCGGCTCACTTCATCAGGTTCGCGATAACGCACGGGTTCTTCGCGTTTGGGGCGGGCCAAACCAGCTAAACCGGCCAGGCCGAGCAAACCTAACCAGCCCCAATCAAAATCGCGATCGCCTCTATCAGAGTTAGTACCTTGGCTGCGATTGTTGTAGTCAGTCGTTGTATTGGTTCTATTGGGAGACGTATTGGTTTGGGCAGAAGCGGGGAGAACTGCGGGGAGAGTAGCGAGACTTAAACTCAAAAGGCCAGCGCCAACAGCTTTGGACAAATTAGAACGTTTCATGCTAAAAGTTTCTCCTTCTTTTTGAAATCTCGACAGGTTGTTGCAAACAGTTAAATCGCTTGCGAGGTGAGCTAAGTAGGCATCACTATTGATAAGCTTACGGTTTAAAAACAGAACTGGTATCAATCTCCAGCTAGAAACTTACCATCCTCCGTACTCTCACTGAAGACGTAGAAACCCTACCTCTACCGATTTGCGGAAGTTTATAATTTCAGCAGCCTAACGACTAAAGTCGCGGCTATACAAACAAAGACCGCCTACGCGGTCTAAAATATAAACTTCGTCAATTTTATGAAGCAGCCTAACGACTAAAGTCGCGGCTATACAAACAAAGACCGCCTACGCGGTCTAAAATATAAACTTCGTCAATTTTATGAAGCAAATCTGGTCGCGCCTAAAGCCTTATCTGCGCTGGACGATCGTAGGCGGGACGCTGTTTTTTTTGGCTAAGGTACTCAAGGATCGCGCTGCTGAGGTGGCGGCGATCCGGATTAGCGCTGTGGGATGGGCAAGTTTGGCTTTAGCAATCGGTGTCACCCTACTAGCTCACATCTGGTCTGGCTGGGTGTGGAGTTGGATTCTCCGAGAACTCGATCGCCCGATCGGCGGGGCATTGGGTATCAAAATTTACCTAAGAACGAATATTGCTAAGTATTTACCCGGTAATGTTTGGCATTTCTACGGACGCATAAAGGCTGCCATTGATGCAGGTGTCTCCCCAGGTACTGCTACCCTCAGCGTGTTATTGGAACAGCTGCTGATGGCTGCCTCTGGCCTACTCGTTGCCCTAATTAGTGCCCTGCCAATACAAGCAGGCTTACCCGATCCTTTCCGCTGGCTGGGATTTGTCGGTCTGGCAGCAGTTTTGCTAGGAGTTCATCCGTGGATTTTGAACCCGCTAATACAATGGGCGAGTAGGTTGAAGGCCAAGGCAAAAGGCTTTGCTACGGTTGATACCAGTACTTTCCGAATGAAACGCTATCCCCTGCTGCCTTTGTTAGGAGAGATGGGCTTTTTAAGTCTGCGGGGTATCGGTTTTTTGTTTACCTGGCAGGCGGTACAAGAGGTAAATCCCAGCCAGATCTTTCTGCTGTTGGGCGCTTTTAGCTTGGCATGGCTGTTGGGCTTGGTGGTTCCAGGCGCACCGGGGGGTATAGGGGTTTTCGAGGCAAGTGCGATCGCGCTTCTCGATCGCAGCTTTTCACCCGGTCTCATTCTCAGCGCTGTCGCCCTTTACCGCCTCGTCAGTATTCTAGCGGAAGCGATCGGTGCCGGACTAATTTTCCTCGAATCACGTCTAACAGCTAATAGCTAACCTAGATCGTTTCCTCTAGCCGCACCTCCTCATCAGCCGTTTCCAAGCTTGTATCTTCCTTGAGTTGGGAAAAAATTCGGCAGTCATCCAGAGTCCTATTTAACTGGTTACTAGAACCATTATTTTGTGACATCTGGATTAAATTATATTTAACATTTTCAGCATAAATTGCAAACGTAATGTTAAAAACTTCCAAGAAAGTAATCAACCACCTACATTCTATTTCAGGAAATTTTTGATAGTACTGTATCAAAGCTGCGATATTAGCTTCTAAATGAGTGCGAGAGTTCGGTGAAATCAGAATTACTTTCAGCAGAATTACGACTAAAGTCAGTGGATTCCCTTGAGACAAAAGTAAAGCAAATAACCCAGATGGCTCCCGATTATTTTCAGTTGTTAAATATTCAATCACCCGATTACAAGTTCTCAGGATCAAGGCGTCATTCACTATCTCCTCATCATAATCTTCATAAAGCACATATAATTTTTCCGACATATTTTTCTGAAAAGCATTAACAAAATTTTTATTAGCAACCGAAAATAGTAAATATTTACTCAAACTATGTTTGAAAAATTTGTAGTTTACATCTTGAGTTTGTTTAACAAAAATATTTGCCAAATTTGCATAGCTAAATGGGCCACGTTTAGCCACAATTGCCTTAATCAGACGCAGAACATCATCCCCCAAACCTGTAGGATTGGGTTTTTGAAGCTTAGTATCCCTGGCTACCGGGGACTGAGAATGAGCCGTGTACATCGCCAGATCGAATTTAAACTTATCTTTCAAGCGCTTCGCACGGGCTCTAGCAGCTTCCCGTTGTTCTATCGGATTATTGAGATTGATATACTGAGGCACCAAAAGATAAGATGTATAGCGATGCGCCCACTCTGATTGAATATCGTAGCGCGAAGCAAATAGCTTCAGGTCTTCATAGTCCTTGCTATTAACGAAATTGTTTAGCCAAGTTCTGACGCAATCTAAAGTTGCAGATGTCGTATCTTCGCTAATTTTTTTATCTTCAAATAGTTTAATTAATTCTTGTATAGGCGTATGTTGCCGGCTGGCATCCCAGTTGTTAATCAGAATATAACAAGACCGCTTGAGCGTATTTCTAAATTCCGCCTCATTCTTCTCAAGAACAATTTTATATAGGGCATTAAGGGCGTCTGGATTAGAACAATCCACCTGATAGATAAATAACTGTCGAAATTCGCGCAGTACAGCCTCTGGAGACGATTCCTTGACAATGCCCACCAGAAACTTATAAATAATAGCTTGAAATTTGTGAAGATGCGAACTATCCAGGTTTAACTGGATAAGGGTATCCGTTTGAGCAACCGTTAGTAGACGATCCCCGATCATTCTGCTTAAGGAGGTAGTAGTCCCTGGTAGATTTATAATGATACAGCTGATGGCACCCCGATCGAATCTGATTGCAGTTTAGCGTCCGTCACTTACTTGTGGAAAGTAAACAGCGATAAATTGTCTGAGTTTAGCTTAGCTGATTGAGGAGGTAAAAACCAATTCAACCGCATGATATACCTACACTTGACTTAAGGCCAGATGCCTTGGGATAGGATAAGATATCCTCTGCGTCAGTCAACTTCCGCGAAAAACCAGTAACAGTCAACTACCGCAACCACAAGGGGCGCAGCTTGTCCTCCGCCTTTAGGCTGAGACAATAGGCTGATTGACCGCAACTCAGGACGAAATTCTTTGGCAAGAAGCATTTAGGGCTTGTTTTTTTTCTCCTACAAAATCGTTAGCTTTAGTTGTCATTAGCCTACCGCAAATTACAACGTTTCTCTCTAGGTAGGTAGACCTTGACTTATGTGCCTTTTTTTAAAGGAGTACGCTTATCCCAATAATCTAGTTGTACCATTTTTCTTTAGCAAGCGGCAAGTTCAACCGTTTTTGCCTTCCTTTGCCCTTCTATTTTGATGGGGTTCAGTATCCCATTAAAATACCCCCTTTTCCTGCCACCGCCAAGCTCAGGATAGCTATGACGGGGGTCTCCAAGGGGGAAAACAGATGATATTGATATGGGGGCGGAGGGACTTGAACCCACACGGCCTTTTACGGCCAACGGATTTTCATTCTCCCGCAGCTTTCGCTACTGCTTCTGGGATAGTACCCAGGCTTTGAGAATTGGACTCTCCCTTTACCCTCGGCTTCACGTTAGGGTAGCTCCCGTCGAGTCTCTGCACCTTCCGAAAGAATTTAGGATTTGGGGCTAATCTCAAATCTCAAATCTATCGGCTTGGCTCAGGATTGCCTTGTCTGTTGCCAGATTTAGGTTTCCCTGAATTTGAGAGCGGTCACTTGACAGATTTCTCAATCAAGGCTCAGTTGCCTAAGTCCGTAGCGTCTACCATTCCGCCACGCCCCCAAAGTTGGCTTGGCTGTGGTTAGCTGTGTACTATTATTGCACCATTTGATTCTACGTTTACACAAATTGCTAGGTTTTCTGAAAGATTTTGACGAAATTCCGCTTCTTGGGCCTCCATAACCCAGGAGAGGTGCGTTCAATTACGGCATTTACCCACTCTGCCTGACGGAAAAAACACAGAAAGCAGTAAAATGTATTGAACGTGGCTCTTGGCCATATCCTGTGGGTGGTCAAAAGCCCCGGTGGATCTTCTGGAAGGTCGTTGTTATAAAGTTGCTGCTGCTTTAAAACCAATGCTTGTTGCACTTCTGTATCTGATTTTGGGTGGGGCTTACTTACTGGTAATTCCCTTGGCGTTACTTATGTACCTGCAAAACCGCTGGTATGTGGCTAGTTCGTTTGAGCGTACTTTTATGTATTTCCTGGTTTTCTTTTTCTTCCCAGGACTGTTGCTGCTTGCGCCGTTTTTAAATTTCCGACCCAAGCGGCGGCAGATTGAGGTATGAAAAGTGTAATGGGTCAACCTTAAATGCGACGAATTGATGTTATAGGTATTGGTCTGGGCGTGTTCGCTGCTGGTGGCTTAGCTTATCTTGTTTTGCAGGTGGCTGGGCTAGATAGCGTGCAAGCAGGTATTTGGAGTCAGGTGTTGTTGATTGGAGGCTTAATCGGTTGGTTGCTGACTTACTTATTCCGAGCCGGAACGAAACAGATGACCTATAACCAGCAACTGAAAGATTATGAGGAAGCGGTTTTACAGAAACGGCTGGAAGAACTGACTCCTGAAGAACTGGCGAAGATGCAGACTGAAATAGAACAGAAAAAGAGTCATTAGTCATCAGTCTTTAGTAGGTTGGTAATAGGTGATAAAAAAGAAGTTATCTACTATTTACTAACCTTTTGACTGATGACTGATGACTGATGAGCAATGACTAATGACTAATAAGAGATGACTTTAATTTCGGATTGCTTTGCAGCTTTGCGCGATCGCTCTCAATGCGCCCTGATTCCTTTTATCACGGCTGGAGATCCAGATTTGGAGACGACAGCGAAGGCTTTACGGATTCTCGATCGCAGCGGTGCTGACATCATTGAACTGGGTGTACCCTACTCGGACCCTTTGGCAGATGGCCCGGTGATTCAAGCAGCGGCTACTCGCGCCTTGGCTAGGGGGACTCAGTTAGATGATGTTTTGCAGATGCTAGAGGGCGTCATACCGGATTTGCGATCGCCTATCATCCTCTTCACCTACTACAACCCAATTCTCAACCGGGGCGTTGACAAATTTTTACAGCAGATATCAAAAGCAGGCGTAAGTGGTTTAGTCGTACCTGACTTACCCCTAGAAGAAGCTGAAGTTTTGCTCGTTCCGGCGGCAGAATTGGGAATTGATATAGTTTTGTTGGTAGCGCCGACGAGTTCCCCAGAACGGATTAATGCGATCGCGAAAAAATCCCAAGGTTTCATCTATTTAGTGAGTGTAACTGGTGTAACCGGAATGCGATCGGGATTAGAATCGCGAGTGCAAGGTTTATTAGGACAAATGCGAACTATCACCGATAAACCGATTGGTGTAGGTTTTGGTATTTCCGCACCCGAACACGCCAAACAGGTAAAAGATTGGGGTGCAGATGCAGCAATTGTCGGTAGTGCATTTGTCAAACGTTTAGTAGAAGGAACGCCGGAAGAAGGATTGAAATCAATTGAAGAATTTTGTCATAGTTTGAAGCAAGCGATCATGTAAATTGATCAAGTTACCTCTTCAAATATGATCCAATTTCAACGTTAAATTCACACCAAAAGATAGGTAAAGAACAATGACATTATACGAAAAACTTGGCGGAGAGACAGCTATTATGCAAATAGTAGATGATTTTTACAAGCGTATTTTGGCTGACGATACAGTCAATAAATTTTTTGCTCACACAGACATGAAAAAGCAGCTACGTCACCAAACTTCTTTTATATCTTATGCTCTTGGTGGCCCTAAAGAATATACAGGAAGGTCAATGGAAAAGGCGCATGAGGGATTAAATTTACAGCCAGAACATTTTGATGCTATTGCGAAGCATCTAGGTGATGCAATAGCTGAATATGGTGCGTCGCCAGAAGATATTAGCACAGTGATCGATCGCGTTGCGACTTTAAAAGAAGCTGTTTTGTACAAGTAATTTCTTACACTCACCCCAGAAACCGGGTTTCTTGAAGAAACCGAGTTTCTAGAGGGGATGGCGGTGAAGGCAAAAGACCGTCCTCAGTCTGTGGCAGAATGGTTAAAATTGCTGGG
>Ga0335397_10010865_pt1 | contig 11248 bp, 5 predicted proteins | sample MAT04_FD_205740 | JGI IMG/M metagenome (GOLD analysis project Ga0335397, IMG submission 205740) | Freshwater microbial communities from Lake Fryxell liftoff mats and glacier meltwater in Antarctica - MAT-04 (spades assembly) (version 2) ...
TGGACATTCGATGGCGAATATATTATGTACGATGCGTACAACCAGTTTAATAATAACTCAAATCAACCTTCCGATTACTGGGATGTAAGCTTTATAAAAGTTTGGGACAATGCTACAAACGACTGGGCAGATGGCTCTATTTTCAAAATGTTCACTAATCTGCCGGAAAATGTAAGCATTGGAAATCCTTCTTTTTCGAAAAACTCACCCTATATTGCAGCATTCGATTATGTTGATAATACCACGGCAGTAAGTAATGTAACCATAGTTTCAGTGAACCTCGAAACAGGTGATATTGGCGAAGTTTTCAATAATGGCGATATACTTGGTTACCCAAACTATTCAAAAAACGATGATAAAATAATTTTCAATGCTACAACTGAAACTGATGAGGTAGTTAAAGAAATTTCAATGCAAGCCGATAAAATCCATCCAACAGGAAATGCAGTTTCATTGATTTCAGGTGCAAAATGGGGCGTTTGGTACTCAACCGGAATCCGCACTGTGGATGTAAAAGATCTTTCTGCTAAAAACAAGATTTTGATTTACCCAAATCCTACTTCATCAGAGGCAGTAATTGATCTTTCGGGCTTTAACCAGGCAGGAGGATTAATTGAGTTGTTTGATATCAGCGGGAAGAAGCTTACAGAACTTCGATATTCAACACTTCAGGCAGAAGAAAAAATGGATCTCTCGGCGTATCAGAAAGGAGTTTATCTGCTTAAAGTAAGTAACAGACAGTCTTCAACTACCATGAAAGTGATCAGGAAATAAATCGGGATTATGGTATAGAAACCAATCAATTTGCAAATATTGCACTTTGATTGATATAAGGAATAGAGACTTTTCTTTAAAAAGGGGAGTCTCTTTTTTTTTACCTTGTCATCACAATTTTTAAACCATGCATTCATAAACCGATTTGCCGGAATCGGAATGCCTGGCGAAGCTAAATAGTTTAATTTTACCGAATTATGGCAAAATACTTTTTATGTGAATTGAAAAATTTTTCCAATATACAGGCTCTTTGCCGAAATTCCACAAATAGACTTTTAACGTTAATCCCTTTTCTTTTTTCATAAATTCATCCAAATCCAGAAAAGAGGATATAAGGTTGTAATCATTTTCATTTAGCTTGGCATATTTAAGATCAGCTGATTTCCATAGAATATTCTCTTCTCCTCTATCTAGCGCAACTATCAATCCTGCATTCGCTTTGTCCCCGGATTTCATCCACACCTGCGATAATACAAGACCATCCGTGAATCTTTCAACTGCCTGCAACGAATCGAGGTTGATGGTAAAAGCAGGAGAGTACTGGTCCGCAAGAAGTTCCAGACTATTGATACTATCCGGCCTATGATTTGTGCTATAGATGGGATGTGTCCACGCCATAGGAACTGAATCCATTGCAAAACCGCGTTTCAGAAGCGTTTCACGTTTCTTGCCGATTTTTAAACCAAAAAAATCAAAAACGAAACCGCTGCTGTCAGTTTCATGCAGGCTATTACCGACAGGAATAGTTTGGCTGAATGTAATGCTTATCTTTTTATACATCAAATTTTCATTACGGCTCCGGAAACACATTTTTATTATTCGGGGCTCGTTCATATGCAACTCAGGATTCATGACAAGCGGATTTATCCACAATCCATAATCCATGGTACGTGGAACCACCCGGTACCGCCTGATATCGCCGTCCGAAAACATATAATAAGCATAGACATCATCATCTTTGTAGAACATGCCTTTCAGCTTCCCTGCAAATGTCAGTTTTGTATGCACCGAAGCCCGTAAAAGCCCGATGGCAGTATCAGGAACGTTAAACCAGGTATTCCAGATAGTTTCAATTTTAGAGATTTCTTTAGTCTTAAATTCAAGTTTAGCCTGTCTTTTCGCATAAATCAAAGCCGAATGTTTGCCTTCCTGCATAGCCAAAAGCCGGTAGTACGATACCAGGCTTAACATCGTTTCAGGTTCGTCATTAAGTAAATACCGCCCATCAATGCTTTCCATATCGCCTCCATATGCATCGCGCGAATCAGCCTTTAATTCCCAGATAATGAATTCTGGAGCCGATTTGCTTTCAAAATGTTTCACATTCAGGTCATCAAGCCAGTATGTATACGAGGCATAGCTATGCAAAACCGGCCGTGGTTGCCAATTAAAATTATTTGCTTTGAGGTAGCTGTAGTTCCATGGATAAATATCAACCGTTTTATTTCCGATCATTGACCGTATTTCGGTACACAACAAGTTCCTTTTCACATTTCGCTGTGATGCCATTTCGCAGGTATCAGAAAAATATTGGTAATCCATCGCTGCTGAAATAAGTTTTAGGAACCCGTTTGTTGGTGGGGAAAAGCTATTTTCAGGACCTCTGATATTCGCAAAATTGATTGCAAAGGCGACAAACACGATTAATGATAAAACTAAGTGATACACTTTAAATCTTTCAGCTTGTAAAAGAAAGATAAGGAGTACAAAAAACAGGAAAATGATAATCGTCAGGGCGTGATAGTAGTCCTGCCGGGCCATTCCATATTTCCATATGGCAAAAAGCATAGGTAATATCAGGATAAAGAACTGGAGTTGTTTCCTGTTCCTCAGGTTTGTGATCATCAGTATGAAACCCGCCAGCAATCCGATGATAAGCCAAATCCACAGATTATCTGGATACAGGGCAGCAGCGGCGGAATTATCTGATGCCAATTGCTGCATACCAATTGCATAACGCAGCAAACCATGCGATGTTCCATACAATACCATCCAGATTGCTGCAATACTCAAAGGCACAATAAGAATGTATACTAAGCGCCAGGGATTTTCTTCCTTTTTTATAACAAGATAAAGAAGGATCAGGAAGAAAGGGAAAATTACCGAAAGACACAGAATTCCCACAAAAGCCTTGATAAAAAAAGCGAAAGCCGTTAAAACCAGGGGCGGAACCAACCAGTAAAGCTTTCTGGTCTCAAGATAATGCAGGAGAAACATTATCACCATTTGAACGATAGTCCCAAGCAGGCCAACGATTGTTGACAACATCAGGCAGCCTATAAATGCAACGATATGGTATCTCCATGATTTATTTGAAACCAACGACAAGAAGCTATATGCCCAGGCTACCCTGACAAGAATGCTAAAACTCATGGCAATCCACCATAAAGAATTACCGGGTAAAGGATACATGATAAATGCAAACGGCCCGTGAGGGAAAATTATGTCTTTGCCAAGCGCTAAATGACCCTGCATAATATAGCTGAAAATAAAAGATAGTGAATTATCAATACCAATGTCTGTTATTGAATCAGGAAAAGGTAGAAACAGAAGTGCGGGGATTAATGATATTGCCAATAGAATTAATCTTTTGGTACTATCTTTTTGAAAAACAAAAGCAAGTTTTGGGAATGCGATTTTATTATGCATAAATAGTTTGGCAATAAAGAAAAAGAATCTGGTAAGAAACACAACAAGTTGCGAAAATATGGAAATATCCGTTAGGAGGCTGAAATTGTATAGAAGTTGTTTAATCATAGAGAATATTCAGCTCTTAAAAAAAATATTAAAAATATTTTCTGAAACCGTATTGCCTTTTTTAATTTTTTGGATTAAATATTGACTAAGCTACTTAAGAGCAGGCATAAGCTACAGATAAGCGGAAATCTTGCTATTACTTTTTTCGTTAAATAATTCAATAGTTACAACACATTATTTGATATGTTGTCTTTTTTGTATTGTATATAGTATTGATTTATAGTGTAATAATATGTATTTGTTAATAACATTTATTAAAATAAATACTTAACACTTAACAGTTAACAACTTTTTGCTTTATATTTGTAATGTTATCCATGTTTATTTTGTTTGCTTTGTAATACTCTTTTTACCATTGATTACATAATGTATCATCCGATCTAAGTTAAAACTACATTTTATACTCTTATGAAAACTCGCATATTCTTTTTCCAAATTCCAAAAGTATTCCGTGTATTTAAACAGCAACTGAATAAAATTTACAAGATAATAGGATTGTAATAATCCGAATTTCCAGGAAACAGATAAATAATTTTGCATATGGGCTACAGCAAACAAACCGGAGAAGTTATAATACTTATAACAAAAACCGAAATTCGGAATATTCCTCTTGACAGTATCCTGTATTTCGAATGCGATGGCTCTCTTACTCAGGTATATCATACTGAAAACGACACTATAAACAATTTCATCGGTACACTTAAAAAGCTCGAAACTGAATATGCTGATTATGGTTTCCTGCGGATAAGCCACAACTGCCTGGTAAACATGAGGCATATGGTATGCTGCAAAACAAAAACGCATGAGTTGAACCTGAAAAATAAGTTTTTCCTTAAAGTTTCGCGCCGTAAATGGCACTTTATTAAAGATTTACATAAATCTTAATTAACCACCTGTATGTTCAAAATGACCAGTTGTAGTTATAAAACGACCAGTTATTAAATAAGATGACCACTTGTAAAGTATTGTTAATTTGTGTATTAAATTCGTAACAAATTCAGAATGGATTGAATGCATAAATGATCAGAGTTGCTCACTTATTGAAAAACCCCGGTGATTTTATTTTAAACATTCAATAAAATTTATTTAACGAAACAAACCGAAAATATATAACAAATAAAGAGCAATAGCCGAAAAGCTCTAAAAGAGTAGGCATAAATATTAAATTTATACAAAATGAAAATCAAACTTACATTTTTAGTTCTCATCTCTTTATTTATTGCTCAGAAACTGGTAGCTCAAATAAACTATATTACAAGCTCAACTAGTTCAACCCAAAGTACACTTAACCTATTTCATAACTCCGAACTAAAACTTGGTAATACATACTCAATCACCGACCGTGCCCGCTGCATCCTGAAATTTGGTGATGGCGATTACGTTAAGATCGGAGAATGGGAGGGTGATGATTGGCTTTCCTTTAAAGCGAGCCGCTTCAATTTTACAGGGAGTTTGTTTGTTAATAGTGGAAATATATATGTAGCTAATAGCGGATTTCTTTCCAGCAATGGAACAACAGGATCTGTTAGACTCTTTTATACCGATCAATTTAGGCATACTTATATTGATTACAGTGGGAATGCCTACTTTAGAGTAACAAATGTTGGCACACTTGCATTGGTATTAGAAAGTACCGGGAATGTAGGTGTTGGTTATACAACAAGCTATACACCCGGTGCAACGCATGTTCCTACAGGATATAAACTTGGTGTAAATGGAAATGTAATTTGCGAATCATTAACAGCTAATCAAAAAGTTGGAATTGGTATGGCTCCTCCTGCTGTTGGAAACTACAATTTATATGTAAAAGGGGGAATACTTACCGAAGAAGTAAAAGTACAATTGCAAGCAAATTGGCCTGATTATGTTTTTGCAAAGGATTATAAACTTAGTTCCTTAAAGGAAGTAGAAACATTTATTTCCAAAAACCAGCATTTACCCGATCTGCCATCTGCTGAAAATGTAAAACAAGATGGTATTAATTTAGGTGAGATGAATTCAATACTGCTTAAAAAAATAGAAGAACTCACTTTATATGTGATTGAACTTGAGAAGAAATATGTAAATCTTGAGAGTAGAGTTACAGCTAAACCAAATAAATAATTGTTCCTGTAAAATTTTTCTTCTTTTATATCTGTTTCAAATCAAGAAATATGAAAAAATATTTTCAAAAGTTCTTTATAACAAACTGGCATGTTAAATTGGTTGCCAGTCTAATAACGTGTATAGGAATCCTGATTTTACCACTTACATGCTTATCGCAGCATTTTATAAAAGAATGGACTATACAATCTGAAAGCGAGCTATGGGAACTGGCAAGTGATTTTACCATTGCTGACAGTAACGCAATTTTTCTTTCCGGTAATTATAATGGAAACTCAAAGATAATTAGTATCGATTCAAAAGCTACGAATTCAAAAAGTTCTGGTGTCAAAATAGCTACTACTAAAAGTACCGATTTAAAGAAAGATCAGAATATTTTTATCGCCAGATTAAACTCAAAAGGTTCTTTAGAATGGGTTAAATACTTTGTTGCTACCGGATATACACATATTTCTACAATTAAAGCATCACACGATGCCGTTTATATCACTGGATATTTTCAGAAGGATCTGGATTTGGGAGAGAAGAAGTTGAAAGCTGAAAACCATATTTCAGCTTTTGTGGCTAAACTTGATTTATCAGGTACTGTGATGTGGGCAAAGCAAATTACCGGGGATTTTAACGGGCAAAAGTTGTTTGTTATTCCGTTCGAAAAAAATAGCACGTTTATTGCCGGATCTTTTACCCATACAATTTGCCTGCTAGATACGGTTAACAAACATAATGGTTTTGGGACAAACATTTTTGCAGCATTGCTTGACAGTACCGGTACTGTCACAAAGAATATAATTTCGAAAAACCCCGGTAAAAGCCTTCTTAACGATGCAGTAACTGATAAAAACGGCAATCTCTATTTAGGTGGCTCATTCGAAAATTACTTCGCAATGAGCAATAAATCAATGCAATCTGTAGGAAAAAGTGATGGCTTTATTGTTTGCTTTAATAAAGAATTAGAGCCTGTTTACACAAAACAAATAGGCAGTATATATGACGATAATGTTGAAAGCATTGTTCTTGATACCAAAAACAACCTGATTGCAACAGGGGGATATACCGAAGAAATAACAACATTAGGAATTAAATTCCCGGCGGTTATCGGGAATATCGATGTTTTTGTAGTAAAATTTGATGCGTTTGGAAATCCTGTGTGGTCAGATGGTTTTGGCAGTAAAGCCAATGATTATGCAACCTCCGTTACAATTAACAAGTATGGAAAAGTTTTCATAAGTGGTAGTACCAGGGGAGCAATTAAAAAAGGAAATTTTGGCACTGCACCTAACACCCCCGGCAGTAATCTTTTTATCGCAAAATACACATCCGATGGAACTCTTCGACTAATAGACTCTATTGGAACAGATCGCACCAATTTTAACCGGAAAATTGAGATTGATTCCGAAGGATATTTGATCATGTCTGGTAATTTTCACAAAACCGTTGTGGACAATAAAGGTAAAATCCCCAAAGATAATCCTGATAATTTCCATCTTACCAAGCTTTTTGATTGCGATTCACAAAAAACAATTCAGTTGCCTGCTGATACCACCATTTGCGGAACAAGTATCAGTATTACTGCCGACAGCTCTTTTTTAATTTATAATTGGAATGTTGGCAGTAAGACCAATCAAATAACAATTGACACAACCGGAACATATATATTAACTACTACAGATAAGTTTGGCTGTACTTCAAGTGATACCATACATGTAATTATTAATCAAATGCCGGCGTTTTCGCTGGGCGATACTATTTATTTAGCAGCTCATGAATCATACACTTTCTGGGGGCCACCTAATATGCATCAGTATCAATGGAGCGACAAAAGCACACTCCCCAATTTAACCTTGCAGGAAAATGCAAACTATCCTTTAATTGTCTCATTAAAAGTGAAAGATGAAAAGGGATGTGAAACCATAAAAAAAGCAACTGTTTTCAGAAAAGGGGTGCTGGCTGAAGATAATTCAAAAAGAAATACAAATGATACAGAATACACTGTTGAAATGTATCCAAATCCTGTTTTAGAAAATCTAACTATTGATGTCTTAAGTATTGATAACAGTGAAAAGGTTATACTTAAGGTAATCACGCTTGATGGTAAATTACTTACCTCTAAAGATTTACTGACTAATTCTAATGCCGTTCACCAGGTTATCAGCCTTAGCTTTTTACCCAGAGGCACTTATAATATTGAAATTGTAAATGGCAACAATGATGTAAACAGGACTATAATCAAACAATAAAATATTAGACGTATATACAATGAAAAAGATAATAATTCTTATAGGCTTGTTCCCGTTTTTCCTGAATGCATATTCACAATCACCATATATGATGGATATTGCAACACCCAATATGGCTGAGTTAGGGAAGTATGGGCAAATACCTGTTTCTTATTTTAATGGTTTACCTAATATAAATATCCCCCTTTATACCATAAAATGTAAGGATATTGAATTGCCTATCAGTTTATCTTATCATGCCGGAGGCAATAAAACAGAAACCCATCCAACCTGGGTTGGACTAGGCTGGAACCTTAACGCAGGCGGTTCAATTACCAGAGTAATAAATGGAGGAAGAGATGAATTGAGGCAGGCAGACTTTGCTAATGAGACGCGACAGGCAAATGCTTCTTGTGAAACCGGTTATTATTGGGCTTCCAGCGCAATTACTGATACCTGGTCAACTGGATCATTCTTGTATTCATTGATTCTAGGCACTGATCCCTGCAAACTTGCTATGGATACTCATCCGGATGAGTTTTGTTTTAATTACGGAGGCAATTCAGGCAGTTTTTACTTCGCTTATGAAAATGGTAGCCTTGTTACAAAAATAAAATCCAAAGAAAATCAATTTACTAAAATTGAACCTATATTCTCAAGTGATGCTATTAATTTTGAAGTTTATAAAAGTACTTCACCTAAGAGTCGAGTAACCGCAACAGCTTATAAAACATTTTTGAAATTTATACTTACCGATAAAGATGGCTTTAAATATGAATTTGGTGGCGATACTACCAATATAGATTTTGCCACTTCTTCAGGAGTTACTGTTGCAACATCATGGCATTTAAGTAAGATAATATCACCTACGGGTAATAGTTACATCAACTTGTTATACAAGGGAGCTGGAGTTATTCTCAATAAAATAAAATCCAATCATTTTTATGCAAATGGTATTGAAGGTTCCTCTTTATATCACAGAATTGATAGAAATGATGGAGTAGATGGCTTATCAATGAGTGCCCTACAGCCGAAATATTTGAATGCAATCACTACATCTGAAAACCAAGCAATAAATTTTACCACTTCTGTGTCATCAGAATTAGATTATGATGACTGGATTTCAGATGAATATAATGTAAGTAATGCATTTATGTCTATTTTCGCTGGACCGGCAAATATATTTGATGCCATTTGGTCACAGAGTAAATTAAGTCACCATTATTATATGAAACTGGATGAAATTCAAATTATTTCGTTAATGAAAATCGCGTTTCAATATTCAAATTCCCCGACACAACGTCTACGATTGAATGAATTATCAATTTTGCCTTTTTCTGGAGCTGTTACCAAATCTATGACTAATCAAACAGCTATGAAATATAGCTTCGAGTACAACTCAAATTATTTGCCTAAGTACAATTCGCGTAAAAGTGATAACTGGGGGTATTATAATGGCATAGACTACTCAAGTGTAAATTTTGGAGATTATGGAAGTTTAATGTATGCTACCCGAGTTCCGAACTCTACTTTAATGAAAGCAGAAATTTTAGAGAAAATCCACTACCCAACAGGAGGCTTTTCCGTGTTTGCATATGAACCTCATGATTATTCAAAAGTTGTAGCTGGTTATAAAGTAAATGATATAACATTCAAATTGGTAGACCAGGCAGGAAGTGCAGGTGGTTTAAGAATAAAAACCATAACCTCATATCCTGACGAAATGGATATATTGAAATTTACAAGAAAAACATTTTCCTATGTATTTGAAGATGGCAAATCTAGTGGTATTCTATCAGGCATACCACAATATTCATCTTCTGGCCGTATTCATGTAAGCTATAACTATGGCGGTCGTTCAGGACTAGTGTTTTATCATTTTCAGGGTGATTATATTTGTACATATTCCCAGGAGTCCCAAAATCTTCTTCTCCCCCTTTCCAGCACCGATGGGAATAATGTTACATATTCGAGGATTATAGAAAAAAATGAAGATAACAGTAAAACAATATATAATTATACTAATCATGAAGAGTATTTGGATGAAGTACCCATTAATGATATTACTAATATTGATGGAGATGAAATATACGGTGAATTCACTTTGCGCGAGTTAGAAAGAGGGCTGCTAAAGTGTGTGGAGAACTATGATAATACAAATAGGATATTGGCTAAAACAATTAATACTTATAATCAGGAACCAACCAGATATAATGATTTTATCAAACATATATATAAATACATGTTCGGTGGATCCTATAGATTCTCAGCGCTTAAGATTTACACCTTCACGCCTTATTTATCGCGACAAACAGAAACACTTTACGACTACAGTTCAGGGTCCCAGGTTGCATTAAACAAGGAAACTAATTTTATATACGACAGTTATAAAAACCTTACTTCAAAAACAGTTACAACCAGCGATGGAGGGATAGTAAGAGAAAAATACAAATATCCTTATGATAAAACGGATGCTCCTTATCCTAGTATGGTAACAGATCATATTTTATCTCCGGTAATTGAACAAAGAATGGAAAAACAAAATGGAGCTGTTACAATTCCCAATATCGAATATACGGCCTATACCTACTATGCTCCATTCCCAAAAGTTTATGTGCCACATAGTAAAGAAGTTATGAAAGATGGCTCAAATTCCTACACTTCTAATTTATATACTCAACATGATAAATATGGTAATATACTTGCCATGCAGAATAGCGACAATGTTACAGAAGTCTATTTATGGAGTTATAAATCCAAATACCCTGTTGCACGAATAATAGGCTCTGATTATGCTACAGTTATTCAGTTATTGCCCCAGATCACAATAGATAATGCTATGACTAACGAAGTAGAAATGCGTAATTTGTTTAACACATTAAGAGTTAATTTACCTAATGCCCTGATAACTTCTTATACCTACATTCCATATGTAGGTATGTCGAGCGCTACTGATCCAAATGGTGTTACAACCTACTACGAATATGATACTTTCAATCGCCTGGCTACCATCTTTGATCAGGATCATAATATTTTAAAACAATACGAATATCACTTTAAAGGTCAGTAGTTATGATTAAACGATATATAATACCGGTTCTTGTTTGTTGCTTTTCGCATTTTACTCTCATAGCCCAAACCGGCGATGACGGATTAAATTCCAATGTTATTCATTCTTTTGCGAATGCATCGGAAACAGCCAGGGTTTCTGTTTCTCTTATGCCAGGGTTTTCTACTTCAGGCAATACATTTCATGCTTTTATCTCTCCCGATATACAATACCACAATGCAATAGTTCAGACCAATGGTGATTTCGACCAGAACTTTATCCGTGTTTATCAGCCAAAGGCAGATAATGCCACCACTGCAGCACCCGCTCATTTGTCGCTCGACTATGC
>Ga0335397_10010866_pt1 | contig 11248 bp, 12 predicted proteins | sample MAT04_FD_205740 | JGI IMG/M metagenome (GOLD analysis project Ga0335397, IMG submission 205740) | Freshwater microbial communities from Lake Fryxell liftoff mats and glacier meltwater in Antarctica - MAT-04 (spades assembly) (version 2) ...
GTACCTGGTTCCGGTGCCTGGTTCTGGTACCTGGTTCGCGTACCTGGTTCCGGTACCTGGTTCCGGTACCTGGTTCCGGTACCTGGTTCCGGTACCTGGTTCCGGTACCTGGTTCCGGTATCGGGCTCCGGTACCTGGTTCCGGTACCTGGTTCCGGTACCTGGTTCCGGTACCGGGCTCCGGTGCCTGGCTCCGGTGCCTGGCTCCGGGCAGGTTCGTGGACCAGGTCCCGCCACGCAAGCTGCCCCAAAGCTGGCAGCTATCGGCTGAAGAGCTGGCAACGGCCGGCTTTCGTGGCAGTTCCGCTGGCTAAGCTGCGTGGCCGCGAAACATGAAGTACATCGCCCCCATCACACATAGCGACGCCCACAGGTAGTCCAGCTTGATCGGCTGCTTCATGTACAGCACCGCAAACGGCACGAACACGATCAACGCAATCGCTTCCTGCAGCATTTTGAGCTGGGCCAGGCTCATCGTCGTGTACCCGATGCGATTCGCCGGCACCTGAATCCCGTACTCAAACAGCGCAATGCCCCAGCTCACCAGCGCCGCGATGTACCACGGCCTGGCGCTCAGATCCTTGAGGTGGGCGTACCACGCAAACGTCATGAACACGTTCGAGGCTGTCAGCATCAATCCGGTTTTCAGCAGTGTAGCGTTCATCGTGCGTCTTGAGTGGTATGCGATACGGACTGGGTCAGCTGAGGTGTTGCGCTGGCCCACCCGGGGAGCGAGTGTCGTAAGTACAAAACAGCGTGTCAAACCCTTGAAGCGCGAACGGACGGCAGGATCAGTACCTCGCGGAGTATCAATTGGAACGTATGCCAACCAACAGAGCGATGATGACTGGGCTATCGGCAGCACTGGCGCTCTCAGCGGGGCTGTGGGCGTTTGCGATTCCCCTCGGGGCCCAGGGAGGTCGCGGCGCGATCCCGCCGCCTAAAACAGCGCCCGCGCCCGCCGCAGCGCCTGTCCGCACCGGTGCGCCCGGTGGTGCCTGGGCGATGCCTGATGCCAGTGACCTCGTCGAACGCGTGATTCGCCGCATTATAGCGCAAGACAAACCGGCCGCCGTCCCCATTTCCGAATTCAAGATTCGCGCATTCGGGCGTGCGGCCACGCTCACCGCCGTCCGCAAATACCTGGGTCGTGAGCTTGAGTTACCCGCCAGCGTCTACGCGTCTGTTTCCGACTGGACCGACGCCGTCGATAAACTCCCGATGCCTGAGTGTGTCGCCGCTGACTCCACCTGCGCCCCTGCGAGCACTGTCTGGTTAGCGGTCACCAAATTCGAGCGCGGCGACTTGCCTCATGAAATGAATGTCTGGTACACGACGTCATTCACCGCCAAACCACACGATCAATTGATCTCGAGTCGTTATTCGTTTTGCGAACGCTGGCTGCGCGTAGGCGGGATGTGGAAATACGACGGATTTATTCGCGTGACCAGCGGCTGATGGCGTAGTAGCGGGTGACGGCGTCGCAGGCATCGATGACGCAGCAACGACCAATGGCACTACAAACTCCAGGGTCTCCCGTTGCATTTCCAACACAGCATGCTGCAGTTCTCAGCGATTCTCAGCATTCTCGGCGCTTCTCAGCGTCCCGGCAGTTGCAATGCACGCCACCCGCGCCCGGCAATCAAGACTATGGGTACTGTTCCTCGCGCATCAAACCGCGAATCAATATCGGCGGCAACTTGAACCATCGAAAACACCGAGAACTGCAACAATCGGGACGCTGAGCAGCGCCGAGAATGCCGAGAACCGCCGAGAAAAACAAAACCCATTCAAGAGAATATTTCCGCCACAGTGCGAACGCGTTCACTCCAACATCACCCCCGCACCAGCCTGTAGCTCGTTATCTCCGGCCGCACGTTGACACGAATTGGCAACGTGTGCCCCACGCCGCGATTGATGTACACCGTTCGCTCATCACCGACCGGCACCGCACCCGCCGCATAACGTTTGTTGCGCACCGGCAATACCGGCGGTGTCAGCAACGGCACCTTGCATTGCCCACCGTGCGTGTGCCCCGACAACATCCACCCGCGATACCCCGCCCACACGGGTTGATCCGCAACGTCCGGGTTATGACACAACACCAGTTGCGGCGCATCGACATTAGCCTGTGATCGCGCACGCGCTACATCCGTTTGCGCCGCCCACCAATCATCCACGCCAATAATGTTCAGCCCCTCAACAACGCGCACCTCGTTGCGAATAAACTGCACGCCGTGATTGGACACCACTTTCACAATATCGTTGGCGACTTCCGGCTGACGCCATCCGAATCCGTAATCGTGGTTGCCAAGGATTGCGATTGTCGCAATTGCCGCACTTGGAATCGCCTGCATCACACGTTCCAACTGGACGAGTTGCTGCGGGCCGCGCCATGACACAAAATCTCCCGTGAACGCCAGAATATCGGGCTTGAGCGCATTGGCCATTTCGAACGCACGAACAACATAGTCGTCGTCCACCTGCGGACCCACGTGCAAGTCGGAGAGTTGCACCAACTTCGCCCCCTCCAAACCCGACGGCAACCCAACAATCGGTAACGTCTGCTGCACGACTTCCAGATGATGCAGCGTGAATTTCCACAGGAACATTCCACTCGCCGTCACACCACCCACAGCTGCGCCCGCAATACCTGCGCGCGCCAGAAACTGCCTTCGATTCATCAGGACGTTGCGGGTATGGGTGCGCGTTGGGGGGCGATGTTGAGGCGTTCTTCGTGCGCCATCATGACGGTATGCCGACGCCCTAACCAGAACGAGACGGTGAGCCACGCCACTGACAACCCAGCCGCCATGAACGAGATCGTCGAAATCAGCACGCCACCATCGGCGAGCATGGCGTAACCCCGCGCACCAATCTGATCGCCCGTTCGATACACGAAAGTATCAATAAGGTTCTTGGCTTTGTATTTGTCTTCGGGTGACACAACCGTGTACAACACCTCACGCCCCGGACTGGCGAACGCATTGTTTCCGGCGCGACGCAACGTGCTGAACACCACGAAGAGCGTGATGGACGAGAACACACCCAGCGACGCAAAGCCCGCAATACTCATGATGGGCAGAATGGCGAGGGTGATACCAACGCCAAGCCACTTGATAACACGCCCCGTCACGAACAGTTGTGCAATAATCGTGAGTAGCTGAACCGCCACATCGATCCACGCCAGAAACGACGTCCGCGCCTCCTGCGTTGCGAACGCCGCCTTGACCATGCCCGCCTGCTGCACATACAGCACCGTGGTGCCGATGGTGTACAACATCATGTACACACAAATCATCAGCAGGTACGGCGACTTTATCACGTGCGTAAATCCGGCGAAGCTGTTGCCACCAATGGCCGCGTGTGCGCCTTCGCGCTTCTGCGTTTCCGCGCGAAAACTTGTCGGAAACCACCGCACGACCTGCACGCCCAGCTCGAGCATCACCGCCGAAATCACCAGCAACACCGGAATGCCAACCACCTTCGCCAGCAGCGCGGTAATCGAAGAGCCGGCCAGTGCACCCAACGTTCCACCAACGCCAATAAAACCGTACAGCCGTTTGCTTTGCTCACTCGTGAACGTGTCCGACATGAACCCCCAGAACACCGACGGCACAAACAGGCTGAACACGGCAGCCCACACCCAGAACACCGGCACCATCCATCCCGTCTCGTTACTCGGCACCCACCTGAGAACCGCGGCAAAACCAAACAGGCACAGTCCGAACAGGCGATATACAATCGGGATAAACTTCCGAACCGGCAGTTTCGACACCAGAAAAGAAAATACCGGATTCAGCAACAGCGTCGCGATAAACGTGTAGAGAAACAGATCGGGTAATTTCGTTACGCCCGCCTGCACGCCAATCGCATCGCGAATCGAACGCAAAATAAAATAACTGGCCAGCAGAAAGAAGAAATACAGGCACGCCATGAGCGACGCGCGCATTTCTCCCGGTTGAATGTTGACCAGTTTGCGGAGCAACCGGTCAGTCAATCCCGACGACTGATTCGGCACTTCGGTTCCTGCTGAACTCATGCCCTGCCGCTCGCGTGCCACGCGGCCAGCGTTTCCACTTCTTTCTCGGGAGAGAGTCCGGCCTTGAGTGTCGCCTGTCGTTCAGGAGGCTGTGCGTGATAGTAGTCCAACGTCGCACGCGCCGTATCTGCCAGCGCACGAAACGTCAGTCCCGCGTTGATGGCCTTGCTGCAATCCATGCGCGCCCAGCCTGCATTGTCGCCACGCGGGGGCATCCACACCGGCAGGTCCGTGTACGGACGCAACCGCTTCTCCGCGATAAAATCTGCGTTCACCCACGTAAACCGCGCATCACTGGTGGTCACCGCCTTGATGCCATACAACATTTCGGCGATGGTCAACGTGCTTTTCGGACCCACGCAGTTGTAGTCGCCACTGAGACTATTCTCACACGCGCGCACGCTGAACTCGGTCAAGTCGCGCACGTCAACAAATGCAACGGGATCGTCAGGTGTGCCAGGCGACAACACTTCACCACCTCGTTCAATTCGTACCGGCCAGTACGAAAAACGATCGGTGAGATCACCCGGCCCCACAATCAGCCCCGGGCGAAGAATCAACGCCCGATCGCCCCACGCGGCGCGCGCTTCCATCTCGCACCGCACCTTCAGCGGACCGTACTGTGCGTTCTGCTGCGTGGCATCAGGCGCGGCCGGCTTGTGTTGTTCACCGTCCTCCTTGATACCAATCGCGCGGCGGTTGACGTACGTCGACAACGTGCTGACAAACACATACTTGCTGGCCGAGTTTCTGAGTGCGGCGCCGGCCTCGCGTACCCACGACGGAACCTGCGCGCCGTTGTCGATGACGATGTCCCACTTGCGACCCGTGAGCGAATCGTACGCGGTTGGCAGCGTACGATCGCCCAATACTTTCTCGAGTTTCGGAAACAGATCAGCGTTGGTCTTGCCGCGATTGAACAACGTGACCGTGTGCCCACGATCGACCGCGTACTTCACTTGATGCGGTCCAATAAAACCCGTACCACCCAACACCAGGATCTTGAGTTTTTTCTGCGCGGGTTGCACGGTAGCCGGGTCAAACCGATGCGTTGACGACTGTGACATACTCACGGTCCCCCGGCCGGCTTCCTGGCGTTCCACGCGGCCAGCACGGTTTTCTCTTTGTAGGGCGCAATACCCGCCGCCAACTTCGCCTGCTCTTCGGCCGGACGGGTGTGATACCACTCCAGCGTGTCTTTGGCCGTGACCGCGAGTGGCCGATACGTCAGCCCCGCGGCAACGGCCTTCGACACGTTCATCTGCAGCATGAACGCGTTATCACCGCGCGGTGGAACCCACACCGGCATATCACTCCACTCGCGCACCTGATTGCTTTGGAGGAAGTCGGCATCCACCCAGGTGAAATGCGCGTCGCTGGTGGTCACGGCTTTGATGCCGTACAACATTTCGGCCATGTTCGTGGGCGACTTTGGTCCGGTCGCATTGAAGGTGCCGAGTGTTTTGGTTTCGGCGAGGCGCACAATGAATTCGGAGAGATCGCGCGCGTCGACATACTGCGTGGGATCAGTGGGTTTGCCCGGCGCCATGATTTCGCCGCCCTTTTCAATGCGAATGGGCCAGTATGAAAAACGATCCGTGAGATCGCCGGGGCCGACAATTAATCCGGGACGCACAATGGTCACGTTGTCACCGAACTGCACTTTCGCTTCCATCTCACTGCGCACTTTGAGCCGGCCGTAGTTGGCGCCAACTCGCGCCTGGTCGGGGGGGGTGTCCATTCCACCCGGTTCGTGCAACGGACCATTCTCATCCAGCGGCGACAGATAACTGCTGAACACCGAAATCGTCGACACAAAGATGTAGTGTCCCGCATTGCCTTTCAGCGCTTCGCCGGCGCCTTTCACCCACTGCGGTAACGTGGTGGGATTATCAATGACTACATCGTACTTCTTACCCTTCAGCACATTATGACCGTCGGGCAAGTTGCGATCACCAACCAGTTTTTTGACTTTCGGAAACAGGCCGGGATTTGTCTTTCCACGATTGAACAGCGTGACGTCATGTCCACGATCAACTGCGTAGCGCACCTGGTTTGGCCCAATGAAACCCGTACCACCCAAAATCAGAATGCTGAGTTTCTTCTGGGGGCTCGGTTGCGGCACCAACGCACGTTCATCAACCCCATCGGCGTTCAAGTGCGCGACCGATGCGTGCGCAAACGACGGAAATGTACCGAGACCGAATGCGCCGCCAACAATGGCGGACGACTTGAGAAACGTGCGACGATTGACTGACATGGTGGTGCTCCGCGTAAGGTGAACGGTGAGACCCGACTGCGTCGCTCTCGTTGCGTCGCCGCATCAGAACCCACAACGGGGATCGGCGAACGTGTGACGTGCTACAAACTGAACATTACGGCGTGATTTTGCGATCCAGCTGCTGAATGGTTTTGGTGCTCGCGGGACGTGACGCGCGCAACTGTGCGGAAACCACTTCGGCCCGGGACATCGCTCGCAGCACGTTTTCGCCCGCCACCCCGCGAATCTCCGTGTCCGTCCAGCCACGCTTGATCAGCTCGGCCAACAACTCCGGATACTTCGACACATCTTCCAGCCCTTTCACAGTTTCGGTGATGCCATCGTAGTCCGCACCCAAGCCAACGTTCGCTGCGCTCGCCACTTGTTTGATGTGATCGAGATGATCGGCGACATCCCCAATCACGGCAATTGGCGCGGGATTGTTCTGACGGAACAGAGCGACGGCTTTGAACTGCGCGTCGTTGTCGTTGGGAAAAGCTTTCTTGAGCGAATCCGTAATGACATTGATGCGCGCATTGTAAGCCGCGAATTTTGCGTTCACAAACTGCGGCACGAATGCCACCATCACAACACCACCATTCCTGGGCAGGCGCTTGAGAATGGAATCGGGCACATTGCGTGGCACATCCACCAATGCGCGCGCCGACGAATGCGAAAAAATGACCGGCGCTTCGGTCACATCAAGCGCAGCGCTCATCGTTGCTGGTGAAACGTGCGAGAGATCAACCAACATGCCCAGGCGATTCATCTCGCGAACGACTTCTTTGCCAAACGGCGTGAGGCCGCCGTGTTTTGCGACGTCGTTGGCGGCATCGGCCCAATCCAGCGTGACGTTGTGCGTGAGCGTCATGTAACGCGCGCCCAGATCGTAATACGCACGCAATGCGCCCAGCGAGTTCTCAATGACGTGACCGCCTTCCATGCCCAACACCGAGCCAATTTTTCCGGCCTTGTGCGCAGCGCGAATACCAGCCGCGGTTGTGACCGGTTCCAGATCTTTCGGGTACCGCGCCATCACCCGTTTCATGATATCGATCTGCTCCAACTGAATGCGCGCGTAACCTGAATCGCGCACTTCGCCGGGCACGTACACCGACCAGAACTGTCCGCCAATGTGACCTTTCCGCAAACGCGAGAGATCGGTCATGCCTTTGGTGGGTTTTGTCAAATCATACGCGACGACATCGAGTGGCGCATTGGCGTATTCGCGCATCGCCCACGGCAGATCGTTGTGGCCATCAACCAACGGCGTGGTTTTGAGCAGCGCATGCACGTGCGCAACGCGAGCTTCAAGCGACGCGCTCTGCAACGGTTGCCCGGCGTTTTTCGCAGCAGGCGTGGCGGGTTTTGCCGCGGACTGTGCGCTGGCGGACGCGGGCAGTGACCCAACGAGCACCGCGGGCATGGCCAGCTGCGACACAACAGCAACTGCGGTTTGCCAACGCGCGGCCCTGACGAACCGCAACACTCCCGGCGCCGAAAAAATGCGCATACTAAAACCCCACGCGTTCGAGATAGTGCGGCAACATCTTGCGCCACCACGGCCAATCATGATTCACGTCGTATCCCCACAAGTCGAAGATGTGTCCGATACCCTTGTGGTCCAGCAGATTGTGAAAATCGCGCGTAGCATCTGGCGCTTCGTACGCACCCTGTCCGGCGACCAACGCGATGCGCGAATGATGACGCAACGTATCAAGCTGCCCCCCTTCAACATTCGACACGTACCACATCGGATTGTTGAAATACACGTTGTCGTCGGTGTACCCCTTGAGATAGCTGCGATTCAAATCGTAGAAACCACTCATGCCAATCACGCCGCCGAACAAATCGGGGCGACGGAAGAAGGCGTTGGCCGCGTGAAAACAGCCGAAGCTCGCACCAGTCGTGACAGCACGCGCGCCGCCATCACCAACGGCGTGACGCATGTACGGCACTACTTCGTCTTCGACATACCGCGAATACATCGCCTGACGACGCGCCTGCTCGGGCACCGGCAGCTTGCGATCCATCCACGCGTGGCTGTTGATACTGTCAATCGAGAACACGCGCACGCGTCCGGCCATCAACAGTGGCTCGATGGCTTTCACCAACCAGAAACGCTCGTTTTCGAGAAAATCAGCGGCGGCCGTTGGAAACAACAACACCGGTGGACCACCCCAGCCGTATTGCACAATTGGCATCTCCAGCCCCAATGAAGGACTGCGCCACCGATCAATCCTTTTGGGCAGGCGTGGATCAACAAACGAAGCCATGTTCTGATTTATCCTGCCGAGAGGGTGCGAACGAAGCAGAACTTTTTGCCGATCGAAAGTTCTGAGCGCGAAATCTTCTTGTACCGCGCAATTTTTTCCGGGAAGTGTTGAATGCTGCTATCCACAAATCCTTCATCGAGAAACAGCTGATCCGCCAGCGAGATTGCGAAGATCTGTGGGTAGCCGCGCCGAGACGCGAGTGTGCAGGCCGCTTCGATCAGCAGCTTGCCCAACCCCTGTCCCTGCGCTGCCGGAGCCACGGCCAACGACACCAACTCGACCAGCGACGGCGAATATTCGTCCAGCGCCACGCAGCCAATCAGATTTTCGTTCTGATCGCGCATGAGCAGATAGCCGTCGAGATGTGCGGCAACGAAGGCCTCGGTGCGAATCAGCGTGAGGCCGTCGGGCGCAAAGATGTTGTTGAGCGCCGCAATATCTGGAATGTCAAACTCACGCGCGCGCTGAATGCGCGGGTCATACCGCGGGGCGGCCGGAACGACGATCGGATGCTCCACCAGTGTGCTCAACGCGAAGCGTACACCGTGGCTTTGCCCAGCCGATCAAACAACATGACGTTGTATTTGTCTTTCGTTGGCCCTTCCATGCCGGGCGAACCCTGCGGCATTCCCGGAACCGCCAAACCGCGCGCGCTGGGCTTCTCTTTCAGCAGCTTGAGCACCACGTCGGCGGGCACGTGCCCTTCCACGAGATAGTCCCCCACAATACCGGTGTGGCACGAGGCAAGCGCGGCCGGAACGCCGAGTTTGATTTTCATCGCATCCATGTTGGTCGTGTCCTGGAACGTCACGACAAACCCTGCCTTCTGCATGTGCTTGATCCACTCTTTGCAGCAGCCGCAGCCTGGGTCTTTGTAGACCATCATCCCAGGCGGCGCGGCCGCCACCAACGTTTCCGCGCACAAGCGCGAGGCCAGCAACGGGGTCGCGACCAGTAAGCCAGCCGCTTGGGCCAGCGTCGTCAGGAACGCCCGTCGCGATGACGCTGCTGATGAAAGTGCGGGAACACGGGCCGCAGACTCAGAACGGTCGCCGGCGACGGAGGATGCAGTCGAATCGAGATTCATGGGATGTGAGGCCGATGAAAACAGGGGTGCCAAAGGAGCAATGAGAGAAGATAGCAGATGCACTAAGGGGCCGTTACCAGTGTTCCGGCAACGACCCCTTCAACATCCCAGCTCACGCCCAGCTGGGCTCTGGAAATATCGGACTCTCCCGGCTCAACCTTGAGTGACGGGCCCCTTGCCGAATCCGATCCGATAAGTATCTGCATGGACGATTTAACCCGGAAATCGCCTACACCGGGACGCCGTCAAGCGTCTGTGACACGAGCGCGACAAAAGTCACGGCTTTCCTGTTTGTTGTCCCTGGGTCTTGTCGGCGACCCGTAACCGCGGGCACATTCTTCTCATGGCTCAAGACTCTTCGACTTATGGCGGTGGCGAACGCCGCGCCAATCCGCGTCTGCGTGAATTGGTGGATGAAATGCTCGCCACCATTCGCGCCGCGCATCATGTGGAACTCTGGTCACCTCAGGAACGTGCATCCTGCGAAGCGGAAATGGCGCGCATCATGGGTTCGGTGCGCGAGCACGCGTTAGCGCGTGGCCGCGCTACGCGACCCGAGTAAAAGCGCCGATGCGTCAGCTGCAACAACCGCCGCTTCTCGCGGCGCTGAGTTGTGTTGCGCTGTTGTCTGGGTGTTTTGTTCGCGGTGGCGGCGGAACGCTGATCAGCTCTATTGGCAGCAGCTACTCGCCGGTCGTGTCATTTGCCGCGAAAGTTAGCGTCACCGACTCCGTGCGCGTGCAAGTGGATCGCGCGCGCGTGCTCGCACCGGGTGAGGTGTTTCCGGGAATGCGCGCCGTAGCTGGCGCGATCGAAATGCAGGCGTTGCTGGTCTTTGCCAATCCCGATGCGGACTTAAGCAAACCCACAACCGCGCCTTCGATTGATCGCAATGGCACACGCAAACCATGGCTCGAACGCGCAGGCAGCAACACCCTGCGCCTCGCCGACTCGTTGTTGATGGGTGTTGAGCAAACCACCGGCCCGCTGCGATTCACGCTGCCGTTACCCGCGGGCGCAGATCGCTCCGCGAGTTGGTTAGTGTTTCGGGTTACCGGACCGTCGGTCGCCATGCCGGCGCGCATGGCGGATGGAACGGTGGCGCCAATGTTTGCGATGCCGGCGATTCGCGTCTTCGCGTGCTCGGCCACAAACCTCGATGGCAAAATAGACGCGGCGCGGCAGCGCCAGATGACAGAGGCGTATTCGGCGGTCTGCTGATAACTGCGGTCGTGAATCTCTGGAGCGGCCTGCCACCACACCGGCAACAGCAACAACCAGTGCAACGGCAACAACAACGGCAATCGCAACATCGTTGGCAACCGCAACGGCAACAACCGCAACGGCAACAACAACAACTGCAACTACAACTGCAACAACAACTGCAACAACAACTGCAACAACAACTGCAACAACAACTGCAACAACAACTGCAACAACAACTGCAACAACAACTGCAACTGCAATAGAACGGATTCAGGCGGATTCAAACGGAGTAGACGGATTTGCTCCGCGTGTGAAAGAAGTCCAACTTCAGAATTCGATGAGTTGGACGTCTTTTTTGATTTTCGCGCAGAAATGATG
>Ga0335397_10010867_pt1 | contig 11248 bp, 12 predicted proteins | sample MAT04_FD_205740 | JGI IMG/M metagenome (GOLD analysis project Ga0335397, IMG submission 205740) | Freshwater microbial communities from Lake Fryxell liftoff mats and glacier meltwater in Antarctica - MAT-04 (spades assembly) (version 2) ...
TCTTAAAGCCGTAATTTTCCGATAAAATAATCTTATTCATCTGTCAGAAAATTTTAAAAACTATGCCTATTTTCGAGCATTTTTTTTAAGTTTCCAAGATTTTACGCAGACTCACCGCAAGGACACAAAAATTTAAGATGAAAGTGCCTCGTACCAACTCTGTTAGACTTTTTTTTGACTTTCCAAACACGCTCTTAGATATTTATAAACGTCCATATGATCCTAAATATCCTGTAGTTTGCGTGCATAAATCCAGCAAACAATTGACAAAAGATGTTAGAGAACTTTTAGCAGCAAAGTCAGGAACGGTTTATAAATATGATGCAGAATATGAGCGTAACGGCACAGCAAATATTTTCATAGGGTTTGAGCGATTGAGTGGAGTACGTTATACTAAAATAACTGAACGACGAACTCAAATAGATTGGGCTATATACATAAAGGACTTAGTTGATAAATCGTTTAGTGCATAACCAAAAACCTTCACCGTCATAGACAAGAAGACGAATTGAAGTTCGATTTCGATTACGGAAAACAAAAAGAGCTCCTTGATACGGATCTTGATCAAGCTTATTTCGCAACTTCTCATAAAATGGCCGTAGATGGCTACCGATTTGTGAATTTTATTCTTAAGCTATCTAAAAAAATCATCATTGGTTAGATTTTTTTTGTAATTATTTCTATCTCGATGTTATATTCTCACCTTATGCAAGACATTTTCGATTCAAAACAACCTCATGACTCAGTTACTGTTAACGTCGATCTCATTCGACAATTAATAGAACCCAATGATCAACTGAATAGCGAAAATGCTCAACTTCGTAAAATAATTGAAGGAAATAACGCAGTTATTGACCAACTAACCAACTCAATCGCATTTCAGAAGGAGTTAATCCAACAGATCAGAGACGAAATGGCAATTCTAAGGGGGCAAAAGCCAAAACAAAAAATTCCTCCAAGCAGATTAGAAGGTCCTAAAAGTAAGAAAAAGTGGCATGAAAGATTCAAAAAGGATCTCAACTCAGAGAGATTCATCTTGTTTGCCTCCCGGGTTAATCATTTTCTCGGTTTCATAACGCGATCCGGGTTGTTTTCTGTCTCAAAAATAGCTAATGCAAATTCTGTATTCCAAATCAGGGCATATGGGATTTCACGACTTGCTGAGTTAATAGTCAAAAAGGTGAAGAGGCAACGCTCAAAACCTGGGCAAACTAATGGAAAACCACCTCTCAAGAAAAAGGGGAAAGTGGAAATTCACAATCAGGTTGACATTCACCCGCGAAATATTCCTGAAGGTGCTGAATTTAAGGGGTACAAGCCCTATCTTGTTCAGGATATCATTTTTCAGCCATACAATACTCTATATCGTAGAGGGCAGTGGTTATTAGCTGATGGCAGCTATCTTGTCGGTCAACTACCGGAAGAAGTTAACGGACACTATGGTCCTGAATTGATATGTTATGTGTTTTTTCAATGTCATGTGTGCCAGGATACAGAACCTCTTTTGCATAATCAATTACGGGCAAAAAAAATCGAGATTTCTTCAGGTAAGATTAATGGGATTCTCACAAAAAATTTAGAGTTATTTCATGGAGAAGTCGATGAGCTATTACCTGTAGGAATAATGGCAACCCCTCAATTATCAACCCATGATACGGGTGGACGACATAAAGGGACCAATCAATATACCACCATCATTGGCAATGAATTTTTCAGCGTTTTTAACAGAACAGAGACCAAAAGTAGAATAAATTTTCTTAAGTTGTTACAGAGAAATAAAGAACATTATGTGATCAACGAAGACACCATAACATATTTGCGCAGCAGCAATGCAGCCGGGCATTTACCTGGCTACATAGCCTTATCCAATGGGATAAGATCTACCACATTGGCTGATTGCAAGCGATTTTTGAACGCAATATCATTGCTAACAGAATCTGTTTGCCAACGCATAGTAATAGTATTCAGAGGAATAATTTCTGATACTTCTAATGGGGCTGACTCTCACTTCGTGGCTCTCACTGCTTAGCCGCTGCGGCTCTCATTTTAAGCATGCCAAATACAGCATCTACCGCTACTTTATGAGAAGTTGCAAAAATTTGTGTAAATCTCCGATTTTTACTGTTTCCTTAGCGCAGAAGCTGAAGTTATTGCGAACAAAGAGTTTGCTGATATCATCCGGTTGGGATTTCATACACTTATAATAAATGGAGAATCAGATGAGAAAGATTTCAGTCGGCATACTTGGAGCAACAGGAATAGTAGGTCAAAAATTTATTGAACTACTTTCTTCTCATCCTTGGTTTGAGATTGTTGCCCTTGCAGCTTCAGACCGATCAATAGGTAAACGTTATGGAGAAGCGATGAAGTGGTCGATGCCGGTTGCATTGCCACAGAAAGTTGCTGATATGACTGTAGTTGCTTGTTCTCCGAATCTACCTTGTAATGTCGTGTTTTCGAGCTTGCATTCCGACGTTGCCGGAGAAATTGAGGAAAGTTTCGCAAAAGCAGGTTATAAGGTTATTTCTAATTCCGGCAATCATCGCATGGACTCTGACGTGCCGCTTATCGTACCTGAAATCAATAGCGATCACTTAAAATTGATTGAGCAGCAGCATTTTGCTCCCGGCGCCCTTATCACTAACCCCAACTGCTCGGTTATTGGAATGACCATGGCATTAAAGCCCTTGCTTGACAAATGGGGAATCAACGCTGTAAATGTAGTCACAATGCAAGCATTATCTGGCGCAGGGTACCCCGGAATTCCAAGTATAGATATCTTAGATAACGTCATTCCCTATATTGATGGAGAAGAATCTAAAGTTGAAAAAGAGCCGTTAAAAATTATGGGAACATTCTATGAAAAAGAGATTGTTCCTTACCCCATGCATTTGAGCGCCCAGTGCACGCGTGTATCTGTAACAGATGGACATTTAGCTTGTTTATCAGTGAAGCTCAACAAAAAAGCTCACGCAAATGAAATCATTGCAGCTTGGAGAGAATTTGAAGGTGAACCTCAGCGCTTGAAATTACCCACAGCGCCAAAACACCCTATCATCTACTTAGATGACGAGAGACATCCGCAACCAAAATTGCATCGTACTCTCGAGGGTGGTATGGCAGTGTCGATAGGCCGACTTCGAGAATGCCCTCTTCTTGACTGGAAATTCATTATTCTCTCACATAACACCATCCGAGGAGCAGCTGGTTGCGCCATCCTCAATGCTGAATTAATGACTAGAAAAGGATATTTTGGCATTCAGGAAGTGGGTAACAATGAATAAAATATACTACTTTTAGTAAATCTCGGATTTTTTCAAAGCCGGTCGCATTATCTTTTACGTGCGATGGCCCACTAGTACACTTTTAAGACAGAATTTGAAGATAAAGCCTTAACGGCTTTATTCGCGCATCTTTGGTAGTGAATTGCCAATTTGCAGCTATTTTATTTCCATTTCTCGCTGTTGTTTTTGCTGATTGACTATCTATAATAGCCTTAGAAAGACTTTTATTACGCTCAACAGATTTTCTTAATCTATCTCTCAGTATGTTATGAATTCGTTCTATAAAACCTGATCGACTCCATATTCTAAAATAACTGTATACAAGCTGCCATGAAGGAAGTTCATGAGGTAGAAAACGCCATGCACAACCAGTTTTCAGGACATAGAAAATAGCATTCAAAATTATTCCGTAATGCCATATGTGAGGTCTTCCACGCTTATACTGAGGAAACAAATGACGTATTGCTCTCCATTGTCCATTTGACACATCGCTCGGATAATGCTTTCGTTATGATTTCTTCTTATTCTTATTCTTATTTTTGCTATACTTTTTTTTGAGGCGTTTTGGTTTTTTCATTAATTTGCTCCAAGTGATATTGATGAGCATTTTTATATGAAAAAATTGATTTTAACGCCTCATTTTTTTTTATCTTGGTAGAATGAGGAAGTTATGGGAGAGAAAAAGTAGAGATATGATTTAAGATTTAATGAGAGTTATAATTTTGATTTTTTAAACACCCTCCAAGAAGACATTTTCTTTATCGATTAGAAACGATCAGCTTCCGCGCGATCAGCTCTTTTGCGAATTTCTTCTTTGATGAATATTGATTGAAGATAACGCAATGCCTCTTTTAACTGGATATGGATAGGTCCTTTAAAAATCTTCTCGGAGAAGCTATCACCGACCTCATCGTGAAAATCAACGATTTCAATTCGAGCGTAAGGAAAAAATTGTTCAGGATTACTATTAAACATCATTAAACCAATATTCAATGGCTTTAGGTACCCCACAGGACCTTGAATAATTTGCATTTGTCAACAGATTTGCTCGAAAGGAATTTTTTCAGCTTCAGTAACAAGATCGCTTTTAACGTCTCTTAAAAAATCTTTAATAATGCCCAATTGTAGATCTTTCAAATCAGCCTTATGGCGGATGCGATCCTCAAATGGCACTTGATTTGCTAGTTTATGAAGTCTGTGAAGATCTTTTGTCTGAGCTTTAACAGTTGTTGAATTTCGCCTTGTAAAATAGGAATAGGACGCATTCTTACCTAATGCATCAGGAGCTTGGTAAGGTCGTGTTTGGCCTCCCAGGCACCAAATCAACAGGATCATTTTTTCTTGAAAAATGACAGGTGCAACTATAGGATGATAATTGGGACGTAGCCTCTAACTTAAGTTGACAAGCTCTTTTTGGATTTCGTCCATTTTATGCGCAGACACTCCTATCGGAGGAAAAATTGGAATTAGAAACTTTTTATCCCAACAAGTACAATAAATTTCACGTGATTGAGTCGGAGATTTCCTAAGAGGGCCAATTATCTGACGTTTATATTCCGTGATTTGATCTAATGATTCAGAAGAATTAACCGTAAGACCAAACAAATCATTCTGTGCGACGAGCCAAGTTAGAGCATCCAACCCACCACCATATCCATTGGGACCAACAAGCCCCAATTTCTTCATTCCATTATTCAAAATCCCCCAGCAATCACCCCCTTTAGGGATTTCAACAGAACCATTACCAGCCAAAACGATTGTGTCAGGAAAATAACTGGAAATCTTTTCGCAAATTATTTTTTTATCAAAAGCAAAATGGAGATGATAGTCAATTTTGGTAAATAATTTTAAAAGTTGAGCAGGATCAGGATTTTTTTTCTTTATGAATTCAATACAAGAATTGCAAGTTTTCATTGTAACATTCTCTCCAGCAGCTGTATTTTCATTGCAATTTGGTCTTTTCACACCTTAAATTGCAAATAAACCATCACTTTATCAATTCATTTAACTGACTATCGTAGAGAAAAAAAAGTTGGACAGGGGTTGGAGAAAGTTGGACTCGAACCAACGGAGACCGAAGTCGAGGGATTTACAATCCCTCTAGCTATCATTCCCAATCTTTCCCACACCTACTTTAAGTCATTAAGGCTTGCATATTTATATTCTATAGTGTATCCTCAGCGATTCCCGACTCCGCCCGTCCTTTCATCGTCTTTTGGTTGGACAGCGGTTGGACAAATTTTTGAGTGTGGAACTTTCAATGAAATGGATAAAGTCAAAAAAATTTCAAGGTGTGCGTTATCGAGAGCATGCGACAAGAAAAAATGGTGTTGTGCCTGATCGGTATTACACAATTTTCTACAAGCTCGAAGGGAAAATGGTTCAAGAAGCTCTTGGTTGGGCAAGTGAATCTTGGGAAGAGGTCAAGAATGGCAAAAAAGTTCCAATGAATTGGACGGAAAAACGTGCAGCCGCAGCATTGGCAGAATTGCAGAAAAATCAGAGCCTTGGAACAGGTCCTAGAACTTTAAGAGAAAAGCGAGCAATGCAATCAAAAGCAGCAGCGCTTCAAAAAGCTGAAAGTCTTACCCTTTCAGAATTTTGGGAAGAAGATTATGTTGATGTATTAAAAGCTCGTATAAAATCTTCATCTTGGCAAAAAGAAGTCTCCCATTACGAAAATCGCATCAAGCCATTGATGGGTGATAAGCCATTAAAGGATATTACACGTGAGGATGTTGAATGCATGGTTGAAATAATGAAAACTAAGAAATTATCTAAACGCACCCAACAATACGCAATCGGCACAGTTTTTCGAATATGGAAACATGCCGGAAAACGCAAGCTTGTAAAAACAGGCGATAACCCGGCTTCAGGAATACTCGTAGGGAAAATAAATAATGCAAGATTACGAGTCCTTTTTCCTGACGAGATAAAAGCTATTTTGGAATATCTCCTCGCCCATAACCAAACAGCGCATGACATTACCCTTTTTGGGGCCTATACAGGCTGTCGGTTTTCCGAAGCTGCCAGACTCACATGGGAATGTATTGATTTTACAGGTAATGCAGTGCTCTTCCAAGAAACAAAAAATGGCGATTCAAGAGAAGTTGATTTAGTACCTGAATTGATAACAATGCTAAAGGGAAGAATTCCAGGAAAACCAGGCGAATACATTTTTACTACTATTAAAGGGTCAACGTATAAAGAACCTCCTCGTGCGTTTAAAAATGCTGTTGATCTTCTAGGATTAAATAAGGATCGGAGTTCAAGAGATAAAGTATCATATCATACATTGCGTCATACAGCCGCAACTCTGGCAGCAAGAAATGGAGCGTCTGTTAAAGATTTGCAAGTCATGTTTGGTTGGAAAACCCCTTCTATGGTTTTTATCTATGTAAAAGGCGACAGAGATGAGCGGAAGCAAGCGATGAGTGGCATTGCTAGGTCACTTAAAGGTGATAATGAAAAGATTATAACAATTAAAACGGCTTAAGAGGTTAACATGAACTACACCCAAGCAAAATGGCTTATTAATGAAAAATTAAAAACTACACCAGATTGTTTTATTGGGATAGCTAAGTTGAATATCGATCATATTGAAGGTTCTGAAGAAATTTCATCAAAATATATTCGGGTCCCAAAAAAACCAGAAGGACGGTATGAAAGTTTACCCGATGGGATAAATCGACACAAAACGATTCTTATGCTGAGAACTGGTGTTGAAATAAAAACTAAAGAAGGTCACATAAAAAAAACTTATCCTATAGGAATAAATTTGAGATGGCTAATTGCATACTTGGAGGGAAAAGAGAGTCCTTACATTGAATTAAAATTTACAGGCGAATATTTAGAAAGTCTAATAGGATTGGCAACAGTTGATCCCATTGCATGGGATGCAGCAAACGAATTAATAGATTATTTTCTTGAACAAACAGGTTCATTGCCTGAGAAGCTTCGTCTATTTTATAAATTTAACAAAAAAAAGCCAAAACAAAGAGGCCCTCACAGAGCTAAAAATTTATATAGAGATCAATCCATTGTTGAATGCTATTACCATTTAAAAGTATGTGGATACGCTCCTCTTATGAAAACAACCTGTGATTGTGAACCAAATTCGGCTTGTCATATTATTGCAGAATGTTTTTTAAATGTTGGTGTAAGAATCTCTTACGAAGCGGTAAAATCCATTATAATTGATAATAGAAACATTTTGTCTTCCAACATAGAAAATCCTGTCTCTTGCGAAGCGGTAATATCCATTATAATTGATCATAGAAACATTTTGTCTTCCAACATAGAAAATCCTGTCTCTTATTCCATTGAAAATCAAAAAAAATTGACTACTTAATCCGCTAAATATCAGTTTATCAATGCGAGGAAAGTTTCATCATTTTCTACCCTCGTGCTCTAAATTTTTAGATTAAATTATCGTTTCCTCAAAGATCCTAGAATAGCTGTAGGCTTTCTAGGGAAAGAGAAAACAAAAATAATCTAAAGGTTAAAAGATGAAGGATATTTATAACGAAATGGCCGCACGTTGGCCATCTTCCATTGTAGCACGTGCAGAAGTTAAAAAATTCACAGGGGGAGGGATTAGCCCTAAAACTTTGGCTAATGCTGATTCCAAAGGCATCGGACCAGAAGAACGCTTTTTCATCGGTCGTCGAGTTTGTTACGCAGTACCATCTTTCATTAAATGGCTTCGCCAAAATGCGAGGGGGTAGGTATGGAAAAAGAAAGAATCCCTGGCGGCAACCAAGGGCCTGAAAACTACGAAGACCATTATATCGATCCTATAAGAGAAAATCAACAGCTTCTTCAAGTGGATTTAAGAGAACTTAAAACTTTTTTCGACTCACTTTTTTGTAAGGCAAAAGATGGATTTATTTCTGTTCGCGGATTCAAAATGGATGGTGGCATTGCTTTTAGCGCTGAAAGTTATGTTTTTGACGATCCTGAACTACTGCCTGCTGCAAATCGTCTAGCAACCTATGCTGCAGCTACACCAGGTGTGGTAGTCTGTTCCCCGACAGCCACATTTAATAATTCTGAAAAAGCACGTGGCGAAGATGTCATCAATGGTGTCGCCTTATCAGTAGATTTGGATAACACACACCCTCAAAAAGCTCGCGAGTTGCTTGAAATGATTCTGGGACCAGCCACAATTGTTGTGGCTAGTGGTGGCGAATGGCAAGATAATGAAACGGGAGAATTTTTACCTAAGCTTCATCTTCATTGGCGCTTGGTCAATCCAACAACTACGCCTGAAGAGCATTTACAGTTAAACACCGTTCGCAAATTCGCAGCGAAAGTTGTTAAAGGCGATTCTTCTGCAGGACCTCTTGCTCATCCAATGCGTTTACCCGGAAGTTGGCACACTAAAGCACAACCTAAAATGTGTCGTATCTTGCATAATAATAATGATGCTGAAATCAATCTAAATGATGCTCAAGCACGCCTAAAAAATTATTTGAATCAACAAGAAAGCTCCACAAAAACACAAAATAAATCTTCGGATAATCCTCAAAATGGTTCGCATTCGTCTATCAATACAAAATATGGCATGGCATCCTTATTTGAAGAAATGGCCCATCTAGCAAACACCTCCAAGGGAGAAAGAAATAATTGTTTAAATCGAGGAGCATTTTGCCTTGGACAACTCGTAGCGAGTGGTGACCTAAATGAGCTCTATGTGTCGAATAGTCTGCTAGCGGCTGCAACATCTATAGGATTAACCCAATCGGAAGCAAAACAAACTATCAAAAATGGCTTAGAGTCTGGGAAATGCAAACCTCGAGCTACTAGCGAAAAAGAAAAATCTGATGGAACACAATCGAAGATTTCCTTTAAGACATTCCCCTTTATTAAAGCAGGAGATCTAAAAATCAATCCCCCTAAATGGATTGTTGAGGATTATCTCGAAAAAAATACACTCTCTGTTGTTTTTGGAGATCCTGGCTCAGGAAAAACCTTCATAGCCCTAAGCTTGGCTGCTTCAGTAGCAACAGGATTTCCATGGAACTCTCAAAATGTAAAGCAGGGAAGTGTCTTTTATATTGTCGGAGAAGGCTTTAACGGCATTTCAAGACGATTAGCTGCTTGGAGTAAATACCATCAATTCTCTTTAACTGATGCACCTTTATTCATCAGCGAAGGGCCTGCACAGCTATTGGATGTGGAAAATGCAAAACTAGTGGCGAAGACCATAAACATACTTGCTAAAAATCATGGCCCTCCAAAATTAGTAATTATTGATACTTTAGCGCGGAATTTAGGCATAGGCAATGAGAATAGCACACAAGACATGAGTGCTTTCATTTCGATCGTGGATCGGTATATTCGCATTCCTTTTAACTGCTGTGTTTTAATAGTGCATCACACTGGACATGCGGATAAGGATAGAGCTAGAGGATCGATAGCTTTAAAGGGAGCTCTTGATGCGGAATACGGCGTTGAAAAGAAAGATAATACTGTGACAATGACCACCACTAAAATGAAGGAAGCAGAGATTCCAGAACCTATTTCTTTTCTTCTGAAATCGATTGAAATAGAACTTGTTGATGAGAAAAACCGGCCAATCACAAGTGCTATATTGGAACCCACTGATTTTATCCATTTAGATTTAGAGAAAATACGAGACATCATCCCTGCTGAAGGAATCAACCAAACTAATTTATTCACAATGATGAAAACGAAGTTTAAAATCCCCCAAAACAAAGCCAAAAATTTACTAAAAAACGGAGTTGGAAAATATTGGAATATAATAGACGGATTGAGAAATGCCAGTATCTACACCCTGCTTTTCAGTTTTTCAGGCTCTAATGAGCACAAAACTGAAAAGCAGACAAATGTTGACGATGAGAATGATTAGTCCAAGGTGTTTTTCTGTTTTTTTATACCAGTTTATAAAACTGAAAAACCCCTCTTGAGGTAATCAAGATCGAAGAAAAAGGAGATATCAATGACAAAAAAATCAAAAAACTTGATTGGCAGGCCGAGTAAATTTCTTTCAGTAAAAGATAAAATCATCGAGGCAATTCGTAGAGGCAACTACTACGAACCAGCTTGCAAAGCGGCAGGTATTGATTATTCGACATTTCGCGACTGGTTGAAGAAAGGTGAAGAGGATCAAAAAGGACCATTTTTCCAATTTTCCCAGGAAGTACAGAAAGCAGAAGCAGAAGCGGAATTAGAGGTTGTGCAGATTTGGAAAGATCAGATGCCTCAAAATTGGCAAGCAGCCCGTGATTTCCTAGCTCGAAGAAATCCTGAAAGATGGGCCAATCACGAAAAATTAGACCTCAAAGCCGAAACCAAAAGTGGTATGGTTATTGAGCTCCTTTTGCCTTCAAATGGCGTAAACCAAGAATTGGATCATTTAGTATATGACAAACCAAACAATCCTCAAAATTAAACCTCAGGGCCCTCAAGATATTTTCCTGCGATCTCCAGCCCATATTGCCATTTATGGAGGAGCTAGCGGTGGCGGGAAAACTTATGCCTTATTGATGGAGGCTTTGCGCTATAGGAACGTTCCAGGATTTGGAGCCGTGATTTTTAGACGTAATGCCACTCAAGTTAGAAACAAGGGGGGCTTGTGGGATACATCTTACGAGCTATTTCCAGCTTTTGGTGCCAACCCAAAAGAAACGATTCTTGAGTGGGAATTTCTTTCAGGCGCAACCATCAAGTTTAATCATATGGAGCATGAAAAGAGCAAACTTGATTGGCAGGGTTCACAAATTCCTCTCATTGGATTCGATGAACTTACACATTTTACGCGAGATCAATTTTTTTATATGCTTTCAAGAAATCGATCAACATGTGGTATCAAACCATACATTCGCGCGACGACAAATCCCGATTGCGATAGCTGGGTTCGTGAAATTGTCGATTGGTGGATTAATCCTGATACTGGATATGCCATCAAAGAACGAAGTGGAAAAATTCGTTGGTTCATC
>Ga0335397_10010868_pt1 | contig 11246 bp, 11 predicted proteins | sample MAT04_FD_205740 | JGI IMG/M metagenome (GOLD analysis project Ga0335397, IMG submission 205740) | Freshwater microbial communities from Lake Fryxell liftoff mats and glacier meltwater in Antarctica - MAT-04 (spades assembly) (version 2) ...
CCATCGCGGTGCGCAGCAGGTCGCCGTAGGTGGGCGGGTCGGCGGGCGGGTCGGCGGGCGGGTCGGCGGGCGGGTCGCTCATGGGCGGGCCATCCTCTCGTGGGCGATGCCGACGGCGTCGGCGAAGCGGACCAAGCCGTGCCGGGCGACCTCGGCCTCGAGCTCGTCGACGACGCGGCGCGGCGCGCTGGGGTCGTTGAAGGTTGCGGTGCCGACCTGCACGGCCGAGGCACCGGCGGCAACCAGCTCGAGCGCGTCGCGGCCGGTGCGCACTCCCCCGACCCCGATCAGCGGACGGGTCGGCAGCCGGCCCTCGCGCATGGCGGCGGTGACCTGCCACAGGGCCCGCACGGCCACCGGCCGCACGGCCGGGCCGGACAGCCCTCCGGTGACCCCGGCGAGCTGCGGGCGCAGCAGGTCGGTGTCGATGACCATGCCGAGCAGCGTGTTGATCATCGTCAGGCCGTCGGCGCCGGCCTTGATCGCGGCCCCCGCGATCAAGACGATGTCGGTGACGTCGGGGGTGAGCTTCGCGAAGATCGGTGTGCCGGAGGGCAGCCGCTCTCGCACGAGCCGCACCACCCGCTCCGACGACAGCGCGTCGCACGCGAACACCAGCCCGCGGTTCGCGACATTGGGGCACGAGATGTTGACCTCGACGCCCACGACCGCGTCGTAGGCAGGGCTGGCGGCCAGCCGCTCCGCGACGTCGCCGAACTCCTCGGCGGTGGTGCCGGCGATCGACACCAGCGCCCGCGCCCCCGTCGACTTCAGCCAGGCGAGGTCCTTCTCGACGAACACGTCGATGCCGGGGCCCTGCAGGCCGATCGAGTTGAGCATGCCGGATGCCGTCTCCGCCATCCGCGGCGTGCCCCGCCCCGAGCGCGGCTGGGCCATGACCGTCTTGGTGACGAACGCCCCGAGGTCGGACACCGGGAAGAAGCGGTCGAGCTCCTGCCCGTTCGCCGCGCACCCGGATGCCGTCATCACCGGGTTCGGAAGCACCATCGACCCCAGCGCGGTGGTCATGTCCACCATCAGTGGCCACCCTCTCGTGGAGCGCCGAGGGCGTCGTCGGGCACCCGACAGATGCCGCCGCCGAACGCGTCCCAGCGCACCCGGTCCCCCCGGAACACCGGGCCCTCGACGCACGAGCGCACCATGCGGGTGACACCGTCGTTGCCGGTGACCGGCAGAACGCAGGTCATGCACACCCCGACGCCGCAGGCCATCGACTCCTCGACGGCGACCTGCGCCACCGCACCGTGCGCCGTGGCGATGTCGGTGACCGAGCGCAGCATCGCCATCGGACCGCAGCCGTAGACCACGCCGGCACCGGCGCGGTCGATGACCTCGCCGAGCACGTCGGAGACCCAGCCGCGACGCCCGGAGGAGCCGTCATCGGTCGTCACGGTCACCCCGTCGGCGGTGCGCCGCGCCTCGACGACCCCGAACAGCCGGTCCTCGGATGCCGCGCCGAGCACCATCTCGACGTGGCAGCCGCGCTCGCGCAGCGCCTCAGCGAGCCAGAACAGCGGCGCCGACCCGTAGCCGCCCCCGACGAGCACGCACGGCACCGGCGCGGCTGGCAGCGGGAACGGCCGGCCGAGCGGGCCGACGACGTCGACCGGGTCGTGCGCACGCCGGCCCGTGAGCCAGACCGTGCCCGGGCCGTGCGCCGCGACGACCACGTCGACGGTTCCGCCGTGGGTACCCGACGGCTTGACCCTGTGGATCGAGAAGCAGCGGCGCAGCAGGTTCGCCGACGTGGGGCCACCGACCGCGAGCGCGACGAACTGGCCGGGGTGGGCCAGCTCGGCGATGCCGGGCGCGACCAGGGTCAGGTGGTGGTAGGCGCCGACGCGACGGGTCGCGATGAGCTCGCCGGCGACCTGGACGACACCGCTCACGCCGGGGCCTCCACGCCGTACAGGTCGAGGGCAGCCGCGTGGTCCTGCAGCGAGGTGACGTCGAGGTCGCCGGTGATGACCGCCTCGATCGCCTGCACCGCCGCGGCGAGCTGCTGCACCGTGGTGATGATCGGCTTGTCCATCGCCGTGGTCGCTGCCCTGATGGCGTAGCCGTCGGCCCGGGCCGAGGCGCTCGGACCGCTGGGGCTGTTGACCACCATGTCGATCTCTCCCGCGTTGATCCAGTCGACGATGGACCGCCCCTCGGGCCCGCGCTCGGCGTGCTTGAGCACGACCTCGGCCTCGATCGAGTTGCGCCGCAACACGTCTGCAGTGCCCGAGGTCGAGACGATGCGGAACCCGAGGTCGACCAGGCGCTTGACCGGGAAGATGATCGCGCGCTTGTCGCGGTTGGCCACCGACACGAATACCGTTCCCTTGGTGGGCAGCCCGCTGATCGCACCGAGCTGCGCCTTGGCGAACGCCCGCCCGAAGTCGGTGTCGATGCCCATGACCTCACCCGTGGAGCGCATCTCGGGCCCGAGCAGGCTGTCGACGACGAGCCCCTCCTTGGTGCGGAACCGCTTGAACGGCAGCACCGCCTCCTTGACCGACATCGGTGCGTGCACCGGCATCCGGCCGCCGTCGGTGTGGGCTGGCAGCACACCCTCGGCACGCAGCTCGGCGATGGTCGCGCCGAGCATGATCCGAGCGGCGGCGTTGGCCAGCGGCACCCCGGTCGCCTTCGCGACGAACGGCACGGTGCGTGAGGCGCGCGGGTTGGCCTCGAGCACGTAGAGGATGTCCTGGGCCAGGGCGAACTGCACGTTCATCAGGCCGCGCACCCCGATGCCCTCGGCGAGCTTGAGCGTGGACTCGCGGACCCGGTCGAGCTCGGCCGCCCCGAGCGTGACCGGCGGCAGGGTGCACGAGGAGTCGCCGGAGTGGATGCCGGCCTCCTCGATGTGCTCCATGATGCCGCCGAGGTACATGTCGGTGCCGTCGTAGAGCACGTCGACGTCGATCTCGATGGCGTCGTCGAGGAAGCGGTCGACGAGCACCGGGTGGTCGGGGCCGGCGATGGTCGCCCGCTCGACGTAGCCCGACAGCGTCTCGTCGTCGTAGACGATCTCCATGCCCCGGCCACCGAGCACGTAGGAGGGCCGCACGAGCACCGGGTAGCCGATCTCGTGGGCGATCTCGACCGCTTCGGGCGCGCTGTAGGCGGTGCCGTGCTTGGGGGCCGGCAGGTTGGCCTCGTGCAGCACCCGTCCGAACGCGCCGCGGTCCTCGGCGAGGTCGATCGCCTCCGGCGAGGTACCGACGATCGGCACCCCTTCGGCCTTGAGCGCCTTGGCCAGGCCCAGCGGGGTCTGCCCACCGAGCTGCACGATCACCCCGGCGATCGGGCCGGCGAGGCTCTCGGCGTGCACCACCTCGAGCACGTCCTCCAGCGTCAGCGGCTCGAAGTAGAGCCGGCTGCTCGTGTCGTAGTCGGTCGAGACCGTCTCGGGGTTGCAGTTGACCATCACCGTGTCGTAGCCGGCGTGGCGCAGGGCGAAGCTGGCGTGCACGCAGGAGTAGTCGAACTCGACACCCTGGCCGATGCGGTTGGGGCCGGAGCCGAGGATGAGCACCGCCGGCCGCTCGCGCGGTGCGACCTCGTTCTCCTCGTCGTAGGTGCTGTAGTGGTAGGGCGTCAGGGCCGCGAACTCGGCCGCGCAGGTGTCGACCGTCTTGTAGACCGGGCGCACGCCCAGGGCGTGCCGCACCCCGCGGACCACGGCCTCCGGCATCCGCCGCAGTGACGCGAGCTGCGCGTCGCTGAAGCCGTGCCGCTTGGCGAGCCGGAGCAGGTCGGGGGTCAGCACCGGGGCCTCGACGACGGCATCCGCGACGTCCTCGAGAAGGGCCATCTGGTCGAGGAACCACGGGTCGATACCGGTGGCCTCGTGCACCTCCTCGACCGACAGGCCGCCGCGCAGCGCCTGTTGGACGAGCACGATGCGGCCGTCGGTGGGTCGCCTGGCGACGTCGAGGATGGCGCGGGCCGCGTCGGTGGTCGGCCGCTCGCCGTCCCAGTGGAAGCTGCTCCCCGCCTTCTCCAGCGAGCGCAGCGCCTTCTGCAGCGCCTCAGTGAAGCTGCGCCCGATCGACATCGCCTCGCCGACCGACTTCATCGTGGTCGTGAGGGTGTCGTCGGCGGCGGGGAACTTCTCGAACGCGAACCGCGGCACCTTGACCACGACGTAGTCGAGCGTCGGCTCGAACGCGGAGGAGTACCACGGAGCGCGAGCGGAGCGACCCTGATTCGAGGTCAGCGCGTCCGGGAGGCGGAGCCCCCCGGAGGTGATGTCGTTCGGGACCTCGTCGAGGGTGTAGCCGATGGCCATCTTCGCCGCGATCTTGGCGATCGGGAAGCCGGTGGCCTTGGACGCGAGAGCCGAGGAGCGCGAGACGCGCGGGTTCATCTCGATGACGATGATCCGGCCGTCGACGGGGTTGACCGCGAACTGGATGTTGCAGCCGCCGGTGTCGACGCCCACCTCGCGGATCACGGCGATGGAGATGTCGCGCAGCCGCTGGTACTCGCGGTCGGTGAGGGTGAGCGCCGGGGCGACGGTGATCGAGTCGCCGGTGTGCACGCCCACGGGGTCGAGGTTCTCGATCGAGCAGACGACGACGACGTTGTCGGCGTGGTCGCGCATCACCTCGAGCTCGTACTCCTTCCAGCCCAGGATCGACTCCTCCAGCAGCACCTCGGTGACCGGCGAGTACTGCAGCCCGGCACCGGCGATGCGGCGCAGCTCCTCCTCGTCGTGGGCGAAGCCGGAACCCAGGCCCCCCATCGTGAACGAGGGCCGCACGACGACCGGGTAGCCGAGGTCGCCAGCCGCCGTGACGACCTCGTCGATCGAGTGGCAGATGAACGAGCGGGCCGACTCCGCGCCGCATCGGGCGACGACGCCCTTGAACTTCTCGCGGTCCTCGCCGAGCATGATCGCCTCGACGTTGGCGCCGATGAGCGGGCAGTCGTACTTCTCGAGGATGCCGCGCTCGTGCAGCTCCATCGCGCAGTTCAGGGCGGTCTGGCCGCCCAGGGTCGCGAGCACGGCATCCGGCCGCTCCTTGGCGAGAATCTTCTCGACGGTCTCCGGGGTGATCGGCTCGACGTAGGTGGCGTCGGCGAACTCGGGGTCGGTCATGATCGTGGCCGGGTTGGAGTTGACCAGGATGACGCGGATGCCCTCCTCGCGCAGCACCCGGCAGGCCTGGGTGCCGGAGTAGTCGAACTCGCAGGCCTGGCCGATGACGATCGGGCCGGACCCGATGACCAGCACGCTCGTGATGTCGTCACGTTTCGGCATCAGATCACCACCTCCGCGCTCGCTTGCATCAGATCGACGAACCTGTCGAAGAGGTAGGCGGCGTCGTGCGGGCCGGCTGCCGCCTCCGGGTGGTACTGCACCGAGAAGGCGACCAAGCGCCCGTCGCGGCGCACCTCGAGCCCTTCCACGACATCGTCGTTGAGGCAGACGTGGCTGACCGACGCCGTGCCCCAGGGCGTCTCGGTGTCGCGGTCGAGCGGGGCGTCGACGGCGAAGCCGTGGTTGTGCGCGGTCACCTCGACCTTGCCGGTGGTGCGGTCCATGACCGGCTGGTTGATGCCGCGGTGGCCGTACTTCAGCTTGTACGTGCCGAACCCGAGGGCCTTGCCCAGGATCTGGTTGCCGAAGCAGATGCCGAAGTACGGGATGCCGTGCGCCAGGACCTCCTGTAGCAGCTCGGCCTGCAGCTGCGCCGTGGCGGGGTCGCCCGGACCGTTGGAGAAGAAGACCCCGTCGGGCTCGACGGCGCGGACGTCGGTGATGGTGGCGGTGGCAGGCAGCACGTGCACCTCGATGCCGCGCTGCGCCATCATCCGCGGCGTCATCGACTTGATGCCGAGGTCGACGACGGCGACGGTGAACCGCCGCTCCCCCACTGCGGGCACGACGTAGGCCGTGTCGGTCGCGACCTGCTCGGCGAGGCTCGCGCCGGCCATCGGCGGAGCGTCGATGACCTGGGTGAGCAGCCGCTCGCGCGGCGAGCTCGCGGCATCCCCGGAGAAGATGCCGACCCGCATCGCCCCGCGCTCGCGCAGGTGGCGGGTGAGCGCGCGGGTGTCGAGGTCGCAGATGCCGACGACGCCCTGGCCGTCGAGCTCGTCCTCCAGCGACCGCTTCGAGCGCCAGTTGGACGGGCGCAGGGCGGGGTCGCGCACCACGTAGCCCGCGACCCAGATGCGGCCGGACTCGTCGTCCTCGTCGTTCCAGCCGGTGTTGCCGACGTGCGGGGCCGTCATGACGACGACCTGGCGGTGGTAGCTGGGGTCGGTGAGGGTCTCCTGGTAGCCGGTCATGCCGGTGGAGAAGACCGCCTCACCGACGGTGGAGCCCCGGTGGCCGTAGGCGCGGCCGCTGAAGGTGCGGCCGTCCTCGAGGATCAGCACGGCGCGCTCGCGACTGGTCAGCATGTGGTGGGCTCCCCTCCACGGGCCGTGACTCGGCCGCGCAGGATCGTGGTGTGGACGGCGCCGGTCAGGGTCTGGCCGTGCCACGGGGTGTTGCGGGACAGGGACTGCGAGGCGTCGCGGTCGACGCCGACCCTGGCGGTGGGGTCGACGAGCACCAGGTTGGCCGGGGCGCCGACCGCGACCGGGTGGCCGTGGCCGGCCAGCCCGGCGATGCGCGCCGGCCCGGTCGACATCACCCGGGAGAGGTCGGCCCAGCCGAGCCGGCCGTCGGCGACGAGCAGGTCGTGCACCACGGCGAAGGCGGTCTCGAGGCCGAGCATGCCGAACGCGGCGTCGACGAAGGCCTGCTCCTTGTCGTGCCGGGCGTGCGGGGCGTGGTCGGTGGCGACGGCGTCGATGGTGCCGTCGAGCAGGCCCTCGACGAGCGCCTCGCGGTCCTCGGCGGGGCGCAGCGGCGGGTTGACCTTGTGGACCGGGTCGTAGCCGGCCAGCAGGTCGGTGCCCAGGGCCAGGTGGTGCGGGGTCACCTCGGCCGTCATGGCGATGCCGCGCGCCTTGGCCCAGCGCACCACGTCGAGCCCTTCGGCGGTGCTGACGTGGGCGACGTGCACCCGGCTGCGGGTGTGCTCGGCGAGCAGCGCGTCGCGGGCGATGATGCTCGCCTCGGCGACCGGGGGCCAGCCGGGCAGGCCGAGCCGGCCGGAGACCTCGCCCTCGTGGCAGCACGCCTGCGGGCCGGCCAGGTCGGGGTCCTGGCTGTGCTGCGACACCACACCACCGAAGGCCCGCACGTACTCAAGGGCCCGGCGCATGACCCGGCCGTCGGCGACGCAGTGGCCGTCGTCGGAGAAGACCTGCACGCCGGCGCGGCTACGGTGCATCAGCCCGAGCTCGGCGAGCTCGGCGCCCTCGAGGCCCTTGGTGACGGCGCCGACCGGCACGACGTCGACGAGGCCGGCGGCTCGGCCGAGGTCGAGGATGCGCTCGGCCGCCTCGGCCGTGTCGGTGACCGGCGTCGTGTTCGCCATGGCGAGTACGGCCGTGAAGCCGCCGACCGCCGCGGCCCGTGAGCCGGAGGCGATCGTCTCGGTGTCCTCGCGACCCGGCTCACGCAGGTGGGTGTGCAGGTCGACGAAGCCGGGCAGCAGGGTGAGCCCGTCGGCATCCACCTGCTCGGCACCGGTCGGGGCGTCGACGGTGCCGATCTGCGCGACGACTCCGTCGCGCAGCAGGACGTCGCCGCGCCCGGGGGTGCCGTCGGCGGCGTACCAGGTGGGCCCGGCGAGGAGCAGGGTGCTCACGCGGCCACCCCCTCTCCGGCGAGCAGGTGGTAGAGGACCGACATCCGCACCGCCACCCCCGCCGAGACCTGCTCGAGCACGAGGCTCTGGGCGGCGTCCGCGGCATCCGCGCTGATCTCGAGCCCGCGGTTCATCGGGCCGGGGTGGCAGATGACGGCCTCCAGGTTCGCGTCGGAGAGCGCACGCAGGCGCTCACGGGTGAGGCCGAAGCCGACGGTGTACTCGCGGGCGGTCGGGAAGTAGCCACCGCTCATCCGTTCGCGCTGCACACGCAGCATCATCACGGCATCCGGGCCCGAGGCGAGCACCGCGTCGAGGTCGTCGGTGAGCGTCAGGCCGTCGGTGGTGGCCCAGGGGCCGATGCCGCTCGGCATCAGGGTCGGCGGGGCGACGAGCGTGACGTGGGCGCCGAGGGTGCGCAGGGTGATCGCGTTGGAGCGGAAGACCCGGCTGTGGGTGAGGTCGCCGACGATGGCGACCCGGGCGCCGTCGAGGTTCCCGAGTCGCTGCTCGATCGTGTAGGCGTCGAGCAGGGCCTGCGTGGGGTGCTCGTGGGTGCCGTCGCCGGCGTTGATGACGCTCGCGTCGACCCACTGCGACACCTGGTGGGCGGCGCCGCTGGCCATGTGCCGGATGACGATGGCGTCGACCGACATCGCGTCGATGGTGCGCACCGTGTCGCGCAGCGACTCGCCCTTGCTGGCGCTGCTGCCCTTGCCGGTGATGTTGATCGTGTCGGCGCTCATCCACTTGCCGGCGATCTCGAAGCTGGAGCGGGTGCGGGTGGAGTCCTCGAAGAAGAGGTTGATCACCGTGCGGCCGCGCAGGGTGGGCAGCTTCTTGACGTCGCGGCGCTGCACCTCGTGCATCTCGGATGCCGTCGCGAGCAGCATCCGCACGTCGTCGCGGGTGAGGTCGGCGCTGGAGAGCAGGTGGCGGTTCATCGGGCGTCCCCTCCGGCGATGCGCACGACGTCGTCGATGCCGTCGAACCCGGCCAGGCGCACCTGCACCTTCTCGCTGTGGCTGGTCGGGAGGTTCTTGCCGACGTGGTCGGCGCGGATCGGCAGCTCGCGGTGGCCGCGGTCGACGAGCACCGCCAGGCGCACGGCGCGCGGGCGGCCGAGGTCGGACAGGGCGTCGAGGGCGGCGCGGATGGTGCGGCCGGAGTACAGCACGTCGTCGACCAGCACGACCACCCTGTCGTCGATGCCACCGGGCGGGATGGTGGTGTGCATCGGCGCCCGGGTGGGCTGGGAGCGCAGGTCGTCGCGGTGCATCGTGATGTCGAGGCTGCCCACGGGCACCTCGGCGCCCTCGACCTCGCGGACCAGGCCGGCGAGGCGGTGGGCCAGCTCGACGCCGCGGCTCGGGATGCCGAGCAGCACGAGGTCGTCGGCACCCTTGTTGTGCTCGAGCACTTCGTGGGCGATGCGACGCAGGGCCCGGGACACGTCGCTCGCGGTGAGGACGGTACGACCGGACGGGTCTAGGGGGTGCCCGGGGGGCGCGGTGCTGTCGGCGCGCGTCAAGACGCGGACCTCCTTCCCTGCCTCACGGGACAGGTCGTTAAAGGATGCCGGAATGCGGTGCCCACTCTACGGGGTGGCCTCCACGGGGTGGGCCCCGGCTCGCGGTGCGGACGGCCGGAACCCGGAGCAGAGCATCCGCAGGTGCGTGATGCGGCCGTCGGCGGTGCGGAAGTAGGCCTGCTGCTCGGCGGTGAAGTCGCCGTCCGGGGTGCGCAGGGCGAGGCGGTAGGCGACCCGCTCGGTGTCCTCGACCGGGTCGCCGGTGTCGACGGCCAGCAGCGCGACGATCTCGTCCTGGTCGTCGAACCACCGGCCGAAGAGGATCTCGAGCACCTCGTCGGGCGTGCTGGCCTCCCAGGGGCGTCCCGGGGTGAGGGCCCGGAAGTCGACGTCGGTGGCGAGCAGCGCCCGCACGGCGTCGTGGTCCTTGGCGGCCACGGCCTCGGCCAACGACTGCCCCGCATGCGTCATGGGCACCAGTGCACCACCGCGGTTGGCGCGGCCGGAAGACCCGGCGGAGTCCGGATCGCGAGAAACCTATAACACAGGGCTATGCATGACCAAACATGACGTGATGCAATGGTTGCACGAACCGTTGCACCCGCACCGCGCCGCGAAGGAGGCCCACCGTGCACATTCCCGCCACGACCGACCCCCGCGGTGCGCGGTGCGCCGACGCCTCCGCCCAGGTCGCCGCCCTCTCCCCCGGGTTCAGGGTGCAGCCGCTCTTCCCGCCCAAGGACGCCGACGCCGAAACGCGTCGCCGCTGGCTGGCGAGCTCACCGTGGCCCGAGGTGGTCTTCGCCGCCGCCGGCACCTGACCCCGGTGGTCGACCCATCCTGACCGGATTCGAGGTGAAACGCTGGTCTCGCAGGCCAGCGGATCACCTCCAACCAGTCAGGCGCCATCCGGGTCGAGGTGAAACTCCGGCCTCCCGCACCAGAGGATCACCTCGAATCAGCCGGCCCGGCGGGTCAGAACCGGCCGCCGACCCGCGACCAGCAGGCCGCGCCGACCTGGTGGAGGTAGGCATCCGGCACGAGGCGCCACCCCACGAGCGATTCCCGCAGCACCAGCTCATCCCCCAGCTGGACCTGGTTCTGGCGGAGGTCGTCGCCGACCATCTGCAGTCCGCGGACACGACCCGCGCCGTCGACCTCGAACACCAGCCTGGCCTCCCACCGGGCGATGTCGAGGTAGGCCGTGCCATCGGGCAGCCGTCGCACCTCCTGACGCGTCGGCCACGTCAGGGCAGGTCGCGCACCATCGCGACCCGGGCGCCGTGCCGGGCCAGGCCGAAGCGTTCCTGACCCTGCCAGACGGGCACGAGGTGCTCGGGCAGGGTGTCGAGCACCCGGTAGCCGTGGGAGGCGTAGAACGGCGCGTTCCACGGCACGTCGGCGTACGTCACCAGGGTGACCTCGCGCCCACCTCGCCGGGCGAGCTCCGCGTGGGTCGCCTCAAGGAGCGTTGCGCCGATGCCCTGCTGCCCATGCACCGGGTGGACCGCGATCTGCTCCAGGTACCAGTGGCCGTCGAGGTCGAGCACGTGACTGAACCCGATCACGGTGCCCTCGTCCTGGTCATCGACGGCGACGGCGACGGCGACGGCGACGGCGACGAGCAGGATGCCGGGCTCGGCGGCCCGCTCCTCGCCCGACGACGCGGCCGGCCAGTCGAGCTCCCCGAACCGCTCGGCGAACAGTGCGTCGCCGGCATCCTCGATGGCGGCCAGGAACGGCAGGTCCTCTGGGCGCGCGAGGCGGACGGTCGTCATCGGTCGTACTATGCCGTGTGGCGCTGACGCGGGGGTGGCCGTCGAGGGTCGATCCGAGGATCATCGCGGACGAGGGTGCCACCGGGTGCCCGCGGACGAAGGGCGAGCGCCATGGCACACACGTACGGGATCACCGAGGTCGTCGGCTCATCGACGGCGTCGATCGACGAGGCGATCTCGTCGGCAGTGGCGCGGGCATCGACGACGGTG
>Ga0335397_10010872_pt1 | contig 11244 bp, 11 predicted proteins | sample MAT04_FD_205740 | JGI IMG/M metagenome (GOLD analysis project Ga0335397, IMG submission 205740) | Freshwater microbial communities from Lake Fryxell liftoff mats and glacier meltwater in Antarctica - MAT-04 (spades assembly) (version 2) ...
CTCGCAACGCAACTGGGCTGCTACAACGCCGTTTGGACTTACGACGAGATCGACCAGCTTGCCGATATGCCCACGGAGCGCCGCAGGCGGCGCGCTCCTTCACTAGCGCGCCTCAGCTGCCTTACGCCCAGACCACCACGCCTGCCACGCCCCGGTGCACCACAGGGCCCAAGCCACGAGCAATGGCTGGAAGAGGAGCCTGACTGCGCGGCTGAGGTCCGAGTCCAACCCGAAGGCGTCGGTGTGGGTGAGTAGCTGCGAGACGTTGCCGGGGAATACCAGGACGAAGAACGCGGCGACAATCCATCCGACTTGGGTGCGCCGACCTGGCAGCGCCAGCAGGCTCACGGCCAAAGCAATCTCAACGATGCCTGACAAGGCGACGATGGCCGCCGGGAATGGCATCCAGGGCGGAACCTGGGCGAGGAATGTATCCGCATTAACGAGATGACCCACCCCGGCGACGAGCAGTAACGCGGCCAGCAACCAACGAGCGACGGTGACTAACGGTTTCGATGCCGGAGCGGTTGTCATAACGACGACCCTAGTGCGAGCCCTCGACGTCGACCGCCCATCGCGCTTTACCCCGGTTCCTTCCACACCTCGACCAGACCTGGGGTCCCGGTGTTGCCCGCTCAAGTTTGAAGGCCCAACTAGGCCGATGTCGAATCCACCGAACTCTGCCCCAACGTCAATCAGCGCTGAGCATGTGGCTTTAAGGGGTCCCGCTAGCATCGGCCGAATCTCCTGATTTGGTCGATTCCGCCCCAGAACAGGGTTCATATCCGTTGGCGGATTCAAGGGTCGAAGCAATGTTCCTTGAATCCGCCGTTGGAAATTCGGCCAACACTACGTGGACCCCGGGTACCCGGGTGGGCGGCTCGTTTCAAACCTTGACGCTGTGACAAGCGACACCGGGCTTGTGGCTGGCAGATCACGGACCTACCATTGTGGGCACGGTTGGGTGTCAGCTCCTCTGACATTCGAGTGAGCGCCCGGGAGCCTGTTATGCGTAAGTCATTTGGTGTGTTCGTTTTGGCTACTGTTGTTCCCGGTGCGCTCTTGGTAGTCGGCCCGGCGCAGGCCGCCCCGAGCTCAGGTCCGTACGCATCAGTTGCATCTAGTCACGTTCTGTCTGTGCGCGCCGCGAAGAAGAAGTACGTGAAAACGAAGCTAGCCGTGTCCGTCACCGGGGTTCCGCGGGGGTCAACGGCGCGACTGAAAGTGACGGGACCGAAATTTTCTAAGCGCATCACCCGCTCAACCACGTTGTCCAAGTTGACCCCTGGCACCTACCGTGTGGCAGCGGTGACGGTTCCTGCTGCGGGCGGCAAGGCAGTGCCGAGCCGGACCAGTGTGAAAATCAAGGTGAAGGCGAAGAAAACAGTCCGGGTCAAGATTGTCTACCGCTTTGTTGCTAACCCGCCGCCCACCAAGGTCATCCCGCGGGTGCCGATTGCCGCCGGTGGTGCCCATTCGTGCGCACTTCTGCCCGCCGGCACCGTCAAATGTTGGGGATACAACGGCTACGGGGAACTCGGCAACGGCACTACCACCGATAACACCACCCCCGTGCTGGTGTCCGGGATCAGCACCGCGACCGCGATCAGCACCGGGAACGCCCATACGTGTGCGCTCCTATCTAACGGCAGCGTCAAATGTTGGGGAAACAACGGCAACGGGGTACTCGGGAACGGCACCGTCACGGAAACCAGCACCCCGGTCGCGGTGTCCGGGATCAGTACCGCGATTGCGATCACTGCAGATTACACCCATTCGTGTGCGCTCCTGTCTGGCGGGACAGTCAAGTGCTGGGGATCCAACTACTACGGGCAACTCGGTAACGCCACCACGACAAACTCCCTGATACCCGTCTCAGTGTCCGGGATCAGCACCGCAACCGCGATCGGCGCCGGCGATACCCATACGTGTGCGCTCCTGTCTGGCGGCAGCGTCAAGTGCTGGGGAAACAACGAGGACGGGCAACTCGGGAACGACACCGTCATGGCCACCAGCACCCCGGTCGCGGTATCCGGGATCAGCACCGCAACCGCGATCACTACTGGTGGTAACCATTCGTGTGCGCTCCTGTCTGGTGGGACAGTCAAGTGCTGGGGATTGAACCTCTCTGGGCAACTCGGGAACGGCACCGTCACGACCACCAGCACGCCGGTCGCGGTATCCGGGATCAGTACCGCGATTGCGATCACTGCAGGTGACACCCATTCGTGTGCGCTTCAGTTCGGTGGAACCATCCAATGTTGGGGAAAAAACGAATTCGGGCAACTCGGGAACACGACCACGACCACCACTAGCACCCCGGTGTTCGTGTCCGGCATCAGCACCGCGACTGCTATTAGCGCCGGCCGTCACCATACGTGTGCGCTGCTGACCGGCGGCACCCTCATCAAATGCTGGGGCAACAACGGCTACGGGCGACTCGGAAATGGCACCACAACCGACTCCCCTGCACCGGTCTCGGTGTCAGGATAGATACCGGCAATCCGGTGCCTGCCAATTCCCACCCCATTTCGAAGAAGTGAAGCGCGACATCGAATACTCACAACGACTGGCCTGGGCGGCGACCCGCGCCCGCCTGTCGGAAACGGACCAGATTCGAGACTGCCTTTAGCCCGCCGTTCTGGGCACACGGGGTCCAGCCAACATACGGGGAAAACCCGCCGTTTACTGAGAACAGCCACGCCGCAAGCCCGGTGGGGGTTCGGCTCGGCTTGCGGTTGAGAGTTCGACGGTGACTTTCAGGTCGAGGGCTGTGGCGACTTTCTGAAGGGTCGTCAGTGTTGCCCCGACACCGCCTGCTTCGAGGCGACATTGCGGATGATCAACGCAGAGTCGAGATGTGCTGTGCCGGGCGGGAACTGCGGGGAATCATCGAAGAACGATGAATGCACGCGATTGATCGTTGCGGCTGCGACCTGCCACCCGGTCGTCTGGAGCCGAACGCCTTTCATGCGGACAGAACTCGATCGTTGCGGGGCGTAGCCCGATGCGCACCTGATCGATTGTCAATACGCATCCGTCTCTGGTTGACTGGCAGATATCGATACCGACAACAGATGGGTTGGCGACTGATGGCCGAGATCGCACACGAAATCAAGATCAACGCTCCGCGTACCGACGTCTTCGCGGCGCTAAGCACGCGTGTTGGTATGCAGGGCTGGCACACCACCGATGTGTCCGGTGACGGCAGCGTCGGATCTGTTTGGCACCTTGGTTTCGGGGAGGGCCCGACATTCGAGTGGGAAGTCACCGCTTCCGAACCGGACGTTCGTGTCCATTGGCTGTGTTTGGACGGTCCTGGGGATTCGGCGGGGACCACTGTCGAATACCGATTGAGTGACACTGATGACGGCAGGACCCTAGTCGAGCAGTTGCACGCAGGCTGGCCTCACGAAGAGGGTGCGTTTCGCAAATGCAACACACTCTGGGGCGTGCTATTAACTCACCTGCAGAACTACGCCGAGACCGCCGTTTCGCATCCCGCGTACTCATAGCTCGAAGCCTGCGAACCATGCAACCCACCGAACAATGCAACTAGACATCCGCCATTTCGGCCCAGGAAGGTGCTCGCCCCATGCCTAAGCAGCAGACCATGAGCGAATTTGTCGCGTCGATGGAGACCGCCGGAATGCTCGTCCGGATCACCGACGAGACCCGGGTGGACCAGATCCCGCTGGTAATGGAAGCGAATCCCACTAAGGCGGTGTTGATCGAGAACGTCAAGGACTGCGAGTTCCAGTACCTGGGCAACGCGTATTCGAACCAGGACCAATACGCCTGGGCGATGGAATGCGACAAGACCGAGACCGGCGTGAAGATGGTCGAAACGGCGAAAGGCCGATTCCCAACAACGTTGGTGGAAACGGCACCCTGCAAGGAAGTGATTCTGACCGGGGACGACGTTGATCTGTCCATCCTGCCGATGTACTTGCACCACGACCGTGACGGCCACGTGTACACCAACGACGACTTCGTGATCAGCAAGAGTCCGAGGACGGGTGTTCCAGAGTGGGGCATCTACCGCAGTATGTGGCGCACCAAGAACGAGAAACTCTTCGACATGACGTGCACCTCTCACCGCGCTCGACTCAACGCAATGGCCGCCGCCGAACTGGGTCAAGACTTGGAAATCGCCGTGGTGCTCGGTGGCCCGATCGTGGATCATGTCGCTGCGCTCGCTGGCGTCCCGCCCGAGACAAACGACTTTGAAGTACTTGGCGCCTTCTACGGCGAGTCCGCAAAGATGGTCAAGTGTGAAACCGTCGATCTTGAGGTTCCCGCGAATGCAGAGATCGTTCTGGAGGGCAAACTCAAAGCCGTTGAGGGCCTAATTTGGGACGAGGGGCCCTACGGCGAGTTCACCGGCATGTACGGCGGCGGCATCAAGCACAACTTCCGGTTTGAGGTCACTGCGATCACCTACCGCAAGGGCGGGATCTACCAGTACGCCACGATCGGTGGCGAACACCCTTGGTACACCGACAACATGCTGCAACTACCGGCAATTGAGGCGGACCTTTTCAGTGGTCTGCAGCTCGCCGGAATCGACGTCACCGAGGTTCGCTGCCCGCTCGGAGGCCTGTCCAATATTGCCTACGCAAAGATCCGCCCGCGTGGAGCAGGCGATTCAAAACAGGCACTTGGTGTGATGCTCACCTGCTCGAAGCAAGCCCTTCCGAAAGTGGCGATGGTCTTTGACGAAGACGTAGACATCTGGGATGACCAAGCAGTGCTGGCTGCTATGGCCTTCCGCTACGCACCGCATCGGGGCACAGTCCTGCTGCCGCCGTCGAACACGATGACAGTAGATCCGGCGATCAACGACTTGCTCGATGGCCCGGGGACAATGTCCAAGCTGGGAATTGACTGCACGATTCCGATCGGTCCGGGATTCCGCGCGGACAGCTTCACCAAGAGCCGAGTCCCGGTGTTCGAAGACCCGCCGGCGGACCTGGACCAGCTGTCGGAAGAGGAGCTAACGGCCGACATGCGCGCCTTTATTGAGGAAGCTCCGCGGACGTGGCGCGACATCTACGGCAATTACATCGGCCAGAACTATCAGGTGATGCTGCGCTCGTTCGGGAACCTGCGGCACGAGCTCGGAAGGGTAAATGCCCCGCCGTTGTACCCCTACACATTCTCGGATTCCCCCTTTGTCGGGGAAGAACCGCCGCCGGTGGAACACAATCGCGACCCTCGTCACATGGAAGGCTGAGCTATGGCACAGACGGAGCGGATGGTCGTCGGGATCACGGGCGCGTCCGGAATCGTATATGGAATCAGGCTGCTTGAGACCCTGCGCGAACTCAACATCGAAACCCACCTGGTGGTTTCGAAAGCCGGCGAACTCACACGTGCTCACGAGACGGACTACACGGCCGAGCAGCTTCGGGCGCTGGCCGACTTCTACTACCCCAACGGGGATCTTGCCGCGCCAATCGCAAGCGGCTCTTTCCGGACCATGGGCATGATCGTCGCGCCGTGCTCCATGCGCAGCTTGGCGGACATTGCTCACGGGATTACTGCCAGCTTGCTGCCACGCGCGGCTGATGTCGTACTCAAAGAACGAAGGCGCCTCGTATTAATGGTCCGCGAGACTCCACTGCACGCCGGCCACATCAAGAGCATGCTGGCGGTCACCGAGATGGGCGGCATCGTGGCGCCGCCGGTTCCGGCTTTCTACACCAGGCCGGAGAGCCTTGCAGACATCGTCGACCACACTGTGGGCCGAACGCTCGACCTGTTCGGGCTCGATGCCGGGAACTTCCCTCGTTGGGGTCGAGAGTTGCACGGCGACGAGTTGCACGGCGATGAGCTAGCCGATGGCGTTACCACTACGCATAAGAAGGCATAAGGAGTAGGCCGGTGGCATTTGTCCAAACCGGACTGATCTGAGCGGACCCGCGTGATCGTCGCTGCGCAGAGATCCTGCGCCAGCTCACCCAATGGGCCGCTGCGGCTCAGTCCGGTGCAGGCAGGCTTGTGGGACGAACTCGTTTCCCTCGGCGTGATAGCCAGCCAGAGTAAGCGCTGGAAAGCCCAGGCTGGCGCGTTGCTCTTGTTCACCGAGATGCCTCGCCCTGCGCCGCCAGCGGCGCGATCCGCCACCCTGCGCCCGTATCAACTCGACGGATATCACTGGCTGAGCTTGCTGTGGGATCTACGACTCGGCGGCGTGCTCGCCGACGACATGGGCCTAGGCAAGACCGTCCAAACGCTGGCGATGGCCTCCCGTGCGGCGGCAAATGGCACTCTTGGCGGCGAGGCCGGTCCGTTGCTGATTGTCGCGCCCACCAACGTTGTCTCAACATGGCACGAGCACGCCGCGACCTTCTGTTTGCCACTGTTCCCTTGCGAAACTTTCTGCCCGGTTCGCCACCGCCAGGTTCGGCTGTCGACATGACAGTGGTTCTCTGGGTGATCGTGGCGCTGTCGGGTATCTGACTGTTTTTGTATGGTCGTGGGTTCATCAGGGTGAGCTCTTAGAAGCTGGACGCCGTGCTCCAGGAACAGTCGAAACTGGGCAAAACGAATACTTGAGCCCGCGAAGTACTACAACCGAGCCGTCGCAACTGCCGGGGTCGTGGTGGGGAATCGCCACGCGCACGACTCCGGGAGGCGGCGCGACGGTAGTAATACTTTTTGACAATGCCGCAGATTAGCGGAATAATCAGGGTTACTATCGCAGATCCGCGGAAGGATGGCTCATGGACGCAACAACACCGCCCGCAGTGACTCGAGCGCTGGGTGCGTTCGGCGGCCATGTCCGTGCGTGGCGAAAGTTGAACCGGCTCACCATGGCACAGGTTGCTGACCGAGCCGACGTCTCGCCGGACACTCTCGCCCGCCTCGAATCCGGCAAGAGCGTCAGTTTGGAAAACACATTCCGGGTAATGCGGGCAATGGGCATGCTGGACACCTGGGTCCGGTCCGCTGACCCGCTGTCCACCGAGGTCGGGCAACTGCGCGCCCTCGACCAACTCCCGACCCGGGTTCGCACGTCACCAACGAGGCGATCATGACCGTGGCCGTGTTTGTCGACGTAAAAGGAACGACCGTATTCACTGGCACGCTGTATGGCCACGTGCGTGGGGCGGGCGCCTCAGCCACGTTCGTGTACGACCAGGACTACCTAGCCCATCCCCACGCCTACCCGCTGGATCCTCGGTTGCCATTGCTGTCGGGCCCTCACCAGACCGACGTGGGTCAGGCACTCTTCGGCGCGATGACCGATTCGGCTCCCGACCGGTGGGGGCGACGCCTGATGCAGCGCTACGCGCGGTCCACCCACTCGCACCCAGGCGATCGCACGTTGACAGACCTAGATTATCTGATTGGCGTTCGCGATGACCTCCGTCAAGGTGCCCTCCGGTACGCCCCGGACCGCAGCGGCGAGAAACTGGCATCGGACACCGCCCCGGTCCCCCGCAGCACTCATCTAGCGCACCTGCTGGACCTAGCCCAGCGATCCCAAAACGACACCTTGAGCGAGCGCGAACTTCGTCTCCTTCTCGACAGCTCCTCCTCGTTGGGCGGTGCCCGACCCAAAGTTCACACGCGGTCGGCCAGCGGTGCGCTAGCCATTGCCAAATTCCCCAGTGATGACACCGACACGTGGAATGTCAGCTCGTGGGAATACGTCACCGCGACCCTGGCGAAGCAGGCAGGCATTCGCGTTCCAAAGGTGGAGCTGCACCACGTGGGCGGCAGGTCCGTCCTGCTAACACCCCGCTTCGATCGGGGCGACACTGGCGCACGCATCGGGTACTGGAGCGCGATGACGGCCCTGGAAGCCAACGACGGAGACCACGGCAGCTACAACGACATCGCCACGTTCATCGAGACCAATGCACTGACCGCCACCGCTGACCTGCGGGAATTGTTCACCCGCATCGTGTTCGACCTCGCGGTTACCAACACCGACAACCACCTACGAAATCACGGCTTCCTGCGCGAAGGGCCGGGCTGGTCATTGAGTCCGATGTTCGACGTGAACCCGAACCCGGACGGCGGGCGATTCGCCACTGGACTCGCGGCCCGCGACGGGTCCGACATGACGTTGTCGGCCCTGCTGGAGGCAGCATCTCCAATCTTCCGCCTAGACGCCTCCGCCGCCACCGCCATTTTTGCTCGGGTGGTCGAAGCGGTTGGCCATTGGCGGGAGCATGCCATCCGGGCGGAGCTGCCCTCCGCAGAAATCGAGCGAATGGCCGCGGCATTTGACACGCCCCGGATTCGAGAGGTGCAGACCTATCTCGCCAACCGTGCCAGCGCAGCCGGCAGAAGTTAGCACCAACACCACGGGTCGCCCATGCTCGACGCCCTTGTCCACGACTTCGTTGTGTCTCACGCGGCGATGGCGATAGTTGGAGCAGCTGTGATCGCCGGACTGAGCTTCGCAGCCGTTCTCGGGTGGCGTCGACGTCGGGCCGTCGCGCGCCAAGAACGCAGGAAGCGAAGCGTCCTGTTGGCGGCCATCGCAGCCCTCACGACAGTAGTCGCGTTCTTCGGTTTGGTGACCGCAGCCAATCTGAGCACGGCAGTCAATCCGCGCCCGGCACTACTCGGCTTTTCCCAGGGAAGCGCCTAAAGCATTTCGCGGCGGACCACCCTCTCAACAGGCTAGAGCCGAGCGTCGATCTCAGCCATGACTTCTTCGACTGTCAACTCGTCGATGAGCCCAAGGCGCTGGGCCACTCTGGCCATTTGGACGGAGTCGCAAACGGTCACCAAACGGGAGGTGTCGATCCTTTCCGCGGAAAGCTCTGCGTCGATGTCCACGTCCTTGGCAGACACGTCCCGGATCAGCGCAACTCGGATCCGGTCCGGGTCAGATTCGAGGAATTCTTGGTAGATCTTTGAATCTCGTTCTCCGCTGTCGCCGATCAACACGAAGGTCAGCTCGGGATAGGCGTCAAGAATTCTGCGAATTCGGGCGCGCTTGTGATGGGATTCCAGCTTGGCGTCTTCGTCGCTGCGTGGTGCACCGGGGCGCCAGTCGGTGAGGAACACCGGGCCCCGTGGGAATCCGCGAACGCCAAGGAACTGCACCAACATGTCGTAGAGGTTCCAGGGGCCCGCAGACACGTAGAAGAACGGGGATTCTGGGCGAGAACTATTGGTACCCCGAGCCAAACCTCGATAGAGACTGGGCATTCCGGGAATGGCCTTGCGTCCGTACGCATCGCGCAGCAACGTGCGCTGTAGCGCTTTCAACCCGTCAGTCATGCCTGTCGCCAAAATCGTGTCATCGATGTCGGTGATGATCCCGACTTGGGAAGCGGGATCAGGCAGAACCACTCGACCCCGCGCAGTCACCTCACGGCCCCGGTCTACTGCGGAGAACTGCACCTCGTGCCATCCCGGTTCGATGTCACCTACGGGCACCTTGGCGATGACGAATCCGTCAGTATCACTGGTGGCCTTGACGGAGTTCTCCCCCACCGTGACTGTCACCTCGATACCCGCGATGTCCAGCACGACCCAGCGCAACAGGTTCGCCGCGAGCGTCGCGTCGATGCGCAGACCTCGCGGGGTGGCTTCAAACACCGGCTGTTCCATGACGCGCGCTCGGACGTTAGCTTCCCCGTCGGCCACGAAACCTCGGTACGGCTGAATGATGGTCGGCCCTAACAACCCGGTTACTCGTTTGCCTGTGCGCAGCGTCTGCGTCGCCAGGTCTTCCATGTCTGCCCCGAACTGCAACCAATCAACCATTGGCAAAGCTTGTCACTGATCTCGGTGGATCTCGCGGCAAGGACCCAATCTTTAGCGCAGTGGGTTGACTCCACCCCGCGATCGTCACCGAGTAGCTGCCCTAAAGACTGACAACCACGGCGAGGGCTCCCCCGCCTTGGGCGCATTCACAACGCGGTTGTCGCCCGGTCTCGTAGCGAGGCCGAAATAGCCAAAGCCGTGACTGTCGCACGCGTAGAGGGCCGGTCATGGAAAGAAATCGGCAGCTACCTGCGCACCAGTGGGGAAGCCGCCCGCCAGCAGTATGGCCAAGCGGCTCACGTCTAACGTGCTTCATCTCTGGGTGATGACTACTCGACCCTGATCTTGTAGGTGACCTTCATCGGCGCCCACGCGCCCTTGGCTTTCACCCTGCCCACCAACGTGATCGTTCCGTTCTTCTTCGCGATCATTCGACCGAACGTGATCTTCGCCGTCTTCGAGGTCGACCAGCTGATCCGCTGACCACTTGCCGTGTAGGTCGGCAGCTTCAACGACTTGCCCTGCTTGATTGACTTGGCGACCTTGCCCTTAACGGCTTGCTTCTTCAGCGGAATCACAGCGTTGCTTACAGGTGAGGGTCGGCTCTGTCCCGACGAATTCTTCGCGACGATCGTGAAGCGGTAGGTGCGTCCATTGACCAAGCCGGGAATCGTGGCATCAGACGCAAGCACCGAGACCGTCACGGATCGCCCGCTTGGGTAGGCAGTAATCGTGTAGCTGTCCACCTCCGGCGGCTCATACCCAGCGGGCCAGGTGATCGTCGCCTTACCGTCACCAGCGACTGCCTTGAGGCTGACCGGTAGCTTTGGTGATCCCTCTCGAAGAATCTGACTCTGCGCGATGTTCAACGTTGGGGCGACCCCACGAGACAGGTTCAAGTCTCTTGCCGGACCGAGCAACCGATTGAGTTCGTCGACCTTGTACAACGAGCTGGTGTATTCGAAATAGCTGTAGGCGTAGCGACCTGGAGGCACGCCAGCGAACGTCCACTTCCCGTTCTCGACTTTCGCCCATTTTTCCGCTGTCCCCGTCTTCCCATACAACAGCACCCACATGTCACTGGTGGGAAGAATCGGCTTACCGCCGAGCTCAATGAGCGAGCCAGAAATCTGCCCAGCCGACGTCAACTCGAAGTTGGGTGCGGTCACATTCGACCCACCGATGAAGACGCTTTGACTCAAAGACTCCGGGAGGTAGACGCCTGCCTCGTCGGCGAAATTGAGTGTGTACATGCCAGCCTTGAGCCCCTTGAGGACATAGCGTCCGTTGGCATCAACGGGCGCGGCAGGGTCGTACCTGCTTGGGGTGGAGCCCGCCCGTGTTGCACTCACCGTAATGCGTGCGTTGGGGTCAAGCTTGCTGCCACCGGCCACGCCGACCTGGCCAGACATGGTCGCGGTGCCGGGGATCGAAAAGTCAATTCCGGCTACCCCACCGTCAGCTACCGTCACTAACCGAGCCGAGGAGTAGTCCCCATGGCCTTCC
>Ga0335397_10010873_pt1 | contig 11243 bp, 10 predicted proteins | sample MAT04_FD_205740 | JGI IMG/M metagenome (GOLD analysis project Ga0335397, IMG submission 205740) | Freshwater microbial communities from Lake Fryxell liftoff mats and glacier meltwater in Antarctica - MAT-04 (spades assembly) (version 2) ...
TGATTTAGAAGTTGCAGAAAGCGAATTGAGCGGCAAAATAAATAAAGAAGTCAAGGTATTGGCTCAAACACCCAGTCACGTGTAAATGGGCAGGCAAGCTAACAAAGCGTGCACCCGACGCTGGGGATTCTGCGCGATTTACGAGCATTTTTCTGGCTTCGAGTTTTTTCTACATCTCAAACATTGTCCACGCCCGCCCCAGCGCGGGTAACGCAAACCGTTAGCCACCTTCTTGCAAAACAAGCAAATTTTCACAAAGGTAAAATACCGTGATTAATGAAGTCAAGATAAAAGAAAAACTGCAAGAACTCGCGCAAAATGAATTTCGACTATCAGAAAATGATGATTTGTCAAAACTGATACCAGAAATGCTTTTTCATATCGGCTCAACAGATAATTATCTTCGGGATGATTTAATCTATTCCGCCTTTGCGAGTTGGATTTTAGACCACAATGCAATAAGCCATGAAAAATTACATGAATTATTGCAAAAAATTCTTGGCGACCAACACATTTTTCATGGCATAGGAGAGCAAAATACAGACTCGGTATTTCGTCGCTCCTTTTCCGTTTTACTACTTCCACTTTTCCTAATCGCCCATCGTTCACAGCCTTTTCTCTCAAACGCGGAAATTATCGAAGTCAAGGAAAAGTTACTTCAGTATCTCAAAGAAGAAAAAGACCACAGGGGTTTTGTGATTGAAAAAGGATGGGCGCACGCAATCGCCCATTCCGCTGACGCTCTTGATGATTTAGCCCAATGCACCGAAATAACCAAAACTGATTTACAAGAAGTATTGGTGGCTATCCGTGCGATAATCAGCACACACGAAACTGTTTACACTCATGGAGAAGATGAGCGATTGGTCACGGCAACAATAGCCGTTATAAAGCGTTTACTTTTACCCGAATCAGAAATTTCTCAATGGATACAAGATTTTGCAAACCCTGTGCTGGAAACAAACTCAATGCCGCAAGGAATCATGATTCGAGCAAATATTAAGAACTTCCTTCAATCACTTTATTTCAGATTAGATTGGGAACAAATGGCAGATAAATTTTCTGTCCCTATAAAACAAACTCTTCAAAAGATTAGTTTGTTTGCAGGTCAGAACGGTGGCTAACAAAGCGTGCACCCGACAAGTGGGATTCTGCCGCATTTTCAAGCATTTTTCTGGCTTCGAGTTTTTCTCTGCTTCCAGGCAGAGTCCACGCCCGCCCACTTGCGGGTAACGCAATCCGTTGGCCCGCCCGTGCAGAATAGAGTCACCAAAAAGCAAGCAATTAAGGAAGGATGACGATAATGAGCAACGATTACGATGAATTTATCAAATACATCTACTATGAACATATCGAAAAACAGCCTGTGTGTACCTTCGCAAAGCAGCTTGTGGGTTGTGGCCCTTCGTGGTGGCTGATTTCCCGCCACATTGTCCTGGCGACTTTTCAGAGAAACGGGAGAGCCTAAAATCATTGAAGAGTTGAACAATTGGTCGAAAATTTGACAGGAATACGCGTATCAAATACGCATCATTCAGGAGGCACTGATGAAAAAGAATTCAAACCGGGGTTGGAAAATTGCGATAATCACCTGGCTTTTGGTGATGGCATGTAATCTGCCGATTACTGCACCACAAAGCACATCTCAACCCACTTTGTCGCCGCAGGATATTGCGGCCACCTCCGTGGTCTTGACATTAGCCGCACGGGAGGGGGGGGCTACCGGGGAAATCACGCCTCAGGTAGTTTTGCCTGATGCAACGCTGACGCCAACGGCGACCTTCACTTTCACCCCCACCGTGACGCCTTGCTATGCCATGGTCACGGCAACCGCGGATGTCAATGTTCGCAGTGGGCCGGGAACTGCTTATGATATTGTTGGCGCACTTCCCAATGACGGGACGGCGCGCGTGACAGGCCAGAACGACTCCCGGACGTGGTGGTACATCGAATTCCCGTCTGGTTCAGGCAGGTATGCCTGGGTTGCCGGAAGCGTCACCACCTCGATGTGCATCCCGGATGGGTTGCAGTTCGTAGCCGCGCCGCCCCTGCCCACCCCCACCGCCACAGACGTTCCCCCGGTTGTGTTATTGCCTGACTTGTACGTCAGCGAATACACGTGGTCGCCTGTGCCGCCGCATATGGGCGTTTCCTTCCACATCCGCGTCGGCATCTACAATCAGGGCAATGCCGCGGCTGGCGCGTTTACGGTGCAATGGTGGTTGATCACTTCAGGCTCAGGTCCAACCTGCACCTGGAATATCGCATCCATGGCGGCTCATGGTGGCCGTATTCTCGAATGTGACTATACTCCGGGCGGCTGGAACAACGCCTATCCCTCGCGGGTGGTGGCTGATTCTGGCAACAATGTTGCTGAAAGTAACGAGGGCAATAACACCTGGTCACAGCCACTGAAAATCGCGCCTTGAACTTCACTCTTTAGCGCCTAAAAAATTAAATGCTTGCTTTTTGCCTGCACTGAGCCGCACACCTGCCCTCCCGAAGGACACCGGGACAGGTGTGGCGGGCGGTGCCAGGGAGCACACGTGTACAAGAATTTTTCTGATTCTGATTTATTTTGTGGTCAGCACTTGCAACCGGACATGGATGTTGAGATGAGCAGATTATGCAGCCAATTTTGATGGTAGACAAATCCGTTCAGTTTGTGAACTGGAGAAGAGTAAGTTTGACTGATTTTTGCACGCGGGCAGTAGGGTCCGAAGTCGTGCAGCAATGACCAGGCACGGATAGAGCGTTCAGCAGAAACCCAGTGACCATGAAAGAAACGTGTGCTATCCAGCCAGCGAGCCATGGAATTCATGTGACGATCCAACATGTTGCTGGTGCGATGAGCCAGCGGATGATCGTAAGCCAGGACAAAGCGTTCGGTTTTGGCACACAGTTTGTGCACTGCTTCCAAGACATAGCCGGTGGTGTGTTGTTCTGCCCATACACGCAGGGCTTCGGCCTGCCAGCGAAAAGCAGCGGCATCGGCAGCGTGATAAACGTTCCAGACCTGTTGGGACAATTGGCGGAATGTCTCTTTCAAGTGTTTGGCGCGCTCACGGATTTTGATGAAGGCGTGCAGGAAGCATTCGATGATGATAATCATCGGAAACAGGTTCAACCAAGCGCGTTGCGTGGCGTTCCAACCGTCGGTATTGACGGTTTCGGGCGCATACTCAGGTTTCAATGCTTGCGCTTCATCCTTGAAATGCTGATAGGCTTCCGTCAGGTTCTCGGTATCCGCGCCTAGTGCGATTGACGCACCTAAAATGCAGTCATCTCCGACCGTTGTTGCGACCACGACTTCTTCGCCATTCAGCCAGGTGATCTTTTCGTCAGCCAGCAGATGATTTGGCAATTTCTCCGGGCCTTTGACCACCGTTTGCACGATGTCGTAGCGTCCAAATTGGTTCTCCTGACGATACCAATAATCATCATTGTGCCCAAAGACATAGCTCAAAGCCCAAAATGGAACATCGAAACGTCTCAGGAACAAAGCCTTTTCCACATCATCCGTATAACCCGTCAGATAGGGCATCACACCGCTCGGCGCAATCGTGAAAACCTGCTTCTTTCCTTCACTGTCGCGCGCTTTCAGGCATATCCGCCGCAATCGAAGGCTTTCCATCTTTTCCGAACCGCGTTCATCATGCAAGCTGTAACCTGCGTTTATAGCAACAGGAAATAATTCCGGATATTGGACAATCATTTCGTCCACCCATTTCCGGTAGGCGCAATGGTCGCCAATGATCTCTTCATATTCTTCCAGCCCAATTGGTAAGGTGATACGCTTGCAAGGGCTTGTAACATCGTCTTTGGTTTTGGTACACTGTCTTTGAGGCATGTTGGCTAGGCTCGTGGTGGAGTTTTAGCCTATCATGCCTCACTTTTGCCACAACCACAAAATCTGCCAGAATCAGGAATTTTTGAACCACAAAGGGTCACAAAGGTTTTTAAGGTTTTCCTTTGTGTTCCTTCGCGAAGCACCCTGTGGGTCGTGACCTTTGTGGTTGAATCTTTTTCGGCTTGTCCGAGTTAGGAACTTAGAAGTTAAATGCTTGCTTTTTGTACAAGAATTTTTGAACCACAAAGGTTTTTAAGGTTTTCCTTTGTGTTCCTTCGTGACCTTCGTGGTTGAATCTTTTTCGGCTTGTCCGAGTTAGGGGTATTTCAGATATGTTTTAACAGTCGCCAATACATCGAAAAACTGCCCAACAAAGCGTTCTCAGAAACCGCCATCATTAAGAGCCAACTCAGCTCTGTTTGAACAGGCTAATTGATACAAATCCAGGCCGAAATTGAAAAAACACACGAAAAACCCCATAGAGATTAAACGCAAAGCGGGCGCCTTCCTCAGGGAAGGCGCCTTTTATAGTCTTAGCCCGGCCTTTATGCCGGGACGAGTTGGTATCCCAGTTTCGCTGCCTTCTTCTTCATGTATTTGAACTGCTGATCCATGTACTTCTTCTCGTATTCTTCCACGCTGATCGTCTCGTATTCCACCTGATACTTCAGCATCCGATACACCACCCGCGCGATAGCGTGCGCTGTGGCTACTGTTGCCTGTGCCGGACCTAGCCTGGCTCGCATTCGCCGATACATTACACCGAAGACACAGTCCGCCTGCTTCACCGATTGGGCTGCCATTCGGAAGGCTTGCCCTGCCCGGTTCTTCGTCTTCAACGTTTTGTTCTTCAAAACCTTCCCGCCTGAGATCTCATGCTTTGGGGCCAATCCCAGCCACGAACAGAAGTGCTTTTCGCTCGGGAACTTGCTCATATCCGTGCCTACTTCCATGATCACTGTCTGTGCCAGCGATACCCCAAACCCTTCTACTGCACTCAAGTCCACCCCGCTGATGCGCTTCAGGTGTTTGCGAATGCTTTCGGAATTTTGCGGCTTGTTCTTGCTGTGCGAGCTCCGCTTTCGTACCGAGAGCGGCTTCAGTTCCCCGGCATCCCAATCCGGCCGGATCAGGCCGTACACTCTTTCGATCTCTTCATCACAGGCCTGGATCTGCTGTGTGTAGAAGATATACATTTCCATGGACTGCTTCAAGACAAAAAGATGCTCTTCCCGCCAAGTTCCCGTCAATGCCTTCCCGATCTCTTCTTCGCTATTCTTGCAGCCAGGTTCGCGTAAGGCCGCCAGCTTTTGCGGGTCTCGTTCGCCTGCCAGGATCGCAAAAATGATCGTTTGCCCTGTGATGCCAGTTATATCGCTCACTGCTTGCGACAATTGCACATTCATACTTCGACAGGCTCAGTACAAGTCTGCAACAGCGCCTTCTGCATGTGCTGGATATGCGGCGAACGATGTTCTATCAACTGACTGCGATGCCGCAGCAATGTCCGCAACGCGATCAGTTCCGCCTGCGGTCTGAACGAACTCTCTAACAACCCATAACTGTGCAGGGTCTGGATCCATTGCGCATCTTCGATGTCACTCTTTCTCCCCGCTACTCTTCTCAATGAACGAGAACTGACACTTGCACCGCACGCAAGTGCAGGTGTCAGCAGACATTCAAATCCCTGCCGCTCCAATTCTTCAAACAGCGGAATCCAGTACACCCCTGTGCTTTCCATTGCCACCGTTTTTACCTGATATTCTTTCAGCCACATCCCGATGGCTTGCAGGTCCACTGTATAGTTCCCAAAGGCTCTCACCATTTGCGTACTCTCATCCCCAGAAACGCATACCACGATCTCTACTGCGCCAATGTCTACCCCAGCCGCATTCGGATTTACACAGCTCATCCCCGTAAAGGGATGAGCCTTTTCCATTCCTGCTGTACGCTTGCCTTTTCTGCCCATGATCCTTGTTCCTCCTGGAATTTGTTTTTGGCAAGCCCGGTCACTTCAGAGTTTTAGCCGCTTCGCGTCATCGGGGTCGCCCTCCCTCGCCACCAGTATTTAAATCAATTGGGTGTGTTTCAAATGAGTTGACAAAAAGAACGTCCCGAAGGTTTTGTCGAGAAAATTTGGTCGTTTGTGCCAACCTTCGGGACGGTTTCAACTGAAATGAAACACACCCAAATCAATTTGACCGGAAACCACGCGCTGTCCTGAGCCTGTCGAAGGGGTGCACCGCGGGACTATGACTTCGCATGTCTCCACTGCTTTGTACGGCTTGCATGCCTGCCAATAATGAGTATACTTTTATCAAGGCAACACGCTGCGCCAGACTCGGATCGGCGGTTTCTTTCGTTCAAAATGATGGCCCCCATCTTCTTGGGTGCAGCGGACGGTGGGGAGTCGGCGCGTTTTTCAAGCCCTTTTCTGGCTTCGAGTTTTTTTCTACATCTCAAACAGTATCCACGCCCGCCCACTTGCGGGTAACGCAAACCGTTAGACCGCATGTTTTTCTTTTATCTTTGAAAACAAGTCTCTTCCTTAATTATGGTTCTTTGTCTTTGCTCGCAATCAGGTTTCTCCTGCAATCGTTCTTTTTGCGGTGTCATTCTTTCTCGTGAGCTTTTTTCTGCCTGTTAGTTTTTTCTTCCTTAATAAATTGGTCTGCCTGTTGGCATTTTTTGCTCATTCGCAGACGTGATCGCCAGGTTGTTTTCGTTGGCAATGGTTTTTTTGGTTGTGGCGTCTTGCCCGCAATCGTGTCATAATATCGGCAGGTTTTTTAGCAGTGGTGTCTTCCCTAAAATGTTTAGAGCCTCTGCCCAAAAACAGTTTTCTCGTCTGTTGGTTTTTTCTGCCAACCATGCGGTCTAACAAAGCGTGCACCCGACGCTGGGGATTCTGCGCATTTTTCAAGCAGTTTCCTACACCTTTTCATTTTTCTGTTTGGACGGCGTTTCCGCCGCCCACCCCAGCGCGGGTAACGCAAACCGTTAGGCGCTTACGTAATAAAAATAAGGATCAGGAATTATGGCAGGGTTATCGTATCCAGACATTATGAAAATCGTAAATCGCTACATCGGTGTAGCTGGCGGTTATCTTGGCGATTTCAGTTATCGAAGCCATGCTGATTTTTATCCCGAATATTGCAACCTTGACATAGACCTTAATAAGTATGAAGGAACAACTCGCGTAAAATTCATTGAAGTTCTAAAAAATGCGTCTCCCAATGAGCAGGCAAAAATTATTCGTGGCGTTTTAGAAAGATTTCCAATTAACACTGAAAACAAGTCATCTACTAGAACACAAGAAGTTTTTGATGATTTAATTGAAATGGCAAAAAGGTTAGAAAATGCGTCACCAATTGCCACTCCTGACCCAAAGACCACAAGTATAATTGTGGAGCGTGCCATAAGCGATGTTGAGACCTTACTACAATCAAGTGGTGCAATCAGCGGAGTTGATAGAATTCACACAGCATTACACGGTTACTTGCAAGCAGTTTGCGACAAAGAAAAAATAATCTACGCAAAAGATGACAGCATGACCAAATTATTCAAATTGCTTCGCCAAAGTCATCCAGCATTGCAAAATTTAGGCTCTCGGTCACAAGATATTGAGCATGTTTTTCAATCATTTGCAAGTATTCTTGACGCACTCAATCCAATCAGAAATAACGCAAGTGTTGCCCATCCAAATAATAGTTTGCTTGAAAAAGATGAAGCAATGCTTGTGATAAATGCGGCACGAACTTTATTGCATTATCTCAATGCAAAATTTAGTTAAGCAATGCAAAACCGCGCCTAACAAAGCGTGCACCCGACAAGTGGGAGTCTGCGCGATTTATGAGCAGTTTTCTGGCTTCAAGTTTTTTCTGCTCCCAAGCAGAATCCACGCCCGCCCCAGCGCGGGTAACGCAAACCGTTGGGCAGGCAAACAATATTGCGCTCGAATTTACAAGGAGAAAATATGACAGTACCAGTTGTTTTGGCTATCGCAGGAGTAGTTGCCCTTTTTCTTGGCGTTTGGGGCGGCGGAATAAAGGCTAAAGAAATAGAAATTCCACCTGCTCCGCCCAAAGCCAGAGTAATTGTGGGTGTTGTCGGGCTTGTATTCATTGGCATTTCTATATGGCTGTCAACGCCAACGTCAACTGGTTCTCAACAAGTGTCACTCGAAAACCCAACATCATCTGTACCAACTCCAACTGCTGTTAGCGTAATTGGAGCAACCGTTACTCGAAGTCAAGTTAATGAATGGACGCTAGGCGAAACAACAGAAGCAAATGTATACGGTTGTTTGGATAAATCTGGAAAACTACCTGCTCCCGAAATTTCGTTCAATAAAGGTGACACTGTTCCCAAAGGCGCTCTGGTAGCAATACTTTTTTGGGTTGATGGCGGAGCGCATTGGGATAAATTTCCTGTAAAACCTATATGTGTCTATAATGATTGGGGCTTGTTTGAAAGTACAGATAATTTTCAAGCCATAAATGCAGGTGGCTATCGGCGAATCGTTCCATAGGCAAGGTATTGGCAAGTCCAGCCTGCCCAACAAAGCGTGCACCCGACAAGTGGGAGTCTGCGCGGTTTATGAGCATTTTTCTGGCTTCAAGTTTTTTCTGCTCTCAAAGCGAATCCACGCCCGCCCACTTGCGGGTAACGCGAGCCGTTGGGCAGGCAAACAATATTGCGCTCGAATTTACAAGGAGAAAATATGACAGTACCAGTTGTTTTGGCTATCGCAGGAGTAGTTGCCCTTTTTCTTGGCGTTTGGGGCGGCGGAATAAAGGCTAAAGAAATAGAAATTCCACCTGCTCCGCCCAAAGCCAGAGTAATTGTGGGTGTTGTCGGGCTTGTATTCATTGGCATTTCTATATGGCTGTCAACGCCAACGTCAACTGGTTCTCAACAAGTGTCACTCGAAAACCCAACATCATCTGTACCAACTCCAACTGCTGTTAGCGTAATTGGAGCAACCGTTACTCGAAGTCAAGTTAATGAATGGACGCTAGGCGAAACAACAGAAGCAAATGTATACGGTTGTTTGGATAAATCTGGAAAACTACCTGCTCCCGAAATTTCGTTCAATAAAGGTGACACTGTTCCCAAAGGCGCTCTGGTAGCAATACTTTTTTGGGTTGATGGCGGAGCGCATTGGGATAAATTTCCTGTAAAACCTATATGTGTCTATAATGATTGGGGCTTGTTTGAAAGTACAGATAATTTTCAAGCCATAAATGCAGGTGGCTATCGGCGAATCGTTCCATAGGCAAGGTATTGGCAAGTCCAGCCTGCCCAACAAAGCGTGCACCCGACAAGTGGGAGTCTGCGCGGTTTATGAGCATTTTTCTGGCTTCAAGTTTTTTCTGCTCTCAAAGCGAATCCACGCCCGCCCACTTGCGGGTAACGCAAGCCGTTGGTGCGGCTGAGAAAAGTATCTACTAGGGTTTTTATTAAGGATTGTTCAGTATGGCAAAAAGAGATCCGAACAAGACAGCACGCAACCGCATAATCGGAGAAATTACTCTAAAACTTAGAGAACTTTTACCAATTGTATTAAGCGATTTAAAGTTACCCAGTGAACAATCATTGAATGCCATTATTGGAAGCAAAAGTGATGAGTTTCTTGACTTAAAAAATGATGTCATCAGAAGCCCAGAAGAATTTATGTCACACTGGTTGCAGGGTCTAAAGAAAAGCGCAATTGAAGATGGCGAAGCCAAGCACGCAATAATTTGGAAGCAACTTAAGAAACATAAAAGTTACAGAAAATACCTGCATCTTTTTTTGCGACGTTCTTACCTAACGCATTATGATGAACTATCAAAAAACAGACCTGCTGTTGAAGATGCAGAAATATGGATTGGTCAACAAAATGCGAATTACGGCTTACTTGTCAGCCCAAGATTTAAAGATGGTAAATGGGAAAACGATAAAAGCGAAATTCGTGCTTTCAACAAAGTCTACTGGACAATTGGTCATGTTATGGAAACAGGATTAGTTATTCCAAACGAAGATAAAGTTTTCAAATTTAGTGACATCGAACAATATCTTCTATTTTTTCAAGATACTCTCGTTAGAAACTCTGGTTCACCGTATGAGTATGAAATGGCAGGGCATTATTGCGGTTATGTTCGTGAACAAACTAACCCTGAGTTAGTTCCCTTATTAATTCCAGAATTTAGGTATGCGGGACTTTCAAAAAAGCATGTTTACAGATTAGATTTTATGGTTATAAATCCTTATACGCTCAGTAAGGTTGGATTTGAGTTGTCGCCCTGGTCTTCTCACGGCTACCTTGCAAAAATCAATGGCTTATCACAGACCGAAATTAACAAGATGGCATCGGATAATTTTGCAAAAGAAATGCGGAAACATCGCGCCTACTTTACAGAACATAACGTCGTTTGTCTTATTTACCCAGATGAATCACTTACAGACATCAAGAAATTGTTTGATGATGAAATTAAGCCGTACTTAAAACCAGAACAATTGCAATATCAATTATCTTTTGACTTAATGGAAGAGTTCTTTGATTCGTAAAGCCGCCCAACAAAGCGTGCACCCGACAAGTGGGAGTCTGCGCGGTTTATGAGCATTTTTCTGGCTTCAAGTTTTTTCTGCTCCCAAGCAGAATCCACGCCCGCCCACTTGCGGGTAACGCAAACCGTTAGGTGTTACGTTCAAAAGAAAAACCAAGAGCAAATGCAAAGACAGGTTTTGCTTCAATCAAAGTTTTTATCGTTCGGCGAAAGTCTTTTTTTAGCAGTGGTTTTGGCAGGTTTTTCTTTTTCGTTCACTTTGGGTTTCGACAGGCTCAACCTATCAGTTCTGGTTTTCAAATTGTCGGATTTATATTTTAGTTTTTGCCATTGGTCGAAGTTCTGGTTAATTTTGGCTTCTGATTATTTAGCCAGTCTTTTGGTCAAGTCAGTTTGGCGCAGGTTCTTTTCTTCGGTTTTGTTCGTGGTTGGTTTTCTAGGTTTTCTAAACTGGCTTCATTTCTTCGGTCAGTCGTTTTGGTAAATTGTGGTTTTCATTTGGTCAGCATCTCTTTGAGTCAGTTTTGGTTTGGTCTATCAAAGTTGGCTTTTGATTATTTGGCTGGTTTTCATTCAGTCAGCGAGTCTTTGAACAAATTTCGTTTTGGTTAGTCAAAATATTTTTGGTCATTGCTAAAGATTAAGTTGTGTGTAAAAATTTGTCGGGTTGGGCAGTGGTATCTTTTTTCAGCCAGCGAGTCTTCAGTTCAACCACACCTAACAAAGCGTGCACCTGACGTGTGGGAGTCTGCGGCATTTTCAAGCATTTTTCTGGCTTCGAGTTTTCCCTGCTCCCAAACAGAATCCACGCCCGCCCACACGCAGGTAACGCAAACCGTTGG
>Ga0335397_10010875_pt1 | contig 11243 bp, 10 predicted proteins | sample MAT04_FD_205740 | JGI IMG/M metagenome (GOLD analysis project Ga0335397, IMG submission 205740) | Freshwater microbial communities from Lake Fryxell liftoff mats and glacier meltwater in Antarctica - MAT-04 (spades assembly) (version 2) ...
GGCTATTATAATTTTACATACTAATTGGACGGTGTCTATGAACATAAAATCCTCCAGTAAATGCTTCAGGGTTATACAATATTTCAGTGTTTTCGAAATAAATTTTAACCTTTTTCTCTATGGCAAATGGAATGCCTTCAACGTTTATAAAAAAGTCATCTTTTCTTTGTTTATCCAAAACAAGCCCTAGTGCAGGCATACCTCAACCAAAGGCTAAAACTTCTAATCTTATAACCCCATTTTCTTTAGATTCTATTAACGACGTTAATGCTTTATTTGATTTATCATTAAATTTTATAATCATGTGTCATCTCCTTAATATATGAATTATAGTACCATTATAACTTATGCTCCACACAATGTATTAAAAAATCTATATATTTCTTTAAATACTTATTGACGATATATATTTAAACGTATACAATAAGCTTAACCGGTTTACTTAATCGGTTAACTAAAAAGAGGTGATATAGTATATGAGTAAAATATGCATACTTGGAAGTTTAAATCTGGATATAGTATTAAAAGTAGAAAATATGCCTCAGATAGGCGAAACTATTTTCGCGAAAAGTCTAACCACTATGCCTGGAGGAAAGGGAGCAAATCAGGCAGTTGCTGCTAAACGAATGGGTTCAGATGTCTACATGATAGGTAAGGTTGGCTTAGATAGTAATGGGGATTTCTTAGTTAGTAAACTAGATGACAATGGCATAAATACAAATTATGTATTTAAAGATAATAAAGAAACTACGGGAACAGCCATAATTAATGTTAACTCTGAAGGCAATAATTCAATAGTTGTAGTCGCTGGTGCTAATATGAGTATTAATATAAATGAGCTCAAACAAAGTTACTCAATTATAAAGGATTGCGATGTAATCGTTGCACAATTTGAAACTCCTAGCGAAATAACAATGGAGGCTTTTACTTATGCAAAGTCAAAAGGGATTATAACAATACTAAACCCAGCTCCAGCAAAAAAGATAGACAGTAATTTGTTAAAATGTACTGATATAATAATTCCTAATGAAACAGAAGCTTATGAACTAACAGGAATTTTAGTTGAAAATTTAGAAAGTGCTAAAAAAGCAGCTGAGCATTTCATAAAATTGGAAGTGAATTACGTAGTAATAACTCTAGGTTCAAAGGGCGCAGCATTAATAACTAAAGAAAAGGCTGAATTAATTCCAGCAATTATGGTTAATGCTATTGACACAACTGCCGCAGGAGATAGTTTTATTGGAGCAGTAGCAAGTAAATTAATAGCTGAAGAATTGAGCTATAAAAATCTTAAAAATGCGATAGTTTTTGGTAATAAGGTTTCTTCAATAGTAGTTCAAAAATCAGGAGCGCAACCCTCAATACCAATGAAGCAAGAGGTAATAGACATTTACGGAGAAGATTGCAACTAGTAGCAGAAATTTCCTTTAAAAAAGCACAAGGAGGAATAGTCATGAGAAAAACAACATTACTAAATTCACAAATATCTGAAGTAATATCTAAAATGGGTCACATGGATACCTTAGCTATAGGTGACTGTGGTCTACCAATACCAGATGCTACTAAAAGAATAGATATTGCATTAATTAAAAATATACCAGGCTTTATTGAAACTTTAAGTGCTATATTAACTGAACTTGAAATACAGGAAGTATTAGTTGCAAAGGAAACAATTGAAATTAGTCCACTCTTATTTGAGGAAATAAAAAAAGCAGTTGGCGATGTAAAAATCACATTTATAACTCATGAAAAGCTGAAATCCGAGTTAAAAGAGTGCAAAGCGGTAGTAAGAACTGGTGAACAAACACCCTATGCAAATGTAATATTAAAATCAGGAGTTGTATTTTAAAGGCCGTGCAATGCAAATAAGTTTTGAGGAGGAGATTCAATGATTAACATAAAACCTCTACTTCAGATGAAAAATGTTTCAAAATTCTTTCCTGGGGTAATAGCTCTTGAAGATGTTAGCTTAGAAGCTTATAGTGGAGAGGTTTTGGCTCTACTAGGAGAGAATGGAGCAGGGAAATCCACTTTAATGAATATTTTAAGTGGAGTCTATAATAAAGATAGAGGAAAAATAATTATAGAAGGTTCTGAAGTAGATATAAGAGGCATAAAAGATGCAGAGAAACACGGAATAGCGATTATTCATCAAGAACTAAGTCTTCTTCCTAATTTAAGCATATGGGAAAATATATTCTTATGTAATGAAGAATTTAGTGGAATAACTAGAAGAATAAATAAAAAAGAGCTTATAAAAAAATCAAAATTTTTACTTGAAGATATTGGTTTTAATATTGATGTGAATACCCTAGTTAAAGATTTGAATGTAGGAGAAAAACAGCTAATAGAGATTGCGAAAGCGCTTTCTAAAAAATCAAAGATAATAATAATGGATGAGCCTACAACTGCATTAACTGATATTGAAACAAATAATCTATTTAAAGTAATTAGCAAACTTAAGAGTCAAAATATGAGCATCGTATACATATCTCATAGAATGGATGAAATATTTCAAATTTGTGACAGAATAACAGTTTTAAGAGATGGTAAGTATATTGGTGAAGTTAAGACAAAAGACATTACTAAAGATGATTTAATATCAATGATGGTTGGTAGAAAACTGGAAGAACAGTTTCCATACAGAAAATTAGCCAAAGGGCACACTATTCTTAAAGTCCAAAACCTAAGTTTTAGTGAAAAGGTGTGCAATGTTAGTTTTGAAGCAAAGAGCGGAGAAATTTTAGGTATCTCAGGACTTATGGGCTCAGGACGTACAGAAATGGCAAAAACTATATTTGGAGAATATAAGAAGTCTTCTGGTACCATATTTGTTGATGGTGAAGAAGTCAATATTTGCTCCCCTAAAGATTCTATTGAAAAAGGAATTTGTTACCTTTCTGAAGACAGAAAAAAAGAAGGTCTTATTCTAGGTATGTCAGTAGAAAACAATATGACTTTAGCTAACCTTAAAAAATATGAAAATGGAGCTAAACGCATAAACAAATTAGAAGAAAGTAAAACAGTCCAAGAATATATAAAGAAGCTTTCTATAAAGACTCCCAGTTCACAACAGCTAATCAAATATTTAAGTGGAGGGAATCAACAAAAGGTTATATTAGCTAAATGGATCATGCTTGCTCCTAAAGTGTTAATCATAGATGAACCAACTAGAGGAATAGATGTAGGTGCTAAAAAAGAAATTTATGAAGTTTTAAATGAACTAAAAGCTATGGGTAAAGCAATTATTATGATATCCTCCGATATGTCTGAAATACTCGGAATATGTGATAGAATTTTAGTTATGCACGAAGGAGAAATATCTGGTGAGCTACATCGGGACGAAGCTTCACAAGAATTAATAATGAAATATGCAGTAGGTATAAAAGGTTAGCATTTCAAATAATATCCCTCACGCAGGAAGGAGTTTATATTATGAATAATAATTTAAAAAATAAAGTTTTAAAGTATAAATCTTCAATAGGTCTTTTAATATTATGTATTGTTATATCACTTATAACCCCTAGATTTTTAACTATACCAAATATTAAAAATGTATTTACTCAAGTTTCAGTAAATGCTGTTATAGCTATAGGAATGTCCTTTGTAATTCTTACGGGAGGAATTGATTTATCCGTAGGGTCTATACTTGCAGTGAGTGGTGCCGTTGCCGCAAGTATAATAAAGTCTACAGGCAACGTATATTTAGCAATAATCGTAGCCTTAGCTATTGGCTCGCTAGTAGGTCTTATAAATGGTATTCTTATTTCAAAAGGTAGAATACAAGCGTTTATAGTTACACTAGCTACAATGACTATCTTTAGAGGAGTAACTTATGTATATACAAATGGGACTCCTATTTCAGGGCTTAGTGGAAGCTTTTCTGCCATAGGTAATAAAACTGTTTTAGGACTGCCAATTCCAGTTGTATTTACCATTATAGTGTTTGGCTTAGCGTATTATGTTTTAAGCCAAACCAGATATGGTAGATATCTTTATGCACTAGGTGGAAATGAAGACTCTGCAAGATTATCAGGTATTAATACAGTTAAAATTAAAACACTTGTATACGTTATCTGTGGAGCGGCAGCAGCATTAAGTGGAATAATTGTTACTAGTAGAATAGGATCGGCCTCTCCAAATGCTGGCGTAGGTTTTGAATTAGATGCTATCTCAGCTGTAGTACTCGGTGGTACTAGCTTATCCGGTGGAGAAGGAAGTATAGTAGGTACAATAATAGGTGCTTTAATAATAGGTGTGCTTAATAACGGACTTAATCTTGTGAATGTATCACCTTTTTATCAAGCAATAATTAAAGGCTTAGTTATTTTACTCGCCGTGATTGTAGAAAAAAAGAATAAATAAAAATGTAGAGGATGGTTTAAATGAAAAAAGGAGTAAAATTACTATCACTAACATTATCAACTATATTAATTATTGGAATTTTGGCTGGCTGTAATTCGCAAAAACCACCAAAGGATGAAAAGAAAATTGGAATGGTGGTATCAACTCTTAATAACCCATTCTTTGTATCAATGAAAGAAGGTGCGGAGAAAAGAGCTAAGGAACTTGGCTATGAGGTTATAGTCCTTGACTCTCAAAATGACGCTTCAAAGGAAAGAGCTAATGTAGAAGATTTAGTACAATTAGGAATAACAGCATTGGTCATCAATCCAACTGATAGTGATGCAGTTGTAAACTCAATAAAAGTTGCAAATGATAACAATATAAAAGTTATAACCATTGATAGAAAAGCGAATGGTGGAGAAGTTGCTTGTCACGTTGCCTCTGATAATATAAAAGGCGGCGAGATGGCAGCGAAGTTTATACTCCAAAAATTAAATGGAAAAGGAAACCTAGTAGAATTACAAGGAATTCCTGGTGCTTCTGCTACAAGAGATAGAGGTAAAGGTTTCCACAATATAGTAGATAAAAAAGAAGGCGTTAAAGTTGTTGCTAGTCAAGCAGCAGATTTTGATAGACAAAAGGGATTAAACGTTACTCAAAATGTTATTCAAGCTACACCTAAGTTCGATGCAGTATTTGCACATAACGATGAAATGGCCCTAGGAGCTATAGAAGCAATTAAGGCAGAAAACAAAGATACCATTATTGTAGGTTTTGACGGTAACACTGATGCAAAAACTGCAATTCAACGTGGAGAAATGGATGCTACCGTAGCTCAAAAGCCTGATTTAATGGGAGGAGTTGCAGTAGAAAATGCTATTAAAATTGGAAAAGGTGAAACAGTTCAAAAGGAAATCCCAGTAGAACTTCAGATTTATACAAAGTAAAAAAGAAAACATTATCTTCTCAATAATAATAGAATATAGAATCATAACCCAGGGGGTATCCCCTGGGTTATGATTCTATAAAGCATTTCAATACAGCCTATATTTTGTATAATGTTAAAATTGAATACTAGCATTAATGTGTATTGTTGATCAATTTTGAGTATTTAATTAAAATCGGAGGGAAATTATGAGTAATGTTACAATGAAAGATATAGCAAAAATTGCTGGAGTTTCAAAAACCACGGTCTCAATGGTTATGAACAAAAAGGATGCTAGCATAAGTGATAAAACAAGGGAAAATATTTTAAGAATAGCTAAAGAAATGACATATATTCCCAATTCCATAGCCAGAAGCCTTAGTACCAAAAAATCTGGTACCATCGGCATTTTATTACCAGATATTACCAACCCGTTCTTTTCAGAAATGGCAAGAGCTATTGAAGATGAGGCGGAAAGGTTAAAATATAATGTAATAATATGTAATACTGATAATCACATTGACAAAGAAGGAAAATATATTGAACTACTTATAAGTAAGCTTATAGATGGCGTTATTTTTATGTCTGGAGGTAAAAGTAATGAAAGTATAACGATACTAAAAAACAACAATATTCCTTTTGTATTGGTTGATAGATATATTGAAAGATATAAAGATGATTATGGGGTGTTTTGCTTAAACAATCAGGGAGTGAAAAATGGTATTAAATACTTATATGAAAAAGGAAACCGTAAAATAGTTTTTGTAAAAGGGCAAGAAGATTTAGAAATATCAAAACAAAGATTAGAAGGGTACATTGAAGCAATGAAGCATTATGGACTATATAATGAAAAGTATATATTTGAAGGAAACTTTAATGTTGAAGGTGGCATAATCGCTACTGAGAAAATAATAAGTTATTTCCTCAATTTAGATGCTATATTATATAGTAATGATATGATGGCACTAGGAGGAATGAAAATTCTTCAAAGAAATGGATATAATATTCCAAAAGATATCTCTGTTATGGGTTTTGATAATATTCATATATCAGAGTTTATTGAACCAGAGCTTACAACAATATCACAACCTATATACGCAATGGGTAAAAAAGCTTGCAGTATCTTAATAGATCTAATAAACGGAGAGCTACCTACTGAAAAACAAGTGTACTTTAAAACAGAACTTATTATTAGAGGAACAACATAAATTTGTATTTTTATTGAAGACGACACTAGCTATGTGGTGAAGAAATATCTTGATTATTTCCTTGGAAATAATAGTTAATATTTTTCTTAATACATCGTTTTATTATTAGTTTTTATTAAAAACAGATAATTCTCACAATAGTGCGATACTCCATAGAATTATCCACTACAGATAAAAAAGTGCATCCATACAATTAAATGTATAAGAAAGTTATTATTTTACAATGTCCATTCATGAAATGTTAATATGTATGCCACTTAACTGCCATGGTATAACTTTAATATATAATGTAAAGTATAGTTAGAAACTAATGGCTAAAATTAGAAATACAACAGATTTGTCACAAGCTTTTTAATAAAGGAGAAAATTATATGAATGAAACCATTTTAATAGTAGATGATGAAGAAAGAATTAGAAATCTTGTTTCCATTTATTTGAGAAAAGAGAAATATACTATTTTACAAGCTGAAAATGGCAGTGAAGCTGTAAATATATTTAATAAGAATAAAATAGATTTGATTATTCTAGATGTAATGATGCCAATTATGGATGGCTGGGACGTTTGCAAAGAAATAAGGAAGACCTCCAATATCCCTATTATAATGCTTACAGCTAAATCTGAAGAAGATGATGAATTATTGGGTTTTGAATTAGGCACAGATCATTATATTACTAAGCCTTTTGTTCCAAAGCTATTAGTCGCTAAAGTAAAAGCAATTATAAGAAGAACCTATAGCACTGATGTTACTTTAAAAAATGAAAATAGTTTTGATGGACTAGTAGTTGATAATATAAGTCATGAAGTTACCGTAGGCAGTATTGAAATTAATCTATCTCCAAAAGAATTTGAATTATTAAATTATTTTATACTTAATAAAAGAATTGTATTAAGTAGAGAAAAAATATTAGATTCCCTATGGGGTATTGATTATTTTGGAGATTTAAGAACTGTGGATACTGTTATCAAAAGATTACGGGAAAAGTTAGGTGAAAAATCTTACCTTATAGCAACCATAAGGGGGACAGGGTATAAATTCGAGGTGAAAAATGAAAAGTAAAAAGAGCATTACAAGAAAACTTTTTGCTATAACTTCTATAATTTTTGCAATTTTTATAACTACTAATTTAATTGTACAATCTGCGTTTTTTGAGCAATTCTACATCAAATGGAAAAAGGATAATCTCGAACGTAACCTTGTAAAATTTAAAAGCGAATATATTTTACTCCAAAAGGATGAAGATGAGTTCACCTTAATTAGTTCTTTTGAAGAAAATAATAACTATAAAATAATTATACGAGATAATCTAGGGAATTTAAAATATCTTACAAAAACAGTTGATGAGAGAAAAGACTCTAAGATAGTTAGACTTATGCACCAAATAATGACTGATGAAATAGAGAATAGAGGAGGTATTTCTAAATTTAAAGAAGATAAAAAACCTTTAATTTTTACTACCAAAGAAAATCGTGATATGACAGTAAGTGTGGCAGGTATATTATATGATGAAAACAAAGATGAAACTGTGTATGCATTTTCCTCACTACAGCCAGTAAATGAAGCAGTTCAAGTTATAAAGGAGTTTTATTTGTATTTTTATATAGGTGCCCTAATTACTATTCTACTTCTTTCTTTCATATATTCAAATATGATTGCAAAGCCCTTGATAAAAATAACTAAAACGGCTTCTAAAATGGCAAAGCTTGACTTTACCGAGAAATGTGCGGTTAAAAGTGAAGATGAAATAGGGGCATTGGCTACCTCATTGAACCTTCTATCTGAGAATTTAAACGAAGCATTAACATCACTTAAAAATGCTAATTCAAAGTTAGAAAAGGATATTGAAAAAGAAAAAAAACTAACAGAAATGAGGAAAGACTTTGTAGCGGCTGTTTCGCATGAGCTTAAAACACCTATAACTCTTATAGAAGGGTATACTCTAGCTTTAAATGATGATGTTTTAGTAGGCGCAGAAAAACAATATTTCATAGACGTAATAATGGATGAATCTAGAAAGATGAACAGCTTAGTATCAGATATGTTGGATTTGTCTCAATTAGAATCAGGAAATTTTAAATTGATTAAAGAAGATTTTTTTCTTAATAAATTGGTGAAATCAATTACTAAAAAGTTTTCATCTTTACTTAATGAAAAACACATAAAATTAGAATTAAATTTTATCCAAGATATAAAAGTAAATGCAGATTGGAACAGAATAGAACAGGTAATAACAAATTATATGACTAATGCAATAAGACATACTAATGCTGGCGGATTCATAATAGTATCAATGATAAATAAGGAAGATAATATTTGCGTTGAAGTTGAAAATAGCGGAAATAAAATAGATATTGAAGAGACAAGTAAAATATGGGATAACTTCTATAAAATCGATAAATCAAGAACTAGAAAACTTGGTGGCACTGGTCTAGGTCTTTCAATAGTAAAAAATATAATTTTACTTCATGGTGGTAGCTGTGGAGTAGAAAACACAGAAATAGGAGTTAAATTCTATTTCAATTTAACAAAACAATTATGATTCTATAATTACTGTATATAATGTATGATCTATTTCAATATGATAATACATTGAAAAAAGAGTATGTAAAATGATAAAACAGACATTTTACATGCTTTTTTTTGTATATTAGTTTGCGAACTTTATTTCACCTTGAATCATATCTTTATAATATCCGCCACTACACATAAGTTCATCATGATTTCCCATTTCTATAATTTCTCCATGTTTTAGCACAAATATTTTATGTGCATTTCGTATGGTAGATAATCTATGTGCAATTATAAGTGTAGTTCTATCTTGAGCCATTTCTTCAATTACCTTTTGTATTAACTTTTCAGTATGTGTATCTATATTTGCTGTAGCCTCATCTAATATGAATATAGCTGGTGAATGAGCCAGTGCCCTAGAAAGTGATAAAAGTTGCTTTTGGCCTGCTGAAAAAGTTGATCCTCTTTCCATAACAGGTGAGTGTATTCCCCCTGGCAACCCATTTACAAAGTCCAAGGCATAGGTAGTTTTAAGGGACTTAATTAGGTCCGAATTGCTTATATTATCATTTAAAATAACGTTAGATTCTATATCTCCTGAAAATAAGAATACATCTTGAAGCACAACTGATATACCTTTTCTTAAGTCCTTCTTTTTTATATCATTAATATTAAGTCCATCTATTAGTATCTCACCCTTTTGAATTTTATAAAATCCGCTTATAAGGCTTATTATTGTAGATTTCCCCGCACCGGTTTCTCCAATAAAAGCAACAGTTTCTCCTTTTTTAACTTTAAAACACACATTCTTTAATATCCAATCTGAATTATTATAAGAAAACCATACATTATTAAATTCTATATCTCCCTGTAAATTTTCAATGCTCCTACCCTCATCTAAATCTTCTAAAGATTCTTCTTCATCTAGAAGTTCAAAAATTCGTTCTGCGGAAACCAAAGCTGATTGAATAGTAGTATAGTTATCCGCAAGATCAGATATTGGATTAAAAAATTGTTTTATATATGTTGTAAAAGCGAAAAGCACACCTATCTCTATAGTACTATTTGCAATTTTACTCATGGAATACCATAATATAATGGCTACTGCAAGACTTTGAAAAACATCTGAAGCCGGCCTTAATATGCTATTCATCCTTACTTGAAATAATGTGCTTTTCAAATACTCTTCGTTTAGTTTTAAGAACTCTTCATTTTTTTCTTTTTCGCCTGTAAATATCTGTATTATTTTCATCCCCGAAATATTTTCAGCCATAAATCCATTAATTCTTCCTATTAAGCTTTTCATCTTTGAAAAGTTCTTCTTAATCTTGTTTTTAAGAAGAAAAATAATAAAAAACATAAAAGGTACTACAGAAAATGAGATAAGAGCTAATTCTACATCCATTGCAAGCATAGCATATACTATACCTATAAGTAAGAAAACATCTTTAAACAAACTAATAATTACATCAGTATACATCTCACTTAAAGCTTCCACATCATTTGTTGCTCTTGTTATAAGTCTTCCAGAGGAAGTTTTATCAAGATATGATAGTGGAAGAAATTGTATTGTTCTAAATACTCGCTTTCTTAAATTTCTCATAATTTCCTGACCGGATTTATTTATTAAATTCACCTGGGTAAAAGAACATAACCCCCCTATAGCAACAATAACAAAATATAATATTCCCATAGATGTTATTGAGTACACACTACTTTGTGATACTTTTTTTATTAAAAAGTCATCAATAACAAGCTTTAGTATATAAGGTTTTAAAAGTTCAGCAGCATTTACAATCAGTACACATAAAGCAGCTAAAATTATCTTATTAAGATATGGCTTTGTTAACTCTAAAAGTCTTTTAATACTATTAATTTTATGAAGCTTTCCACCCTGATCTTTTTTGCTAGTCTTCATGTTGAGACTTGTAGGTTTCATAGTATAGTCCTTCTTTCTTTATAAGTTCATTATGAGTCCCGCTTTCGCATATCTTACCCTCATCTAAGAGTATAATAAAATCCGCATGTTTTATTGTAGAAATTCTATGAGCAACAATTATTGTGGTTTTACCACTTCTTGATTTCTTAATGTTTTTTAGCAACTTGGATTCAGTAAGGGTATCCACTGCTGAAAGTGAATCATCTAAAATCAGTATTGATGGGTTCCGAATAATAGCCCTAGCTATAGAAATACGTTGTTTTTCTCCCCCGGATAAATTAACACCACGTTCTCCAAGTATGGTATCAAAGCCCTTA
>Ga0335397_10010878_pt1 | contig 11242 bp, 10 predicted proteins | sample MAT04_FD_205740 | JGI IMG/M metagenome (GOLD analysis project Ga0335397, IMG submission 205740) | Freshwater microbial communities from Lake Fryxell liftoff mats and glacier meltwater in Antarctica - MAT-04 (spades assembly) (version 2) ...
CTCTGTCGCTGTAGCAGCTGATTACGTAAAATTCGGAGGTCCCGCCAGAGGTGAACGAGTAGCTAAATACAATCGTCTTCTCCAAATTGAAGCACAGCTTATGGATGCTGCTTCAAAAAACTCGTCAAGTAATACGGCGAAATAAATCGTAACACAGTCAAATTATGAATACATTTAATTGGGAAGAAAAAGCAAAGAATCTCAGCTGGTTTAATGACTCCAACTTTAACATCGCTCATAATGTGCTTGATAAACATCTTAGTGAGGGAAATGGTGATAAAAAAGCACTTATCTTTGAAGACGATGAGGGTAATATAACTGAGTATACATTTGCACAATTAGTAGATGAGACTAATAAAGTCGCTAATCTTCTCTCTCAAAATGCAGTAACCAAAGGAGACCGGGTCTTTATATTTCTTCCTAGAATTCCCGAGCTTTATATTAATTTTCTAGGGGTTATTAAAACTGGCGCAATTGCAGGGACTATGTTCGCTGCGCTTGGCTCTGATGCTCTCAGGGATCGTCTCAATAATTCTAAAGCAATAGCTATTTTTACCACTAAGGAGCTTGCAGACCGTATTAAACCAATTATTGATGAACTACCAGATCTAAAACACATTTTTATCGTTGACGACTCTCCATACAAGAAAGAGCTTACTCAGATGTCAGACAGCTACTCAACTGCCCACACAAAACCTGAGGACTATGCATTCATGCTCTACACCTCTGGAACAACAGGACTTCCTAAGGGAGTAGTTCATGCCCATTATTCCCTGTTACAGCAGATTGAAAGCGCTAAGTTCTGTCTAGATTTAAAACCTAATGATATTTACTGGTGTACTGCAGACCCAGGCTGGGTAACAGGGATAGTCTATGGAATACTCACCAATCTGTCACTTGGAATCACGTCTTTCGTACATAACGGTAAATTTGAGCCTGAAAAATGGTACTCGCTAATAGAAAAACATAAAATAAGCGTCTGGTACACAGCGCCAACAGCTATACGAATGCTCATGGCCAAAGGAGATAAGCTGCTTGAAAAATACGATCTTTCATCACTTCGGTATCTCGCATCCGTTGGTGAACCCCTTAATCCCGAGGCACTTCTCTGGAGCCATAAAGTATTTAAAGGAAACTATTTTCATGATACCTGGTGGCAAACAGAAACAGGATCTATTATGATCGCAAACACTCCGGGCCTAGAACTACGTCCCGGGTCTATGGGTAAACCACTTCCTTGGGTAGAGGCAGCAATTGTTAATGATGATGGCACACCCATGCCTGATGGAGAGGAAGGAAATCTAGTGATTAAGTCGCCATGGCCATCTATCATGCGTACGATCTGGCAAAATAAAGAGAGATATGACTCATGTTTTCTAAATGGTTGGTATTTCTCAGGAGATCACGCTAAAAAAGATCCTGATGGGTTCTATTGGTTCATAGGACGAGCTGATGATGTCATTATGACATCAGGTGAACGTGTTGGCCCCTTTGAAGTAGAGAGCGCACTGATTAGCTATCCTGGGGTAATCGAGGCAGGAGTTATAGGCAAACCTGATGAACTACGGGGAGAGATTATAAAAGCATTTGTTGTTCTTAATTCAGATAACGAAGGAACTGAGGAACTAAAAAACAAACTTCAAAATCACGTTAAAAAACACCTCTCTGCCCACGCTTACCCACGAGAAATAGAATTTATCGATAAGCTACCCAAGACCAGAAGTGGAAAAATCATGAGGAGAATCTTAAAAGCCAAAGAACTCGGTCATCCAATTGGCGATATCTCAACGCTTGAAGACTACTAATAATGTTTATTCTTCTAGATGTGTATTAATAACGAGGATGAATTCACCCCGTGGGGCAACTTTTCTAAAGTGCTCAATTGCTTCTGAGATTAGTTCGCGTCGAATCTCCTGATGTAGCTTAGTTAACTCTCTGCAAACCACTATCTGAACATCGCCAAATGCTTCCAGTAGCTCTTCGAGGACTTGTTTCATCCTATGAGGAGCCTCAAAATAAATCATAGTTGAGGACATACTTTTCTGGGACTCTCTAGCGTTAGCAAAAAATGTCTTACGATGCCCGGGCTTTCGAGGGGGATATCCAAGGAAGATAAATTTGTCTGTTGGCAACCCTGATAGGGTAAGTGCTAAAATGACAGACGATGGACCCGGCAATGAATCAATAGGTATCCCCTCTTTTACACACTCTCTGACCAGCTTAAATCCAGGATCTGATACGGTTGGTGTCCCAGCATCTGAAACAAGCGCAATACGCAACCCGCTCTTTAGTGCTGTGATAACTTCAGGAATGCGACTTGCCTCATTTTCCTCATAATATGACATCATTCGCTGAAACTTCTCTCCATTGCTGGGTGTCGCGAGTTCTGGATGGCGTTTCTGAAGTTCACGAAGTAGCTGGCTGGTTTTACGTGTGTCCTCACAGACAATCGCATCCACAGAAAAAAGTGTCCTGATTGCCCTGATGGTAATATCGTCCATATTACCAATAGGCGTAGCGATGATTGATAGCTTTCCTTGGTCTGACATGTTAGCTAAGTCGTACTCCTAAAATTCTAAGATCTTGCTCTAGCTGCTGATCGGTTGTATACACAATTCCTCGCATACCGACTTTTTGTGCACCGACTATATTCCCCTCTACGTTATCAATAAATACTGTTTCTTCTGCTGGTAAGCCTACTTTAGCCAATGTTAATTCATAGATTTCTCGATCAGGTTTTTCAACACCAACTTCACTTGAATAAACTGCAAATTCAAAATCATCGTCAATATTTTTTGAACGCAAAAAATTCAAATGTGGCTCTATAGAATTAGAAAGAATAGCTATTCGATAGCCATTCTTCTTCAGCCTTTGAGCTATGGAAATTACTGCTTGATTTGGCTGAAATCGATTGATAAATTCTCGCATCATTACATCGTGAAGAGAATTTGTCACATTAACTCCTGCATCAGAACAAAAAAGAGTCCAAAATTCTTGTTCACTAATCTCTCCCCTACTTAACGGATGTAGATGCCTCTCCCAACAACGACGCGCTGTCTCCTCTGAAATTAATAGTGTATTTTTTATATCGTCTATAATCCACTGATCATTCCATTCTATTAGAACGCCACCAATATCGAAAATAACTGCTTTGATCATGGAGAGATTATATACTTCTTTGGCTCATAATTACAAATAGTGAGGACTTCTTAAACTCGTGGTCCTGCTTGGGCAATAGGGAGCATATTTGGATCTAAGTCTGGTAAGAACTTTTCTGAAAAAGTTCTGACATAATCTTGGGCTAGCGCCAGCTTAGCACTCATCTGAGCGTTTTTATCACTCCAAGCATTTTCTGGAGTTAGTAAAAATGAATCTACTCCAGGGCATTCATTTGGAATCTCAAAGCCAAAAACAGGATCTACTGTCGTGGCAATATCCTTCAGAGTATCACTAGCAATCGCTTTTATAATTAATTGGGTAAGCTCAATATCCATTCTCTCACCTACCCCATAAGGTCCTCCTGACCAACCAGTATTTACTAACCAAACATTAATATTATTTTCCTTGATGATCTTTCCTATCGCTTCAGCATGAACTCGTGGCTCTCTTACTAAAAAAGGCTCAGCTAAAAGAGCGGAGGACTCTTCTTTAAGTTGAGTAATTCCTTTTTCTTTACCAGGCATTTTGGAGGTACGTCCACTCAGTAAATAAAACATAGCTTGTTCATAATCTCTTAGTTTTGCAACAGGTGGCATAACGCCACGCCCGTCAGCAGTTAATAAAATAATATCTTCAAGCGGTCCACCAATTCCCTCTTTATCCATATTTGGCATATCGTCTAAGTCGATAGCAGCTCGAGTATTTGGAGTTAAAGAAAGATTTGCAAAATCAGGGATCAGAGTACCTTCAAACATCTTTACATTTTCTAAAATAGATGTCGCCTGAAGACTACCCATAAAAAACTCTGGTTCTTTTATCGGATCGATATTGCCAACACTTGGATAACAGCCTCCTTCAATATTTGAAGCAATGCCGTCAGTATCGACTAAAATTTCATCATCTCCTACTGGCTGAATTGTAGGCTGTCCATCTTCGTAAATTTGTATTTGAGCACATGTGGACTTACCAGTACCCGACCCGCCCATGATCGCTACTGCCCCCCCATTTTTTTTACGGATCAAAGATCCATGCAGTGCTGCGTGCCCTTCACGATCTGCGACATAATGTTCCCAGGTCAAACCAAGCTTTTTCATCTCTCCTCCATACTGCGTTTCTGTAATAACTGCCTGCCCGTTAGTAAAATCAGTGGCGATGGCAGTACCACTCCTAGTGTGATGACGTTCAGGTGATGCACTAAATCCAGGGGCATGCAGTATCTCAAGGTCAGACTTATAATCAACTTGCTCTGATCGGCTTTTCTCATCGGGAGTTAGCTCTCTATAGAGATTAGTAGCAAACAGTGCATGCCAAGGACTATGGGTACGAATTCTGACTAATTGCCTTGTAGCTGAAGTGACATCTGCACCGAGTGCTAAATCTAATATATATTCATGGTTCTGAGTGGTTAAGAAATCGTCTACGTCCATATAAAGGAGTGCGAAATCCTCAGGGGTTAAAGGTTTATTAACTTTTTCCCAGATATCACCTGATTCTGGATTTTTAACATAGAATTTATCTTGAGCCGAGCGAGCAGTATGCTCACCAGTCTCTACAGCAATAGCGCCTTTCGCAGTACCGCCTTCAGGCAGAGGAACATCTATCTGAAATCCCTGACCAAGTAATAAAGCATGCTGTACTAACTCTTCTTTAGGTAAATTATGAAAAACTTGTCTTTCAGCTCGTCGTTCCGCTACTATTGATTCTTCAATTTCTTTTGGCATCTCATCACTGTAGCAAAATTAGCCCATGGATACAAGACAATTATACTGACAGATTGCTGACAAAGGAACGAAGAGTTAGTATCTTCTAACGAGGGAGACGACGCGACCCTGAATACGAAGGCTGGTCGGATAAATTGGGTCCATCTTAGCATTAGCAGGTTTGAGTACCACTCTCCCATCTTCTTTATAGAACTTTTTTAATGTAGCCAAATTATCATCTACAAGAGCTACCACTATTTCGCCATTAGTGGCAGTATTTACTTTTTCAATTACTACGAAGTCGCCATCTAGTATCCCATCGTCTATCATCGACTCCCCTTTTACCTGGAGTACGTAGGAGGTATTCTTCCCGGATAGCATCGATGCTGATATCTGAAAGGTAGCATTTGGATCGGTATGTGGCTCGAGTGGGCGCCCTGCAGCGATATAACCCATGAGTGGTAACTCAACTGAAGGAGAATTTTCTTTAGAAAAGGTGGCGATTGATCCCGTATCTTTGATCTTTAAAATCCTTGAATTACCGTCATCTTTCTGGATATATTCTTTATCTACCAAATTACGAATAATTGCGTGAACGGTGGATACGCTTCGATGACCTGTCGCATCAGCCATCTCGCGAAGTGTGGGTGAATAGCCATTCTTAGCTTGAAACTGAGCTAAAAAAGTAAGTAATTCTCTCTCTTTTCTATATAAAACGCCTGCCATACAGTTGAGCAGTTTTTCAATTTAGGGCAGAAAAACTGTATGTATAAAATATACGTGTTTTCGTATATTTTTGTCAATAATGCAATATAATTCAGACTAGGTCAAAATTACTCATCTAGTTTACCTAAGACATAATTCTGTTCACGGGGGTGTTTAAGACTATTAAAAATTTTCTCCTTTTTAGTTTCACTTGTTGTATTTTTACCTTTTATTGTTCTTGATCTCACATAACTTGTAGCGAGATTCATAAATGTACTTGCAGCTTTGGAACTAAACCTATTAAGCCCGCCTCGTCTTGCTCTTGCTTCATACTCCTTTCTTTTTACAGCAAGGTATCGATGTGCCCCATCTTCATCTCCTTGGTGCATATATAATGCTGCAGACGCATATGTAGGAATACGCAGCAAAGGATCGATATGGCGACCATTCCAGTCATCAATTATTTGTACTGCTTGACATGTACTATGCATGACAGACATTGCTTTTTCTAAAGAAGTTGAGGGCATGTCGTCAATAAGCCACCTGTATTTATCTTCAATTGCCTCCATTGACAGCTTACATTCCTCAATCGGCTGTATACAAGATTTTAGTTTATCAGCACCTAGCAATACTCCGATAACCTCAACCTCACTTATAGCATTGGCTAGGCTTCTGTAGCGATCAGCTTCTTCAAACCTCACCGGACGAGTATCTCTAATTGCTCTAATATCATCCTCAACTACTCGGACTTCATTCTCAGCTGACTGGATGACCCCCTCAACCTCGGCCTTCTCATGAGGTGTAAGCTGCAAAATCGCTTCATCAAGACACGCTTTATCTACCGCTTTACTTTCTTTAAGATTCTGGAGAATATCGTCAATATCTGTTCTCCCTGAGCCAGCAAAATCAATTTCATCATTAAGACTAATTTGATATTTTATGAGAGCATTGCTTGCTTCAACTCGAGGGGGGTTAGACAAGACAGTCTCTGAAGAGACTACGTGGGGAGCGAGTGTCTCAAGCATTGCCAAAGCACTTCTTGGAATTATAGTCATGTGAATGGGACCATTGCTTAATTCATAAAGCTTTCTCGCTGCTCTAAAACCTTGCGCAACCTCCTCTTTTATGCCCCAAGTTCCTTTCTCCACACACATAGTTTACAAGACCTTATGCTACAATAGCCACATGGATTTTAAGCTCGAATCACGATTCAAACCAACGGGTGATCAACCAACCGCGATAAAAAAACTCAATGATGGACTTGAGGCGGGCAAACGTAACCAAGTGCTCCTTGGCGTCACTGGCAGTGGTAAGACATTTACCATGGCAAATGTCATCCAAAAAGTTAAAAAACCAACATTGGTAATATCTCATAACAAAACACTTGCTGCGCAGCTCTACCAAGAGTTCAGGGACTTTTTTCCCCACAATGCAGTCTCGTACTTCGTCTCCTATTATGATTACTATCAGCCCGAGGCATATATGCCAACAACTGATACCTATATCGAAAAAGAAGCTCAGATTAACGAAGAGATAGATAAACTCCGACTTTCAGCCACCGCCAATCTCTTAACACGCGACGACGTCATCGTAGTTGCCTCAGTATCATGCATCTATAACTTAGGATCGCCAGTAGAATATGGAAAGTTCGTATTAGAACTCGTTCCAGGAATGAAGATATCACAGCGAGACATTTTAGTGAGACTCGCTGATCTCCAATATGATCGCAATGATTATGAATTTAAACGAGGTGCATTTCGTGTAAGGGGTGGAACTATTGAACTGCTTCCCGCCTACATGGATAATGGGCTCCGCTTTGAGCTTAACGGAGACATAATCACTGAAATAAGGGAATTTGATCCACTGACCGGAGAGACGGTTCAGGTTATGCAAAAAGTTCTCATATACCCAGCCAAACACTATATGACGGATCCCAAGACTCATGCGACAGCATTTGAGCAAATGCAGAAAGACACCGATAATCAAGTAGCGCTATTTAAATCAGAGGGTAAACATGTAGAAGCCCAGCGTATCGCTCAACGTACGAAGTACGACATCGAAATGATACGTGAGGTGGGCTATGTAAACGGTATTGAAAATTACTCCACCTACTTTGATGGAAGAGAACCAGGACAGCCACCCTATACGCTCATCGATTATTTTAATCATAACGCCAAGGATTGGCTGCTTGTGGTAGATGAATCACACATCACGCTTCCTCAAATAAGAGGTATGTATAACGGTGATAGGGCTCGCAAAGAGACATTGATCAACTATGGCTTCAGACTTCCCTCCGCACTCGATAATCGACCACTTCGCTTTGAAGAGTTCATGCGCCAGACAAAGCAAGCGGTATATGTCTCAGCAACTCCTGAAGAGTTCGAAGTGTCACTAGCAAATGAAGAGGATGGCATAGCAGAGCAACTCATACGTCCAACGGGAATTATCGATCCAAGAATAACTGTCAGACCCACCCAAGGACAAATAAATGATCTTATGTCAGAAATTAGAAAACGAATTGAGAAAAATCAACGCGTTCTCGTCACCACTCTGACCAAGCGCATGTCAGAGGAACTATCAGATTATCTTGATGAACATGGCATAAAGGTAACCTACCTTCATTCTGATATCGAGACGCTCCAACGCCAAGAAGTCCTTGACCAACTGAGACGTGGCGACGTAGATGTACTAGTTGGAATTAACCTTCTTCGCGAGGGCTTAGATCTTCCTGAAGTTACGTTAGTCGCAATACTTGATGCAGATAAAGAAGGATTTTTACGAAGCCGTACTTCCCTCATCCAAACCATGGGTCGAGCAGCTCGCAATATCGAGTCAGAAGTCATTATGTATGCAGATAAGGTTACTAAATCCATGAAAGCTGCTATAGATGAGGTAGAACGACGCAGAGAAATTCAGACAGCCTACAATAAAAAGCATCATATTACCCCGATGAACGTAGAGAAGGCAATCCGAGCTAAGTTAGTCGAGCAACAACAAAAAGAAAATAGTAAACCATCCATCGACTTCCTGCTAAAAATGGGTAAAAAGGACGTGCTTCTGCCAGATGAAAAAGAGAAGCTTATAAAAGGACTTAGGAAAGAGATGAAATCAGCTGCTGAGGGACTAGACTTTGAAACAGCTACGTTGCTTCGGGATCAAATCCGAATGCTCCAGGGTAAATAAATACACTTAGCAGAAGAGTTGTTGAGATTAAATTATTTATGGGTTTTTAGATTTTAAAAAATTATAATTTGTAGACGTAGATCTTTGAGCCCCTTCAAGCTTACCACCACGATGAGCTCTCCCAATGACCATTTCTTCACCATCATCATCTTTCCACTACGACCCCCCCAAATCGCCTGTTGATTATCTCAACTTCTTTATCTGAATTTACATCAGACCCTACAACGATACCCTCCTGTGGAAACATTTCGACAGTTGCTTGATCTAGATCGCTAATCACAGGTATTGATGCGCCCGTTGTGTCAGGCTCTCCTTTAGGCTGTAAATAAGGATAGACACGCTCAGCACAACGTATATTTGAAGATCGAGATGCTCCATCAATCTCATTCTCACTTAAATATCTTTCTTTGCTCATATTTTCTAGGGCGATAATACCACTTTTAAACTCGCTCGACAAGGATCATGTTCGTCGTTCCTGACTGGCCAAATGGCATGCCTGCAGCTATCACGAATGCTTCACCCTTATGCAGCTTTATCACTGAGTTCTTCTCTGCTATTTCTTTTGCTTGAGTGACCATATCTAAAAACCCCTTTGTTGGTTTGATCAAAAAAGGAAAGACACCATAGGAAAAGTTCAACCTCCTGATGGTCTCAGGTACGGGGGAAAGTGCTAGGATTATCTGAGGGTGTCGATGTCGAGAAATTCGATGGGCTGCTTTTCCACCATGAGTAAAAGCTACGACGAGCCGCGCACCAATCTGATCAGCCATGCGCCCTACTCCCGCACTAACAGCGTTACCCACTGCATGCTCATCATCAAATTCACGCTCTGTTACATAAGGTACTGCATCCCGAATAATTTGCGCCATCATCTTCACCGTCTCTATAGGAAATTTTCCCATAGCACTTTCACCAGAAAGCATGACAGCATCAGTACCATCAAGAATTGCATTTGCTACATCAGTTACTTCAGCTCGCGTTGGCAGCGGATTGCTTGTCATAGATTCTAGCATCTGCGTTGCCGTGATAACTGGCTTAGCACGATTTAGCCCGATGTTTATGAGTCTTTTTTGCAGATGGGGCACTTCAGACATCGGAACTGCCAGACCTAGATCGCCTCTGGCTACCATCAGGCCATCTGCAGCGGTAATTATTTTCTCGATATTTTGTATAGCCATTGCAGTCTCAATCTTGGCGATAAGCATAATGCGCGATCCCTCTGGAAGTAATTTACGAACAGCCAGAACATCTTTCTCTGTCTGAACAAATGAGATTGCTAAAGCGTCTACACCCTCATCTACCATAAGCCCTACATCTTCTCGATCTTTTTTCGTCAAGCCATGGTTTTCTAGTGATAATCCCTGAGCATAAAACCCCTTAAAGGACACCAGAGGTCCTCCGACTACGATCCTTGCTATGGCTTTATTAGCTCCCTCCTCCTCAACTATCATTCTGATTTTCCCATCATCGACGTAAATCTCCGCACCCTTTTTTAACTGAGGAATAATAGTTGGATAATTAACAGATAGAATCTTAGCCGTACCAATGACTGCTTTATTTACTACTTCAACTAATTGATTATTTTCGAGCACGACTCCAGCTTCCACTTTCCCAATGCGAATTTTTGGACCTGCCAAATCTCCCATGATAGCAATCGGCCTACCAATCTTTAGCTCCACAACCCTCATATCTTTTACGAGCTGCTTGGTTTCGTCATGAGGTTGGTGAGAAAGATTAATCCGAAAGACATCTACACCCTCCTGTGCAAGAGCAAGTAGTGTCTCGTATGATTTACTTGAAGGGCCGATGGTGGCGACTATTTTTACTTTTTTGTTATACATAAACTCCTCGATCAATGTCCGAAATAGCGTGTAATACCCGTAGCATGTCTCATCAATTTTGTGATATGCAATGTGGTATGCTCTTTTGCTAATTCCTCCTTATAGGATACCACTTCATAAGCACGAGTTCAAGGACTAACCGATATTCTCTATGTGATCAAATGCAGAGATGTGTCCATTTTCATTTAAAATAATACTGATGGCGTCTAGACGAAGTAATTGAGGGAGCTCTGGGTGAAAAGATTGATAATAGATAGCAGCGCGATTTAAGGCCTGTAATTTATAATATCCTATTGCCTCAAGAGGGCTCCCATAGTTTTTTGAAGTTCGTGATTTAACTTCTATAAATACCGTCGATCTGTTCTTTTTTGAAGGATCGATAGCGATGATATCCACTTCCGCATTACGCAATCGAAAATTACGCTCCACTATTTTATATCCTTTTTTACGAAGATAAGTACAGGCAGCATCTTCACCCTTTTGCCCTATCTGTTTTCGATAACCCAACACCATAAGCAAGTATAGAACATGCTAATGGCTAATGGCTAATGGCTAATGGCTGAGGATTATGGCCTAACTTTAGGCTTTCGTAGATAAGTAAGTCGTGCTCGACGTGGTTTATCTTTAGGGCCTTCTTTAATTTCTACCCTATCA
>Ga0335397_10010879_pt1 | contig 11242 bp, 7 predicted proteins | sample MAT04_FD_205740 | JGI IMG/M metagenome (GOLD analysis project Ga0335397, IMG submission 205740) | Freshwater microbial communities from Lake Fryxell liftoff mats and glacier meltwater in Antarctica - MAT-04 (spades assembly) (version 2) ...
CTTCCTCGTCTCCTACGCCGCCTTCAAGCGGCACTACAGCCTGTTCCCCGCGAGCGACGGGGTGATCGCGGGGCTGGGCGAGGAGATCGCGCCGCACGTCACGGGCAGCGGAACGATCCAGTTCAAGGCGGACCAGCCCATCCCGGCGGACCTCATCAGGCGCATCGTGCGCAGCCGCCTCGAGGAGGAGGCCGCGGCGCGCGCGTCCGGACCGGCCAGCCGACGGACCGACGGATGACTGCGTCAGTCCGGGGCGGCCGCCGGTGAGAACGACGGGTACCCGATGGGGCCGAGGCCGGACAGCACCGACGCCTCCGACCCATCGGCGTTCATGATCCACAGCGTCGGCGCGCCGTACCGGTCCGACTGGAACGCGATGAAGCTGCCGTCACGTGAGTACGTGGGGTACTCCTCGGCACCGGGGTGGTCCGTGAGCTGCCGGGCCTCGGTGCCGTCGGCATCGGCGGTCCAGATGTCCATGCTGCCGGCGGCGGCCGTGGTGAACAGGATGTGCTCGCCGTCGGGGGACCAGCGCGGGTCGTAGCTGTCCACGCCGTTGTCGATGAGCCGCACCGGGTCCGCGCCGTCGGCGTCCATGACCCAGATCTCGGACACGCCGGCCGTCGCGCGCCGGAACAGGATGCGCTTGCCGTCCGGGGAGATGCGGGGCGTCGCGTCGCGCTCAGGATGGTCGGTGATGGGCGTGCCCGCGACTGCGGGGTCGGCGGCGAACGGCCGTACCAGGATGTCGTACTCCCCGCCGGCCTCGTTGGAGATATATGCCACCGCCGTCCCGTCGGGCGAGACCGCGGCGCCGTCCTGTTTGCCCGGCCCGGTGACGAAGAGCCGCTCGCGCTGGACCCCGTCGGCGGGCACGAGATAGAGATCCACGTCCGTGGCGGACAGCTGCGCGCCGAACAGCAGCCCCGCGCCGTCCGGCAGCCAGGTGGGCGGGCCCAGCAGCTCCGTGGTGGCCTCATCCGTGAGCTGCGTGACGGGCTCGCCGGTGGCGCCATCGATGATCCACAGGTCGGACGTCTCCTCCGGCTGCCAGTAGGCAGCGATGTGCTCGCCGGGCGCCCGCAGGTCCCCGCTCGCGGCGGTCCCGATCAGCTCCCCGTAGATGATGCACGCGGCGTCCCGAGCGCCCGCCGCCCAGTCGTCGGCGTCCGGCCAGACCGTGAACGGGTAGATCTGCGTCTCCGCGATGGAACGCCCCAGGAACGCGGTGTAGGCCGCGTCGCACCCGGCCAGCGACCGCTCGTCCGCGTCCGCAGGCAACTCGCCGTCACCCAGCGGCACGAGCGCCACGACCTCGCTGTCGTGACGCTCGTCGCAGGCTAGGGCCGCCGGCGGCTGCGCGAAGTCGACCTGGCCCTGGTCGTCGAACGTGAGCACATAGCAGGTGCCTGGGGCCAGGGGATCGAACCAGGTATCCCCGGCGGCGGGGGACTGGGCGCCGGCAGGGCCGGGCAGTGAGCCCGCGAGGGCCACCACCGCGACCAGGGTCGCGCGCACCATCGGACGTCGGACAGCTCTCATGGCCATGGGTCTCCCTCCTTGCATGGCGGGGACTGTACCCGAGCGAGGGAACATCGCGGGGGTCGATCGACGCGGGTGAGCGCAGGCTGTCGATCGACCCCGGCGACGACGGACCGGGCACCCGGGGGCGCCGGACACCGGATGCTGCGGCGCATCGGAGTCAGCGTCAACGGGCGGACGGCCCCTGGTGGTGCGTCCGCGCCACGCCCGGTCGGGGGATGCCTTGACCGCGTCTGGCGGCGCTGCGCGCGGGTCAGCCATCCTCGTCGAGCGGGAGGCGACGGAGGAGCACGAGCAGGGGGCGCGTCTCGGCCGCCGTGGGCGCCAGCACCGGCAGCCGCAGGAACGCCTCCCCGGCGACGCCAGGCTGCCAGCGCGCGGAGAGCCGTCGGGCGCTGATGGCGTCGAGACCCATGGACGCGACGGCCGTCGCGAGCGTCCGCCCCTCGCCGCGCAACCCGCGGCTGGCCATCGCGCGGTCGCCGTCCGCGAGCACCTCGAGGAGCCGGGCGCGTCGCTGGGCGAACGGCCAGTCTCCAAGCGGGCGTCCGTCCGCCCAGGGCAGATCGGAGACGACGAAGGCCCCGATGCCCGCGCGCGAGGTCGGATCGGCCAGCCGCGCCCGCAGCAGGTCAGGATCGGGCCGGCCGTCACGGTCGAGCACCAGCAGCGTGCCCACGAGCGCGACGCTGTCGGTCGTCACCTGGTCGACGAGCGTTCGCAGCTCGGGGAACGACTCGGTGGGGTCCGCCAGCAGCTGTTCCATCGCGAGGCGCAGCCGGCCGCCCTCGATGCGGGCGATGACCGGCCTGCCCGGCCACCAGGGCTCGAAGAACCAGCCCTCGTCGTCGAACGGGGCTGCCCCGGTCGCCGGGGTCATGGGCGCGATGCGCCCAGGCAGCCGCGGTCCAGCGGGGGCCGCGTCGAACCCGAGCGCCAGCTGGTCGGGGGCGACGGCGTGCCGAACGGGCACCGGGTCAGGCGCTCTTGCGGCGCCGTGCGGCCGGTGCGGCCCTGGTGGCCCCGTCCGCGGCCTCAGCGAGCTCGGCGGCGCCCGCCTTGCTGGGGGCCTTGGCCGCCGAGGTCTTGACGGCGGCCGGCTTCGCGTCCGCGGCGGCCACCTTGGCGTTCGCGGCGGCTGGACGGGTGGCGCGTGCCTTGCGCGCCTCATCCACGGACACCGGCACCTCGTCGGCCTTGGCCTTCTTGGCGCCCGTGGCCTTGGCGGCGGGCGGCGCGGCCGCCTCCTCCTCCGTGCCCTTGCGACGTGCCGCGGCGACGCTCGCCTCCAGCACCGCCATCAGGTCCGTCAGGCCCCTGGTCTCCACGACCGGCTCGGGCAACTCGACCTCCTCGCCCTGCACCTTGGCCGCGATGACCTGGAGCAGCGCCTCCCGGTACTCGTCGCGGTACTGGCTGGGGTCGAACTCGCCGGTCATCGCCTCCACGAGCTGCTTCGCCATCGCGATCTCCGCGGGCTTGAAGTCCGCCGACGCGTCGGGCAGGTCAAGTTCCTTGACATCGCGCACCTCGTCCGGCCAGTAGAGCGTGGACAGCAGCATCGTGTCTGCGAACGGGTCCAGCGCGGCGAGCGTCTCGCGGTCCTTGAGCACGATCTTGCAGATGGCCTGGAGGCCGGCCTCCGCGAGCACCTCCCGCAGCAGCAGGAACGCCTTGCGCCCGACCGCCTCCGGCTCGATGTAGTACGCCTGCTTGACGAACGTGGTGGAGAAGCCGCCGCGGTCCGCGGGCACGAACTGCTCGATCTCGATGGCGCGCACGGTCTTGAGCGGTACCTTCTCGAAGTCCGCCTCCTCGATGACCACGTACTGACCCTTGGACCACTCGTAGCCGCGCACGGTGTCCGAACGAGAGATCTCGCCGTGCTCCGGGCAGTGGGTCTTCATCTGGATGCGCAGCAGATCCGGCTCATGCAGCATGTTGAACGAGAGCCCGCCACGCGATTCGGTGGCCAGATACAGCTTCACCGGGATGGTCACCAGGCCGAACTGGATCGCGCCCCGCCACATCGAGCGTGCCATGGGTTCTTCTCCTCGTGCGCGCACCGCCGTCTCGCAGGTCCCGTTCGCCCCACGAGGATAGCCCTGCCGCGCAACGAAGGCGTCTGCGTGGCCGTGCGCCCGGTTCCGCCCGACCACCCCGGCCCGTTGATCAGGCGGCGGGCCGCCCGTTGCGCCACGTCCGGGCGGCCCGGACGGGCGGCCGCGCGCGACTCGGACAACCATCAGCGGGCCTTGCCAGCCGTGACCCAGGGCCGTCGGCAGAACCCGGCTATGCTCCGGCCCCAGCCATGAGACGCCTCCCGACGTTCGCCGCCGTGGCCCTGCTCCTGGCAGGCTGCCTCGGCTCGCCCGCCGGTCCGGGGGTGCCCGGGTCCAGCCAGCGGACATCCGGGACGCCGGCGGCGATGGAGCCGCTGCGCTACGTCGCGATGGGCGATTCCTACACCATCGGTGACGAGCTCCCGCGGCAGGTGGATCGCTGGCCGAACCAGCTCGTGCGCGCGCTGCGGCCGGGCGCGGCGCTCCAGCTCGTGGACAACCTCGCGGGCCAGAGCCACGGCACGACCGACGTCATCGAGGTCCAGCTGCCGGTGCTCGAGGAGCTCGATCCGGACCTCGTGAGCCTGCAGGTGGGCGTCAACGACGTGGTCATCTCGCGCCTCACGGACGACGAGTACCGCGAGAACCTGATCGAGATCCTCGATGGCCTCGACGGCGCGACACAGGCGACCTCGCGCCCGGGCATCCTGGACGTCGTGGCGCCCGAGCAGGTGTTCCTCGTGACCACGCCGGACTACACGCTGGCCCCCGACCGGCGCTTCGACCGACCCGGCGCCGCGGCCACCGTCGCGCGGTTCAATGACATCCTGCGCGAGCTCGCGGCGGAGCGAAGCCTTGCGGTCGTGGACATCGCGCCCATCAGCGACATGGTGGCCCGCGATCCCACGCTCATCACCGCCGACGGGCTCCACCCGTCCGCCAAGCAGTACGCGGGCTGGGTGGAGCTCATCGCGCCCGTGGTGCGCCAGCTGGTCGGGGTCGCCTGACTCGCTGCACGTGACCTGCAGCACGCGACGCCGAGGCCCATCCCCCGAGTCGGTGGGATGATGTCCGGGATGACCCTGGCCGCTGGGAGCCCAAGGAGAAGATCATGACCGCTGTCGCGCTGCCCGAGCTCGACCTGACCCGCCTGCGGCACGCCGTGGATCGCCTGGATCTGCCGGACCTGCGTCGCCTGGACCTGGATTTCGAGGGTGCCAAGCGCGACCTGGCGCGCTTCCGGGACGACGTCCAGGATGACATCGCGAACCTTGACATCGACCTCCCGCATGTCGACCTGGGCCACGTGGACCTGCCCAGCCTGGACGACCTGTTCGGCCGCAACCGACGCGCGACGATGCCCGCGGGTGCGATCGCCGTCGGCGGGCTGGCGCTTCTCGGGGGCCTCGCGATGGGTGCGCTGCTCGCGTTCTTCCTCAACCCCAGCAAGGGCGCGAAGCGACGGCGGCAGGCCCGCAGGCGCCTTGGTCGAGTCAAGCGTCGCGTGCTAGGCTAGGGACGTCACTTGCTCGACCGGTCCCGTGAGGCCGGAGAGGCGGCCCTGAGAGGCCGGCAAGGAGGGCGATCCTGATCGTGCTGTCATCCGACCACCGCTGCGGCCCGCCCGCCGGTGGTCGTTCGTTGTCCGGGGAGGTGGGGGAATGAGCGGTGCGCCGCCCATGCGTGCCTCCCGCCCCCTCGCGGTACCCGCGGACGCCGCGGTGGATCCGCGCATCGGCAGCCACGGTCCGGCGCTGCTCGCCCTGGAGGACGGCACGGTGTTCGCAGGCATCGCGTTCGGGGCGCCCGTCGCGTCCGGTGGCGACATCGTCGTGAACACGTCCCAGACCGGCTACCAGGAGGTCTGCACGGATCCCTCCTACGCCGGCCAGGTGGTGGTCATGACGTACCCGCTCATCGGCAACCACGGGCGCGTCCGCGATGACGACCAGTCGGAGCGGCCCTGGCTGCGCGGCCTCGTCGTGGGTCATGCGACCGCCGCGGTCCTGGGCAAGGCGCGTCAGATCATCCACCTGCTGCGCGCATCGGGCGTGCCTGCCATCGCGGGCCTCGATACGCGCGCCCTCGCCCGCCACCTGCGTGAGACCGGCTGCCAGCGCGCGCTCATCACCGCGCCGGGCATGACGGACCCCGACGAGGCTGCCGCGCGTGCCCGCGCCGTGCTGCGCTGGGAGGACCAGGACTTCGTGGGCCAGGTCTCCGTATCCGCGCCCTACGAGGTGGGTGACCGTGGGCCGCTCGTCGCGGTCGTGGACTACGGGCTCAAGACCAACATCATCCGCTCGCTGCGTCTGCGCGGCGCCCGGGTGCGTGTGCTGCCCTGCACCGCGACCGCGGAGGACGTGCTGCATGCGGACGTGGACGGCGTGGTGCTCTCCCCGGGACCCGGCGATCCGGCACGGCTGGGCGGCCCCGTGGCGCTCGCCCGCTCCGTGATCCAGGACGGGCGGCCCCTGCTGGGCATCTGCCTCGGCCACCAGATCGTGGCCCGCGCGGCGGGCGCGGACACACGCCGCCTGGACTTCGGGCATCACGGCGCCAACCACCCGGTCGCGGACCTGGTCACCGGCAGGGTCCAGATCACCGCGCAGAACCACGAGGTCACCGTGGTGGGTGATTCGCTGCCCGCCGGCTCGGGCTTCTTCGTGAGCCAGAAGAACCTCAACGACGGGTCCGTGGAAGGGCTGCGTCACACCACGCTGCCCATCGAGACCGTCCAGTACCACCCCGAGGGATCGCCCGGCCCGCTGGACGCCGTGGAGGTGTTCGACCGGTTCCTGGAGCGCGTGCGCCTGGCCGGATCGGGAGGATCGAGCTCGTGAGCGCGCCCGGCTCCAAGCCGCGGTCCGTGCTCATCATCGGCTCGGGCCCGGTGGTCATCGGCCAGGCGGCGGAGTTCGACTATGCGGGCACCCAGGCCTGCCGGGCGCTGCGTGAGGAGGGGGTGCGCACGATCCTGCTCAACTCCAACCCGGCCACCATCATGACCGACCCGGGCGTCGCGGACGCCATCTATCTCGAGCCGCTCACCGTCGGGTCCATCGAGCGCATCCTGGACATCGAGAAGCCCGATGGCGTGCTCGCGGGCCTGGGCGGCCAGACCGCGCTGAACCTGGCCATGGACGCCGCCAAGGCGGGTGTCTTCGAACGCGCCGGCGTGCGCCTCCTGGGTACGCCCATCGAGGCCATCGAGATGGCGGAGGACCGGGAGGCGTTCCGGGACCTGCTGGACCGCATCGGCCAGCCGTACGCACCGTCGGTGATCGTGGAGGGCGCCACGGACCAGGAGCGTCTGGCGCTCGCGGACCGGGCGCTCGAGGAGATCGGGCTGCCCGCGGTCATCCGGCCCGCGTTCACGCTGGGTGGCACGGGTGGCGGCATCGTGGCCACGGAGGCGGCCTACCGCGAGCGAGTGCGCGCGGGCCTGCGCCTCAGCCCCATCGGCCAGGTCATGGTGGAGCGCTGCCTCGTGGGCTGGCAGGAGATCGAATACGAGGTGATGCGCGACGCGGACGACACGTGCATCGCGGTCTGCTCCATGGAGAACGTGGATCCGCTGGGCGTCCACACGGGCGACTCGATCGTGGTGGCGCCCGTGCAGACGCTGCCCGACCCCGTCCACCAGCGGCTGCGCTCCGCCGCGCTCGCCATCATCCGGGCGCTGGGCGTGGAAGGCGGCTGCAACGTCCAGTTCGCGCTCTCCCCGGACGCCACGGACTACGCGGTCATCGAGGTCAACCCGCGCGTGTCGCGCTCATCGGCGCTGGCCTCCAAGGCCACCGGGTACCCCATCGCGCGCGTGGCGGCCCAGATCGCCATCGGCCGGCGGCTCGCGGAGATCCCCAACGCGATCACGAAGACCACGGTCGCCGCGTTCGAGCCGGCGTTGGACTACGTGGTGGTCAAGCTGCCGCGCTTCCCGTTCGACAAGTTCCCCACGGCCGATCGCTCGCTGGGCTCGCAGATGAAGGCCACGGGCGAGGTGATGGCCATCGACCGGACGTTCGGGGCGGCGCTCAACAAGGCGCTCCGGGGCCTGGAGCAGGCCGGTGCGGGCTTCCTCGCGGAGGACCCTTCATGGCGCGCAACGCTGGACGTGCTGGCGGGCGCGACCCATGCGAGCGCGCTGGGGCTGGCACGTGAGGACATCCTGGGCGAGGTGCTCGTGGGCCCCGACGGGCTCGTCTGCCCCGACCGCTCGAGCGCGGTGGCCTTCGGCCGGCCGGTGCTGCTGCGGCGCTTCCTGGAGCCCTCCGACTCGCGCCTGTGGCGGCTGCTCGCCCTGCTCCGTCGGGGCGTGCCGGGGGCCGAGCTGCAGCAGGTGACCGGCATCTCGCCCTGGTTCGTGGGTGAGATGGAGCGACTCGTGGAGCTGGAGCACCGGCTGCGCGAGGAGGGCGCCCACCTCACGGACGGCCTGCTCATCTCCGCCAAGCGGGCGTCCTTCGGGGACAAGGACATCTCCACGCTGACGGGCATGCCGGTGACGGCCGTGGCGGACCGTCGCGCGGCGGCGGGCATCCGGCCCGGCTTCTCCATGGTGGACACATGCGCCGCGGAGTTCGCCGCGGAGACGCCCTACTTCTACGCTACGTACGCGTCGGCGGGGTCGCCGCCGGAGGCGCCGCCCGTCAGGCGGCCTGCCGCTCTGGTCATCGGTTCCGGTCCCGTCCGCATCGGGCAGGGCATCGAGTTCGACTACTGCGCCGTGCAGGCCGCCGACGCGCTCCGGCGCGAGGGCTGGGAGGCGGTGATGGTCAACTCCAACCCGGAGACCGTGTCCACCGACTTCGATGCCTCATCCCGGCTCTACTTCGAGCCCCTGGATGCCGAGAGCGTGCTGGAGGTCATCCACGCGGAGACCGCCCCCGGCGAGCCGCCGTTGCCGGCCCTGGTCCAGTTCGGTGGCCAGACGCCGCTGAACCTTGCGGAGGCCCTGGTGGCCGCGGGCGTGGACCTCCCCGGCGTGTCGCTGGAGACCATCGAGCTGGCCGAGGAGCGCACGAAGTTCGCCAACCTCGTGGAGCGCCTGGGCATCCCCCAGCCTGCGGGCGGCATGGCCACCTCGCTCGATGAGGCGCTCACCGTGGCGGACCGGGTGGGCTACCCGGTGATCGTGCGGCCGTCGTTCGTGATCGGCGGCCTGGCCATCGAGTTCTGCTTCGGGCCCGGCGATCTGGCGCGCCAGCTGGCGCTCGCCACGAGCGTCGATGAGGACCGACCGGTGCGCATCGATGCCTACCTCGAGGGGCTCGAGGTGGACGTGGACGCGGTCTGCGATGGCACGGATGTGCTCATCCCGGGCCTCATGGAGCACGTCGAACGGGCGGGCGTCCACTCCGGCGACTCGGTCGCGGTCTTCCCGCCGCAGCATCTCTCGGCGTCCGACCAGGACCTCATCGTGGACGCCATGACGCGCATCGCGCTGGCCATCGGCGTCAAGGGCCTCGTGAACGCCCAGTTCATCATCCGCGACGATGGGGTCTACCTCCTGGAGGTCAACCCGCGCGCCAGCCGGACGGTGCCCTTCCTGTCCAAGGTGACCGGCGTGCCCATGGTTTCGCTCGCGACGCAGGTGGCGCTCGGCGCGACGCTGGCGGAGCTGGGCTGGCAGGGTGGCCTGCGGACGCCGCCGCCCGTGGTCGCCGTCAAGGCGCCGGTCTTCTCCACGACCAAGCTGCGCGGCGTGGACCCGCTGCTGGGCCCCGGCATGCGCTCCACGGGTGAGGTCATCGGCCTCCACACGGACGCGGGCGTGGCGCTCGCCAAGGCGCTCCAGGCCGCATCGCTCCGGCCGCCGGTGCCGGGTCCGGAGGGCGCCGTGGTGCTGGTCTCGATCGCTGATCGCGACAAGGAGCTGCTGCCCGAGCTGGCCGCGGCACTGGCACGGGTGGGCTATCGCTTCGCGGCGACCGCGGGCACGGCGGCTCTCCTGCGCGAGCTGGGCCACGAGGTGCTCGAGGTGGCGCCCCTGGGCGACGAAGAAGGCACGCTCACGCCGATCCTGGACGTCATCGGCGGCGGCGACGTGGCGCTCGTGGTGAACACGCCCGCACCCCGCTCCGGACCCGTCCGCGACGCGGCTGCCATCCGTCACGCTGCGGTCGCGGAGGGGATCCTGTGTCTGACCTCCATGGATACCGCGGTCGCGGCGGCACGCTCGCTCGATCCGGCCGTGCGGGAGCGCATCACGGACATCCGGTCCATCGATCGGTGGGTCGGCGGCGCGCCCGTGGTGGCCGTCACAGCGTCGGTCCGAGCCGGGCGACCAGTCGTCGAAGGCGCTGGGTCAGCGCGATAGGCTGACGATCCCGTCGAGCTCGACCCGCCAGCCGGCCATCACCTGGCGCGGGCCACGGACGGTCAGCTGCACGGTGTGCCGGCCGGCGCCCAGGTCGATGACCGCGGCGATCGTGCGCGTGCGGACCGCATCCGCGGACAGATCGATGACGCCCCGCCGCACGCCGTCCACCCGGACGCCGATGCGGCCGGCCAGGGGGCCGCGTGCCGCGATCAGACCCAGCTGGTGCGCATCGGTCGTGATGGTGAGCGTCGCGTCCGCGGTCCGGGTGCTGCGGGACGAGCCGCCCAGCGCCGCTGCGTCCCTCGTCACCCGCCACCCCGTCGACCAGCGCAGCGTTCCGTGGTCGTCGTCCCGGATGCGGCCAGTGACGGAGGGGCCGAGGACCCACGCCGACGGATCGCCCGAGCCGTCGCGGGTCCGGACGCGGAACCGCGCCACCGAGCTGGCCCGCAGCGCCGAGGTCGCCGCGACGCCGTCCGGGCCCGGGCGGACGGTCGACCACGGCGCGCTGCCGCGCCGGCGCTGCGCCTCGATCATCTCGACGCCCGCCAGCGGCGCCCGGGAGGCGAGCCTCGTGACCACGGGTACGCGTCCATCGCGAACTCGCGCCCCGACGGCGAGGGCCGGGACGGGTGTGGTCAGCTCCACCACGCGCCGCTCCAGCCAGCGGCTGTCCGCGCTGTTCCAGTGGCCGGCGAGGTAGCTGCCGGCAGGCGGGTCGGTATGGAAGTAGTCGTCGTCGCCGCAGTCGAACTGGGCGTCGAGGCCGCGATCGGGACACACGAGGGTCATCGTGACGCCCACCGCGTCCGGGTAGCACATGACGTCGTACTCATCCGTACAGTGGGCGAACGCCCCGGGCGCCACGCCGTACGTCGAGTGCGGCGCGGTGTTCTGGACCGCCCCGAACAGGTGCATCAGCTCGTGGGATTCGGCCCAGCCCCAGCAGCCGGCGTCCACGCGGGCATACCCGGCGCGCGTGTCGCTCAGGTTGTCGGCAGTCGGGCGATCGTCACCCCAGAAGGTGGCGATGCCGCAGTAGACGGCGGCATCGAACCAGACCAGGTACTTGCGATCCGCGCGGGCATGACCGAGCCGTTGGAGCTCCGTGATCGTCGCGCCCAGGCTCCGGCTGGCGTTGTCGCTCAGCGCGACCTCGACCACCGCCAGGCGGCACGTCGCGTCCGTGACCCAGCGCGGGCGCCGGACGCCATCCGTGCGCGCGGCGCTGGTCAGGAATGCCGACTGGACACCCGCGGCCGCGGTGCGGATGACCGGGATGACCGTGGAGCGGCGGCTGGGCGTGCCCGCG
>Ga0335397_10010880_pt1 | contig 11241 bp, 9 predicted proteins | sample MAT04_FD_205740 | JGI IMG/M metagenome (GOLD analysis project Ga0335397, IMG submission 205740) | Freshwater microbial communities from Lake Fryxell liftoff mats and glacier meltwater in Antarctica - MAT-04 (spades assembly) (version 2) ...
CGGTCGTCGAGCTTATAGAGAAAGATATCGTCGATCACCGTGGCGTCGTTATAGAGAAGCAAGCTGTAGTGAGCGTCGTGCAGAGCCATCTGGTCGATGTCCCACACCTGCACCAACTGCAAGAAGAGATCGGCGTCGGGGCCAGCCAGTTCAAATTGGCCCATGTGGTCGATGTCGAAGATGCCGGCGGCGGTGCGCACAGCGTGGTGTTCCACCAACGGGCCGCTGGGATACTGGACGGGCAGTCCATAGCCGGCAAACTCAACCATGCGGCCGCCCATGGCCACATGGGTATCGTAGAGTGGGGTTCGTTGCACGCTTCGCTCCTTTGCGAATGGAGAGGCGGACAGAGTCTATCCAGACAGTATACCTGTTGCGCCAGATCCACGCCAAACCCCAGGCGCACAGCGTGACCGGCGCCTGCCAATGGCCACGCAGGCTGAGTTTGACGAACCTGTCGTGGTTGGCTACAATCATCCGGTACCCCCTGCCCCAGTAGCTCAGTGGATAGAGCGCCTGCCTTCTAAGCAGGATGTCGTAGGTTCGATCCCTACCTGGGGTACAAGCACAGCACCGAGCGGCGAGGCTTCGCCTCATGCCATTGATTGGGCAGGCGGCGTTTGATTCGGCATCGATCCGGCCAAGACGACCAGGATCAAAGTCATGCACAACGCCGATGTCAAGCACCATACACAAGTTGCCCCGATGACGAATGGCTCCAAGAAGGTGAGGTAGATTGAAAACATGATGCCGAATAGCGCCATGCCCAATAAGGCAGTTGCCGCAACCCGCCGGAGATTTTCCCCCCCCCACTGCTGGCCGGCCCATGCCATGAGAATGGCTCCGTACCCAAGAACGCCAAGCACCCCGATCGGAAGCCACCCAAACAGCATGGCATATTCGCTTTGTTGGACTGTGTTGCAGTCGCCGACGGGGCCGCAGATTGCCGCAGTGCGCGTGGTTTCGATGAATGCCATGTAGATCGAAACACCCAAGCCGATGAGACCCACCCCCAGTATCGCCCAATGGCGCCATCCGGCTGCCTGGCTTAAAGCCAAGACCCGCACTCCCCCTGCCCAAGCTCGCACGATGCGTATGACCGCAAACACAAGCACGGCCAACATACCGAGCAGCAGGAGTACCGCCAAGGTATTCCCCACCGGATCACGGCCTAGCTTGCTCATGAGCGTCTCGGTCAGCGGCACACTCCCCAGTACGGCGGCCGCATTGGGCGCAATCAGGTTCGCCTTTGGCTGTTCAAGGACATCGTTGGTGAGCGTAGCCGGTTCAGGCTCGCTTTGGGAAAGCGCGCTCGCGGGAGCGCCGGTTGTCGGAGCCGAGGTTTGTTCGGCGGATGCCGTCAACGTGGAAGGCGGGGTTGGCTCGCTCGTGGCCAGCGCTTCCGTGAGGCCGGGAATCTCGGGCCATTGCACACCGCCCGCTGTCAAGGATTGCGCGATTATGCCCGGGAATTGCGCTGGAATTTCCGACGAGCCGACTAACACGGTTGTACCAACGATCAGTGTCGGCACGCCCCGCTGCGCATCTGCAATGTTAAAGTGCTCGATTGCTCCCTGATACAGCGCCTGACCGGCAGGATTGCTAATGTCAATCCCGACGATTTGAAGCTGCGCGCCGTATTGCTCGGCAAGCGGTGGCAGAACTTCAGTGATCACATAATGGCAGTGGCTACAGGTGGGCGAGTAGAACAACACGGCACGAACGACAGACTGTTGAGCCTGTGCCCTGCCTCCCAGGAGTGTGGCGCCCAACAAGATCGCCAGCGCCAGCGCATAAGTCCGGCCTTTCATCATACCGCACCGATCCTTGCTCGTATTTGAAGGTGATGTCGTCGCCCTGCACTTGGGTCAACGCCTTATTGATTGATTATAACCCAGTGCAGGACACGGCGTGAATCTGGGGCGACTGCTTGTTCGGCGCGCTCAGGGCGAGCGGGCTATAACCTGATACGCGCCAGCCCATCGGCGACCTGTGGGAGATCAACCGCTGCATGATGGAGATGCTCAGAACGCGTCTGGGCCAATAGTCTGTACAAAAGGGAACAATCATGGACAAGTCGTCTCAGCTTGCTCAATTGGGCGGTCAACCTGTGCGCAGTGAAGGGTGGCCGGCGTGGCCGGTGCACGATCAGCGTGACGTTGACGCCGTCAGCACAGTCGTTCAATCCGGGAACTGGGGCGGATTCCCCTTTCCTGGCCCGACGACACAGAAGTTTGCGCGTGACTTTGAAGAAATGCAAGGCGGCGGTTATGCCGTGCCGATGATGAACGGTATCGACCCCATAGCCGTCGAAGCCGCCATCACGCCGCGCACCAAAGCCATCATCGTCGTCCATGTGGCGGCCCACATGACTGACATGGACGCAATTATGGCAATTGCCGAGCGCAATCACCTGATTGTGATCGAAGACTGCGCCCACGCGCATGGCGCCAGGTGGCGCGGGCGGGGGGCCGGGACCATCGGCCACTTTGGTTCTTTCAGTCTACAATCCTCGAAAACATTGACCACCGGCGAAGGCGGTGTTTTGCTCTGTCGCACGGCGGCACTGGCCGAACGCGCGTCCAGCATCATTGACTGTGGCCGTGCCAGGGATGCGAATGAAGAGCACTTCACCTATGGCGCCAATTTCCGTATGACGGAGATACAGGCCGCCTTGGGCGTTGTGGCGCTGGAACGCTTTCCCGCACAATTCAAGGCACGCGAAGAAATGGCCGGCTACATGGACGAAGCATTGAGCGAGGTTCCCGGCGTGCGCGTCCTGCGCCAGGATCCGCCCAATACGGCGCGCTCTGTCTATTGTTACGTGTTCGCCATCGAGCCGCAGCGCTTCGGCGCCGCGCACGCGGCCGTATGCCAGGCGTTACACGCCGAGGGCATCCCCTGCGGAACCAGCTATTCGCCCATGAACCGCTATGCCTTGTTTCAGCCGCAACTCTCCAGGCTGCCGGTACCCACTGCGTTCCCAGAGCACTTCCGGATGGAGGAAATGTACTTTGCGACGGCCGAACGTCTCTCCCAGCACGAAGCTATCTGGTTGGGTGAAGCGCTCTTCCGCGCGGGCAAGCAGGGGGTGGATGATGTCGTGACGGCGCTCAAGAAGGTGCAGATGCACGCGCCGGAATTGGCCGCAATCGGCGGTTGAATTCAGCGGCAGGGAGGTGCGTCGCACCTCCCTGCGTGCCCGGCTGGCAATGACCGGGCGGGGCGCACCCCGTCCTGTCATTGCCGGGCGACGGGTGCGGTCAGCGGGCGGCCCACAGCAGCCCGCGCCGCATGATCTCTTTGGCTTCCGGCACGTTGAAATCGGCCGCCACATGTCCCAGCGACGAATAGAAGACACGGCCCTGGCCATAGCGGCGTTTCCACACGACGGGCATCACGACGCCATCGATCCATGCGCAGTAGGTGCCGCCAAACGTTGTGGTCGCCAAGACCTGGTTGGCCGGGTCCACATGCATGTAGTACTGCTCCGAGTGCATGGCGAAGTCGGCGAGACCGGCCATGATCGGGTCGGCGTGGTCGATGATGTTGACCGTATAGTCGATGATATTGCCGGGATGGGCGACCCATTGGCCGCCGACCATGAACTGATAGGCGGTGTTGTTGCGGAAGGCGTCGGCCATGCCGCCGTGCCAGCCGGCAAAGCCCACGCCGCTCTCCACGGCGTCGAGCAGCCCTTTTTCCTGTTCGGGGGTGATCGTACTCATCGTGACAACCTGGGAGATCAGGTCGTACGCCTGCAGACGAGCAGCGTCTAGATAGACGTCCAGCGTGTCTACAATGTCGACTTGAATCCCAGCCTGTTCGAGCAAGGGGGCAAAGACTTGTACACATTGAAACGGCTCATGACCTTCCCAACCGCCCCAGACCAGCAACGCGCGCTTTGTCATTTCTGCTTCCTTCGTTAATTATTCACGCCCAAATTGTAAGTAACGTCCCGGCAGCACGCCAGGGACGGGTTCGCCGTCAAAGATGATGGGTTTGCCGTTGACGAGGACATGCGACACGCCTTGCGCCAGCCGGTGCGGGTGGTCGAAGGTGGCGCGGTCGATCACCGTGTCGGCGTCAAAGACCACGAGGTCGGCATAATAGCCCGTGCGGATGGCGCCGCGGCTGCGCAGCTTGAAGCGTGCGGCCGGGAACCCGCTCAACTTATAGACCGCATCTTCCACCGAGAACAGACGCTTGCGCCGCCCATAATGGCCGAGCAAACGCGCCGCCGATCCGTACTGGCGCGGGTGGATCATGCCGTCGTTGAAGAAAATCCCGTCGGTGCCCATCATGTAGCAGGGGTGTTCCAAAAAGGCGGCTTCAAGCCCGTTTTCCTCGCGATGGAAGACCAGCAGCACGGCCATGCCTTCTTCGATCAACAGATCGCACAGCGCATCGGCGGCGCGGCGACCGATGGCGGCCACATATTCGGCCAGCGTGGATCCGTGGTAGTCGCTGTTGTGGCGGCTGGCCACCCAGGCAATCGTGATGGCCGCCAGGTCGGTGCGCTCGAGACGGCGCTGAAAGCGGTCGCGCAGCACCGGGTCGGCCAGCTTGCCATAGCCGGCGAGCACGCCGTCGGTCCAAAACTCCAGCGGCAGCATATATTGCAGCATGGTGGAGGACGACATGTATGGATAGACGTCAAACGAGAAGTCTACCTCGTTGATGGCGACCAGGTCGATGTAGTCGATCAGCGCGTCGGCTTCGGCTTCGGTGGCGCCCTTCAGATGCGAAATGTGGACGGGGACGCCGGCGCGCCGCCCGATTTCCACTGCTTCGCGCACGCCTTCCAGCGTGCCGCGCGCATAGCGCACGTGCGTCACGTAGACCCCTTGTTGGGTGCGCATGCCGTTGCTGGCGGCGACCAACTCCTCCGTCGTGGCGAAGCATTGATCCACGTAGTCCAACCCTGTCGAGAGGCCGGCGGCGCCGTCCGCCATGCCCTGTCTCACCGATTCTTCGAGTTCCACCAACTGGTAGTCGTTGGGATGGCGTTCGCCAAAGCCCAACGTCAACGTGCGCACGTTGCCATAGGGGACAAAGGCGGCCACGTTTTGCGCCGTGCGCCCGTGCAGCAGCGCCATATACTGGCCGATGGTCTCCCAGCCGCTGTACTGCTCGAAGCGCAAGCCGTCCAGCGGGCGCAGGTATTGGATCCAGCCATGCACCGTGTGGCGGTTGACCGGCGCGTAGGAAATCCCGTCGAGCATCAAGAACTCGGTCGTGAAGCCCTGGGTCGTCTTCGACACCAGGTGCGGCGTCGAAAGGAGCACCGCGTCCGAATGCGTATGCACGTCGATAAAGCCGGGCGCGACAATCTGGTCGGTGGCGTCGATGACCGTGGCGGCTTCGGCGGCACTGAGGTTGCCGATCGCAGCGATGCGATCCCCGCGCACGCCAATGTCGGCCGGGTACCGGGCTGTTTTTTGGCCATCCACGACGGCGCCATTGCGGATGATGAGGTCAAACATCCATCTATTGTACACCAAATGCCGCCGGGTTGCGGTATAATCGAGAGCAGCGAGAATTCACCGCCGCCTGGCGGAATCACGGTTCGTTGCCAGGCGGCGGCCACCGAATGATGAGGGGTTCATGCATCACGAGCAACGTGCACAGACACGCGCGCTATTGCGGGCGCGCGGCATCGATATCGCCGTGTTTGCCCATCCGCACAGTGTGACTTGGTTGACCGGCTTTGCGCCGCCGGTGCAGACGGGCCGGCACCTCTTTGCCGGCGCGCCGCCGCTGGTGCTCTATGCCGGCGGGCACTTTACGTTGGTGATCGTCGACGCCTGGGCCGAGTTGGCGGCCGTCTTTGGCGCCGAGGCCGATGGCGCTGTGGTGACCTATCTTGGTTATACCATCGAGCAGCCGATCGACGGCCCCGGCGAACTACGGAGCAGTTTGGAATTGGGGTGGCTGGCGTCGGCGGCCCGGCGCGCGCGCATCGGCATCGAGGAGGCGGACGTGCCGGTGGCAGTGCTGGCGCTACTGACCAACGCGTGGGAGCCGCTGAGCGCGCCCGTCGCCATCGATGGATGGCTCACGCCGCTGCGCAGGGTGAAAACGGCGGAGGAACTGGCCAAGCTGCGCGAGAATTTCCAGTTGGCCGATGTTGGCCATGCGGCCGCACGGCTGGCGGTGCAGGTTGGCGCCTCCGAAATCGACGTTTGGTGCGCCGCCGAGACAGCCGTCCAGCGTGCGGCGGGCTGTCGCGTGCCGCTGGGCAACGACTGTGTGGTGGGCTATCGTGAGAACAACATCGGCGGCTGGCCGTTGGACTTTCGCCTGCGCCCTTCCGATTCCCTGATTGTCGACCTGAGCACAATTCGTCACGGCTACTGGAGCGACAGTTGTGCGACCTATGTGGCGGGCACACCCACCGCCAAGCAGGCCGCGATCTACCAGGTGGTGGCGGAGGCGTTGGCGCTGGGCGCGTCGCTGTTGCGGCCGGGCGCCGTCTGCGCCGACATCGATCTGGCTCTGCGCCGGTTGATCGCCGGCGCCGGCTATCCCGTCTACCCGCATCATACCGGCCACGGGGTGGGCGTCAGCGGTCACGAAGCGCCGCGGATTGTCCCGTACAACGACGAGCGATTGGCGCCCGGCATGGTGATCATGCTCGAACCGGGCATCTACTTTCCCGGCGAGACAGGCGTACGGCTAGAAGACGGCTTCTTGATCACCGACGACGGCGCCGTGCTATTGACACAACACGATAAAACTTTTTAACCAATGGAGAACTCATCCCATGCGCGAAGCAATCTTCACCGCTCAAGGAGTGGCCCCGGCTGCCCCCTATTCCCAAGGCATCGTAGCCACGGGACGCACGCTCTACGTGTCGGGGCAGGGGTCGTTCGATCCGCAGAGCGGCCAGTTCGAACCCGGCGCCTTCCGGGCACAGGCGGAGCGGACGTTCCTCAACGTGCAGGCGATTCTGGAAGCGGCGGGTGCGGGGTGGAAAGATGTGGTCAAGGTAAATGTCTACCTGGCCAGTATTCTCGATTTTGCCGAGATGAACGAGGTCTACCGCCACTTCGTCGTCGCGCCTTTTCCGGCACGCACCACCGTGCAAGCCGGCTTGAGTGGGCACATGGCGATCGAGGTCGATTGCATCGCCGTGATTGCAGAGTAAGCGGCGACGACCCGCACAAAACGTTGGCGCGCTGTTGACCCCACGATCACATCCAGGTAATCAGGCGTTAACGTATGCCGGGTACACTGTGCCTGACGCAAACACAGGGGACCTGTACCACCCCCTGTGCATTGATGCACCGGCCGGCATGTGAAGATTGCGGGATGGTGCAGTACCCACACCCTAGGACGAGGATGAGCCAGACGGCATGCGAAGATTGCCGGCGCGGCTTATTCCCGCGTGGCGGAGACTCACGCTGCCCCCAGATGGCGCATCAGTATCGGCAGTGCGGCGCGCCCACGGCGTTCTGTCAAGATTTTAGTCGAGTCGACTATTTCGGGGTATGTGTCAACTCTTGAGGCCTTGGTCATCGTTTTGGCCAAATTCTGAGTAATGGCTAGCCGGGCAAATCAAGTGAATCCTCAAATCCGACAAATCCTGATGCGTCATGACCGGCAGGAAGCAATCTTGTGGAGATCTGCCAGAGGTTTTGCGCTTGAATTGGCCGGTCAATCGGACTATGATCAGGGACAATTCATCCGCATTGACTGCTCGCTGCGCAGTCAGCATCGAACCTGGGTTTGCCACATGACGAAACCTCGTATTGACTTTGACGGCGCCTGGAAAGAGGCGTTGAGAACCTACTTCCCCGCGTTTATGGACTTCTTTGCGCCCCACGTCTATGCCGCTATCGACTGGTCGCGCGGTTGTGAGTTTCTCGACCAGGAACTGCGCCAGGCGGTGCAGAAAGCCAAGCTGGGCAAACGGCGCGTCGACAAGCTGGTCAAGGTATGGCGCACCGACGGCGTCGAGACCTGGGTGCTCGTGCACGTGGAGGTCCAGAGCCAGCACGATACGAAGTTTGCCGAGCGGATGTTTGTCTATCATTACCGGCTGTTCGATTGTTTTGGGCGCCAACCGTACAGCATCGCCGTGTTGGGTGACCGCTCACCGGACTGGCGGCCCGATCACTTCGGGGAGGATGTTTGGGACTGTTTCGCCGGCATCCGCTTTCCCGTGGTAAAATTGAATGACTATCGGCAGCAGTGGGCAATGCTGGAGGCCAGCACCAACCCGTTTGCCACTGTGGTCATGGCGCACCTGAAGACCCAGGAAACGCAGGGCGACCCGCAAGACCGCTTGAAATGGAAAATGGTCTTGACGCGCCGGCTCTACGAACGCGGATTTGGCCGCGATGAGGTCGTCGGCCTGTTCAAGTTCATTGACTGGCTGATGCTGTTGCCAAAAGAACTGGAAAAATCGTACCGGGACGAGGTTGACATCCACGAGGAGCGCAAGAACATGCCTTACATCACGAGTATCGAACGCATGGGTCGCGAGGAGGGTCTCAAACAAGGCATCGAACAAGGTATCGAACAAGGTATCGAGCAAGGCATCGAGAAAGGCGTCGAGTTAGGCCGAGAACAGGGCCGAGAAGAAGGTGAGCGCAAGGGCTTGCTGACCGCCATCGAGTTGGCATTGGCGATCAAGTTTGGCGACGAAGGCGTGGCGTTGGTGCCAACGCTGAGCCAGATAGCCAGCATGGAGCGCCTGCAGCAGATCTATATTCGCTTGATCGCCGGCGCCAGCCTGGATGAATTGCGTTATATGTGCACGGAATCATAGCGGCCGGCCCGCGGGTATCCTCCGCCCGCCAGGTCGCCACCCCGTTGCTCACCGCTCACCCGCTCGTCGAGTGCGCACGCCCGCGTGCGCAGCCGGCATTGCCCCCGTGCCGTGTCGCCTGTCGATCCATGAATCGCAGCGCGTATGCGCCGCCACGGTCAACGCCGGCTTGACCCTGCTCTACTGGCACGTGGGCAACCGAATCAGCGCGGAGATCCTCAGCGGCGAGCGGGCAGAGTATGATCGGCATCTTCTTGCCACACTGTCGCAAGAATTGGTTCGAGACTACGGGGGTGGGTTCGACGAGAAGAATGTGCGCCGCATGATCCAATTTGCCGAGGTTTTCCCCGAGGGAACGATTGGCGTATCAGCGATACGACAATTGAGCTGGACGCGTATACGCACGCTTCGCTACCGTGGAAGTCGAGCGCGGCCGATCCAGCGATGGACGGAGGCGGCATACGTTCGATATTCCTCACCGAACTTGGCCGTGAGATACCGCTCTTCTGGCGTGATCAGAACGAAGTGGCAAGCGACAAGCGCGGGGAGGAGGAGCACCAAAACCCAGGGAAGATTGACGGCCAACGCAAACCCTGCCAATAGGCAGACGGCTCCCAGGTAAATGGGATTCCTTGAAATGGCAAAGACCCCTGTGGTAACGACCTTGCTGGTAGGATGCCCCGGATCGGTAGGCTGGCCACGTTGCGCGAACTCTCGGCGCGCCAGGACGATGACGGCGGTGCCCACCACGAACAAGGCAATTCCGCCAAGCATGAAGATCGGCGTGAGGACGCCACGCGGTAACGACAAAGGAACTGTCACTTGCAATGCGATGGCAGCCAGGGCAGGGATGCCAAAGACCACGTCGGCAGTCCGCCACCAGTTCTTGTGCGCGGCGTCTGAGGAGATCTGCGCCATAGTGAGTCCCTCCGTCTGCACCAGCGATGGCCTGGTGCTGCCGTTACGTGGCGAAGTAGTTGATCAATTCAGGTGCCGGTGCGGGCACGACTTGCGGAGCGCCGCCGGCCCGTAAAGAGGCCGTGGCGGCGACGCCGGCGGCTACGCTGTAGCGCGCGGCCAGTGGCGATGTGGTGGTCCTACCGCCTTCGCGCACAAAGCGCAGAAATTCGCCCACGATCAGCGGGTCGGCGCCGCCGTGTTCGGCTTCGCCGCTGCCGACCGCATAGTCGGCGTCGCCGCGTGCGTTGTAATCGCTGCGGCGGTTCCAGAGCCGGATCACCGTGTCCGCCCCCGTGTCGCCAAAGTTCTCAAGCCGCCCTTCCGTGCCGATCACCGTGTAGTTGCGCCAGTAATCCGGCGTGTAGTGACATTGTTGGTAGGAGGCAAAGACGCCATTGTCCAGCTGCATCAACACCATGCTGATGTCCTCCACGTCGATGGTCGGGTTCAACTGGCGCAACGTGAGCGGCGGCCAGGCGCCGGGGGATTCCCTGGGATCGCCCGGCTGGTCGGCGGCGTGACGGTCATCGATGCGGTCATACAGCGTCAGCGCGCCCATGGCTGTGACCAGGCGCGCATAGCCGCCGCACAGCCAATGCAGGACGTCGATATCATGGGCGCCTTTTTGCAGCAGCAGACCGGTGGTGTTCTTGCGTTCGGCGTGCCAGTCTTTGAAGTAGAACTCGCCGCCGTGGCCGACAAAATGGCGGCACCAGGCGACCTTGACCGCGCCGATGGCGCCGGCGTCGATCAGTTCTTTCATTTTGAGGACAAAGGCCATGTGGCGCATGTTGTGACCCACGTACAGGCGGGCGCCGTGTACAAACGCTGCGGTCAGGATGCGGTCACAGCCTTCGATGGTGATCGCCATCGGTTTTTCAAGATAGACCGCTTTGTCGGCTTCCAGCGCCGCGACTGCCTGCTCTTCGTGCAAGAAGTCAGGCGTGGTGACGAACACAGCGTCCAGATCACGCGACAGCAGTTCCCGGTAATCGGGTGTGACAAAGACGTCCGCCCCGAAGCGATGGCGGGCTTGCTCCAGTTCTTCCTGGCGCACGTCACAGCATGCGACAATACGGGAACCCATCCCGGGGAGATGCGCGTGGCGGGCCAATCCGCCGCGTCCACCGACGCCAATGACGCCAATTCGTAGGTCTTCCATTCATCGTTTCCTTTGGGCTGAGCAATGCAGATGGGGCATGCGTATGGGCAGTGTTGCGCGCGCACGGCGTTCTGTCAAGATTTTAGGCCTTGCTCATCGTTTTGGCCAAGAAGGTGCTGACCCGAAAAAGTCAGGCAATGATCATCATTGCAGCCAAACTTTGAATGTGGTGCTTACTCCATTGTGTCGACTGCGAGGCGTTGAGAACCTACTTCCCCGCGTTTATGGACTTCTTTGTGCCCCACGTCTATGCCGCTATCGACTGGTCGCGCGGTTGTGAGTTTCTCGACCAGGAACTGCGCCAGGCGGTGCAGAAAGCCAAGCTGGGCAAACGGCGCGTCGA
>Ga0335397_10010887_pt1 | contig 11237 bp, 10 predicted proteins | sample MAT04_FD_205740 | JGI IMG/M metagenome (GOLD analysis project Ga0335397, IMG submission 205740) | Freshwater microbial communities from Lake Fryxell liftoff mats and glacier meltwater in Antarctica - MAT-04 (spades assembly) (version 2) ...
AGGCGCGGTCGCCTCCCGCGGCAGGCTGTGGTGTGCCCGAAGGCAGCGGCCCAGGCCCGCAAGCCACCGGCAGGTCGCCGCGAGCGGGGGCGCTCCCGGTGCCAGCCCGCGCGCGCGGGCCTCGCGTTGTAAAGTCGAGGCTGGCCCATCGTCGAGGGCTTCGCGCGTCCGGCGGCGCGCACGAGTCCGCGTTTGGCCGCCGTACGTTCCCGCGAGGAGCTCCCGATGTCCGCCCGCAGCCTCCTCGCGACCGTCCGCGGCTTCCTTACCGGACTCTTCGGCCTCCTTCTCTACCTCGTCGTCGGCGGCGTCGTGATCTTCTTCCTGTTCCGCGGATGCGAGGGCAACCACCGGTACATGAACGTGGGGGGGAGCGGCGCCAGCAGCGGGCCCGACGGTCAGCGCGGGACGTAGCCGGACTGGACCGCGAAGCCGAGGCGTCCGAGCGCCTCGACGGCGCGCGGCGTCACGAGGCCCGTGGCGTACAGATCACGCGAGGGCGCGGTGGCGACCCCCTCGACCGCGAGGATCGCGCGGGTTCGCCCCTCGGTCCCCGCGGTCCACGGGACCCCATCGACCGCGGTGTAGACGACGACACCGCCCGACGCCGTGAATCCGACGACCACCCCACCGACGACGTCGAGCACGCGCAACCGCTCGCGCGCCTCGTGGTGGTGCGCGAGGAGCCTCGCCTGCTGCACCCGGACGACCGCGCTCGGCTCGTCCTCGGCCGTCAGCGCCGCCGCCACGACCGGCCCGGCGTCGGCGACCCCCTCGAGCCGGCCGACGGCAGTCGTGATCGCCGTGCGGTGCGTCGGGGACAACGAGCGGTGCGCCCCGAACTCCCGGCGCAGGGAGGAGGGAACGCCGCGCTTCGCCCGCTTCTTGTCGTTCTGACGGTCGAGCTCGGCCGGCGTGTGGTCGCGCCGCAAGCCCTTCACGTCGTCGCGCATCTTCACGACCGACAGGGCGACGCGCGCGCCGCCGGTGACCGCGAAGGAGGCCGCGTCGAGCCCGAGCCGCCCGGCGCCGCGCGCCCGCGCCACCTCGTCGAGTAGCGTCTGGAGCTTCGTGTTCGACGAGTACGGATCGACGTCGAACTCGTAGGCGAGTTTGCGCATCTCCTGGCCGAACCGCGCATCGCCCCCGCCCCCGCGTTCGGGGTCCAACTTCTTCCGCCCGCCGAACAGGTCCCCGACCCGTCCCAGCGTCCGCTCGACGCCCTTGCCCATGGCCTCGACCGAGCCCTTGGGGTCGGTGACCAGGTGGACGGCCGCGGTCGGGAGCGCCGAGACACGACCGCCGAGCGACTTCATGAATTCGCCCCCGCCGTCCATGGCGAGCAACTTCGCCATGGTCTCGACCTCCTTGGCGCACTCGGCCCCGCGCCGCCGTCCCTCGACCTTGAAGAGTCCGTACTCCGACTCCAGCTCGAAGAGGTAGAGGAAGTCCACCGGCGTGGCCGTCGGGCGCACCTTGTGGCGGGGACCGGCGAGGACCTCGGGCCGCACGATGTCGGCCGTCGCGACCGGGGCCGGGAGCTCGTAGCCGGCGTCGCCGTCGCCGTAGGCGGAACGCGGCGCGAGCGGGAGGAGCGCGCGGACGGACGCAAGGGTGAGGGCGCGACGCGAAGAACCGAAACGCATCGCGGCGATCTCCACGAGGTGGAGCCCGCCTCGACGGCGTCGAGGCTGCTCGCGCGCCGCCCGGTCGCTTCGGTCCGCCGGACGCGCCGGCCCGTGATCGGAGCGCGGGCGCCGGCGCTACCAGCGGACGGTCTGCTCCAGGGTCTGCAGCAGCGCCACGAACGCCGCGCGATCGCGCTCGACGGCCGTGGGGTCGCCGAACGTCGCCCACGTGAGCAGCAGCGTCATGTCGTCGAGGCGGAGCACCGCCGTCATGGCGCGGACGTCGGCGCTGTCCCTCACGGACGGGTGGGCGAACACCCACGCGACCTGCCCCTTCGTCGCGAGCGGCACCTCCGTCGCGGGCCCGCGCTCCTCGGCGCGGTAGAACGCCATCTCGTCGTCGCGGTCCTGCGTGACGGGCTTGGTCGTGTCGGCCGGGCGCTGCTGGATCCGCAGCACCGCGTCGCGCCTCCCCACCGCGTCGAGCCGCTCCTCGACGTAGACCCACTCGCCGGTGAGCTTCAGCACCTCCGGCGTGATGACGAACCCCGCCGGCATGTCGAAGGCGAACAGCCGCACCGGGAACCTCGACGGGTCGTTCGCCGATTCCTTCAGGTCGATCAGTTGCACGCGCCGGGCCTTGGGGTTGACCTCGCGTGTCTTGCGGAACGCGAGCCGCTCGGTCGCCTTGTCGAGCGTCGTGCCGCCGCCCTTGAAGTCGAGCGCGACGTACACCAGCTTCTCGAGGCCCGGCGGGTGCAACAGCAGGCACTCGCCGGTGAACACCGACGTCGGGCCGCCGTAGGCCGCGGCCGGACGCGTGCTGTACCGCTTCGAGCGCCACGCCGCCACCTTCACCCCGTCGATCTTCAGGGCCACGGGCGCCACCGCCACGGGGCCCGAGAAGATCGACCAGTCGACCCGCGCGTACTTGTCCGCGAGCGTCGCCGCGAAGTCGAGCGCCGTGTTCGCGGCGCGCGTCTCGAGCGGGCCCTCGCCGGCCGAGAGCGGCACCACGCCCGCGTAGAGCATGGAGACGGTGCCCCCGCGGTGGTTGAGGTACTGCACGATCGTCCCGTCGCCCTCGAGACTCGTCGGGACGGTGTTGATGCGCGGGGTCTGGACCCAGAAACGCTCGGGGAGGCCGAGCACGAGGCTCGTGTCGTCGGTGAGCGGCACCGACACCGTCGTCGGGGACTCGCGCAACGGCGACCCGACGGGGTCGTCGCGGAGTCCGGCCCCCGGCGGACGCGGCGGCCCGCCCTTCGCCGACGCGCACGGCGCGGCCGCCAGGAGGGCGATCGCGACGACGAGCCCGAGGCAGAGCCCGGCGAGCGACGCGAGGCCCGGGGCGGGACGCAGCGGCGGGGGCGGCGGGGGGAACATCCCGCCATGCTCCCGCGCCGTCGCCGTCGCGTCGAGCCCCGACTCTCCGGCGGCCCGGGACGGAGGGCCCGTCGCCGGGCGCGGGCGACGTACCATCGTCGCGCCGCCACCGTGGCGTTCACCGGAGTTCCCCCGATGCGCATCCGTGGCCTCTTCCTCGCGGCGCTCGCCGTCGCGTCCGTCGCCCGTCCCGCCCCCGCGTCCGCGGAGGACGACCCCGCCGGCGGCGCGGTGCGCGCGTTCCTCGACGCCCCGACGGACGCGGCACGGGCGACCGCGGCGGCGGCGATCGTCGCCGCCAAGCCGTCGTTCGCGACGGTGGCCGCCGCGCTCGCGGCGGGACGGACCTACGCGAAGGACGCCGCGACGGGCTGGCTCGAGCGCACGCAGCGGTGTGCGGACGGGAAGGAGCGCCCGTACCTCCTCTTCGTCCCGAACGACTACGACCCGGCGAAGAAGTACCGCCTCGTGCTCGACCTGCACGGCGGCGTCGCGCGGCCGGAGTTGCTCTCGTACGACGACTTGCGGCAGATGGCGCAGCTGCGCGGCCCCCACGCGGAGGCGCACGGCTACCTGCTGGCGCTGCCCACCGGCGAGGCGAAGGCGGAGTGGTGGACCCCCGTCGGCGCGAGCAACGTCCTCGGGATCCTGGCGGCGACGAAGCGCGCGTACAACCTCGACGAGAACCTCGTCGTCGCGACGGGGTTCTCCGACGGCGCCTCGGGCTCGTACTACCTGGCGCTCACGCACCCCACCCCGTTCGCCGCGTTCGTGCCGCTCAACGGCCACCTGGCCGTCGCGGCCGCGGGTGGGCTGCAGGTCCACCTGCGCGGGCTGCGCGTCACGCCCGTGTACGCGATCAACACCGACCGTGACAGCCTCTACCCCGCGGACGGCGTGCGGCCGATCGCCGAGGCCTTGAAGGCGCTGGGCGCGCCGTTCACCTGGCGCGAGGTCACGGGCTTCGCCCACGACCCGAGTTACCTCGCCACGGAGCGGGCGCCGATCTGGGCGTGGGAACAGGGCGCCCGTCGTGCGCCGCACCCGGCCGCGGTCGCGTGGCAGGGCACGGCCGACGCGCCGTCGCGCGTGTTCGGGCTGGGCCACGTGACCGTCACCGCCGCCGGCACCGCCGATCCCGCGGACGACGTGAACCCGCTCCTCCCGCCTGGGCGCGTGCGCCTAGGCGTCGTGATCGACGCGACGTACGTGGGCGCGGGCGTCAAGCTCGGCGAGGTCGGCGACGACACGCCCGCGAAGGCCGCGGGCCTCGTGTCGGGCGACGTGATCGTCGGCCTGGGCGACGCGACGGTCGGGAACCCGCGCGACCTGCGCGGCGCGCTCGCCGCGCGCCAGCCCGGCGAAACCGTGAAGGTGACCGTGCGTCGCGGCGAGGCCGACGTCGTGAAGGACGTCACGTTCCCCGCGGCGGAGCCGGAGCCTGCGTTCCGTCGCGGGAAGCCGTTCGGGACCCTCGACGTCGAGCGCGCGGGCAACACGTTCGACGTGACCTGCCGGGGCGTCGCCGCGTTCGAGCTCTGGGTCGGCGTCGGCGCCGTGGACCTCGCCGCGCCCGTGGTCGTGCGGGTCAACGGCATCGAGACCTTCCGGGGCGCGGTGCTCGAGGATCTCGCCTTCCTCCTCGAGCGTGCGGCGGCCGACGACGACCGGACGATGCTCTACGCGGCGCGATTGCCCGTGACGGTGCGCGCGGCCGCGCCGGCGAAGTGACGCAAGGCCCGGCGGCCGCCGGGCCTTGCGTCGCGCCGAGTTAGGGCGCCACGAGTCGCGGGACGGACCACGCCGGGTCTTCGAGCCGCGCCTTGCGCACGCCGTCCGCGAGGTCGAGGTCGCGCAACAGCGCCTCGACGAGCTCGGCCGACGCCTCGCCCGTCGACATCGCCTCGACGAAGGTGTAGGGCTTCACGCGGTTCGCGGGCACGGCGGCGAGCCCGCGGGTGGCGCGGCCGACGAAGGCGTCGGCGGCGGCGTCGAGGCGCGGATCGACGACCTCGGCGGTGAGTCCGAGCTTGCCCCGGAGCACGCCGACGAGTTTGGATCGTACGTCCGCCGCGGTTGCGCCGACGAGCACCGGGGACGTGTGGATCACCATCAGCGTCGGGTCGTAGAGGTCGAGGGACGCGAAGCCGCGGAGCTCGGGATCGACCCAGCGCGGGCGCCGCGCCTCGGTGAGCGCGACCCACAGGCCGTCCATGAAGCGTCCCTTGAGGCGCCGCTCGTCCACCAGGCGGCGTGCGCGCGGCGTCGTGGGCGTCCACGCGGCGCGTACGCGCGCGAACTCCTCCTCGAACGCGAGGCCCAGGCGCTCGAACTCCGCGGCCTGCGACGGCGTGAGCGGCTGGCCCCCTTGCTCGAGTACGCCCGCGAGGAGATTCGTGGCGGAGATCGGGTGGGTGAGCTCGCCGTTGTGCTGCGCCGCGGTCGGCATCCGGTCGAGCGTCCGGTACTCGTACTTCCGCATCTGCTCCACGTGCTCCTGCAGGTGCGCGAGGAGGTCGCGCGGCACGGGCTCGCCCGCCTGCGGCTTGCGGTAGACCTCGACGATCGTGTCGGACGTGATCTTCGCGGCGGTCGCGAGCGTGGGCCCGTCGGCGTCGCGGACCGCGTCGAGGCGACCCATCTCGCCGAACGTGAAGCGGGGGCCGCGGGTCTTGGCACCCTCGACCGCGGGGCGCGACGCGAGCGTCCACTCAAGGTCGGCAACCGTGGCGACGAGGCGCGCGTTCTCGGCGCGCAGGCGTAGGGCCTCGTCGGCCGGCGCGCCCGCCGCCGCCAACGGCGCCGGGGACGCGGCGATCGTGGGCGCGCGGCCTGCGACGGGGCCGTCCACCACGGCGGGCGCCGCGACGGATCGCGCGCCGGCCTCGGGCGCCGCGGCGCCGAACACACCGAAGCCGTCCGTGACCGCGCCGCCGGCGAACCCCAGCGCCGTCGCCACGGCCACGCCCACCATCCAGGCCGCCTTCGATGTCGCCACGACCGTACCTCCCTGGACGACGAGCCCGGTCGCGCCGGACGTCGCCGTGGACTCGTGCACCGCCTCCGCCATCCACGAGGACGTCGCGTCGGCGAGCCCGCGCGGGGGGCCGGCGACGGGCAGCGTCGCGAGGGCGTGCGCGGTCGCGTCGTCGCCGCGACGCAGGCGCGCGGCCACCGCCTCGAGGCCTCGCCGCGCGCGTTCCGTCACCGTCTGCCGCACGACGCCGAGCGCCTCGGCCGCCGCCGCGTGGGAGAGTCCGCCGAGCGACGTGAGCACGACGGCCTCGCGTTCGACCGCGGGCAGCGCATCGAGCGCTGCCCAGAGCCGACGCACGCCCTCGGACTGCGCCGCCGCGTGGGCGGGCTCGGTGGCCCGCGGGTCGAGGACGTTCATGGGCGTTCCCTCGCGCGTGTCGTCTTCGCCGCCGACGCCCACGGGCGCCGGCCGCTTCTTGCGCCGCAGGTTCTTCGCCTCGTGCGCGACGACGGCGCGGAACCAGGGCCACGGGTCGCCCGCCGGCACCGCGCCCGGCTTGCGGGCTGCGACGAGGAACGCCTGCTGCACCGCGTCGTAGGCCTCGTGGGCGTCACGCAGCCGCGCGAACGCGAGCCGCCAGGCGGGCGCGGCGCAGGCGGCACATCGTTCGACGGGGAGCACGGGGGGCGGCACGGAGGGTCCGCAGAAGGGATCGTCGCCGCGACCGCGGGGGGCCAAGGGAATCCGGCGGACCCCCGACGGGGGACGCGAGGCCCGGCGGCGACCGAGCCTTGCGTCGCGTGCGGGTAGCATCCGGTCGGAGACTCCTCGTCGTGTCCGAAGCGATCGTCGCCACCTGCGCGAGCCGGGCCGAGGCCGAGCTGCTGGTCGCGGTCCTCGCGGACGCAGGCGTTCCCGGCGTCGTCTTCGCCGACGTCGTCCGGGGCGTGCATGGCGAGGTCCTCCGCGAGGCCGCCGAGGTCCGGATCCTCGCGACCGACGTGGCGCGGGCCCGGTCGGCGGTCGGCGCCTGGCGGGAGGCGCGCGCGCAGGGGGTGGACGACGCCGACCTCGAGCGACAGGCACTGGAGGCCGCGGGCGCGTCGGTCCCGGCCGAGGATCGCGACGCCGACCACCGCGGGGCGCCCCGCGTCGCGGCGGCGCGTCCGTCGGCGACCGTCTGCCCGCATTGCGGGGCGTCCGTGCCGGAGCCGTGGGGGCGCCGCCTCCGACGTGCGTTCGCGGCGCTCACCGGCCGGACGGGCACGGGCGGCGGCGAGCGGCTGTGCACGGCCTGCGGACACCGGTGGGAGCCCGCCGCGTAGCGTCGGCGGACGCGGTGGGGCGCGTCACTCCGGCCGCAGGAACTGCTCGGGGGTGGCGCCGAGCGCTTGGCGCCAACTGCCGTAGACGGGGTTCGGCAGGACGATCCAGCGCGTGCCGACCCACGCCTCGTGGGCCGCGTACGCGCGCGCACGGTCGGCGGGGCCGCCCTCGAGGAAGCCGCTGACGAAGTCGTTCAGGTCGTCGCCGCACAGGAGGAGGATGCGGTAGCGCGCGGCGATCGCGGCGCGTCGCGACGTCTTGTCGTTGGGACGTCCGGCGGCCTCATGTTTCGTGAGCACGCGGGCCGCGTCGAAGGGGAGCCCGAGCGCGCGGAGGTTGTCGACGGTCGCGGCGTGTTCGGCGTCGCTGCGGTTCGTCACGATGAACGGCGTGACGCCGCGCGCGACGGCCTGCGCGAGGAACGCCGCGACGCCGGGCACGGCCGCGGCCCTGCGCTCGGCGACCCAGGCGTCCCACGCGGCGACGTCGAACTCGTCGTCCTTCGCGGGGTCGGCTAGCGCGGCGAGCAGGAGCCGCGCTTGGAGCGCCCCATTGTCGAGCACCGTCTCGTCGGCGTCGAGGACCACGGCCGGGGGCTTGCACGCGTAGCCGCCGCCGAGTTGCTGCGCCACGTCGGCCGTCCAGCAGGGGTCGCGGAGCGCCTCGTCGAGGAGGCGGGTCGCGAGGCGGTAGGCCTGCGTGGTGCCGGCGCGGTACTCGGCGGCGGTCTGTACCCACAATGTCGCGCGCGCGGAACCGGTGGGGGTGCGGGCGGGGGCCGCGGCGCGCACGGCGCGCTCCGCACCGAAGCACGCGGCCACGGCGACGACCGCGCACCCGCTGACGTAGGCGAGACGCTTCATGGGGGGACCTCCGCGCGGCGAGTGTACGGCGTACGCGTCGTGGGCGGTGCGGCGGGGGCGGATTGCGGTCGGGGGAGGGGAACTGTGTTCCTCCCTGGGAGCGACGACCTCGCTCTCCCGGACGCCGATCGGCGCCGGGGCCCGCGCCCCGCCCCCTGGAGACTCTCGATGTTCGCGTCGTTCCCGGCCTTCGTCGTCCGACCCGGTCTCGCCGCGCGCCGGCGCCGACGGCGAGTGGCCGTGGCGGGGGCCGTGGCGGGGGCCGTGGCGGGGGCCGTGGTCGTCGCCGCGGCGCTCGCGGTCGCCCACCTCGTCGGCGGTCGCGCGCCCGACGCGTTCGGGGGCGCGGCGGCGAGCGCGGGGCGCGCGGCCTGGAGCCGCCGGGCGCCGCCGCCCACGCTGGCCGCGACCGGCCTCTACGCCGATGTCGCGGCGGCGATCCTCGCGCCCGGCGTACGCACGGACACGCCCCGTACCCGTTGTGGACCGACGGCGCCCGCAAGGCGCGGTTCCTCGCGCTGCCGCCCGGCGCCGCGATCGATGCGCGTGACCCGGACGCGTGGTCGTTCCCGGTGGGCACGCGGCCGTGGAAGGAGTTCGCGTTCGAGCGACGCGTCGAGACGCGCAACCTCGAGCGCGCCGCCGACGGCTGGCTCGCGGCGACGTACGTGGGGGACGCGGCCGGGACCGACGCGGTGCTCGCGCCCGTCCACGGTGTGCGCGGGGCGGCGTGGAGCCAGCCCGGCGTGCCCTACGACGTGCCGGGCCGCGCCGACTGCCGCGCGTGCCACGACGGACGCGCGACGCCGGTGCTCGGCGTGTCTGCGCTGCCGCTGTCCTCCGACCGCGACCCGCTCGCGCCGCACGCGGAGCCGCTGCGCCCCGACGACCTCGATCTCGACGCGCTCGTGCGGGCGGGGCTCGTCGTGGGGCTGCCGGACGCGGTGCGCACGCGCGGGCCTCGCGTCGGCGACGGCATCCGTCGTGGGCCACGCCAGCAGGGTCCGCGTCCCGACGGCGCGCGGCGTGGCCGACGTCCGCGTCGTGCCCGGCGACCCGGAGGCGAGCGTGTTGTGGCGGCGGATCACGTCGCGCGACCCACGGCTGCAGATGTCTCCGCTCGGCCGTCGCGTCGTCGACGTCGAGGGCGCCGCGCTCGTCGAGGCGTGGATCCGCGAGGACCTCGCGCCGCCGGCGACCGCACCGTCCGAAGTCCCGTCCCCCCTCGTGAAGGAGAACGTCCGATGAAGCGCTACTTCTGGATCCCCGTGGCCCTGCTCCCTGCCGTCGTCGTGTGGTCGATCGCCTGGGCGGGCGGCGCGCGCGCGGCGGTCGCGCGCGGCCTCTACCTGGTGACCGTCGGCGTGTGCGCCGACTGCCACACGTCGAAGACGATGGGCCCGAACGGGCCCCTGCTGGACCTGTCGAGGTGGCTCGCGGGCCATCCGGAGCCGATGGAGGTGCCGCCCGCGCCGACGCTGCCCGAAGGGCCGTGGATCGCGACGACGACCGGCACGCTGACCGCGTGGAGCGGGCCATGGGGCACGTCGTTCTCGGCGAACCTCACGCCCGACGTCGAGACGGGCCTCGGCGCGTGGACCGAGGAGACCTTCATCGAGACGATCCGCGCGGGGCGCCACCAGGGCCGGGGACGGCCGTTGCTGCCCCCGATGCCCGCGGAGAGGTACGCGCAGATGACCGAGGAGGACCTGCGCGCGGTCTTCGCGTACCTGCGGACGATCCCGGCCGTGACGAACCGCGTGCCCGCCCCGAGGGCGCCGGCCGACGCGTCGATGCCCCCGCCCTCCCCGGCGGCCGACGCGAGGCCCGCGCCGACGCCGGCGAAGCGACGGGCCGTCCGTCGTGCGCTCCGCCGCACGCCCCGCCGCACGTCTCGGCGCACGTCGCGGCGGCGCGTGCGGCGGGGGGGGCTGCGCACTCGGGCGCGACGTCCGGGCGTGTCGCAGGGTAGGAAGGAGGAATGCTCCACGTCCTCCGTCGCGCCGCACCCGTGCTCTTCGCGCTCCTCGTCGCGTGCGGTGGCGGCGGGGGGAGTGGGGGGAGCGGGGGTGGGGGTGGGGGTGGGGGTGGGGGTGGCGGGGGCGGGGGCGGCGCGCCCACGGCCGCGACGCCGCCCGGGCAGCCGACGAGCGGTCCGGGCGGCAGCGCATACCCGTACGCCGGCGTCGTCGAGAGCGTCCACGGGACGGGCGACACGCAGTACTGGCTGTTCGAGCCCGCGAGTCCCGGCACGAGCACGCATCCGCTCGTCGTGTTCCTGCACGGCTGGAGCGTGCTGACGCCGGAGTCGTACCGCGGCTGGCTCGAGCACCTCGCGCGTCGCGGCAACGTCGTCGTGTACCCGCGGTACCAGGCGTCGGTGCTGACGGTGCCTACGGCGTTCACGGGCCACGCGATCGCGGCGCTGAAGGCCGCGCTCGTCGAACTCGCGGGCGGCGGGCACGCGCTCGTCGACACGTCGCGGGCGGGCGTCGTCGGGCACTCGTTCGGCGGCGTCTTGGCGGCGAATCTCGCGGCGCGCGCGGCGGGGGAGGGGCTGCCGGCCCTGCGCGCGGTGATGTGCGCCGAGCCGGGCACCGGCGGCTTCCCGGTCTACGAGGACTACGGCGACGTGCCCGCGGGGACGCTCCTGATCGCGCTCGCGGGCGAGGACGACCTGGTCGTGGGCACCACCGACGCGCGGCGGATCTTCCAGCAGACGACGGCGATCCCGCTCGCCGACAAGGACTACGTGCTGTTGCGGAGCGACCTCCACGGCACGCCGTCGCTGCTCGCCGACCACGACGCGCCCGGCGGCGGGGTGTCGATTGAGGTCGACGCGTTCGACTGGCGCGGGTGCTGGCGGTGGTTCGATGCGTTGCTCGACGCGGCGTTCACGGGGGCGAACCGCGACGTGTGCCTGGGGAACACCGCGACGCAGCGCGACCTGGGGGCGTGGAGCGACGGCGTGCCGGTGCGCGAGCCGATCGTGACCGACGCGCCCTGACTCGCGGTCGCGGAGGGGCGCGACGGCCGGGGGATCGACCGCGCCGGACG
>Ga0335397_10010890_pt1 | contig 11237 bp, 9 predicted proteins | sample MAT04_FD_205740 | JGI IMG/M metagenome (GOLD analysis project Ga0335397, IMG submission 205740) | Freshwater microbial communities from Lake Fryxell liftoff mats and glacier meltwater in Antarctica - MAT-04 (spades assembly) (version 2) ...
CAAATATACAATTTTCTCGGGATGAACTGCGGAAAAATCATCCATGGCTTGAACGATACCGAACGCCGCACCGCATACGCAGCCGATATCACCTACGGCACCAATAACGAGTTCGGCTTCGACTATCTGCGCGATAATATGAAATTCGAGCTGAGCGATTATTGCCAGCGCGGCTTCAACTTCGCCATCGTCGATGAGGTCGACTCTATCCTCATTGATGAGGCGAGAACCCCACTTATCATCTCAGGACCGGCCGAACTTTCGACTGATTTGTACAAAAACGTCGACCGGATCATCCCGAAATTCAAAAAAGATGAACACTACACCGTTGATGAGAAGGCCAAACAGGTTTCCCTGACCGATGAGGGTGTCGCCCTCGGCGAAGATATGCTTGAAGTGGAGAACCTCTACGATCCGATAAATATCGAGAAACTGCACCATCTCAACCAGTCCCTTAAGGCCCATATCCTCTTCAAGAAGGATGTCGATTACATTGTCCGCGACAATCAGGTCATTATTGTCGATGAATTCACCGGGCGGACCATGGAAGGGCGGAGGTACAGCGACGGTTTGCACCAGGCGCTGGAAGCCAAGGAAAGGGTAAAAATCGAGCAGGAAAACCAGACCCTTGCCTCCATCACCTTTCAGAACTATTTCCGCATGTATAAAAAACTGGCGGGAATGACCGGAACCGCCGACACTGAAGCTGCCGAATTCAAGAAGATCTATAACCTCGATGTTGTGGTCATGCCGACCAATCAGCCGATGGTACGCCTTGATTTTGCCGACGTTATCTATAAAAACGAAGCGGCCAAATACCGGGCGGTGATCAAAGAGATCGGCGACCTGCATAGGGCCGGGCAACCGGTTTTGGTGGGCACCATCTCCATTGACGTCAGCGAGAAGATTTCCACCATGCTGCAGAAGGTCAAGATCGACCATGAAGTCCTCAATGCTAAGCACCATGAGCGGGAGGCGGAGATCATCGCCGGTGCCGGACAATTCGGCAAAGTGACCATCGCCACCAACATGGCCGGACGGGGAACGGATATCAAGCTGGGACCCGGGGTTATCGAGGCCGGTGGTCTGCATATCCTTGGAACCTCTCGCCATGAGTCGCGGCGGATCGACAATCAGCTTCGCGGTCGGGCAGGACGTCAGGGCGATCCCGGATCTTCCCGGTTTTACCTTTCTCTTGAGGACGATCTGTTGCGTATCTTCGGCTCCGATCGCATTAGCGGCATTATGAACAAACTGGGGATGGAGGAAGACGAGCCCATCGAACACGGCATGATCTCCCGGGCCATCGAGAATGCCCAGCGCAAAGTCGAAGGTCATAACTTTGATATCCGCAAACATCTGCTTGAATATGACGATGTAATGAACCAACAGCGGGAGATCATATACCGGCAACGGCGCGATGTCCTGGTTGGGGAAGATGTGGTGCAGGTGGTCCAGGACATGATCGAGGATCTGGTTGATGGCGTGGTCGGCGAATTTTACCAGGAGCGGCATGAATCCCAGGAATGGCAATGGCCGGAATTCAAAGTCCGAATGGGTGAGGTGTTCCATAACACTCCAGAGTGGCCGGAAGAAGAATTGGTGGGACTGACTCTCGATTCTTTCCGCGAGAAAATACTCGATTTTGCGAAACAGGCCTACGCCGCCCAGGACATCAATAATGGGCCGGCAACCCAGCGTCAAATCGAAAAATTGATACTTCTTCAGGTGGTTGACAGCCATTGGAAAGACCATCTGCTGTCAATGGATCATTTGAAAGAAGGTATCGGCCTGCGTGGTTATGGCCAGAAAAACCCTCTCAATGAATACAAGCGCGAAGGATTTCAATTGTTTCAAAGTATGATCGAAACCGTGAAGACCCAAACCATATCGAGTTTGATGCGCGTCCGGGTAGTTCGGGAAGATGATGTTGAACGTATGGAAGAAGAGCGTCGCCGAAAGCAGGAGCAGGAACAGTTGCGCCTGAACCGGGGCGCGGCGGGGGAGGCGCCCCAGCCGCCTAAACCGGTGCGGCGTGAGGTTGATAAGACCGGCAGGAACGCCCTGTGTACCTGTGGTTCCGGCAAGAAATACAAGAGGTGCTGCGGGAAGGAAGCTTAAAGATAAAAATCATCTTCAAGCTGGTGGGGGATGGCCCGGGTTTCGGATGCCATCCCCTTTTTTGTTTTGCGGGAAGCGCGAACAGTTAGCCGTGCAACTGCTCCGGCTTCATCAGGTTATCCTCCATGTGTTTCAGCTCATCAATGCCGGAGATTACAACTTTCGGATCGCTCTCCAATTTTTCCAAGGACAGCTTGTCCTCGTATCCCAAGTGGCTGAGGATATGCTTCATGCAGTTGAGGCGCGCCTTCTTTTTATCGTCTGAACGGATAATGGTCCAGGGCGCGATGGTGCGGTTGGTTTCCGAGAGCATCTGAAATTTTCGAATGGAGTACTGGTCCCAGTATTCCTGCGCCAGATTGTCGACCGGAGAGAGTTTGTATTGTTTCAAAGGATCTTCTTTACGCGAATCGAAGCGCGCCTTCTGCATCTCTTTGGAGACGGAAAAATAAAACTTGAACAGCTTGATGCCATCCTTGACCAGCATCTCTTCAAACAACGGCACATCTTTAAGAAACCGTTTGTTTTGCTCATCGGTGCAGAAACCCATAATCGGCTCAACCATGGCCCGATTGTACCAGCTGCGATCGAAAATGACGATTTCCCCGGCTGAGGGCAGATGGGCGACATAGCGCTGGAAATACCATTGGGTCATCTCCGTCTCGTTCGGTTTCATCAGAGCAACAATGCGGGCACTGCGGGGATTAAGGTTGGCGGTAATGCGTTTTATGGTGCCACCCTTGCCGGCGGCGTCCCGTCCCTCAAAGATCGCCAGCACACGCTGGCCGTTGACCCGCATCGAGTTCTGCAGCTTCATCAGCTCTATCTGCAGTTTTTTTAGTTCTATTTCGTAGTGCAGCTGGGAATTTTTAATATTGACCGCTGTTGTTTCGTCGCCATTTTTGGTGAGAAGGTTGTCGGCGGCGGTGCCCTCAGCGAGTCTGAAATCCTCTATGGCATGTTTACCCTTGCTATCGCTCTTCTTTTTACCCATGTTGATTGCCCTTGTTTGCTGAGGTTGAAAGGATCTTGCAGTAAATTAAAAGCATACTGCCTTAAAGGGACAGGATGGCGCCTATCTCTGTCAAGACAGGGTCTGTCGTCGCCGCCCACTTCTGTATATCATAGTCAAAAACTCCGTCTAGGAGCAAGAATCAATTCAACTTTCTCCCCTGTAAAAACATTGTCGCATAAATTTCCGGCAGTTGCTCTCGGCGAATTGCAGCCACGATCTCGGCTATGTCATAGCTGACCCTGAGGTGGTGAACATGTATGGTCTCCGCTGCTATTTCCAGGATGGCACAACTTGCTCTCGGGTCGCCATCGAACATTCTTCCCGCCGAACCCGGATTGATGAAATGGATACCGGCAAGGTATTTATGATACGGACTGTGCGAGTGGCCAGTGACGACAATTTGCCATTCGGGTTGCGCGGCAAGTTCATGGAACCGATCATCCGGGGTATTGGCAAATAACAATTCATCGGGATCGGCGGGGCTGCCATGGAAGATACCCAGGCTGGTCGGTTTTTTTGGTGAATCCTTTTCTGGATTGTTCAGAATGAGTGTTTCCGATGCAGCGAAAGACAAAAGCATGCGCTGTCCCGCCGCATCAAGGGTTTCGGCAGTGGAGGAATACATGATGCGTTTTTCCGCTTTTCGAGGTTTTGCAAACTGCTGGTCTTTGAGGATGTTGATGACCTTCTTGTCGGTATTGCCAAGAATGGATATTGCCTTGTGGTGCCTCAGCCAACGCAGGGTTTGATTGGGGAAAGGGGCATACACCAGGGAGTCGCCACAGTTGACAATATAATCAAAGGCAGGGGCGCCCAATACTCTGTCTATGGCTAGAAGTGCCGGATAGTTGCCATGAATGTCGGCAAGCAGCAGTATTCGGGTCGGTTTCAAAGGAGCGGTGAGACCAATAGGCATGTATTCTCCTTGAATTTAGTGAGATATCCCCGGCGGCAAAAGGTTGTCAAGTCGAGGGCCAGGGACTGATCGAGGTAACTCTGCTGCACTGCCAAAAGACGTCTCGTGAATTCTTCGCAGTAAATGATCAGAGTGGCTTCAAAATTCAGCCAGAAACTGCGCATATCAAGATTGACGGAACCAAAAAGCGAAAAATTTCGATCAACGGTTATGGTTTTCGAGTGCAGCAGCCCACCATGGAAAAGGTAGATCCTCACCCCTGACTCGGCGAGCTCCTCGAAGCGGGCCTGACTGGCATAATGAACCAGCCTTGAGTCATTTTTTTGCGGTACGATGATGGTTACCTGTACCCCGCGCTGGGCAGCCGCCTTCAAGGCAATAAGCAGAGGCTCGTCGGGAATGAAATAGGGCGTCGTCATTATCAGTTCCGTGCGCGCCGCGTAAATGGTGGTGAGCAGCAGGTTGTGAATGTTTTCCAGGCCAAATCCCGGGCCGGAAGGAACCAGCTGGACCGGGCATTGCCCGACCATCGGCAGAGGGTGGATATCACCTTTTTGTCGAACCGTTTCAATATCTTTTTGCAATGACTCGGCTTGGTATTCATCTTCTTTGGCATCAAGATACCAATCGCTGATAAAGGTGCCGGCAAGGCTCTCAACGACCGGTCCCTCAATCTTGACCATCACATCGATCCAGTTGCCAAATCCGGCATCTTTTTTAAATACCGCCGGGTCGACCATATTTTGACTGCCGGTAAAGGCTATCCGGCCGTCGATTACCACAATTTTTCGATGGTTGCGGATATCTATGCGGGAAAAGAGTGCCTTGATCAAACCTGCCGGCAGTGACTCCCGGACCTTAATGCCGGCCTGCCGCATTCTGGTCGAGGTAGCGCTGCCGAGGAAGTCGCGGCTGCCGATGGAATCGAGGAGCAAGCGGCAGGTAACACCTCTGGCGGCAGCGTTGATTAAGGCGTCTATGACTGTGTCTATTTGGCCGCCATCCTGCCAGATATAAAATTGCAGGTGGCAGGTTGAAGTTGCCTTGTCAATCTCGGCGATAATCGAACGGGTGATCTCTGCCGGGTTGGTGATGAGGGAAAGCCTGTTGCCGGCCATGGCCGGTAGTCCGACCAGGGTTTCCGCCTGACGGTGCAGAGGGGCACATTCGGGATTGAGCTCCTGCCAGGCGACAGGAGCGCGCTGTCGGAGGGTCTTCAACCAGTGCTGGTAATATTTGTAAGAAACCCTGGCCCGTTCGGTACGTTTCTCCGGGATTCTGTTCTCGCCGAACAACAGGTAAAAAAAACCACCCAAAAAAGGCACCAACAAGATAACCACCAACCACGCCAGGGAGACACCATAGGGGCGTTTGCGCATTATTACCCTAAAGGATAAACCGATGCGAATAAACAGATCGGCCAGAAGCAGGAGGGTTGAAACAAGGGAATAGTTCAAATGCAATTCCTGATGAGATTTTTACAGCGTTTTTTACAGAGAGTGTCTTTTATTTTTAAAGTAGCATAATCAGTTGGATAAGTGGTAGATGTATTTTTACCGTTTCGGCTCGAAAAAGGCTTTCCAGCAGCATTTTCTTGCCGATCGGCAGGCGGTTTTCGGAGGTGGTTGTCTTGGCCGCATTATTTTTGATATCAAAGGATCATTGCGTATGAAAATCAAGGGTTTTTCTTTCTCGGCCATTGAGGCCGGTATTCGTTATGCCAACCGGCTCGATCTCGGACTTATTTATAGCGATACCCCCTGCGTTACCGCAGGGGTGTTCACCACCAATCAGGTGAAGGCCGCACCGGTTGTTCTCGACAAAGAGCGGCTCAAAACCGGGCGTGCCCGGGCCATCCTGGTGAACAGCGGCTGTGCCAACGCCTGCACCGGCGACAAGGGCATGGAGGCGGCGAAGTGGACCAGTGCGATGTTAGCCGAAAGGCTTAATATCCCTGATGCCATGATTCAGCTGGCTTCAACCGGAGTCATCGGCGAACAGTTGAACCTGTCGGCCTTTGAAAAAGGCATCACGGGCCTTGTCGAGGGGCTCAGTCCCGACAACTTTGATCTCGTTGCCAAGGCGATCATGACCACCGATACGGTTATGAAAACCGCCTCGACGACGATCACTATTGGTGAAAAGGTAATAAAAATCATAGGGATGTCCAAAGGTGCGGGAATGATCATGCCCAATATGGCGACCATGCTGGCCTTTGTCATTACCGATGCGCGCATTAATTTTCCGCAACTCCACAAGTCACTGGTGAAAGGAGTCGAACGGACCTTTAACCGCATCACCGTCGACGGCGATACCAGCACCAACGATATGGTTCTGGTCATGGCCAATGGGGGAGCGGAAAATCCTTGGATAGACGGTGATTCGGAAGCTGACCGGCAAACCTTTCAGAAGGGATTGGAACTGGTCTTGAAAGACCTTGCTTTACAGATCGTTAGAGACGGTGAGGGGGCAACCAAGACCATCACCGTCAGGGTGTGTGGCGCAAGAGAGGAGGAACAGGCTGAACAGATCGCCAGAACCGTGGCCACCTCAAGTCTTGTGAAAACCGCATTTTTTGGCGAAGACGCTAACTGGGGCCGGATTCTCGCGGCCATGGGACGATCGGGGGTGAAATTCTCCCCCGACCGGGTGGATATTGCTTTCGGCGATGTAGCTATCGTCAAAAACGGTCTCGCTTTGGGGAAAGATGCCGAGGTTGCGGCTGCCGGGGTGCTCAAGGAAAAGGAGATAATCGTCACTATCGACTTGTATGACGGCAAGGCCTGCGCAGAGGTGTTAACCTGTGATTTTTCAATTGATTATGTGAAAATTAATGCCGATTATCGATCTTGATCGAATATAGAATCCAATAGGGTCCGAAGATGTCCATAAAGCCAGCGTAAATGCTGGCTTTATGGCGTAGCTCGGGTTTAATACCCCGCCCCTTGGGGCGCTCAAATGTAGTATTAGTGGTTTGCTCAGCTTTTTCTAAAGCGTCTGAATACCCCGTCCGCTTGCGGCGGGGATCATTTATTTTGCGATTGTCCTTGCAGCTCTTGTTATGGTCACCGCGAAAAAAATAACTTTGATATTATATATTATTCATGATTATATAACGAATATGTTTTAAACATATCAATCTTGAATAATATAAAGGTTATTTTATGCAACAGAAATACAAGCAGATTGCCCGGCGGCAACTCGATGCAACCTTGGCCAGGTTCAACGAGGTCAAGAGTATGCAGCTTCCGGCAAAGGGATGGATACGGGCGGTGCGCGAGGCCCTCGGTATGTCCGGCAAACAATTGGCCGGAAGGCTCAAGGTTTCCCAGCCCCGCGTCTTTAAACTGGAGCAGGACGAACCAGCCGGAGCCTTGACGCTGAAAACCATGCGACAGGTGGCTGAGGCCCTGGACTGTGTTTTTGTCTACGCCCTTGTTCCCCGCTCTTCACTGGAGGAGACGGTGAAGAGGCAGGCCAAGGTGCTGGCTGCCGAGCGGCTGCAAAGGGTTTCCCACACTATGCTTCTTGAAGCGCAAGGGCTTTCCTCAAAAGAGCAACAGGCCTCCATCGATGCGGCCATTGAGGAGCTGGTGCGAGAGACGCCCAAGGATCTCTGGGATATGAAACCATGAAATTCGCCACCCCGGAAGGGGCAACCCCGTTTGACCCCGATGAAGCTGAAGGCTTGCTACTCTCCCATATCACGACACGGGCCGAGCTGGATCGCTGGGAACAGGAAAATATCGCCGAGGCTGCGGCTCGGGCTTTTCGCCGAAACCATCCCGACATTCTTACCGATGGTTTTGCCAGGCGGTTGCACAAACGGATGTTCGGCCATATCTGGCGCTGGGCGGGAATCTATCGAAAAACCGGCAAGAATATTGGTCTGGATGCCTGGCAGATCGCCACGGAATTGCGAACCCTTTGCGATAACTGCGCGGTCTGGACTCTGCATGCTGTGTATCCACCGGATGAAATCGCCGTGCGCTTCCACCACCGGCTTACGGCAATCCATCCCTTTGCCAACGGCAATGGCCGTCATGCCCGGTTGATGACCGACATTCTGCTGGTGCAGCTGCTCAGGCAACCGCGTTTTACCTGGGGAAGCGGCAATTTGGTCAATGCCGGGGAGTGCCGGAAACAGTATATTGATGCGTTGCGGGCTGCTGATCATTACGATTATGGACCGCTACTGGCCTTTGTACGTTCATAGGCGGATCAAGTGGAAAATGATGTCTTACGCTGTGTAAATCGCCGGCCGAAGGGAAAACGGCTACGGCTCATTCCAGCCAATTCTCCAACGCCAGTCCTGGGATGCGCGAAAAGTGGCGGCTATTGTCGCTCACCAGCACAAGATCATTGGAAATGGCGGATTCGTATTCGAAGAAAATTCCCCCATGTTCGATGTTTACAAATCAGATATCCTATGCTGCCAATGAACTTTGGCAAAGTTTATGGTGAAGTTTTTTCTGGAGTGCCGGTGGAGTGGACCATGGGTGTACGTATGGAAAAGAATCGACTGACTATGGCCGTGGCTGTTTTTTCTCTGCTGTTGCTATTGGCAGGTACAGCCCTGGCCGGTAACAACAGCGGCCAGGCTTTTTCCACCTGGCCGGATACCGGGCAGACGAAGTGCTATAATAACGCAAATGAAATACCCTGCCCGGCTTCGGGAGATTTTAAAGGCCAGGACGCCCAATATAACGGCCCGAACCGTTCCTACACCCTGCTCGGCGGCGGCACCATGGTTCAGGATAATGTCACCGGCCTGATCTGGGAGATGAAGGGATCGAAGGATAACAGCAAGAATTATAGCAATCCGCACGATGCCGACAACACCTACACCTGGTGCGACCCAAATCCCACCACCAACGGCGGCAATCAAGGTACCTGCGGTGCCGACGACACCAAGGATTTCATAGATCAGCTGAACAGCAGTGGTTTTGGCGGCTACACCAACTGGCGCCTGCCGACGATCAAGGAATTGGCCACCCTGGCTGATCTTGGCCGAACTTATCTGCACATCGATCCCGTTTTTGCAGCTACGACTCAATCGTCCTATTACTGGTCGTCTACTACCAACGCGGGCTATCCGCACAGCGCGTGGCGCGTCGTTTTCTACTATGGCGGCGACTACTACGACTATAAGTCGAATGCCTATTATGTGCGTGCGGTTCGCGGCGGACAGTGATCTGGATGATTTGAAAATTCGGTCCTTTCGGCCCGCTTAAGGATTGGAAAAATCACGACGGAGAAAGGCATGGCCCGGTATGAACATCTGCCCATCTATAAAAAAGCCATGGAACTCTCCATCTATCTGGAAGAGGCGATCAAGGATTTCGGCCGCTATCATAAATACGCCATCGGCGCCGAATTGCGCAGCCATTCGCGGCGAATACTGCGCCTGATAATAGATGCCAATTCGGCCCGGGAACGACAACCCTTTCTTCATGAGCTGGCCCGGCAGTGCGACATGCTGTCGACTATGCTGGTTTTGGCCAAGGAAGTGCGGGCTTTTAAGAGTTTCAAGAGTTTCCACCATGCCGCCGGCATGGCTGTGACACTGAGCAAACAGAGCGAAGGATGGTTGAAGAGCAGTATGCAGCAGAGCCGGAACCAGCAGTCGCCGACAGTTGGTGGCTGAGGGGTGTGCTTACGAACACTGTGTGCCTCCTCCGCCTTTGTATACCACCGGCAGTACGGACCATACAAAGGCATGACCATACAGGCAATCGTCTTTTCGATTGCCGGTGGGCCGATTCCGGCCGTTAAGTGAGGAGGTGAGGTGTGCCGTCCAATTACTGGTCGTCTACTACCAACGCGGGCAATCCGAACAACGCGTGGCACGTCAATTTCAACAATGGCAACGACAACAACGACAATAAGTCGAGTGCCTATTATGTGCGTGCGGTTCGCGGCGGAAAGTGTTCGCTGCTCTCCTTTTCTTCGCTATATGCAGCCTATCTGGACTGCCGGAAAAGGAAACGGGGTACGTTAAATGCGTTGCGGTTTGAATACCGGTTGCTGGTGAACCTGTTTCAGCTGGCGCAGGAAATACAACAAGGCACGTACCAGCCATCCCGCTCTGTTTGTTTTGTTACCACCAAACCAAAAACCCGGGAGATTTTTGCCGCCGATTTCCGTGATCGTATCGTTCATCATCTGGTGGTGCGGGAACTGGAAAAGATCTATGAGCCGAAATTCATTTATGATTCCTACGCCTCTCGCCCAGATAAAGGCACCCATGCCGCCGTGCGGCGCTTGCAGAAGTTTATGCTTCAGGCCACCAGAAACCGTAAAATTTCGGCCTGGTATCTGCAACTCGATATCCGTTCGTTCTTTATGAGTATCGATAAAAATATCCTCTTTTCCCTGCTGGTGCGGCGAAGGGTGGTAGGTAATCTCAAGGCCGGTCTGAAAGCCTCTGCCGTACAGATTGCTGAAACCTTCCCCTTCCACGGCAAGGAGGTAACCAGGATCAACGTTCACTCCGAGGCGGCAATGAAACTCAGGCAGACCCTTGCTTCCTATCTCGGCCATCTTAAACACGCCGATACGCACCATCTTCTCCAGGCATTGTGGGCGCGTTTCCCCTGGCTCAATTTGCTTTTTCTTCGCGTTGGTTACCATCTGTATGCTCGCTTTCACTATCCTGGGGAGTTTCGGACCTTTCGTAGCCAGGTTTGTTTTCTGCAGTTCCGTTTGGCCGGGGTGCCGGCACTGTTCAGGGTGGGAAAATACTATGAATTGTATGGCAGAGATGCTCAGGAAATCTCCAAGGTCTGCGGTCTGCAATTGCTCCCGGAAAAGCGGGGAATCCAGTATTGCACCGGTTTTCCCAGGCAGAATTTGGAGTGGTTTCTGGTCAGACTGTTTGCCGCCGGCCGGGAAGTTGCGGTTGTCGAACAGGGCGATCGCGGACAATATGTGCACAATCGTTATGTCAAGGAACTCTGGGCACCGAGGCCTTTGCCGGCTTTGGCACAGAAGCCGCTGTCCGTTCACTGAAAGAAAAAGGATGCAAACCCATGCGAACATTTCTGCTGATAAGCCTGCTGTTTTTCGCCTTAAATCATGGACCTGCCGGGGCGGCATTTGTCGACAACAATGACGGTACGGTGACCGATACCGTCACCTGTCTGCAATGGCAGAAGGCGACAATGGATACCAAGAATGGGACAG
>Ga0335397_10010897_pt1 | contig 11231 bp, 8 predicted proteins | sample MAT04_FD_205740 | JGI IMG/M metagenome (GOLD analysis project Ga0335397, IMG submission 205740) | Freshwater microbial communities from Lake Fryxell liftoff mats and glacier meltwater in Antarctica - MAT-04 (spades assembly) (version 2) ...
AGCAACCAATAAAAGCCGGCAGCCGCAGCCATACAAACGCCTGCTATAATCCACCATAGATTATAGAAACCCAACTGGTGCGCCAGTATAGACCCGGTGCTGCTGCCTATTACCTGTGCTGCACTCCATGCCATGGTATACATGCCCGCATATTGACCACGGGTGAGTTCATTACTTTTACTGATATAATAACTGTTCATAAATGGCATAGAAATCATTTCCGCAAGAGTTAGCATTAATATTGCCATTAGGGCTATGATAAATCCATTGGCCAGCGGAATATTCAACATTAAAAATGCCAGGCCCATTAACATTGTTCCCAGGGCAATGAATAAAAGATAGGGTTTGCGGCCTTCGAGTTTAAATACAATCAGCATTTCAAACATTGCAATCAGGATGCCATTGATAGCCATTACTACACCTATCCAAAATTCATTTAAGTGCAAATTTTCTTTAAAGAAAATAGGCACGGTAGTAAACAGTTGAAAAAAACAGGATGCAAATAAAATGATAAATCCCAGGAAATATAAAAAACTATGATCTTTAAATGGCGAAGGAATTTTTTTATGACCGGCCACAAAAGGTACATCCGCAGAAGGCTTTTTTTGCTGCTCCAGAGATATACGGGGAAGAATAATTAATAACATAAAGGCTGCAGAAATATTGGTAAATCCATCTACCCAAAACAATAAATGATAATTGATGGAAGCCAGGAAACCTCCCAATGCAATACCAACACCCCACCCCAGGTTAATAGCAAGCCTTACCAGTGAGAAAGACTGAGTCCTGTTTTTTGGAGTGCTGTAATGTGCAATCGCAGTTGCATTTGCCGGCCTGAACGACTCATTAACCATACTTAATACAAATGTGCAGATGCAAATGGATAAATAGCTGTCCATCTGTCCTAAAACAATAAACAGGATTCCTCCAAAAAATAAAGCACCAAACTGAATTTTATAAAAACCAAAAGTATCGCTCAGTTTGCCGCCGATAAAAGCACCTACAAAAGCACCTATACCATAAATGGCTACTACCCACCCACCCTGCTCAATGGTGTAACCAAGTTTTTTATTGTAGAGGGTAAGAAATGCCAATACCATGGTACCACTCCGGTTAATGAGCATAACAATACTAAGCAACCATATATTGCGGGTGAGTCCTTTATATGCCTGTTTGTATAAATTGATAGTGGCATTAATCATATCATTCCGGTGCTTTAAGCGATGTAATAATAAAATCGTTTGCCTTAGGTGCCGCATTAAACAAATTTTTTACTAAAGCAGGTGGCATTGCCAGTTTGCGATGCTGCATATCCAGCCATGCTCCATCTACCGTAATGATGGCTGCTAATTTTCCATTGCTTTTAAACAACTCATGACGCATGCTCCACCGGCTGATGTCGGCGCTCATTTTCAACATTTGCAGATTGATATGTATGGTATCTCCAAAAACAATTTCTTTTTTAAATACTGCTTCTTCCCTGAATAAAATGGGACCAATATTATGCTGATGCATCCATGCAGGTGTTAACCCGTTTTCTACCAGGAAGGACATGCGGCTGTAAGCCCCAAAATCGTAGTATTTAGAATGCAATACATGAAAGTTGGGATCAAGATCTGCCCATCTTATTTCTACCTGTTTGATAAATTCGATGCTCATAAAAAAAATTTATAAAAAAAATCCTTCCCGGTTTTGAAGCGAAAAGGATTGTATAAAGTTAATGATAGCTATTAAACATACAATATTTCATAATATTCTTTGGCCATCCTGTTACTGTCAAACTGCCAACGAACATCTCTCATACCATTTTTAACGATCTGTCTCCAGTTTTGTGGATTATCATAATACATTGGTAGTATCTGATTTTCCAGGATTTCGTAAAATTTATTCAAATCATATTCATCCTGTTCATGCACAGAGATGGCTGTGTAATCTATTGGTGGTACAACAAAGCCATTATTACCATGATTAATGAATTCACAAATCCATCCATCATTTGTACTAAAGTTTACAGATCCATTCATAGCGGCAGTCATACCACTGGTTCCGCTGGCTTCTCTTGGCACTCTTGGCGTATTTAACCAAACATCAGATGCCTGCTTTAAACGTTTGCTAAGCGTTAATTCATATCCCATACACACTGCTATATTATTATATTCCTTGCTTAAGTTTACCAGCATATTAAAATCGCTGATAGCCGGATAATCTACAGGGTATGGTTTGCCAGCCCATATAATCTGCACAGGATATTTAGTGTTGGCCATCAAAGCCCTGAACCTGTCTACATCCCTTGTTAGTAAATCTGCTCTTTTATATCCTGCAAACCTGCGTGCCCAAACGATTGTAAATACATCAGGATTTAATAATTTACCGGTTTGATCTGCCACCAAATCAAATGCCCGCTTCTTTAAAAATCTTTTACGATCTACAAAAGCATCCGTTTCTCCATCATCAATAAAACGATATAATTGTTTATCGGCCCAGTAGTGCCAGTTTTGTGCATTTGTAATGGCCTTAATTGGACAAATCCCTTCATACCTTTCCCATATCTTACGGCTTACTTCGCCATGTAACTGGCTCACTCCATTTGCCAATCTTGCAAATCGCAATGCAGTGAGAGAATGATCAAACTGATCGCCGGTAATACCGGTAAGTTTTCTAACTTCTTCTAAAGATAAACCGCAGAAATAGCTCATTCTTTCACAGAGGTAGATATCATGTTTTTCATTACCGGCTTCTTCAGGTGTATGAGTAGTAAACACAAGCTTTTCTTTTACGGCTTCTTTACTTCCCAATTTATTATACAAATAAAACGCTGCGCTTATAGCGTGCGCCTCATTTAAATGATAACGGTCGGGATTAAAATTTAACTCATCCATTAATTTAGCCCCTCCCACTCCCAGTAAAATAAACTGGGCTACTTTAGTAGCTACGTTGGCATCATATAATTTATGGCTGATGGTTTGCGAAACATAATCATTCTCCGGAAGGTCTGTACTCAACAAAAACAACGGAGCAGTTTTAAATGTTTCCGGATTCAGGTACATTGCTTTAACCCATACCGGGTGCTCATGAATTTGTATCTGGAATTTAATACCTGTGTCTTCCAGGAAATTATATATTTTTTCGTTCCACTGCACCTGCAGGGTTTGATCCTGGTTGCGTGCCTGGTCATAATATCCATACTTCCATAATATTCCTATGCCTACAAGGTTTTGACGTAATTCATAAGCACTTCTCAAATGTGAGCCACTAAGATAACCCAGGCCACCACTATATATTTTAAGTGGTTGATGAACTGCAAATTCCATAGAAAAATAAGAAACTTTCTTGCTGTAAGCGGGATCTACTTCATAAGGAACCTGGAACTGTTTAAAATCCATTGTATAATTTTTTAATTGGGTGCAAATATAAATTGAATTAATCACATCTGTGTAATTGTTACACATTAAAAGAACAATTCTTTATATCGCTTTTTATAAAATTTTTGCGAAAGTATGACAATTTATTTTTAGGTTTGTCTAAACCTATTTTTCAGATTTATGAACTTCTCTATCAGTGAAGAAAATTATATTAAAAGCATTTACCATTTGCAGGTGTTGCACGAAAGGGTAAATGCCAGTATGCTGGCGGGAATGGTAAACACAAAAGCCGCTTCTGTAACCGATATGCTTAAAAAATTACATAAAAAGAAGCTGGTACATTATGAACCATATAAAAGTTTTATACTTACAGACGAAGGAAACAAAATAGCATTAAACATAGTACGTAAACACCGGTTATGGGAATACTTTTTGGTAAATAAACTGGGATTTCAATGGGACCAGGTGCATGATATTGCCGAAGAACTGGAACATATTAACAGTATAGAATTAATCAGCAGGCTGGATGAATTTCTGCAATACCCCGAATTTGATCCTCATGGAGACCCTATTCCCAACAGCAAGGGTAAGATGATTGCCTTAAAACGTATCAATCTTACAGAAATACCTTTAAAGAAAATGGCCGTGGTGAGTTATATAAAAGATCAAAGCGTTGCCATGCTCGATCTTTTAAAACACTTTCAAATTAGTATAGGTACTAAAATAAAAATATCAAAGCGGTTTGAATTTGACGGTAGTGTAGAAATTAAAATTGACAAACTTCCTGATGCCATTCTAAGCAACCAGGTAGCTAAAAATATTTATTGTGTAATATGATCAAGCAAATTAATAAATCTGATTCTTCTCTTAGTGAAGTTCATGGAACGGTGGATACCTCATTAAAACCAAAAGGATGGCGCCGCCTCTTTTCATTCCTGGGCCCTGCTTACCTGGTAAGTGTAGGTTATATGGATCCCGGAAACTGGGCTACAGATTTGGCTGGTGGCAGCAAGTTTGGGTATACACTTATCTGGGTTTTATTAATGAGTAACCTGATGGCATTGTTGCTGCAGGGACTTTCTGCGAGGTTAGGTATTGTGAGGGGCAGAGATCTTGCACAGGCCAACAGGGAGACTTACCCCCGCGGCATAAACTTTATTTTATACCTGCTGGCAGAAGTGGCCATAGCAGCAACAGATCTTGCAGAAGTATTGGGGATGGCGATTGGTATACAATTACTCACCGGCTTGCCACTGATATGGGGTGTGAGTATTACAGTACTGGATACATTTTTACTGCTCTACCTGCAAAAATTAGGTATCAGAAAAATGGAAGCGTTCATTATCTCACTGGTAGCCGTAATCGCACTTTCCTTTTTAATGGAGATCATTTGGGCCAGGCCTGTATTAGCAGAAGTAGCCAGTGGTTTTATTCCATCTATGCTAACGGATGAAGCCTTGTATATTGGTATTGGTATTATTGGCGCAACAGTTATGCCTCATAATTTATACCTGCACTCTGCATTGGTGCAAACAAGAAAAATTGAAAAAACGGATGCAGGTATTAAACAGGCTTTAAAGTATAACCGGATAGATACAACCATTGCATTAAACATTGCTTTTTTGGTAAATGCTGCCATCCTGATATTGGCAGCATCCGTATTCTTTAAAACAGGCAATTCACATGTAGCAGAAATTAAAGAAGCACACAGGCTATTGCCGGGCTTCCTGGGCAATACTGCTCCCATACTGTTTGCGCTGGCATTAATTGCTGCCGGGCAAAGCAGCACCGTTACAGGAACTTTGGCAGGGCAGATAATAATGGAAGGTTATTTAAGTCTTCGCCTGAATCCTATTGTACGAAGACTTATAACCAGGATGGTGGCCATTATTCCTGCATTGATTGTAATTGGTATTTATGGAGAAAGCCGTGTAGATGCACTGCTTATAACGAGCCAGGTTATTTTGAGTTTGCAGCTAGGCTATGCCGTTATACCACTCATTCAGTTTGTAAGTGACAAGAAAACAATGGGCAAATTTGTTATTAAGCCTGTTACAAAAATTGCTGCATGGCTTGTTGCAACTGTGCTGGTTTTCCTGAATCTTAAAATGCTGTTTAATGAAATATTACCTGTTTTTGAAGCAGATTCACTTTGGCCAAAAATTGCCATCACAGTCAGCGTTTTATTTTTTGGCAGTATATTATTATATATCATCTTACACCCATTTATAAAAAAATCGCTTGTGCCAAAATCTATCCTTATGCACCACGAGAGTACCAGCATTGGTAACATTCAAAAGCCCAGCTTTAATAAAATTGCCATTGCACTCGATTTTAGTGCAGATGATGCTAAAATAATTTCCTACGCTATTGGCCAGGGCAATAACAACACTGCATATCTTTTATTACATATTGTAGAAAGTGCAGGGGCTAAATTACTGGGTGAACTGACGGATGATTATGAAACAAGAAAAGATATAGAAATGCTGCAGAATTATACAGAGCAACTAAAGGGACAGGGATATAATGCAGCCGGAGAAATTGGTTATAGAAACAGGGTAAAAGAAATTGTTAGAATTGTAAATGCCAATAATGTTGATTTACTTGTAATTGGCACACATGGTCACACTGGTTTAAAAGATTTTATTTATGGTACTACCGTAAATGCAGTGAGGCATGAATTAAAAATACCGGTGTTGATTGTTAATTTGTAATGGCACTCACTCTTTTTAAAATATATTGATCCCATTTGATCTGCATATCTTTCAACTGGCCGTTATTGGTTTGACCATCATATTCATCCTGCATTTTATTCATTACATCGCAGCTTTCTTTATAAAACCTGGGAAGCAATACATTATAATTACTGTTGGTAATAGAAGCCGATTTTAATTTTTCCATAAAAATACTGGCTGCAATAAAGCTGATGTTGAAATGATTTTGTTCATGCGTTAAAATATATCCGGTATTTTTTCCGGATTTAACCCACGAATTGTTTTTATTAAAATAACAGTATACCCCAATATTTAATTGTCCTATTGATCCTGTATTTTTAATATCTGCTTTATAACCAAACCCGGAGGCTGTAATGGCAGCAGCCCGGGAAGACTCAACCGGTTTACCCTTAAAGTCATTCCAGGCAAGCGGTTTTTTTGTACTAAAATAAATTATATCTGATGCTGTCATGTTAGTCTGTTCCGTCCAATAAACATTGATACTTAGCTGAGCATTTACCAACTGGGAAATAAAAAATGTAATGATGAAAAATAAGTACCTCATAAATAAACCAGGATTAAATATTCAAAGCAACGATCATTTTTATTAAATAAATATTAAGGTAGTACTAATTGGAAATACATTAACACCCAATGAATGGAAATCTATTATTTCCCTAACCATTTGTTTGCTTTTTTAACAATCCTGTCAATATCCAGTTTTTCCATACAATCAAAATGAACCATAGGGCATTGGCGGGTTCCATCAAAACTGCAGGGCTGGCATCCCGGGTTAAAATAAATATTTTCATATACCGGTTCCTGTTGCAGATCCATAAATATTTTGCCATAATAAGGGCCCACATCCAACGCAGGAGTAGTAGCTCCCCACAGTGCCAATAGCGGTTTTTTAAAAGCACAGGAAATGTATTGCAAAGCCGTGTCGGGAGCAATCACCAGCTTCGATTGCCGGATAATATCTGCAGTTTCGTTCAAATTAAATTTTCCACACGCATTGTATACTTTTATATTATCTACAGCAGCTATCTGCTCCCCTTCCATTGCAGCTTCTGATCCTCCTAACAAAATAATGGGATATTCAATTTTTCTGCATAGCTCTTTTAATTTATGAACCGGTAATTTTTTAGTAAAGCTTGAAGCTCCAATTGCCAGCACTATAAATCCAAAAAGGTGCGAATGAGGAAGATCGGATTCTGATACAATATCCTTTGCCGGTATAAAATAATCCAGCCCAAGCCCATCGTCTTTTACAGCAAGTGCGGCCACAGTGTTTATACATCTTTGTGTATAATGAATGCCGGGCATGATGTTTATATTAAACCGGGTAAGGAGAAACTTTTGTACAGTTAATGCACGAAGACTGTATGATTTTGGTTGTAGCTTTTTTTTTATTTTAAAACTCCGCAAACTTTTGTCTAAATCAATTACAAAATCGTATGCTTCATTTGCCAGCGTATCGGTCATTGACTGCAAATCATGATCCAGGTAAAAAAACCGGTTGACATACGGGTTTTCCAACTTATGTTTCAAATAGGATTGGCTAGTTAAAAAATGAAGTTCAGCTTCGGGTAATTGTTTTTTTATACAACGAAGAACAGGGCTGGACAATACTATATTTCTGATAGAAGAAAATTGTATAACCAGGATTTTAGACAGCACGATGATTTTTAATTTTCTATGTAGTTCAGGTCCTTTCCAAAAGTTTCTTCGCTAAACCATGCAGCAATAATACTAATTACCATAATAATGATTCCTGTAATGAGCCCGGCGGTTATATAATTTGTAAAATTCTGTAACCAGTTAAACAAAAGTAAAATCAGAGGCAAAGCACCTCTTACCATATTGGGAACAGTAGTGGCGGCAGTAGCTCTTAAATTGGTTCCAAACTGCTCTGCAGCCATGGTAACAAAAATGGCCCAGAAACCTGTACCAAAACCCAGTGCTGCACAAATAGCATACATGCCAGCAGCGCTACCTCCATCCTGCATAAAATAAAAAACTATGGCTATAATAGTAAGAGCATAAAAAATAAATAATGCTTTTTTCCTGCTTTGCAACCAATGGCTCACAAATCCTATTAATACATCACCAATAGAAATAGCGATGTATGCATACATGATGGCCTTACCTGGAATTATTTTTTCTGTTATGCCAAATGCCTCTGCAAAGTTGTTGGAGAATGCCACTAATATTCCTATTACGTACCAGGTGGGCAGTCCTATGAGAATGGCCAGTATATATTTTCTGAATCTTTTTGCATTATTAAAGAACATTAAAAAATCACCTTTTGCAACCGATGACATTTCTTTAACCTGGTTAAACATGCCACTCTCTACTACGGATATACGCAGTATGAGCAGGCAGAAGCCAAGGCCACCACCAATGAAATAGCAGGTACGCCAATGAAAATTTTGGGAAATAAAAAATGCTGCAACGGCGCCGGTAAGTCCTATGCCTGCAACAAATGAAGTACTAAGCCCTCTTTTTTCTTTGGAAGCTATCTCGCTTACCAATGTAATGCCAGCGCCTAATTCTCCGGCCAGCCCAATGCCTGCAATAAACCGAACCAAAGCATATTGGCCGGTAGTTTCTACAAAACCATTTACAATATTGGCTACACTATACAAAACAATGGAGCCAAAAAGCACACTTAGCCTTCCTTTTTTATCGCCCATAATGCCCCATACAATCCCCCCCAATAATAAGCCCAGCATTTGAATACTGATAATAAACTCACCGTCTTCTTTGATCAATTCATCGGATAAACCCAAATCCCTTAAACTTTCTACTCTAACAATATTAAAAAGCAACAGGTCATAGATATCTACAAAATATCCCAATGCAGCCACCAACACTGCAATGTTAAAAATAGAATTAGATTTGGTATTCATGGAATAATTATGATTTGCCTTCTGCCGGCTTCTTCTTAGAGAAAAATAATTTGTAGATTACCGGTGCTGTAGTAATAAATACGATTCCAAGCACAATCACTTCCAAGTGTTCTTTTAAATCGAAATTAAATTTATCCAAAATTATTCTATAGAGGTAGTGCCCGGCAAAAAGCATGGTAACGGCCCATGATATACAACCCACAATATTATAATATGCAAATTTCTTTTTATCCATTTGAACAATACCAGCCACTATCGGAGCAAAGGTTCTGATAATAGGCAGGAACCTGGCAATAACAATTGTACTGGCACCATTTTTTTCATAAAATTCATGCGCCTGTTCCAGGTATCTTTTCTTAAAGAAAAAACTATCTTTTTTCTTGTATAATGCGGGGCCCCCTTTTTGCCCAAACCAATATCCGGTTGTATTTCCCAACACTCCTGCTACTATAACAAGCGCTGTTAATATAAACAGGTGCATCAGGTCGCTATTGATATCTATACCAAATCCTTTTGTAATGAGTTCATTGCTGTATATACCTGCAACAAATAATAATGAATCGCCGGGAAGAAAAAAACCAGCAAACAAACCTGTCTCAGCAAACACTATAAACAGAAAAAGCCAAAGGCCTCCATTTACAATATAAAACTCAGGGTTTAGTAAGTCTTTAAAAGTAATTTCTAATAATTCCATGTGCAAATAAACAATTAATCTTTCAATCAAAAATAAATAGCATACAATCGGTTAAAGAAATTATTTTCTTACAGTTAATTATCAACACATTTTAATATGAAGGATGAAAGTTCTGCATTTTAAAACTGAAAAAGTATTAATGGTCATGGTTTTATTGATTTAATGCTTATTTTTCCAAATTATTATATTTTAAAACTAACCAACTATATGAGTTTATTTGTAAGAAAACCTATGGCGTCTTTAATGATGGAAGCCCAGGAAACTGGTAGTCACACTTTAAAGCGTACACTTGGAGCCTGGGGATTAATTGCTTTGGGAATTGGTGCTATTATTGGAGCAGGTTTATTTTCTATTACAGGTATGGCCGCAGCTAATCATGCCGGGCCTGCCATTACTATATCATTTGTTGTAGCAGCATTGGGTTGTTTGTTTGCAGGATTGTGTTATGCCGAATTTGCATCTATGATACCGGTTGCGGGTAGTGCATACACTTATTCATATGCAACCATGGGCGAATTTATTGCCTGGATCATTGGTTGGGATCTTGTTTTAGAATATGCAGTAGGTGCAGCAACAGTAGGAATCAGTTGGAGCAGATACCTGGTAAAATTCCTTGAGGGATTTGATATTTTCTTACCGCATTCCCTTACCGTAGGGCCATGGGATGGTGGAATCATAAACGTACCGGCTGTTTTTATCATTGTTTTAATGAGCTTATTGCTAATGAAAGGCACTAAAGAAAGTGCTAATGTAAATGCGGTAATTGTAGGTTTAAAAATTGCGGTGGTTTTTGTATTTATTTTTCTTGGATGGAAATATATTAATAATGACAACTACACTCCTTACATTCCGGATAACACCGGCACGTTTGGAGAATTTGGGTTTAGTGGAATAATAAGAGCAGCAGCCATTGTGTTTTTTGCCTACATTGGTTTTGATGCGGTAAGCACTGCAGCTCAGGAAGCAAAAAATCCCAAGCGGGATATGCCATGGGGAATATTGGGTTCATTGGCTATTTGCACAGTGTTGTATATCTTATTTGCACATGTAATGACAGGTGTAACTAGTTATACAACTTTTGCCGGAAAAGATGGAATAGCCCCGGTAGCAATAGCAATAGATCATATGGGAACTGCAGATGCCAGTGGAGCTATTCAGCCAGACTACCCATGGTTAAACCGTGCAATCGTTCTTGCTATACTCGCAGGTTATGCTTCAGTAATTTTAGTAATGCTGATGGGCCAGTCAAGGGTTTTCTTTAGTATGAGTAAGGATGGTTTAATACCAAAAATATTTTCTACCGTTAATCCAAAAACACAAACACCGGCAAAAAGTAATTTATTATTCATGCTTTTTGTAAGTTTATTTGCCGCATTTGTACCTGCAAGGGTTGTAGGAGAAATGACCAGCATTGGAACTTTATTTGCCTTTATATTAGTATGTGTAGGTGTATGGGTTATGAGGGTAAAAATGCCTGAATTAAAAAGAGAATTTAAAACACCTTTAGTTCCTTTGGTACCTATTCTTGGTATTGTCGTTTGCCTGTTTA
>Ga0335397_10010907_pt1 | contig 11224 bp, 10 predicted proteins | sample MAT04_FD_205740 | JGI IMG/M metagenome (GOLD analysis project Ga0335397, IMG submission 205740) | Freshwater microbial communities from Lake Fryxell liftoff mats and glacier meltwater in Antarctica - MAT-04 (spades assembly) (version 2) ...
TCCCCCGGCTGCACGGCAATCACTTCGGCAAATGGCGATACCACCTCGCCGGCCAGGCAAGCAGCAGAGTAGACAAAGGACAGCGGATGCGTGTCTTGTAGCCAGCCGACCAGGTGACCCGCTACGGTCACATCGAGTTTTCTGACGTCAGGGCGCAAAGTGGGGGTCAGGTTCGGGCTCATTTCGAGCGCTTCTTGCGAATCACAATTTCCAGACCCAGCCACTCCATCAGGTCAAAGAGCTTTTGAGCCTGAATCGTTGGCTTGCCGTTTTCTGCGTCACTGATGAAGCGCGAGCCCTGGCCCGCAAGTCCCGACACGCTGGCCTGCACCAGTCCTGCTGATTTTCGGACCGAGCGCAGCAGCGCCCCCAGCTCGTGCGTGGTGGCTACTTTGACGCCGGACTCGAGGTCCGGGAGGTCGGTGGTGGGGAATTTGGTGGATTGCATGGTCATTAAATATTACCGTCCGGTAAGTGTGACACCAATTTTCCAGCAGGCCAATGAAAATCTACCGAACGGTAATATTGTTGAGTGCGTGGGGTAAATTCACCAAAAACATACCGAGCGGTAATGGCTGAAATCGCCCAGCACCCCCTGGTTTGGCGGCCAGGTCCCTCTGGCTTGTTGGTGCCGACGCCGGTTTGAGCCATGCGCCGGGTTTGCGGTGAGCCAGCTGGAACGCTCGAAAATCCAAGCCTGAAACCGCACGCAACTCGGTTGCCATGGCTGAGTCGCCGGTCGGTACGTGGCTCAAATCAGCATCAGCGCCCACAGTCAGCGCGCATTTCCATCACAAACGGGCCTCAATCCGAAATGCGGTTTTTTTCATCACCGTCTCTATATTTGGTTTTCAATGAATACCGTTTTAAGGTATTTTTTGAAAACGGAATACGTGTCCTGGTGCGCTTCTCCAGGTGACAAAGAGCGTCATGCTTGGTTGAAACCCGCTTCGCCATTGGCATATTTAGTAAAAATGGATTTTCTTGATGACTTCGAGCGAGTTTGAAATGTCGCCTTTACAGAATGAATTCCAAGTGGCATCGATTTGGCTGCGAAGTTCGCCGGTGAGCATGTGCTCTTTCCTGATTTACTGTTTGGCTGGGGCCGACACAAGCGTCCGAGCGAGATAGAGACGATAGTACAAAGTGGGTTGGCGGGTTGTTTGTCCGCAACGCCTGGGCTGAATTTAGGCGAAAAAAAGCCCGCAGCGGTTGAGCAGCGGGCTTTTCACAATTTACTATCGCAATCCAATAAACGATATTTTTAGGCTGATTTGCCTGGCACCAATTTCCGATAAAGCAAAATGTGTCCTATCGTGAAATTAACCATAAAGTGGCCAAATAGTCACTTTATCCTTAACGGCACAGTCCTTATAAATCAAGGACTTACGATGATTTGGCGGAAGCTGTGAGATTCGAACTCACGGAGGGGATAAACCCTCGCCGGTTTTCAAGACCGGTGCCTTAAACCGCTCGGCCAAGCTTCCATGGGGAGGTATTCTAACTGCAGGCAGCGGGAGGCGCTGTTTACTTGGTGCGCAACATGCCTCTGGTTTCAATGAATGACACCACTTCCTGCAGTCCCGTGAGGGTTTTCAGGTTGGTCATCACGAATGGCTTGAGGCCTTTTGTGGTGGTGCGCATGCGGATGGTGTCGGCTTCCATCACGCTCAGGTCTGCGCCTACGTAGGGCGCGAGGTCAGTCTTGTTGATAACGAACAGATCGCTCTTGGTGATGCCGGGGCCGCCTTTGCGGGGAATTTTTTCACCAGCGGCCACATCAATCACGTAGATCGTGAGGTCGCTCAGTTCCGGGCTGAAGGTGGCGGCCAGGTTGTCGCCGCCACTTTCCACGAACACGATGTCGGCATTGGGGTGGTCCACCAGCATGCGGTCGATGGCCTCCAGGTTGATGGAGCAGTCTTCGCGAATGGCAGTGTGCGGGCAGCCGCCGGTTTCCACCCCCATGATGCGGTCAGCGGGCAGGGCGCCGCTGACGGTGAGCAGGCGCTGGTCTTCCTTGGTGTAAATGTCGTTGGTGATAGCGACCAGGTCGTACTGCCCGCGCATGGCTTTGCACAGCATTTCCAGCAGCGTGGTTTTGCCGGAGCCCACCGGGCCACCGATGCCCACGCGCAGAGGGGGCAGGTTCTTGGTACGGTTGGCGATGTGGTGAAGAGCTTGGATCATGGGAGTAGTTTGCTATGAAATGAATAGCTGTTCGCGCATATTCTGCGGGGGCTAGGACCTGAAAAGCCTTGAATATTGCACTTCATGCTGGCTTGAAAGAATGGCCAGCATGGGAGAAAAGGCCTGGCGCGTGTCGTCCGTCAGGCTCAGCGCATGGTCAACAGCCGCCGGTATCTCGGCAGTCAGGTTGGAGAGGATGCGTTGCCCCGCGCTTTGGCCCAGCGGCACGGATTTAATGGCGGCTTGCACCATGTTTTCGGCCCAGCCAAAGGCATAGGCCAACAGGCAGTCGCGCAGCGGAGCCTGTGTAGCACTGGCCGCCAACGCAAAGGCGAGCGGGTAAGTGGGCCCCTGTGCGGCCAGTTGGGCAATCTGCATCGGTGTGGCTGTGGTGTGGTTGCGCAGCCATTCCAGCAGGGAGCGGCCCATTTGCTCTGACTGCGCCCGCAGTTCGCTGCTTTCACGGGTTTGTAGCACCCAGGTGTTGAGTGCCGCAATGCGTTCAGGGTCCGCATCGCGCCACGCGGTGATGGCCTGGGCCACAACATTCAGGTCAGACCGCGCCAGACTCAGGTGCAGCTGGTCCAGCAGCCACTCGGCTGCTCCTGATTCTGTAGCTACCCGCGCACTATCCACGGCGGCTTCAAGGCATTCCGAGTAGGAAAATCCGCCTATGGGCAGCGCCGGTGACGCGAGCCACATGAGCTGCATCAGGCTCGAATCAAGCATGGGCGTGTGCGTGGTCATGACCATCGCCATGCCCATGGCGATGTCCGCCAAAGTGGCCGCCGGTGGCGTAGGCACCGTTTTCCGGTTCAAAAGCCTCAACCACGGCGTGCACGATCAGGTGCATGGCGCGCAGCATGTCGGCCAGGACATGGTCGGGCTCGATCTTCAGGTGATCCGGCTTGAGCTCAATGGGCACGTGGCGGTTACCCAGGTGGTAGGCGGCGCGAATCAGGTCGTACGGCGTTCCGTGCGCCGGGCAGTGGGTGATTTTCAGTACGGCCTGGGGTGCCGCAATCACCCGTATGAGCGAGCCGTCTTCGGCTACCAGCACGTCGCCGCCGCGCACGGCGGTGCCACGGGGCAGAAACACGCCCAGGCTGCGGCCGGTGGAGTCGGTTGCGTCAAAGCGGCTTTTTTGGCGCACGTCCCAATCGAGTTCGACGGTGGAGGCGCGCTTGAGCAACACGGGTGCCAGGCCTGCGCCCTGGGCCATGCATTTGGAAACCTGGATCATCAGTGGGGTCAGAATAAAAAGTAACGTTGGGCCATCGGCAAGCTTACTGCAGGCTCACAGGTTAGCAACTGGCCGTCGGCCCGTACCGAGTAGGTCTGCGCATCAATCTCCATGGTGGGCAGGTAGCTGTTGTGCACCATGTGCTGCTTGCGCACGCCGCGAATGTTCTTCACCGCACTCAGTGTCTTGGCCAAGCCGAAACGTGCCTTGATATCGGCGTTCAATCCGGCCTGCGAGACAAAAGTGAGCGAGCCTCTCGCCAGCGCGCCGCCATACGCGCCAAACATGGGGCGATAGTGCACGGGCTGGGGCGTGGGAATGCTGGCATTGGGGTCGCCCATGGCGGCCATGGCGATGAAACCGCCTTTCAAAATCAGCGCAGGCTTGATGCCAAAGAAGGCGGGTTTCCAAACCACCAGGTCGGCCCATTTGCCGACTTCGATGCTGCCCACTTCGTGGCTGATGCCGTGGGCGATGGCCGGGTTGATGGTGTATTTGGCGATATAACGTTTGGCGCGAAAGTTGTCGTTACGCTCCGTGTCGCCGGGCAGCTTGCCGCGCTGCACTTTCATCTTGTGCGCGTTTTGCCAGGTGCGGATGATGACCTCGCCCACGCGGCCCATAGCCTGGCTGTCGCTGCTCATCATGCTGATGGCGCCCAGGTCGTGCAAGATGTCTTCGGCGGCAATGGTTTCCTTGCGGATGCGGCTCTCGGCAAACGCCAGGTCTTCGGCAATGCTGGGGTCGAGGTGGTGGCACACCATCAGCATGTCCACGTGCTCGTCCAGCGTGTTCACCGTATAAGGCATGGTGGGGTTCGTGGAGCTGGGCAGGAAATTCTCCTGGCCGACCACGTGCAGAATGTCGGGGGCATGGCCGCCGCCTGCGCCCTCGGTGTGAAACGCGCACAAGCTGCGGCCCTTGGTGGCAGCAATGGTGTTCTCCACAAAGCCGCTCTCGTTGAGCGTGTCGCTGTGAATGGCCACCTGCACATCGGCCTCTTCGGCCACATCCAGGCAGTTGCTGATGGCCGCAGGCGTGGTGCCCCAGTCTTCGTGCAGCTTCAGTCCAATCACGCCAGCGTTGACCTGCTCGTGCAGGGCAGCGGGCAGCGATGCATTGCCTTTGCCCAGAAAGCCCAGGTTCATGGGGAAGGCGTCGGCCGCTTGCAGCATGCGCTCAATGTTCCAGGGCCCCGGCGTGCAAGTGGTGGCAAAAGTACCAGTGGCCGGGCCGGTGCCGCCGCCCATCATGGTGGTTACGCCGCTGGCCAAGGCCTCTTCAATTTGTTGCGGGCAGATGAAGTGGATGTGGCTGTCAATGCCGCCCGCCGTGACAATGTTGCCCTCGCAACTGATGACTTCAGTGCCCGGCCCGATGATGATGTCCACACCCGGCTGGGTGTCGGGATTGCCCGCCTTGCCAATGGCCACAATACGTCCACCTTTGAGGCCAATGTCGGCCTTGATGATGCCCCAGTGGTCCATGATGAGGGCGTTGGTCATGACGCAATCCACGGCGCCCTGTGCGTTGGTGCGCTGCGATTGCGCCATGCCGTCGCGAATGGTCTTGCCGCCACCAAATTTCACTTCTTCACCATAGCCGCCAGCGCGCAGGGTGTAGTCCTGCTCCACCTCGATCAGCAGTTCGGTGTCGGCCAGGCGCACGCGGTCACCCACGGTGGGGCCAAAAATTTCCGCGTAGGCGCGTCGTCCTATGGTTGCCATGGTCGATCTTTCAATAGTGGATGTGATGGTGGGGATCAGGGTGCAGATGGTTGGCGGCCAGGAAGGTTGGGGGTGAGAGATTTCGTTCGTATCCCCCGGCCTGCGGCCTCCTCCTTTACCTCACTGCATCTCTCGCCCCCAACCTTCCTGGCGGGACGTGATGCTGGTATTCCCACGCTGGTGTACCAATGGCATTCTCAGAGTCGGCTGATGGGGTACTCTACGCAGCGAAGTAAAGGAGGAGGTCGCAGGCCGGGGGACATTCGCGGAGCAGAGTATCCCGTCGGTCGGCTCCATCAAAGCGCCCCTTGGGTTAAACCGCGAAAGCCATACACGATCCGGTCACCCGCATAGTCCACCAGCTCCACCGTGCGTTGCTGGCCCGGCTCAAAGCGTACGGCCGAACCGGAGGCGATGTTCAGGCGCATCCCCTGCGCGGCCGCGCGGTCAAAGCCCAATGCGCCGTTGGTCTCGGCGAAGTGGTAGTGCGAGCCCACCTGAATGGGGCGGTCTGCGGTGTTCTGTACGACCAGTGTGAGGGTTCTCCGCCCTGCATTGAGCAAGTGCTCGGGACCGTCAAAAGTAATGATTTCGCCAGGTGTCATGGGGTGTCGTCCTTCAGGCGCTTCAGGCGAGTTGGGTCAGCAGGGTCACGCCAAATACGGCCACAGCGGCTCCGGCCAGGCGGGGCACCCATACGTTGGCACGGCGCAAGGCCCAGCCCAGACCAAGACCGGCAACATGCAGCAGCACGGTTGCTGTCAGCATGCCGACCAGGGTCTGGGTGGCGTCAGGGCTGCCGGCCAGTTCATAACCATGGGCCAGACCGTGGAAGATCGCAAACACACCCACCATCGCGGCGGCCGCAATGCCAGGAACCCGCAGCCGCGACACCACCAGCAGGCCTGTCACCAGCAGCGATGCGGCGATCATGGGTTCCACGGACGAAACCGTTACACCCTGCAAACCCAGCAAAGCGCCCACCAGCAACATATAGGCAAAGCCGACCGGCCCCCAGAGCAACTCCGGTCCTGCGCGACGGGCTGCCAATGCGCTCCACACGCCCACTGAGACCATGGCTGCCAAATGGTCCATGCCGCTGAGCGGGTGCAAAAAGCCGGTAACAAAACTCAGATGTGCCAGGTTATCCACACCAATATGGGCGCTAGCCCCCGCAGATATTGCGCAGGTAGCTATGAAAATGAGAGCAATTTTCAGTCGGGATTGCATGGCGGTGGTCTCCTGAAGTGGGGCTGGCAGTTACGTGGGCGGTTCAGATAATCGGTTGATGGACCGTGACGAGCTTGGTGCCGTCGGGAAAGGTGGCTTCCACCTGAATATCGGGAATCATCTCGGCAATGCCGTCCATCACATCGGCACGGGTCAGCACCGCGCGGCCTTCGCTCATGAGCTGTGCCACGGTCTTGCCGTCGCGTGCACCTTCCATCACGGCCGCGCTGATCAGGGCCATGGCTTCGGGGTAATTGAGCTTCAGGCCACGCGCCTTGCGCCGCTCGGCCAGCAGGGCAGCAGTGAAGAGCAGCAGCTTGTCTTTTTCGCGGGGTGTGAGTTCCATGGTGTGGATTAAGCAAGCACCGTGCCTTGTGGCATGGAATCTGCACCGCAACAGTGTGCAGCCCGAACCCATTCCATCACCCCTCACCGATACGCCGCCGCAGCGGGTGGTCAAGATCCGGCGCGACTACAACAATTGGGTGGCCAGTGAGACCATGGAAGACTACGCCCTGCGCTTCACGCCGCAGCGCTTTCGCAAGTGGTCTTCGTTCCGGGTGGCCAATACCGCGTTTGGCGCAGCTTCGTTTTTGATTCTGGAAGCCGTGGGCGCCACGCTGCTGGTGCAATACGGGTTTGTGAACGCCTTCTGGGCCATCCTTGCCACCGGGCTGGTGATTTTTCTGGCCGGTCTACCCATCAGCGTGTACGCCGCCCGCTATGGGGTGGACATGGATCTGCTCACCCGGGGTGCCGGTTTTGGCTACCTCGGCTCCACACTCACCTCGCTGATCTACGCCTCGTTCACCTTCATCTTCTTTGCGCTGGAGGCGGCCGTCATGGCCTATGCGCTGGAGCTGGCGCTGGATATTCCGCCCACCTGGGGCTATCTGATCTGTGCGCTGGTGGTCATTCCCCTGGTGACCCATGGCGTGTCCACCATCAGCCGCCTGCAACTCTGGACGCAGCCGCTGTGGCTGGTGATGCTGGTCGTGCCTTTTGGCTTTGTATTGGTGCGCGATCCCACCGCCTTTGCCGGTATTACGCACTATGGTGGTGAATCGGGTATGGGTGGTGTGTTTGATTTGCACTTGTTTGGTGCTGCACTCACCGTTGGTATTGCCCTCATCACGCAAATGGGCGAGCAGGCCGACTACCTGCGCTTCATGCCGGTCCAGACCGCGCACAACCGCCGTCGCTGGTGGCTGGGTGTGCTGGTGGGCGGCCCGGGCTGGGTGCTGCTGGGTGTGGTGAAGATGCTGGGCGGCGCGTTTCTGGCCTATCTGGCCATTACCCACAGCGTGCCCACGGATCGTGCGGTGGACCCCAACCAGATGTACCTGGCGGCCTATGAATATGTCTTTCCCACACTGGGCTGGGCGGTTGCGGCGACGGCGCTGTTTGTGGTGGTGTCGCAGATCAAGATCAATGTCACCAATGCCTACGCAGGGTCACTGGCCTGGAGCAACTTTTTCTCGCGCCTTACCCACAGCCACCCCGGGCGCGTGGTGTGGGTGGTGTTCAACAGCCTGATTGCGTTCATGCTGATGGAGATGAATGTGTTCCAGGCGCTGGGGGAGGTGCTGGGGCTTTACTCCAACATTGCCATTGCCTGGATCATGGCCGTGGTGGCCGATCTGGTCATCAACAAGCCGCTGGGCCTGTCGCCGAAGGGTATCGAGTTCAAGCGGGCGTATTTGTACGACATCAACCCGGTGGGTGTCGGTGCCATGGCACTGGCGTCGGTGTTGTCGATTGCGGCGTATCTGGGCCTGTTCGGACCCATGGCACAGGCCTTCTCGGCGGTGGTTGCCATGGTGACCGCTTTTGTGACAGCACCGGCCATTGCCTGGGCCACCCAGGGGCGCTACTACATTGCCCGCAGCAGTGCGGCGTCCCACGTGGGCCACTGCGTCATTTGCGAGCGTGAATACGAGGGCCCCGACATGGCCCACTGTCCCGCCTACCAGGGCCCGATTTGCTCGCTGTGCTGCACACTGGATGCGCGCTGTGGCGACGCGTGCAAACCCCACGCCAGCCTGTCCAGTCAGTGGTCAGCCACCTTGCGCTGGGTCCTGCCCCGACGGGTGTGGCCGTTTCTGGATACGGGGCTGGGCCACTTTATCTTGCTGATGCTCATCATCGTGCCCCTGCTGGCCACGGTGTTTGGCATGTTCTACCGGCAGGAACTGGCGGCTTTGGCCGGGCTGACGGAAACGCAGGCCGCGTTGCAGACGGCCTTGCGCTCAGGCTTTACGAAGGCTTTTGCTGCGCTGCTGCTGCTATCGGGAATCGTGGCCTGGTGGCTGGTGCTGGCGCACAAGAGCCGCCAGGTCGCGCAGGAAGAATCCAACCGGCAGACCCACTTGCTGATGGAAGAAATTGAATCCCACCGTCAGACAGACGAGGCGCTGCAGGCCGCCAAACAGGTGGCCGAGCGCGCCCGGCTGCAGGCCGACCAGGCCAACCAGGCCAAAAGCCGCTACATCAGCGCCATCAGCCACGAGCTGCGCACCCCGCTCAACAGCATCCTGGGCTATGCGCAATTGATGGGCGAAGATGCCTCGATTCCCCCGCACCGCAAGCAGGCCGTGAGCGTCATCAAGCGCGGCGGCGAGCACCTGCTGTCGCTGATTGAAGGCACGCTGGATCTGGCCCAGATTGAGAGCGGCAAGCTCACGCTCAATGTCAAACCCATGCAGTTTGCCAACGGCATGCATGAGATTGCGGGACTGTTTGAACTGCAGGCGGCAGACAAGGGTTTGAACTTTGATTTTCAAGTGCAGGGCGCTATTCCCCAGTGGGTGCGGGCGGACGAGCGGCGTGTGCGCCAGATCGTCATCAACCTGCTGGGCAACGCCATCAAGTTCACGCAGACCGGTGGTGTGAGTTTGCGTTTGCGCTATGCCCGCGAGATGGCGCATGTGGAAATTCACGACACCGGGCCCGGAATGGCGCAGCTGGAACTGGACCGCATTTTTGAGCCCTTTACGCGGGGCTCCAGTGCGCCAGGAGGGGGCTTGGGTACCAGTCACACCACCGGGTCCGGGCTCGGCCTGACGATTGCCAAAATGCTCACCGACTTGATGGGCGGCGAGTTGACGGCCACCAGCGCGGTGGGGCAGGGCTCGGTGTTTCAGGTGCGGCTGTTTCTGCCGGAACTGCACCAGCCAGCGGGCGGGCCATCAGGTGTGCCTTTGCCCAAGCTGCGCCATGCCTATGCCGGTGCGCGGAGAAAAATTCTGCTGGTGGACAACGAAGAGGCCGACCGGGACTTGCTGGTCAGCCTGCTGCAGCCCCTGGGTTTTGAGATGCGCGTGGCCGCCAGTGGCCACGATTGTCTGGACCTGCTGGCCGCCGGCCTGCAGCCCGACGTGGTGTTGCTCGATCTCGCCATGCCCGGCATTGATGGCTGGGAAACCTTGCGCCGTTTGCGTGCACTGGGTGCCCACCAGCCACAGGTGGCCATCGTGTCTGCCAATGCGTTTGACCGGGGGCTGGACAACAGCCTGGACGAGCGTTCGGGCATTGCTCCAGAAGACTTTATCGTCAAACCCGTGCGCCACTCGGAGCTGCTGGACTGGCTGGAGCGCACGCTCGAACTGGTGTGGCTGGACACAGCACCCGTGGCCGCACGGGTTGTCGAGCCCGCTTCGCCGCCGCAGGCACGGCTCCCCCGCGCCGACCTGTTGGCTCTGCAGGAGCTGGTGCGCCTGGGCTATTACCGGGGCATTACCAACAAGCTGGACGCGCTGGCGGCTGCCCAACCGGAAGCCCGCGCCTTCACCGCCACCATGGCGGCGCTGGCTCGCCAATACCAGTTTGAAACCATGCTGGCCCAACTGCAAATGATGCTTGATGCAACCCCCACTCACTGACCCCACCCTGCCGGATCGCGCGGCACTGGATGGCACGCTCGACCGTGCCAACAGCGACGTGGTGCTGATCGTCGACGACGTGCCCGACAACCTGTCCGTGCTGCACGACGCGCTGGACGAATCGGGCTACACCGTGCTCGTCGCCACCTCGGGTGCGGCCGCGCTACAGCGCGCGGCCCAGGCTGTGCCCGACATCATCTTGCTGGACGCCATGATGCCCGGCATGGATGGCTTTGAAGTGGCCCGCCGCCTCAAAGCCGCACCACAAACCGCGCACATTCCCATCGTTTTCATGACCGGCCTGACCGAGACCGAATACCTGGTGGCCGCACTCGAATCCGGCGGGGTGGACTATGTCACCAAGCCCATCAAGCCGAAAGAAGTGCTGGCCCGCATGGGGGTGCACCTGAAAAGCGCGCGTGAGCGGCGCCAGGCCCGCAGTGCGCTGGATGCCTTTGGCTACGCCACCATCACGGTGCGCGCCAGCGATGGCAGCCTGATGTGGCAAACCCCGCTGGCGCGGGAGCTGCTGGAGCGCTACTGTGGCACCGCCGCCCCGCAAACGCCTGTGCCCGTGCTGGCCTGGTTGCGCACCAGCCTGCGGCGGCTGGCACAGCAAGGCGAGTCGGCCCGCCCTGACAACCTGATCATTGAGCGGGGTGCCACGCGCCTGACGTTTCGTCTGCACCAGCAGATGGGCGACAGCGATGCCACCGCGGAAGACGGCGAATGGCTGATCGTGATGCGCGAGGTGTCCGACACCGCGGTGATCGAGGCCATGAGCCTGAGCTTCAAACTCACACCGCGCGAGGCGGAGGTGCTTTACTGGGTGGTCAAGGGCAAAACCAACAAGGATATTGGCGACATTCTGGGCTCCAGCCCCATGACGGTGAAAAAACACCTGGAGCGGGTCTTCGTCAAGCTGGGGGTGGAAACCCGCACCGCAGCGGCCG